>WNGK01007415.1_pt1 | contig 11509 bp, 5 predicted proteins | sample 5400601 | NCBI WGS metagenome assembly WNGK01 (sample SAMN13153376, study PRJNA577476) | soil metagenome | isolation source: 60 cm soil or saprolite under Garry oak tree replicate 1 | place: USA:California | collected 2016-06-15
AGCCTCCTCAATTGAGAACAAGTCAACAATGAAAAGACTCAGCATTCTCTAAGGTGGACTCAGCAATTTCTAAGGAATTGCTGAGGTCACTTTTTGGCATGGCGAAGGTGGATTTTTTCCAGCAAGCGTGCTTAAACGGCGGCTTTTTTGTCTAGTCGTATTCGTCGTTGTTCGTTCGTCGTCGTCGGTTTGGCTGTCAGTTTTGCTGTCAACGCTGTGAGTGGACAATGTGTTTCGACGCCCTTCTGAAGTGGATGTATGGGATGAGTATGAGCTACATTTTAAGTTGCTGGCTACTTAAGCAAGGCATAGAGAAGAGCCGTGCTATTCATGATGTTGCTTTACCTGAAGCCTGCCGAAAGATGGTCAGACCTCATCTTACTCAGATGGGAGAGTCGAACAACTCGAAGCGGCTTTTTTAGGGTACTTTATACTTGAGATGATCAGGGTGTCGGGCATTCTTGTGTGATGCTGAACAAGAATGGGACATGGCATGGATGATTCCAGCTCAAAAGCAGAGTTTTTTGTCTCAATCGAGATCCGCAGAACTTCATTTTGCCTGAGACCCTGATGATGGGTCTAGTGAGCACGGTAAAGTGCTTTTTTGTCTAAGCACGTCTATTGGAAATAGCCCCTGCCTTTTAGTCAAGCTGTGGATAGAAATAGTGGAATGGCCCAATTTTATGCCGTTGAGTGACATAAGTCCTATTTTTCTGCCCATGTATCTCTTTTCCCCCAGCTACCGTAAAGTTCAAACTGGACTGACTAGTAGGTGAATGCTTTCCAAGGTCTGGTAACATCATCTGCTTCTGGTTGTTCGGGTTTTGGTATTACCTCGTGGTCTTAATACATGTTGAGCTAGCCCAATTTCCGACTTTTCTTTGCCACTAACTATTATGGGAACAGTTGCAATCGTTTCCACAAGTTTGGCACGTGTTGAATTTTTTATCTCTCCTTCTAAGTTCTCACATACACTATTAGCAATAAGAAACCGTCCGATCCTGTCTAATGGGGTTTGAAAAGTGGTTAATTGGTTTGATGCACGTCCATAGAGGTAAAAGTTTAAACCCGCTATTGCCTCGACTACAGTTCCACCGATAAGACTAACATAAGATAAAGTTGATGGCTGTCGAACGATAAGAAACAAAACGGCTGCAATGATGAGAAGTGTTCCTATGCTTGCCCAAATAAGTGCGGATTGAAAACTACGTTGTGATTGTTGAAGGGCGCTCTCATAGTATCTATTGCTAATCGCAAGCTGCGTTGCTGCAACCTCTTGGATATTCGCGGGATTAGCTTTAGCAACATTCTCGATTTGAGCTGAGGTGAGCTCTTTCAGTTGCTGGATCAGCTGTTGTTGTTCTGTTAGTCTCAGTGTTTGTTGAACTAGTTGCTCACGATCTTTTTCTCTGTTCACCAGTAAAACTCCTGTCATAGTCTTATTTTTTACCAAAATTCTATGACATCTAAAGTCAATCTTTCAGAAAGTCCCTGCTGATGTGTGCTGGATCCAAGATTTCGAATCCAGTACATTGTCTTGTTTTACGTTCATTAAGTTTTGTCTGAAGAGTATTCCTTAGTACACCCCAGAAATCCAATCTCTACGTAACCTTCGTAGTCTTTCATGAAATCCCTTACTAGCTTGACTGTGGTTGCGAAGATTGGGTAATCTATCTAATAATAGTTACCTTCCCTTACTCAAGGCCATGGCCTGATCGAAGTCCTTCAAAGCGTCTTCGTAACGACCCATCTCGCGGTAAGTTATTCCTCTATTGATTAAAGCTAGAATATTCTTCTTATCTACGCCAATAGCCTGATCGAAATCTCTCAAAGCCTCATTATAGCGGCCCATCTTACGATAAGTTATGCCACGGTTGACAAGAGTAAGAATATCCTTCTTATCCAAGCTAACAGCCTTGTTAAAATCTGTCAAGGCTTCCTGGTAGCGTCCCATCTCACTGTAAGTTATGCCACGGTTGACAAGAGTAAGAATATCCTTCTTATCCAAGCTAACAGCCTTGTTAAAATCCGCCAAGGCTTCCTGGTAGCGTCCCATCTCCCGATAGGTTAGGCCTCTACTAGCGATAACTAAAGGATCCTTCCTATCTAAAGCAATGGCTTGGTCGAAATCTGCCAAGGCTTCTTGATAACGTCTCATTATGTGGTAGGTTTCCCCTCTACCAGCAATAGTCCATGTATCATTTGGAATATAGTGTAAAGCATTTTTAAAATCTCTAAATGCTTCTTCCCATTTCTCATGCAGTCGAAAACATGCCCCACGATAGCTTAGTGCATAGCCTTGTGCTTCGGGGGATAGACCTACTAGGCTACAAAGTTTTTGAAACATTTCGAAACCGCTTTGTAGATTTCCTGAATTAATTGCCTGAAGCTGTTGGCGAAATAACTGCACAATATTACTCTGCTCCTGGTCAAGCTCATCTCGAACGTCTTCTAAGTCCAGCAACTCTATTATTTCAATAGCGAATGTTCGGCGTTTCCGCAGTGCTACAGTAAATAGACTTATTACGCTACTCCAATGTTTGATATGATCAACAATAAGGAAGTGATAAACATATGCAAGCATATCTATGCGCCACTGCTCGTTTGCCCAGTGTTCGTCATTTGGTAGACCATGCTGGTTACATCTAGTATTATAAAACTCAGCTAGAATCATATGCGTTTGTCGATATGTTTGAGGGCTTATCTGACGTTGATAGGAGAGCATCATGCGACGTACAACCTCATGATACTTCCAGCTATTGGAATGCTGCTGGACAAAAGACATAGTTTTTAGCCAATCCAAAGCAAATTGTTCATCAACTACCTGGGCCTGGTTCTTTAATAAGAGTTGGAGGACATCCAGATTAAACGTCCTAGGGATGGCTCCCAACAAAGCTACCTGTCTTAATGCAGGTTCAGTGATCCAACGCAGGAAACGTTCAACGAGATCATGTGTTGGTATCGAAAGATCTGGCTCCTGCGCTTCTGGCGCTGCCAACCAACTCATCAGTACAGGCAGTCGACTTGAATACTCTAGAATCTCTGTCCGACGTTTGGGATTTTGAATATCTACAGTATTCAGAAATACTTCGGCTTCCTGTTCTGTAAATGGCTCGAGATGGATTCTCATCATCACACTACGTAAAGCATCCCAATTAGCTCCTGGTTGATCTCGTCCAGCAATCACAATGCGAATATTAAGAGAAGGTTTATATTCCCGTAGACCCAAGAGCCAATCTTGAAGATCCTGCCGCGTAACTTCAAAACTATCAAAAAAGAGAATAACTCTCTTCTCGCGAGCAACCTCGTTCAGCTCCTCAAAGAAGAGAGTGGTCAGGATGCTTATTGGCTCACGGATCAAGGCGACCTCATCTTTGTTGGTGAGCTTCTTCGCAAGATAATCTGCCCATTCGCTGGCTTGGGCTTCCATCGCTTCCTTTGGCAGGTATTCGAGGCCCCTGCGTACGCCTGGAAGCAGATCTCCGCTAATAAAGGCAGCACGCACCAATGTTCGTCCAAACAATGCTGCCAAGCCCTGAGGGGCCTCAGGGTCTTTGTGGATCTCATCCATCATCTGACCATAGATCTTGTAGCGTTCGGTGAAGTGTTTGAGAGGAAAGCCCTGTTCGGCCAACTGCCGAGCAAAGTGATCTAATACTGATGTCACGTCCCGTTGTTGCTCATTGCATCTCGTGACTAGAAATCCGAGATTCCTAGTAATCTCTCGATATTGGTCTAGGAGGGCAGTCTTGCCTACGCCACCTTGACCAGAAATGTAGTAAATCAAATATCGAGGGGGGATGAGGCTTATTTGCTTACGAAAAGCATTCAGTTCCCGATCACGGCCTACGAAACGCTCAGCAATTGCTTCATGGTGCCCAAAATTCCTCTCGTCGAGAATCTCATCCCAATCGCCAATTGATGCCATTGCTCTGCTCCGCTCAGAAAATTTTTGATGACTTAATATAGCATAGGAGAATATATAGAGCAAGTGCTTAACTGTGTAATGTATTCGATAGAAAATGTAGTCATTTATTTTTGAGGCTTAGTACGAGAGCCCAAAACAGAGCTAGTATATAGGAGGCCGAAGGGGGGAGACGAACGAACAGGATTTCTCCGTGCTCTCATTGTGCTTGGTTGGGTTCCTCTTTCTTGTGATCGTCTATCAGTTATTCCTGTGTATCCTCGGTGTGTTTCAGTGTTGCTACATCTATTGCTACATGCTATTTAAAAGTTGAGTTTATTATCTCGTTGCTACATGGTATTGCTTGGGCGTTGCTACATGAGCGCATAATCTTCCAGATACACCGTTAAGATGGCCTGATGGGGGAAAATCGAACTACTCTAAGAGCCGTTTTTGGGCTGCTTTATACCTCAGTTGATAGGTGCGTTGAGCGTAACAGAGTGCATTTTTTTCTAAGCACGTCTATCACAGATAACCCTTGCTTTTTGGCTAAGCTGTAAACACAAATAGTAGAATATCCAAGTTTTATGATTTTGGGTAACATAAGACCTGGGTATTTTTGGTTGCGCATACGGGATACAGCCTGGGCTGTTCGTCATTGTTCGTCAGTGTTCTCTCTGCCCTTCAGTGGCCTGTGCGCTGTGCCTCGCCATTTTTTGCTGTTTTTCTTTGGTGTTGCTACAGGCTTTGCTGCATTTTTCGGTTTCAAACATTATAGCACAAGGGAAAGTTGAACTCCGTTTTTCTGGCTCTCAGAGCAACTCTTGGCTCTCAGCAATCATACCAGTACCGTGTCACTCGCACGGAAGTTGCGGATGAGCCAGCTTTTGAGGACCATTATAGGAGACCATTCAAAATCGGGGGCGTGTTAGCCAGCCCCCGATTTTGAATGGTCTCACGACAAAGTTTAGCTTAGAAACCGGGAGTCCATACCTTTATATTGGTGTAATGTACCTGGGTCGAGTTGTCGTATGCTACGGCAGTGAGACCAAATTGACCGTGCGCGTAAGTATGATCTGGATCAATTATCGTCGCAATAAAATGGTGGTTTATGTATAAGTCAAACACGTTTCCCCGGGCTATAACCGCAATCACGTTGGCCTGGTTGAGACCCGTATGGATAGCGCCACTGGAGCCGACGCCTAATTTGATGGGATTGTGATTTTTTTTATAAAGATAAAGGCCATAGCCTCCATTCTGACGTATCTGAAAGTTATAAAAATTGCTTCCATCGACACGGAAAACGATGCCGCCACCGTCCCCTTTGATAATCGTAAGTTGTACTTCAACGGCAATGCTACTGTAGTCAGGCCCTTGAATAGCACAGTAAACATGGCGGTTTTTTAACATGCTATCGACCTCGTACGTGCTGCGAGTAAATGTACACGAATCGCCAGTAGAGCGGTTTGTACCGTCACTCCATGAGCCATCATTCTTATTCATTGGTTCGTTTAAAACCAGGTTCCAGTGATCTGGAGGATAAGCGCTGCTCCATACCCGCGCGTTGGCATAGCGTACCAGTGTTGCACTGCTGGCCTCATCAGCCGTGAGGCCAAGTTGACCATGAGTGTATGTGCGATTGGAGTCGCTGATGCTGGAGATAAACTGATGGTTGGCGTACAGGTCGAAAATATTGTCCTGCATCACGACGGCTATCAGATTGGTGTGATGAAGTCCTGTATGGATAGCGAAACTGGAACCGCTACCTAATGTGCTGCTGAAACTATCGTTATGGTAGATGTCGAGGCTATAGTCGCCTGTTTGACTGATGTTCAGATAATAAAAGTCGCTTAAATCGGCGTTAGCACGGAAGACAATGCCTCCACTGCCTCCCTTGACGATCGTTTGTTGTACTTCAATAGCTCCATTACTGAGATCAGTGTTGTTATTCGTGCAGGAGTAGAACGTTTGTTGTTCCGAGATACTGATTTGATAGCCAGTAGCGGTAAATATGCAGCTACCACCACCGATCTGGCTGGTATCACTATCCCACGAGCCATCGTTCTTATGCATTGGATTGTTTAAAATCAGGTTCCAATTGGAATGAGGATAGAAGTGAACAAGTGTAGTAGATTGCGCTCCCGGGGAGATCCATACTCTCACATGAGTGTACTGTACAATGGTCGTAGCGCTAGTACTCTCAGCAGTAAAGCCAAGCTGACCCAGAGCGTAAGTACGCTCTGGGTCATTGACGGTCTTGATCAGCCGGTGATTCACATACAGGTTGAAAGCGTTACCTTGAGTGACAACTGCAAGCAGATTGGCCTGATCGAGACCCTCATGAATAGCCAAATAGGAACCGCTGCTTAATGTGGTGATGAACTTGTTGTTTCTATTGATAGTGAAGCCGTATTCTCCTGCTTGGTTGATCCAGAAGTGATAGAAGGAGCCGGATTCGGCATTTGCACGAAAGATGATGCCTCCTGCATTCCCTTTGACAATGACCACTTGCGCTTCAAGAGCAAAATTGCTGTAAGTAAGCCCTCCTGCCGAACACCGCTCCATGGAATTCTGTTTAGTAACACTGATCTGGTATCCTCCGGACGTGAAGGTACAGGCACCATCATGAGCAGGATTTTGGCCCATCGCCCATAGACCACTGTCATTGGATCTCAATGGGTCTTGAAAGACTAATTCCATACCAGGAGAAGGATAGTTGTGAGATGAGTTAGATGCCAGGGAGAACAATGAGACGAAAAAGATACTCGCCAGGATACTCATTATCAGTACCACGCGAATGAGAGCCGAAGGGATGATTTTCAAGGTTCTTCTGGCGGGTCCGATGCCAGGTACCGTCTGAGCAGAAGTTGATACAATATTCAGCGTCGTGAAGTGCTCTAGTAGCAGTCGGTGGATAAAGATGTAGCCACCACCGACTTTACGCAGGAGTATACGCTCGGTAGCGTAGTCCAGGAAGCGGACATAATGCCAGGGTAGAGATCTCGCACGCCACAAGAGCAATCTCAGCGTAATGTGCTGGATGTACGCGGCTCCTCCGTTTGCCAACCCAACCGTTAATCCGCTAACTAGTCCGCCAATTACTCCAAAGAGCAAGCCACCGAATAGTGATAGAGACAATGTACTGCCAAGCTTGAAAAGCAAGCCAAAAGACAGTCCGAAAAAGACCAATCCGCCGATCAGTCCGAATACCAGACCAGTGAGCAAGCTATTGCGCACAGAGTTCCGCATTCCTTGATTGGTCCTGATAAGAGTATGCTCATCCATCATGCTATTTGACAAACCACTGATAAGTCCGCTAAATATCCAGAAGACAATTGCGCTAAATAGCCAGAAGAGCAGCCCGTAGAGCAGCCCGATTGTCAGTGCACTAATCAGCTCGCCGTGTAGCCCGTCGTAGTACACTCCAAAGAGTAACCCGGAGAGTAGCCCATAAAGCAGTCCACTGACTACCCCATACATCAGTCCCTTGATCCTCCCCAACCTTTGCCATAGGCCTCCCCACAACCAGATAGCCATCTCGATAGGTTTTATTGTTATTTTCTCCCGATTGATGAGTCCAGTGCTGAGACCACTAACCAGCACAAAGAGCAGACCTGAGAACAAGGTGCAGAACAGAGCAAATGACCACTCTTGAAGCAAGTTAAACGAAAATCCCTCAGTCAGATCGTTGAGCTGCATTAAGATGGTCAGCAGCGCAAAAATGAGTCCGCTAAATAGTACATAGAGCAGCCCACCAACTACTCCGAAAATGAGACCAATAAATAGCTTACTTCGCACCGAATACCTTACTCCTTGCTGAGAAACAGAGGAAGCTTGCTTATCCAGTGAGTCGCTCGGCAATGCATGAGCCTGCCTGAAAAGCTGACTAAAGATGAGGGCACCGAGTAGCCCGAAGATGAGTCCGAAGATCGGCCAGCTACTGATCCTATAGAACTGCCCGAGAAAAAATCCACTGACTACTCCGAAAGGCAGTCCGAAGAGCAACGCAGCCTTGAGCGATGGAATCTTCACCACCCTCTGCCATACGCCTCCCCAAGACCAAGCAATAACCTCCGCTGGCTTTATTTCTCTCTCCAGCGGAATAATCAGGCCGACAAACAGCCCAAAGATGAGTCCTCCAAGCAGCGCGGATTCGAGGACAGTTCCAAAGGCTAATCCAGCAAGCAACCAGAAGAGAAATGTAATAAGGGTACTTAGCAAGCCACTACATAATCCAATGACTGACCTGACTATAGCGCTATAAGAGAGCCGGGACCACCGGTTCTCTAGATACCAGTCTAGCTGCATTCGCTCCATATAGAACTCGACCTGACTGTGTTGCTTCATCTGGTACGCTAGCCACGCAAGCCAGCGCGTTGTCTGCTGTGCAGTATAGTGGATCTCAGGTCCTCGCCGTCGGAGCATACGCTGAATGTAGGTTGTGAAGATATATTGCCGACGTGCTGCAAAGGTTGGCTCGGTTTGAAGGTCTTCGATGGATTTCCCATAGTAAGCTAGGGCGAGTAGGCTGAGCATCAATGGCGTCTCTACTAACTCGTGCAATGTCGGGTCGTCTCGCAGCGCAACACGTACTGCTTCCAATTGCTCACCACCACTCAATAGATAGCCATCGATCTGTTGCGGAGTAAGCGGTTGCACAGCAACTGCATGCTGAATCTGCACCCGTGTCGTCAACGCGAGATAGTCAGCACTCCGGCTGCATATCACAATTGGCACTAAGCCATGATCAAGCCGATAGGCGTTAATGGCATTGATGCATGCCGCGCGGTGTTCTTTGGGTACCTCATCCAACCCGTCAAGGAGCGGTAGTATCTGGTTGGCGTTAACCCAGGACTGACCAAGCTTATGCGGTACCCGGTATTTGTCATTCAACTCATTGACCAGCCAATCGATAATGGATTGTCTGCGTGCTGTCCATGAGGCTAAGTTGAATACCACAGGTATGGGATGGTTTTCATTGATGCTGGCACGGTCCAGCAGTTCACGCGCCAGTTCCAATAGCAGTGTCGTTTTTCCTGAGCCAGGCTCCCCAAGAATCAGCAGTTCGCCCTCTGCACCATCATAGACCTGAGTAATAAGTGTCCCTGCCGGTAGTGGCTCTGCCGCTTTATCCGGCTGCTGAAGTATGCGATGCCAGGGATCTACTGTCGCTTCTGGCTGCTTGCTCAGATCAGGTGCAATGAGTGTAGCACCCTGTAGGGACTCCTCCAGCACATTCGTTATCCAGAAAGCTCTGACTTTCTTCAGCAAACGCTGGCGATTCTGATCACCAACAGGAGACGGGAGAAGAGTTGTCCAACTTTGATCTTTTAAATGAAACTGTCTCTGTAACGGCTCTATTTCAGGAAGCTCCCGGAATACAGTTGTAGTCGGGATCGCTCTTCCTCCCAGATCATTATTGCGATCACGCGTAAGCTGAACAATTCCACAGACATACCCTGTTCGCGCATTCAACACAGGCGCACCGCTTAGCCCTGGTCGGACCTGTCCAAATTTGAACTTGAGTTGCCCTTCCTGATTTCTGCCTTCAAGCGTAAATGTTGCGGGATCGCCATCGGGGTGGTCGTCAGTATATCCATAGCTGTACAGGGTATCAAAAGGTGTTACCCCTATTTGTAGATAGACGCAAGGATGCTTTGTCAGGCCTATTTGTAATAATGCCAGATCAGCGTCAACTTGTATAGTCTTGATCGTCGCGCTGTAGGTCTGATCACCCCAATACACCTCAACTGAACCTGTTTCCTGCTTTGAGCCTTTGATGACATGAGCGCAGGTGAGGATCAGTCCTGGAGCCACAAAGAAACCAGTGCCATGTTCAGTTCTCCCAGGTAGTGAGATTCTCACTGTACATTGGCGCAACAACTCATATAGTGATTGCTCCATGCTTTCCCCCATGCTAACTACATAGCTACTCGCCCCATTCAATGGTGATTTTCAGATTGGAAGTCCCTGTTCCTTTTACCAGTAGGGCCGTGAGTTGACCCGCTTCAAGTGCGATTTCAACACCAAATTCAATACTCGCTTTACGCGGTTTCACTTTCTGTAACGTTGTGACTACTGATTCTGCAATTCCCTCTATCGCATGTGTGACCCCAGCAAACTCGGGCAGTGTAAATGCTACTTCCTCCTCCCCTCCTAACATCGTTGCTTGAATATGGATGGAAGCGCCATTAGCAAGTTCTGTCTTGATAATCTCTGTTCTCGTCTCCATGAAGCCTCCTTGCCGAGTTTAATACTACAGTACATACATAAAACATGCCCTACGCGCATTACCACAAAAACTATAGTTACTAAACCCCTGCTACTTGCTTTAGAAGAAGCATAGGAGACTATTCTTTCACGCCACTATTGCCATTTTAGGTTGTATACTTTAGTTCCTAGCGTTATTATAGAATAATACGGTAAACCTGACAACATGAATGTATTAGTGCTCTATGATTTTGACATAGGCTAAGTGTGGAGTCGAAAATGTCATCCATGAGGGGCCACTCATTTCCATCATCCCATTTTTGGGTCTCTTGGCAGTTTATCGAATGGCTCTAATGGTGCTTTCTTCGAGCTACTTTGTTCGCTGATGTTCGCCATCGTTCGTAGAGATCAGTGGGTTTAGCTGTCAGAGTGTCAAATGAGCAAGGTGTTTCGCAAAGCCTTCTGAGAGGGTTCATGGACTGCATTCAATTTATGATGTCGCTTGAATGGCACAGCCAGAAGTCTTAAATGGCTTGCTGTAATAGCATAAGGGTCCGAAGGAGAGATTCGGCGGGGCTTGTTCGTGGGTGTTCATCACTGTCCTCGCCGCTCTTCTCGTCTTGCCTCATTGTTCGATGAACGCTGCCTTTTTTCGCTTGCTGTTGTTAGTGTTGCTACATCTTTTTTGCTTGTGTGTGCTTCTAGGGCTTGCGGCGCATGAGGGTCATTAAGGTGAACGATTCGTGTCATACTCTGCCTTCCTGGTTCTCTTATTTTCTGCTGTGATGCTCTGTGTCTGTGAGGAGGTGGTACAATAACCGTATGGAGCATGCACTGAAAGCAGGACTTGCCCCAGCCCTAGTCACTTAGAAATATTCCCTCAGGGTGCTATCTCACCACCGGCACCGACCACAGGCAGCGTAAACGTCACACTCGTTCCTTCTCCTGCGCTGCTATGAAGTGTTATACTCCCATTCATCGCCTCGACAAGTTTACGCGCTATATAGAGGCCCAGGCCTGCACCAGGAATTTGATCTGTTCCAGTTTGTTCCAACCTGCTAAAAGGCTTGAAGAGAAGTGTTAACTGATCGTGCGCGATGCCAATTCCCTGGTCACGTACAGTAACATGTAACATGGGAGTTCTCTGTGGCAGCGCAGCCTCCTCTCTCAGCTCAAACTCAGCGGATGAATGATAGCTGGCTGGAAGGGAGATATGGGCTGAATGGGCCAGGACATCTATCGTGCCTCCCTCGGGCGAATACTTGATAGCATTCTCCAGCAAGTTTGTGAGCACCTGCCGTACGCGGTCAGGGTCTGCCAATGCAAGCGGCAGCCCTTCATCCAGCAAGCAGCGAATAACATAGCGCCCAGGCTGCTGCTGGCTCATCCTTTGTT
>WNGK01007417.1_pt1 | contig 11508 bp, 10 predicted proteins | sample 5400601 | NCBI WGS metagenome assembly WNGK01 (sample SAMN13153376, study PRJNA577476) | soil metagenome | isolation source: 60 cm soil or saprolite under Garry oak tree replicate 1 | place: USA:California | collected 2016-06-15
TCGTACCAGCGTGTTTCACAAAGCCGTGCGAACCGACGGGGAAGCTGCCGTCGGCGGTGACGCTTCACGGGATACGCCCATGCTGCGCTGCTCAGGGGACGCGCTGACGGAAGGTCGCAGCCACAGCGACACGCTGGTCGGCTGCATCGTCTGCTTAACCACGGCCAGCAGCTCGGCCGAAAGGGTGTCCAGGTCGACCTGCTGGCGCAGCCGCGCGCTGAACGCCGCGATGGTCCGCGCCGCGTCGTAGCGGCGGCGGTCGAAGCGCCGGTCCACCAGGCCTTGGACGCGCCGGCGGGCGGGCTGGAACAGCGCGGCCAGCGCCAGGGTCGCCCCGGCGACGGCCAGGCTACGGTCCTGGCCGAGGAGCTGGCCGAGGCCGAGGACGACCCCAACGTAGCCGCCGCCGAGCAGGACGGTGAGCACGCCGTAGGCGAGCGTGCGGCTGACGATCCGGTCCAGGTCGTACAGCCGGTAGCGCAGGATCGCCGCGCCGGTCGCCAGCGGCAGCAGCGCCACGCAGACCGCCGACACCCAGCCGAGCAGGACCTCGTTGCCCGTGGCCGCCAGCGCCACCAGGGCCAGCACCATCACCACCGCCAGGCCCGCCGCCAGGGCCAGCCAGCGCAGCTGCAGGCGCTCCACCCCGCGGGCGCGGCGAAAGCGCACCACCAGCGACCAGGCAGCGACCAGGATCGCAAGACCGGTGACACCCCAGGTCACGGCATTGACGACCCGCAGCGGGCCAGCCAACGCGGGGACGGCGAGCGGGTTGGCGACCGACCGGTAGGGCGGGTCCAACGGCAGCAGCGCCGAGGACACCAGCGCCACCAGCGGGGCTGCCGCCGCGATCCGGGCCCACCAACGCCAGCGCGGCGAGGGCAGCGACCCGGTCGGGGTGAGCAGCAGCACGAACCCGATACAGGCTGCCCAAACAAGCACGCTGACGCCGTTGTCGATCGCGGCGTAGTCGGCGGCCGGCAGCGTCCCGGGTCGGGCCAGCAGCCCGTAGCTCGCGTAGCCGGTGGCCACGCCGGATACCGCCACCGACAGGCCAAGCGCCAGCAGCAGCCAGCCCACCGGGTGGGCTGGACGGCGGCTGGCCAGCAGTGCCCCGACCGTCACCGCGCTCACCACCGCAACCACGTAGGCGGCGGCGTCGGGAGTCAGGAGGGCCAGGTCGGGCCGGCCCGCCCGGCGCAGCAGGTGATCCAGCCAGGCCAGCACGGCGAGGCCGAGCATGGCCAGCGCCCACAGCCACCACGCCACCACCGCCGGCCGCCAGCGCGTCCGGGCGACTCGGGCCGCAGGGGTCACCGCCGTGGTCCTGTCCGCACGCAACTCGCCTCCGGCACCGCCACCTCCAAGCGTCACGGGTCACGTGCCAGTGTGACCGGCCTCCGTCCCGATAGCGTTACGGACGATGTACCTACCCAATCATCAGGCCTTTGTGAAACAGGCTCGTACCAGTACTCCGTTAGGTCTTGCGAAAGTGTTGGTGCTGGGTGTACCTGTGGAGCGAGATCCACCCAGCTGAAAGGAGCCCGCCACCGCTGCCGGTGGCACGACGTGACCCCCACACAACTTCGACGTATCCGAACCCGTCTGACCGCATTCGCCGAGGACGTCTTCGCGTCCATCCCCCGCAAGGATCAGCGCCGCTGGGGGCAGAGCTACCTGCGTGGGCTGCTGTTGGACGGCAAGCGCAAGTCGATCGAGCCGATGGCCACCCGGCTGGCCCGCGGTGACCCCCAGGCCGACGCCGACGCGCTGGAGCAGGCGCTGCAGCAGTTCGTCAACCAATCCCCGTGGGACCCCGTCCCCGTGCGCCGCCGGCTGGCCCAGCGCATGACCGCGGCCATCGGGCCGGCCGCGTGGGTGATCGACGACACGGCGTTTCCCAAGTTCGGCCGCCACTCGGTCGGGGTCGCGCCGCAGTACTGCGGGGCGCTGGGCAAGGTCGCCAACTGCCAGGTCGGCGTGTCCGTGCACGCCGCCACCGACCAGGCCTCCTGCCCGATCAACTGGCGGCTGTTCCTCCCGGAGTCCTGGGACGACGATGCCGAGCGGCGCCGCACGGCCCACGTACCCCAGGGCGAGCGGCACCGGCCCAAGTGGCAGCTGGCCCTGGACATGCTGGACGAGCTGGCCGCCTGGGAGCTGGTGCCGCCGGTGGTGCTGGCCGATGCCGCCTACGGCGAGGTCGCCCAGTTCCGGCTGGGCCTGGAGCAGCGGGAGCTGGCCTACGTGGTGCAGGTCCCCGGCACGATCAGCGCCTACCCCCAACAGGTGGTACCCGAGACGCTGCCGTATGCCGGCCGCGGGCAGCCATCCAAGCCGCGCTACCGCCAGCCGTGCTCCTCGCTGCGGCAGCTGGTGCTGGACGTGGGCGAGCGGGCGGCCCGCACCCTCGCCTGGCGCGAAGGCGCCGACGGGCAGCAGTTGGTCTCCCGGTTCGTGGCGCTGCGGGTCCGCCCGGCCGGGGTCCAGCTGCGCCGGGTGGCCCGTGGCGGGGAGCTGCCGGTGCGCTGGCTGCTGGCCGAGTGGCCCCAGGGCGAGCCCGAGCCGGTCAAGTACTGGCTGGCCAACCTCCCTGCCGAGGTCCCGCTGGAGCGGCTGGTGGGCCTGGCCAAGCTGCGCTGGCGGGTGGAGCACGACTATCGGGAATTGAAGGACGCGCTCGGCCTGGACCACTTCGAGGGCCGCTCCTTCAACGGCTGGCACCACCACGTGACGCTGGTGTCGGTCGCGCATGCCTTCGTCACGCTGGAGCGGCTGGACCCAAAAGTCCGTGCGTCGGCCTGACCACCTTCCAGGCAGTGCGTGAGCTGCAATTGCTGCTCGCCGGTTGGGCCGGCGCGTGCCCCGTCTGCCTGCGCAGACTCCCACGGTCGATGGGCTGGTGGCAGCCAGCAGCCGCACCAACCTAACGGAGTACTGCTAGGTGCGCGTCGCGGAGGTACGCCTTCCTTAAGTTGGCGCCGCTGAGGTTTGCCTGCTCAAGGTGCGTGCCGCCGAGGATTGCCCCCTCCAGATGAGCGTCGCGGAGGTCAGCAACGCGAAGATCCACGTTGGAGAGCAGCAACGGCCGGTCACGATTCGGCGGCCACCGCCCAAGCACCGTCATGATGGCCTGAGCGTCCACTGCTCGCACTGCTAGCGGGGGAATACGCTCAATCGGCGCGGTGGCGATGTACTGGCCGGGCAGGCGAGGCGGCCACGGCGCATGCGCGCGTACCTGCGCGGTAAGGATGTCCAGGATTGCTCCGCGGTCGCTAGGCGACCCCCAGGTCCCCGGCAAAGTCGAGATTTGTCCGGTTCGTACCACCGGCGCGTTGGCCCCCCGGTCTCAGGTGGCGGCAGCTCGCATGTGGCGTCGCATGAGCGCGCCTGGACACAATTCGGACATTTCGCTACTTTGCCGGAGCCCTGTCAACCAGCCGAAGGAGGACGCCGCCACGACACAGTGATTCTCCAGGGGCTTGCCTCAGAAAGGTTGACACGCGCCGCATCTCTTCACCGGAGCGTGGTACTCGGTGATGGAGAACGGGGCAGGTACCCAGGTCCTCGGCAAAGTCGTGCTTTGTCGCAAATGTGACGTGCGCGAGCAACCTGGTGGACCAACCCTCCGAGCGGAAGTCGCAGGTCGGAACGCACAGACCCCAGCTCGGGCTAGCCGGACGAAACGGCCATCTCGCGACTTTGCCGAGGCCCTGGGGCGGTGAACCTCCGAGGAGGGACCCGGTGATCACGTGTTGCATCCAGTACACGCTCGACCCGCGCAAGGTCGACTCGTTCGAGGCGTACGCGGCGAGGTGGCCGCCGATCATCGAGCGCTGCGGCGGAACGCTGGTGGGCTACTACCTGCCGAAGGAAGGGGCGAACAATTTCGTCATCAGCTCCGACCTCATCAGAAGTACCCACACCAATCTCGAAGGAAACGAATCGGCCGGTTCGTGCACGCCGGCCGCGGTGTCTCAACCAGTAGCGCACGAAGACAGAGGAGGCAGCCCATGGCGAATCAAAGTCAAGCGCGATCGACCGCGGCGGAGCGACCCGGACGTCGACGGATGGCGAAAGAGGCAGCCACGCGCAGATGAGTTTCAGCCGTCGGTCTTACTAAAGGGTACGGAAGTAGCTGGATATTCGAACCGTCCCTGACCTGCGCGAACGCCATCAGGCTAGTCCAGCATCCAGCTTTCTCCTCGGTAACTCATGAGGTGGGCGGGTGTGACCACCCCGGGCACAGAAAGGAACCAGAGATGCTGCTGACGGACAAGGTTGCGGTGGTCTACGGAGCCGGAGGCGCCATCGGCGGCGCTGTCGCACGCGCCTTTGCGCGCGAGGGGGCCAAGCTGTTTCTCACCGGGCGCCACCTGGCACCCGTCGAAGCGGTCGCCAAGGAGATCGTTTCCGCCGGCGGATCCGCCGAGGCGGCGGAGGTCGACGCTCTCGACGAGCAGGCCGTGGACCAGCACCTACAGTCCGTGACCGACCAGGCGAGCCGCGTCGACATCTCGTTCAACGCGGTCGGGATCCCGGATACGACGTATGGGATTGTGCCTCTGGTCGAGCTGGAGGTCGAGCAGTTCTCCCAGCCGATCGCGACCTACACCAGATCGTACTTTCTGACCGCCCGCCTGGCCGCCCGGCGGATGGTCGCGAACCGATCGGGGGTGATCATGACCGTCACCTCAATCCCTTCGCGGACGGGCATCCCATTGGCGGGAGGCGCCGGTCCGGCGACGGCCGCCGTGGAGGCACTCACCCGAGAGCTATCCGCCGAGCTCGCACCTCAGGGCATTCGCGTGGTCGGTCTGCGACCACAGGCGATGCCGGAGACCGGCAGGATCAAGGAATCCTTCGAGCTTCGCGCCAAGGCATCGGGAATGACCTGGGAACAGTTCCACGAGTTAGGCGCAGGCAGGACCCACACGCGCCGGCTTTCGACGCTGGCGGAGCTGGCGAACGTGGCGGTCTTCATGGCTTCCGATCAGGCGAGCGGGATGACTGGAACGGTCGTCAACTTGAGCATGGGGAGCCTGGACGACTAGGACAGCGGAGCCTGGGGACAACCGCCGCGGCAAGATCGTCTTGCGCGTTGTGTGAGGAGCCGTGAGAACGGCGATTCCAAGACAAGGAGGTTGACGATGACCGATGGACGTGAACGGGCCGCGCAACCGGAGGACATCACCCGGCTCGTGTACGAGCGGGCGAACGCCGGTGACGCCGAGGGAATCGCGGCGCTGTATGAGCCCGCCGCGGTTCTTGCCCTTCCGCCTGGGCAGATGACGGTGGGGCGGGAGGCGATCCGCGCGGTGTTCGAACAGCTACTGGCGCAGAGCCCCGGCTTCAGGCCTGAGGAGCCGTTGCCCACGCTGCGCATCGGCGACCTTGCCTTCCTCTCGACCCGCGCGAGCGATGAGGCGGGCGCCCATGCGCAGGTGGCGCGCCGGCAGCCCGACGGGACTTGGCTGCGGATCCTGGACCGGCCCGATTTCCGCGGCTGAGTGCGGCTGGAGTAGGGCGGTAGCCCGTGGCCCGAGGGGTGTTCGGATAACGTACGGGTCGGCGCGCCGCGAGGGATTCGAACCCCCAACCGCCAGATCCGCAGTCGTCTGAGGGCGGCCGGAAAGCCAGCGTCGTCTTGGTAGAGCAGCGCAGGTCAGGGAAGCCGATCGTTAAAGGTCCGCGCAGGTAGAGCCCAGAACGTTGACCGAGTCGTTGACCGAGCAAACCAAGCTCAACTCGGTCAGAGCACAGATCGAAATCTGGTTGGGCGATCTTCATTGCGGCACCGGGGTGGGAGTCTCCCTGTCAAGTCGCTACCTCTTTGGGAACCCCACCCCGGTGCCGCTTGGCACTGGAGGTTGACCGCTACGCCCGCAGTGCCGCGCTGGTGCTCAAGTGATCCTCACTGGCGTCGAGCTCAACTCGTTGTCGGCAGGAAGCGCGTCGCGGTGATCGAGGAGGGTGGCGACAGCCTTGAACGTGACCTTCCCGGCGGTCCCGTCAGCTTGGACGACCGTGTAGCTGAACGCGAACCGGGTCGAGGTGCCCCCGGGGGGCCGTACCGGTACCGACAGGGTGAGCGAGCCCACCTGCTGGCTGGAGCATGAAGCCCGTCAAGGTCTAGGCCTCGGGTAGCCTGGTTATTCGGGAGTGTCGAGTCCCAAGGAGCGCCAGTGCGGCGGCTTTGTCCCAACGCCTACGGCGAGCAGCTCCAGCCCGGCCGGGTCGCCGACTGCTACCTCGGTATCCTGCTCGATCAGCCCCTGGCCGAGATCGCGCCCGAGCCCGGCCGCGTGCTGGTGGTCGCCCCCGCTGCCCTGCTGCACAGCGAGATCCCCCAGCCGCACGGCCAGGTGCTGCACGACCTACTGACCGGCCATCCCGACCGGGCGCCGCAGGAGCTGGTGTTTCTAGCCGACCTCACCGTGGAGCTGCGCGCCTGGCCACAGCAGACCTGGGCTGCGGTGGGGATCAGCCCCGAGGTGGCCATGCTGGCGGTGGTGGAGCGCTGGCGCGGCGGCCGGGTCAAGGGCTTGGAGGTTGGCGGGGTGAGCGCCGAGGAGGCCCGCGCGCTCGGCCGGCCCCCCATGGGCTACCTGCGGGAGCAGCTCCGCGGCCGGCTCGCCAGTGAGATCAGCTGCCAGTACCTGCGTTGGCTGCACCCGACCAGCCGCCGCCGTCCAGGCGAGCGGTTCCTGTAACGCGCGGCCGAACGACCCCCACCGGAATGGGGATAGCAGCAGGCCCCGACACGAAACGCCGCGGCCTGCGGTCAGCAAGGATGCTTACAACGTGCGCGGATAGGCGCGGAGGATGCAGGACCTGCTGGTTGGCGCCTAGGTCGTCGCTGGCTCACGTCCAGCCGAGGGAGGAGCCGCCGTCACTGACCAGCGTCTGTCCGGTCATCCACTCGTCAGCGTCACCGACCACCCACTCCACCAGGTTGGCGATCTCCTGCGGCCGTCGTTGCTGGCCGCCGACCAATCCCAAGCCCCACCCGACCTCCCAGCGGCGCTGGCAGCACTCGACCGTTACCCGGTACCGGGCCTGCCACCGCCTGCACCTCCTGCCGCCAGCGGGTAGGCCAGGATTCCCGCTGGCCGGAACCCAGCTTGGAGGCGTGCCGTGATGACACCAGACCGCTGGCGCGGCATCGTCGGCGTCAAGGTCGACTCGTCAGGGTGCCGACCAGGAGATGGTGCGAACGACAGGGACGGGGCTGGCCACCGGCTTCTCCCGCGCCTTCCTGGTCGCGGCCGGGATCATGCTGCTCGCCCTGGTCATCACGATCGTGGCGATCCGGGTGCGGCGCGCCGAGCTCACCGGCACCACCAACTGAACACAAAGCTAAACAGACCGATAGTAAGCAGCAAGCAGTCACTGACACATGGAGGCAACCATGAAGCTCACGATCATCGCAGCGACCGGAGGCGTCGGCCAGCAACTCCTCGAGCAGGCGCTCGACGCGGGTCACGACGTCACCGCAGTGGTCCGCAATCCCGGCAAGCTGTCCCGGAAGGTGCACGCCGTCACCACCGACATGACCGCGCCCGATCCGGCGGCGCTGGCGTCCGCCATTGCCGGAGCAGATGCCGTGCTCTCCGGCCTTGGCCCGCACTCCAATGCCGATGCAGGCATCGCCCAGCGGGGCACGCGCGCCATCGTCGCGGCGATGCAGGCCACCGGCGTGCGGCGCATCGTGGTGGTCAGCGCCGGGCCGGTCTCTACCGTGGCGTCGCCGGGCCGCCCCAACCCGCCGAAACACGACCCTGGCGACGGGTTCTTCATGCGGTACCTGTTCAGCAAGATCGCAAGCGCCCGGTTCGGCAAGGTGTATGTCGATCTGGCGCAGATGGAGGACCTTCTTGCCGACAGCGGTCTGGACTGGACCGTCGTGCGGCCACAACAGATGACCGACAAGCCCCTGACCGGCACCTACCGGACGGCGTACGGGCAGAACATCCGGGGCGGCTGGACCGTTCCCCGCGCCGACGTCGCTCACTTCATGCTCCGGGTGCTCGACCAGCCGGAGACGATCCACCAAGTCATCGGAATCGCCAGGTAGAGCCTGCGCGGATGGTGGCTCAAGGGCGTCGTGAGGGTCGGGTGTCCCAGCGGTACAGGGTCCAAGCACAGCGGATCAGCCGGCGTAGCGCGATGATCGCGTGGGCAAATGCCAAGAACGCGTCGATGACCGGGTCGCGGCGTTCGGTATTCCAGACCAGCTTCTTGAACTGGTTGCCCCAGGCGTGGGTCCGCTCCACTGGCCATCGCTGGCTGGCGTGGACCGGCGCCGGCTTGCCCCGTTCGGCGATCTGGCCGGTCATGCCATGCTCGGCAAGCTCCGCACGGGTCTTGCCGCTGTCATAGCCGCGGTCCAGATGGACCGTAGGCTGCTGGGGTAGTGACCCAAGGCGTGCCAAGGTGTCCAGGGTGGGACCCAGCAGCGGCGAGTCGTGGCGGTTGGCGGCGGCCGCCACCGTACCCAGTGGTATGCCACGGGCCTCGGTCACCGTGGAACGCTTGCGACCTTGTTTGCCGCGGTCGACCGGGCTGCGCCCGGCGGCATCCCCGCCGCAGGGGGCCTTGGTGATGCAGCCATCCACCGCGAGGTCGCCGAGCTCCAGGCCGATCATCTGGTCATATGCCTGCAAGACGAGCAGCTCCAGGGTGGCAAAGATCCCGGCGGTGATCCACTGGTCGCGGCGGTCGCGGATGGTGGTCGCCGAGCAGGCTTGGTCGGCGATCTTGCGGTAGCTACAGCCGAACACCAGCACCTGGACGAGCTTGTCGAAGATGATCCGGTCGGCCACGCGTCGCCGGTGGCAGCCCAGGGGGTGGTCGGGGTGGTAGGCGCCGCGGTCGGGCAGCAATGCACGGAACTGGTCCCATAGCGGGGTGATCAGCCAGGATGGAAGGGCAGGCATGAGTGCTCCAGGATCAGGAAGCGTCGGCACCTTCATGATCCCGAGGCTTGTGCCTGCCTTGCTACGGCCCGCCCTTCCACCCCAATCCGCGCACGCCCTTAGCGTTCGTCGCGGTAGGGATCGAGATGGTGAGGGCGGCCAGACCGCTCCGCCCGCTCGGTATGGGTTCGGGCCGGCCGCTGGGCACGCTCGGCCTGCCGCCGTTGCGGACGGCTGGCCCGCTCCGCGAACAACTGTTGCGCGCGCTCAGCGCGGCGCTGCACGGCGCGGTAGCGGACGCTGGGGCGCTGGGCACGGCTTTCGCGGTTCATGTCGGCCACGACCCCAAAGCCGAGCGTCTCGATCTCCTCGGCACGACGCAGCCGCACCGCCGGCGTGCCGGTGTAGCCACGGGCACGTGGCACCGTGCCGGGGTTGAGCCGGACAAAGGTCGGGTCCAGCTCCGGCGCCATGGGCTGTTGGCCGCCCAGGCGGGCGAGCTGGACGGCGCTTTTTCGCTGGTTAACCGCCGCGGGGTTGGGCTGGGGCGTGCCCAACTCGTGACGCTGGAACGCCTTGCGCAGCGACGGCCAGGTCGTGCCGAGCTGGGCTGCGGCGGCGTTGATGCTGCCGAGCTGCTCGGCCAGCCGGAACGCCTGCTCGGCCTCGCTGCGGTCGGTCAGGAACCGGCTCGGCGGGTTGGTCGGCTTGCGCTCGGGCTGCGGCAGGTTCCAGTGCGCCCAGGCGTTCTTGAGGGTGTCGCGGCTGACGCCCAGCTGCTGGGCGGCCTGCCGCAGCCCGACCCGGCTGGCCAGCTCGCGCGCTTGCTCGGCGACCTCGCGGTGCTGTCGGTAGGCGCTCGGCTCGGGGAACCGGTTGGGCCGCAGATGGCCACGCTCGGTTGGCACCGTGCCGCCGAAGACGCCGTGGTCGACCTCCAGGGAGTCCGCGCCGCGAACCGCCAGCTCCCGGCACGGCTGTTGGACCTGGCAGCCCGCGCAGACCTGCTTGGCCTCGCTGGCCTTGCGGCCCTCCCCGGTCTCGGGAAAGAACCGCTCGGTAGCCATGCCCTTGCAGGCGGCCTCGTCCATCCAGCCCAGCCGGCTCTCACCCGGAACCAGCGGCAACCGCTCAGCTTGCGCAGTCTGCTGGTCGGCGGCGTGGCGCTGCTGGGTCCGCAGCGGCCCCAGCACCTGCCGGACCCGGCCCTCACGGATGCCAAGCATCCGGGCGACCGCCGGTGCATCCAGGCGCTGGGCGCCGTCGCGCTCGACCACCCGCCAGAGCTGCTGAATGCGCTCGGTGTTAGTCAGTTGGCCGCCGCGCAGCGCCGCCAGGGTCTGCGCGGCGTAGGCGCGGCCGACGCCGACCTCGCGGGCAAGCGTGGCGGGGTCGAGGTGGTCGCCGTGGCCGACCTCGCGGGTCCGCCATGCCTGCTCGATGCGTTCCAGCGGACTGGCGGCCGGCTGAGGGTTCGGCTCGACCTCGGGGCGGCCGCCGCCGGCGAAGGCGGCCCGCAACCCTGCGAGCTGCCCTGGGGTTGGCTGGCCGTGGCTGGCCGGCTCAGCGCGCAGCGCCGCAAGGCGCGGATCGCCCGACCGGGCGGCCCGCAGCGTGTGCAGCCACTGCCGCGCCGTCCTGGTGGTCGTGCCGACCTCATGTGCAAGCTCGGCCGCATCCAACGGCACCCCGCCGCGCAGCTCCCGGGCCAAGTAGGCGTCGCTGATCCGGTCGCGGACCAGCCGTCCACGCAGCTCGGCCAGGCCAGGATCGCGCTGCCACTGGACACGCAGCACCCGCACCAGGTCACCTGCCAGCCGAGGGGTGACGCTGACCTCGGCAGCTAGCGCGGCGGGGTCCACCTGGTGGCCGCCGTCGACCTCACGCTCCAGCCACGTGTAGGCCACCCGCTCCCACGCCGGCCGCGGGTCAGTGGGCGGCATAGTGGGCTGGGTGCTGCCTGCCTGCGGGGCCGGCTGGCCCGCCGGGGTAGCTAGAGAGGTCATCGCCCGGTCGCCCCCTTCCGCCCAGCCTGCGGCCGACCACCAGCAAGCCAGTGGTTGAGCCGCTGGGTCGGTGACGGCTGCGGGCTGCGTGCCCGCTCGGCGCGCTGGCGGGCACGCATGGTGGCCCGCTCGCGGCGCTGCTCGCCACGGCGAAGCTGCCGCTCGGCGCGGTCCTCCAGCCGCTGACGCCGCCGCCGCTCGGAAGGGGTGTAGAACGGGCGGAGCCGGATCGGGGTTGGGCGCAGATGCCCGTACAGCAGCACCCCCTCACCCGGCCGCAGCCTGCGCAGGTCCTCCACCGGCAGCAGCGGCCGGTACAGCGACGACTCGTTCAGCGACTGGTGCCCGTCAGACCCCATCGACCTGGAGTGCTCCACCTGCTGACGGTCGCCGATCAGCTTGGAGCCCAGCTCCAACGCGCTGAGGTCCGCCAGGCCGGACAGGAACAGCTTGGCGCGGTGGTTGTTCAGGATGGTCGAGGCTTTGGCGCCGTAGCGGGCCTCCAGCTGGCTGCGGTCGTGCCACACGGTCACCAGCTGGATGCCCTGCCCACGGGCGGTGGTGGCCAGCACGTCCAACTCGCT
>WNGK01007802.1_pt1 | contig 11508 bp, 8 predicted proteins | sample 5400601 | NCBI WGS metagenome assembly WNGK01 (sample SAMN13153376, study PRJNA577476) | soil metagenome | isolation source: 60 cm soil or saprolite under Garry oak tree replicate 1 | place: USA:California | collected 2016-06-15
TAGCTGTCGTATCGCTCCGAGGGAAGATTCCTTGATGGGATCTGCGACTGCAATCAAGCCTGCGAGCGATTCGCCGCTCGCTAGGAACATGACACTCTGCCCTTCCTTGCGCAACGCTTCAGCCTGCTCATGAAGTGCGTGTGACCTCGCCCCCAGATCTTGCATCAACGCAGCATTTCCTATACCGATCCGTCTGCCCTGCAGCTTCCCAACTACGCCCTTCCCCGTAACTGACCGGAAATCCGTAACTGCTGCCAACTCAATTCCCTTCTCCTTCGCGCTGGCTACGATAGCTTCAGCAAGCGGATGCTCACTGGCCCTCTCCAGACTTGCAGCCAGTTGAAGCAACCGTGCTTCGTCGAAACCATCTCCGGTGATGATGGCTGTGAGACGGGGTTTGCCCTCGGTCAGGGTACCTGTCTTGTCCACGACAAGCGTATCCACCTTCTCGAAGGTCTCGAGTGTCTCCGCGTCACGGACAAGGATTCCCTCGCCTGCCCCACGCCCCACACCGACCATAATCGACATCGGTGTTGCCAGACCCAACGCGCACGGGCAGGCAATGATAAGAACCGCAACCGCATTCACCAGCGCATTCGCAAAGTGAGGCCGGGGGCCGAAGCTCGCCCACACAACGAAGGTAATAGCCGATACCGCCAGCACCGCGGGAACAAACCAGGACGCAACTTTATCCGCCAGCCGCTGGATGGGAGCTCTGGATCGCTGAGCTTCGCTGACCATCTTCACGATCTGTGCAAGCAGCGTATCCTGGCCAACCTTCTCGGCTTTCATTACCAGGCTCCCGGTTCCGTTGATCGTGCCTCCGACGACGGCATCCCCCTCCGCTTTTTCAACCGGAATGGATTCGCCAGTCACCATGGATTCATCGACAGCACTCCGTCCCTCTATGACGGATCCGTCCGTCGCAATCTTCTCCCCCGGTCGAATGCGAATGTGGTCTCCCACGTGAATATCCGCGAGAGGGACATCGGCTTCTGTTCCATCGACAGCGATACGACGGACCGTATTTGGCGCCAGTCCCAGCAATGCCCTGATGGCGCCGCTGGTTTGGCTCCTGGCTCGCAGCTCCAAGACCTGTCCCAGCAGCACCAGTACGACGATCACCGATGCCGCCTCGAAGTAGAGGCCCAGGTTGCCATGCATGTCGCGAAACGAGTCCGGGATGATGCCTGGTGCAAGCACGGCAACAACACTGTAGAGATAGGCTGAGCCAGAGCCAATTGCGATCAGCGTGAACATGTTGAGGCTGCGATGGATCACCGATGCCCAGCCGCGCTGGAAGAACGGCCACCCGGCCCAAAGAACAACTGGTGATGAGAGGATCAGTTCCAGCCAGCCGAGTGCTTGCCCGCTCAAAACGCGTTGCACCGGATGGCCTGGCATCAAGTCTGAAATCATGATGACCAGCAGTGGAAGCACCAGGGCGACCCCGATCCAGAAACGCCTTGTCATATCGGCCAGTTCGGGATTGGCTGAATCGTCGGTTACCATGCGTGGTTCAAGCGCCATGCCACAGATCGGGCAATCTCCCGGTCTGTCCCGGACGATCTCCGGATGCATGGGACAGGTGTATTCTGTCGCCGCCAGCGTGGCGCGGCTCTCCGATTTGGGTGCGACTCTCTGAGCGCCTTTGTACTTCGCAGGATCCGCTTCAAATTTCTTCTGGCAGGATTGGCAGCAGAAGTGCCATCTCTTCCCGCCATGTTCAGCAGCCCACTTCGCGGTCGCGATAGGCACCTTCATACCGCAGACCGGATCGGTTGTTTCACTAGCCGTCTCCGCAACGTGATTGTGAGTATGCATGGCTCTGACTAGATAATATCCACTTATCCGCACGGAGTCCTAAATCGATAAAGTAGCTGGCCTTTGCAGAGATTTCGGCCCGCTCGACGACATTCAGATCGAGCTGCCTCTAATATCGCGGAGCAGGCGTGACCGGATAGTCTTCTCCGAATTTGTTCTTGTGGTGCCCCATCGGGTCGACCGTCTTCTGCAACACAATCTCGCCCAGGTCAACGTTGGCCGTCGATACCTGCACGATCCTCTGAGCTTCCGTTGCCTTCGACGGCTGAGCGCTCTCCCCCCATATGTTCACCCGGTAGCTTCCAACCGGAACATTGTGTATCACTACAACGCCATTGGCAGCCGCAACGCCAAAGTAGGGCGTGCTAAGCGCAAGGACAACTCCACCCATCTCCGGATGGATATTACAGAAGATGTACGAAACGCCTTCGCGATCGAACCGCACCGAACGCGTGGTACCCGACTCGTAGAGGCCCAGGTCGAATCGCTTGCCGTTGAACAGCGAGAAGACGTTGTGGAAGAATGGGTCTTCGTTCGGAAACTCGACGCTTGTCCCCGTGGGAACGACAAGCAGATGTGGGGAGAATTGCTTGTTCTTCTGAAGGAGCCTATACGTTGCCTGACGCGGCGGATTTACCAGCTTCGTATCGCCGGGCTCCAGCGGTACTAGCCAGACCACCACATTGGCCGTATTCGCAGAACTTTTGTGTCTCTTCTCCTCTACCTGCTGTTGCGAAGACATCAATATCTTCGCAGACACGCTCACCCCCTGTGCGTGTAGCTGAGACACGAGGAGCGAAGCGAGAGCCATCAGACATCCGAAGAAGATCAAGCGTAGCGTACTGCGCACTATCCAGCCTCCTAAAATTGATAGCCCATGGAGAAGGTAAATACATCTGCCGTACTACCTGTGCCATAGATAGGCCAGGTCCAGATCCTGCGATATTCGGGTGAAACGATGAGGTAGGTCTTCGGCCTGAAGATCAGGTTGCCGACGACCATTCTGTTGCGCGCACGCAGTTGGGTGGAGTTTGCCGTCGCAGGAAGCACAAGGGCATGGAAGTCTCCAGCCAGCCCAGTATCCTGTCCAATCGCTGCGTTGGCTTCAAGCGATTGGCCGAAGCGGGATTTGAACTGGGTCCAACCGCCGACTGCATTCAGCCCGCGCATGACAGGCAAACCCGAGATAGGATTGGTGCCGTAAAGAACGTCTTTGTAGACGCCTCCACCCAGCCCGCCAAGCGATTGGCCGCGATAGCCTTCACCGCTTACCTCGAAGCGGTGGCTTAGGGGGATTCGCCAATCGGCAGTGGCTGCCCAGGAGTCATTACCCTTGCTATTAGGGTAGCTCTGTCGGCTGTAGTAGCCGCCCAACCCCAATTGCAGCCCGTGCTCCCCGGAAGCCGTACCAAAGGAGACGCGCGTCTCATACCCCGGCTGCTTTGCCTGCTCGCCGGGGCTGGGAGCGCGAAAGACATCGCTTGAGTTGTAGCCGGCCGCCGGCGGATCCCACAGTCCGAACTCCAGTTGGATGCGACGATCGTCCTGCAGCACAAAACGATGCGACACCTTCAGTTGCGGCGCCCATGTCCACAAATTACCCGCCCATGCCATTCCGGGCTCCGCGACGGTTGCGTATGACGTCGGCGACAAGGGAGAGATCAGCGGAGCCACCATTCCAGCCTGTACAGAGTCATGTGCCCAGTCCAGGTTGATACTTGCGGTTCTCAGGCGGACGATGCCCGAGGCAGTGCCAAAGTTGCTGTAGGCAAGGCCGGCGAAGAAGTCCAGACTGACATCGGCAGAGGTGCGGGCTCCCGCAATTCTAGGGCCGCTGCCTTCAATGCCGAGAATCGTCTGACGGAACGTCGCGCCAACGCTTCCACTACTGACGCCAAGCGTTTGACGAGTGGCAATCGCAGGAAGGTCGATATTGTCCACCGTGCCTCTATTCGCGAAGGCATTGAACAGGATCAATCCGGTAAGACGGACCGGATACTTCGAGCCGCTCTCTACCTTCGTCTGATCGTGGAGTTTAACCTGCGCCTCGAGCGTGTCCTGCCGCTCTTCCATATCGGCCGTCGTTCTCTTCGAAGAAGACGCGTCGCTGACTGAATCAGGCACTGAAGCAGGAGCTGGCTGAGTTGAGGCAAACTGCTTTTTGATTTGAGCGAGCTCCTCCTGCAGAGCCTTGATCTCCTGCTGGGACTGGTCGAGTTGTTGGCGGGTGCTTGCGAGGGCCGAGGAGATCGTCTCCAGCTTCTGCTCAAGCTGTGCGGTGCGAGCGTCATTCAATGGAGAAGAAGGTGCAGAGGCGGACTGGCCGGCCTGTGCGTGCGACGAGATCAACGTTGAACCCAGGAACAGACACATAAGTAACTTCTGAGTAAGGTCTCTCATTTCTTCAACCTCATTGATGTGCTGGAGCTTGTGATTGCAGGCTCCTCTTCTCAACTGCATCGCCGAGCGCCTGCAATGCAGCCTTGGAGAGCGTGATGGTAAAGATGGTGTGACCCTCCGCCGTTTCGTCAAGGCTGATCGAGCCGCCGTGCTCCTGCGCGATCTGTCGGGCAAGCGTGAGACCGAGTCCGATTCCGCTCTCTCTTCCCTCGCTGACGAAGGGCAGAAACAGCGTATGGCGAATCGACTCCGGCACCCCCGGCCCATTGTCGGCAATGAAAATATGGATAAACTGCTCGTCCTCCCGCAGGCCGACCGTTACAGCCGCCTTCCCACCGCCGAGCCTTGCGGACTGGCAGGCGTTCAGCAGCAAATTGTAGACAGCTCGGCCCAGCTTCCTTGCATCGACCCAGGCCGCGAGCGATGATAAGCCGCTGATCGTAATCTTGACGTCACGGGCTCCAGGATGGGAGTGGACCATGCTGACGGAGCGCTGGATCAGCAACGCTATCGATTCGTACTCCGGATAGAGCGCACGGCCGGTCTGCGTAAACAGAAGCAGTGAGTCGAGAAGGTCCGTCATGCCCTGAACCGCGGAGCGAACATCGAGGAACAGTTCATCGCGCTCCGACTGGGCGATGGCACCGTCGCTCAGGAACTCGGCGTTCGCATACATCGCGGAGAGATGGTGCCGCAGGTCATGCGAGATGGAGCTTGCCATTCTGCCAATGGTGGCCAGCCTCTCTGAGTCGAGGAGCTCTTTTTGCGAGCGTCGCAACTCTATTCGCATACGCTCAAAGGCACGGCTCAACTCCCTTATCTCGGCAGCCCCACTCTCGCTGAGCTGATATTCAAAGTTGCCATCAGCCAGCGCCCGGGTCCCCCCCACAAGAGTCTCGAGCGGACGTGTGAGCGTGCGCGATATTGCGATAAGCATTCCCGTCCCCGCAAGAAGCGCAATGAGTCCGAGCGTCAACACCCATCGATTGACCTTGCGTATCAATCGGGTAGCCTGATCTAAGGATTTCAGCACGATGAGCTGAGGAATCTCATCCACACTCGTACCGGTCGTCGACAGATGCACAGATGCAGCGAGATACTTCTCCTCTCCGATCTGGATCTCTTTGTTCTCGGTGGTGGACTGCAGCTCCTCAACCTGCGCCATCAACTGCTGCTGCAGCGTAGCATTCAGCGTGCTGGCGACCACCTTGCCGTGAACGGCAAACGTGACCTCCGCAGCCGCGGCTTCGCTGACCTCGCGCGCAACCCGCTCATCGACGGCATATCCAACAGACACGAAACCCAGTCGGCTTCCTTCAGCTCGCGCTCCGAAGAAAAGCGGCTGAGTCGATATCTCGTAGAGACGGCCACTGATCGCCAGCAGAATGGGCTCTTCCGGTTTGCGCAGGGAAACTTCGAGACCGCGTTCCACCATCGAGCGGTCAAGGCCAGAGCCCCGGTTGTAGGTCGCGATCAACTTACCGTCCGCATCCAACAGTGCAAAGAGGTCGCTTCCGCTTACCTGCCAGAACTCGACTCCGGCGTCCACAATCGTGGGAGTGTCGTGAGTCGTCATCAGCGCCTTCAGGCTCGGCAGATCGGCCAATAGCGCGGTCTCTCGGGAGAGCAGTTCGCGGCGCTGCCGCTGAATGTTCTGATAGGTCTTTACAGAGCGGCTCAGATCGGAAGCGAGAATAGCGCGAACCTCTTGCGACACGATCGTGCGGATAACCAGGAGGCTGACCACCGTGCATCCGAAGGACAGCAGTAGCAAGGGGATGAGCAGCGTCGTCCGCATGCGCAGCCTGTCCATGTACCTCGCCCTCCGATCAGGTACAAACATCAATTTCCGCTTACGAACTTATACCCGATACCGTGCATCGTACGGAAATAGAGTGGTTTGGTTGGATCGACTTCGAGCTTCTGCCGGAGCTTCATGACCTGGTTGTCGACGGTGCGAGTCGTAGGGTAGGAGCTATAACCCCAGACATCGTTCAAAAGTTCCTCTCGGGTGATTACGCGTTCGGCATGATCGACAAAGTACTTCAACAGCTTGATCTCATGTGCAGTAAGGACTACTGGAGAGCCGTTCTTGAAGACCTCCATTCCCGAGAAATCCGCGGTGATATTTCCGAAGGTTACGCGGTTGCCGGGCGTCGTCTTCTGCGTCCGCCGTATCGCCGCCTGCACACGCGCCATCAACTCACGCGGACTGAAGGGCTTGGTCACATAGTCGTCCGCGCCTAACTCCAGGAGAAGCACCTTGTCCGCCACCTCGGAGACAGCGCTTAGCACAACAACGGGTGTGTTTGCCGACCATGCTTTGATCTCCCTGCAGACATCGCGCCCCGACATGCCCGGAAGCATCAGGTCGAGCACGACGCCCGCCGGCTTCAAACTCTTGCACGCTGCGAGCCCGCCCGTCCCATCGCCCACAACATGCACCTCATACCCCTCCGTAGTGAACTGCCGGTGAAGCGCCTTCTGTATTCTCGGGTCGTCCTCAATCACTAAGATCATGCTCATCTTTCGCCATCCTGGGAGAGAAGATTCGGGTGCGGCCGCCGGCTCCTCAATCTGTCCCTTTATATACCTCTCAGAACTCGCCTATTTCTATTTTGACTGGAGGGAGCTCACGGCAGAAGTACGAATACCATCAAATGACATGCCAGAGACATCTCGCTGACATTTCGATAGAAAGAACAGAAATTCGCTACAGAAATGGCGTTTGCAATCATGTGCAATGAACGCAACGCGCGGCCTCGCCCACTTGCGCGAGTTCGACCACAAAGAACCATCCCATTGTCGTATTTTTTGGTGCCCGAAGGGGGACTTGAACCCCCACAACCCTTGCGGGTCTACGGATTTTAAGTCCGCTGTGTCTGCCAATTTCACCATTCGGGCATCGCGAGAGGCAGGAACTCGCCTCACCTATCTTAACGCATAGCCTCCCGGCCAGCCGGTAAATCGGCAGAAGGAACCTTCCCACGCCCTTCTGCGTACATAGGACAAGTTGCGCATCTTTACTTTGGACCGTCTCAGCCTATGCCAATACGAGAGATCCTCAAGCAAACGCTGTCCGCACTGTGGGAGACCAAGCTCCGCAGCTTCCTCACCATGTTCGGCATCGTCTGGGGCATTACCTCCGTCATCCTTTTGGTGGGGCTCGGCATCGGCTTCAACGTTGACCAGAAGGAACATCTGCGCAGCATCGGCACCGACATCGCCATCATCTTCGGCGGCAAGACAGGCGCGCAAGCCGGAGGATACGCCGCTGGCCGCGACATCCGCCTCACCATCGACGATGCCATCGCCATCCAGCAACAGGCCACGCTGGTAAAGACAGTTAGCCCGGAGCTTCGCCGCAGCGTCTCCGAGGTAAGCCAGTGGAACGCCGCCAATCGCCCGGTTCGCGGCGTCTGGCCCGAATATCAGCGCTTCCGCTCTCTCACCGTGGAACAAGGCCGCCTGATGTCGGAGCAGGACGAGGCCAACGGCGAACGCGTCATCTTGCTCGGCGCCGATGCCAACCGGCAGCTCTTCCCCGGCAAAGCCGTCATCGGGCAACCCCTGATGGTCGCCGGATACCGCTACACCGTCATCGGAGTTCTATCGAAGAAGAAACAGAATGGAAGTTACGGTAGCGGCCCTGACAACACTCAGCTCTTCACCACCTACTCGGCCATGGCCCGCGACTTCCCTCCGCCGGAGCGCCCGGGAATCGTACGCGGCTATGTGAACAACATCGTCGTCGAACCGGTCTCGCCCGACCTCCACGAGAAGGCTCTCGCCCAGGTCAAGCGAATCATCGCCGAACGCCACCACTACAGCACAGACGACAAGGAAGCCCTCTGGATCTGGGACACCCTCGAAGGCTCCAAGTTCACCGAGCGCATCTTCGGCGTCATGACCCTCTTCTTCGGAGCCGTCGCGCTTCTGACCCTCGCTCTAGGCGGCATCGGAGTCATGAACATCATGCTCGTCGCCGTCACCGAACGCACCCGCGAGATCGGCGTCCGCAAGGCTCTCGGTGCAACCGCCGTGGACATTCGCCGCCAGTTCCTCGTCGAGTCCGCCATCATCACCATCGTCAGCGGCATCAGCGGCCTGGTAATCGGCGTCGGACTCTGCCTCCTCCTGCGCTTCATCCCGTTGCCCGACTTCGTCCCTCACCCCGTCATCTCGCCCGTGGCCATCATCGCATCGCTTGCCACGCTCACCGCCATCACACTCTTCGCTGGCACCTACCCTGCCCTGCGAGCCGCCAACCTCAGCCCGATGGAATGCCTGAGAACGGAATAGCCATGAACCTGAGCGAGATCGTCCGCCAAAGCATCGATTCCCTGCTGCGCAACCGCCTGCGCTCCGGGCTTACCATGCTCGGCATCGTCTGGGGCCTCGTCACCGTCGTGCTTCTGCTCAGCTATGGGCGCAGCCTCGGAGAAGGCGTCCTCAACGGCTTCCTCGGCCTCGGCAACAACGTCATCATGGTCTGGGGAGGACAGACCAGCATGCAGGCCGGAGGAGAGCGCTCCGGCAAGCGCATCAAGTTCCTCGACGGAGACACCCAGGCCGTCCGCGAGGCCGTTCCCTTCCTCACCGCCGTCAGCTCCGAGAGCGACGACGGCTTCAGCTTCAAGTACGGCCCCAAGGTCGTCAACATCTCCAGCAAGGCGGTCGAATACCCCTACGGCAGCATGCGCAAATTGAACATCGCCGAGGGCCGCTACTTCGAGCCTGCCGACTTCACCGAGCATCGCCAGGTTGTCATCTTCGGCCCTCACGCCGCGCAGAAACTCTTCAACGGCTACCCACCGGTCGGCGAATCCGTTCAGATCGAAGGCCACGTCTTCCAGGTCATCGGCGTCCTCCAGACCAAGATCCAGGACTCCTCCAACAACGGCCCCGACAACGAGAACGCCTTCGTCCCCTTCGACACTATGCGTCTGCTCGCCAACCAGAAAGACCCCGACAGCATCGTCTTCCAGCCCAGTTCGCCGGAGCTGCACATCAAAGCCCTGCAGGCAGTCCGCGCCGTCCTCGCAAGCCGTCACCACTTCGATCCCAAGGACGACAAGGCCGTCCCCAGCTGGGACACCGTCGCAGACTCCGCGGAGATCATGCAGTTCAGCACCGCGCTCGAACTCCTCCTCGGCATCATCGGTGCCATGACCCTCGGGGTCGGAGGCGTAGGCGTCATGAACATCATGCTCGTCTCCGTAACCGAGCGAACCCGCGAGATAGGCCTCCTGAAGGCGCTCGGAGCACGCCCTCGCGACATCCTCTCTCAGTTCCTGCTCGAGAGCCTCACGCTGACCTTTATCGCCGGCATCGTCGGCATGGTGGTTGCTGTCATCGTCTCCTACCTCATCCCGCCCATGCCGCTCTACTCCGACATCTACAAGACGGCCAACCACGAGGGCGACATCATCCTCCGCGCCTCCCCCACCATCATGCTCATCTCGTTCGCGATCCTCGCCGTCGTCGGCGTCGTCTCGGGTCTTCTGCCCGCAGTCCGAGCCTCCCGCATGGATCCCGTCGTCGCCCTACGCCATGAGTAGTCGGTTGATTCTCAGCTAGTCTGGCGATATCGAATCTGCCCGTCCTCGAGAAAGTACTCCGCCGAGCACCTCTCCGACCCGCAGATCATCGCCTCGAGCCCCGCGCACTGCTGTCGTGTGATCAACCCCAGCGATCCGCACGACGGGCAGGCGAGAACAGCCCAGTAAGGATTCTCCGCCTTACCCAGCTCTCCAGCCTGCTCCAGCATGAACAGCGTACCCGGCTGCATCTGCTCCGGGATCCATACTTCCAGAAAGTTGAGCTCCGCCACCATACTTGCCTCGTCATCTCACGGTTGTCTTTCGTTCACGACCCACGTTCGTTGGGCTGAATCTGTCTCTCAGGCTACGGAAGAGTACCCCCGGACTCTGGTACGTTCTTGCACCACTTCTGGTGCAAAGAATATCCGATTTTCCCGCTCTGTCAATCGCCTATTTGAAGAGGGGCTGCAGTTTGGTTCCTTTTGGCCCGACTGCGACTTTGGCATGCCTTCTGCTGCACGAAAGTTGATGCTTCAAGAGACGATGCCGGTGGGATCGTGGGTTACAGACCGAAAGGAAAATTTACTTGGCGGGATACAGAGCGCTGTACATCTGCCGGTTCCGCAGAATCGCCTGCACGTACTCCCGCGTCTCCGTGTACGGAATCGACTCCACGAACTCGGGAATGTCTTTATAGTCGCCACTCGACATCCACTGCCGAACCGGAACATCGCCGGCGTTGTAGGCCGCCAGAGCATACTCCTGCTGCCCGCCGAACCGATCCAGCACCTGCCTCAGATTTACGGTGCCCAGCTGCAGATTCAGGGTCGGGTTCAACAGGTCGGCAGTCTTGAATCCCTTCATCTTCTGCCTCTTCGCCATCGACTTCCCCACCGAAGGCAGCAGTTGCATCAGCCCATAGGCATTCGCGCGACTCACGGCGCCCGGGTTGAACTCCGACTCCTGCCGAATCAGCGACGCAACCAGGTACGGGTCCAGCCCATTCGCCTGCGAGTACCCCACCAGCGCCGACCAGTACGGTTGCGGGAACAGCAGCCGCCAGTAGATCTCCGGAACCTGATCCATCGGCAGCGCGAAGAACGAGATGCCGCTGCGCTTCATCGACTGCAGCGCCCGCGTGTGCTCGCCATAGGAGACATAGATCTCAGCCTGCCCCAGCGCACCCCACTCACCCGCCGTCGCGCTCGCCTGAATCTCCGGCCCGATGTACTCGTTCAGCGCAGCATTGGCCAGCAACCTCGCCTTGATCAGGTGCGGCTCGTTCTCCGGCAGCTCGCCCGTCAGCTCCGGAACCACAGGCTTGCGCACCGCACTCAAAACCGCCGCAGGAGCCGCCGCGGCCTGATTGTTCAGGACGCCAAGCCGCTTCCTCGCCAGCTCGCCATAGTATCGCCATAGTAGTAGTTGACGTAGGTATCGGCCAGCACGCGGTAGTAGTTCACCGCCTGCCCGAAGTTGTGCTCCTCGTCCTCATAGATTCGCCCCCGCCAGTAAAGCGCGCCCGGAATCTCGATGCCCGCCGGATAGCCCTTGATCTGCTCGTCCATCAGCCGCCCAGCCTCGGAGTAGTTCCGCATCCGGTAGTTCATCCACGCCGTCCGCCAGTGCGCCGAGGCCGCATACGTACTCTCCGGAAACATCTGCACCAGCAGCGAGTAGTGATATGTCGCCTGCTTCGCGTCATGCTTTAGCAGGTACATATTGCCGCCCGAGTACAGCG
>WNGK01012005.1_pt1 | contig 11507 bp, 10 predicted proteins | sample 5400601 | NCBI WGS metagenome assembly WNGK01 (sample SAMN13153376, study PRJNA577476) | soil metagenome | isolation source: 60 cm soil or saprolite under Garry oak tree replicate 1 | place: USA:California | collected 2016-06-15
CCGACCCGGGAACATACGTGCGGACCGGGCAGTGGTGGGTGCGCCGGTTGGAGGGGCTCTATTTCCCGCGGGTCAGCCTGGCCGACTTCCCTCAAGTCGCGCCGCCCGAAACTGGGCCGCTTCCCGGGATCGGCGGAAATCGTTAACTCTGACAGCCCGGCGGCAGTTGCGGCGCCGCTGTAGCAAGCGAGCGCGCACTGGATAACGGCGTCGAGATTACCGTGACAGGCGGGGGCCGGACGCTGGAGGCAATCAAGCGCATGATTCCGCGCGCACGCCCATGAACTCGGGCAGATAGGCTGGAACGTCACAACGGATGATTTAACTACTGGCATGAAGCTCACGGTCACAAGCACCGATTCGAAACAGGTTCCGAAGCTCAAGGCGCTCGGATTTATGGGAATCATGGTCCAGGGCGCACACCATCAGGCTCACCATCTCATGATGGCACAAAGGGCGAATTCAATATGCACTGAGAGTTGGCGCTTCGGTTTGCGAATTTGGCAAGGGCTCCATCTTTGGAGTCGGCCTGCCCGATGGCGGGACCGTCGGGATAGGAAGCGCTTGCCTAAGGCAGATGCGGGCCAAAGGTTCAGATAACCGTACCGAACAATTTGCCGATACCACCGGTGAGAGCCATCGCTAATGCGCCCCAGAATGTCACTCGGACCGTGGCGCGAAGAATGTTTGCACCGCCTGCTTTCGTCCCGATCGCACCCAGAAGACCGAGAAAGCTCTAGCCCCATGCGAGTCCTTTGTCTCCTTTCTTCACAACAGTGACCACGGCTTTGAGCAGGTTTGCGCGACTAACGATCCCGACGACCTGTCCATCCTTCACGATCGGTACTCGCTTGATCGCATGCCTATCCAGGGAAGCGGCAATGTGGCTGGCGGGCGTGTCCGGCTCGGCCGTGATGACGTTACGGGTCATTACGTCTGACACGGTGCGGGCTTTTGCTTTCGTTAATTCGGTGGCCAACGTCTCTTTGCCCGCCGGCAGCCTGAGCCACCAGGAGCGGCGGCGTGGCTCAATTTCCACCTCGGCGATTCGCACCAGGTCACCCTCGCTCACGATGCCTATGAGCTTGCCATCTCCCCCGACAACGGGAACCGCACTGATCCCGTGGGCAAACAACTTTTCGGCAACGTCGCTCACCCGGGCGTTTGGACCGATCGTGATGATGCTCGTTGTCATGATATCCGCGGCCTTCATTGCTGGATCCTCCCACTTTGACTGTCGTGATCATCGTTCAAGCTTCGACCTATTTCTGAATGATCAGATTGGCAGAGTGATGTTGGCGCCGGCATGTTGTGCCGCCGGGCGTCCCGGATCGGGCGGGCGCCACTCGTATTTCGGCATGTCGCCGTCGTCTCGCAACACTATGTAGAGCGCCGGGATCACCAGCACGGTGAGCAGCGTCGAGGAAGCAAGCCCGAACAGCAGCGAGATTGCCAGCCCCTGGAAGATCGGGTCGGGCAGAATGGTGGCGGCACCGATCATAGCAGCAAGAGCCGTCAGCAGGATCGGCTTGAAGCGGACCGCGCCGGCTTCAAGCAGTACCGCGCGCAACGTCTTCCCCTGCGTGGCGCCATGCCGGATGAAGTCGACGAGCAGGATAGAGTTGCGAACAATGATGCCGGCAAGCGCGATGAAGCCGATCATTGAGGTCGCCGTGAACGGAGCTTTGAACAGCCAATGGCCGGTTACGATGCCAATGAGGGTGAGTGGGATCGGCGTGAGGATCACCAGCGGAAGCCGGAAGCTCCGGAACAGGCCCACTACCAGCACGTAGATCCCGAGAATAGCCGCGATGAACGCCGCGCCCATGTCCCTGAAGGTGACGTAGGTGACCTCCCACTCGCCGTCCCACAGCAGGCTCGCCTTGGATTCGTCGACCGGCTGGCCGTGTAGAAGAATGCTCGGCTTGTCGAGATTGCCCCAGTCGTGGGCGTCGATACGTTTCGAGACCTCCAGCATGCCGTAAATCGGCGCCTCATAGGCTCCGGCGACCTCGGCCAGCACCATGTCCGTGAAGCGTCCGTCGCGCCGAAAGATCACCGGCGATCCCACTTCCTTCGTCACCCGCACGACCTCTCCGAGCTCGACCACCGTCTTGCTGCCCGGCAAGGTGTTGGCGGGAACGGGGGTCGAGACGAGCGCCGCAGTCCATGTGAGGTCGCGCTTCGGCAGCCGTACCGAGATCTCGATCGGGTTGCGATCCTCACCGCGATGCGAATAGCCGACGGGAACACCGCCGAACAGCATCTGGATGGTATCGTAGACGTCGCGCTGCTCCACTCCGAAGAACTCCAACCGGTCCTGATCGATGGAGATCCGCAACCGAGGCCGCGGCTCGCCAATCGAATCGTCAGCGTCGACGATGAACGGAACCGAGTTGAAGATCTTCTTTATTTCGCCAGCTACGGCCCGCCGCGTGGCCGAATTGGGACCGTAGATCTCCGCCAGTAAGGTCGCAAGAACTGGCGGTCCGGGCGGCACCTCAACCACTTTGATCACGGTGCCGGCCCGCGGCGCCAGGGCACCGAGCCGCTCGCGCAGTTCGAGCGCCACAGCGTGACTCGGCCGGCTGCGTTCGCTGCGCGGCGCCAGATTGACCTGCAGCTCGCCGAGCTCCGGCAATTCGCGCGCGTAGTAATGACGCACTAGGCCGTTGAAATTGAACGGGGCGGGCGTGCCGGCGTAGGTCTGGATCGACCGCACTTCGGGCAACTGCCGGGCGATATCGGCGGCCGCAAACAAGGTGCGCTCGGTATCCTCGAGCGTCGCACCCTCGGGCAGATCGACGAGGACGCTGAGCTCGGACTTGTTGTCGAATGGCAGAAGCTTGACTGTGACGGTCTTGGTGGCGAACAGCAGCAGGACCAGGACAGTCGCGAGGCCGACGCCAACCAGGAACATCAGCGCCGAACGCCGGGTTCGTATCACCGGCTTCGCAATAAAGCGGTAGATCCGGCCGAGCCGCCCCTCGCCGTGCGCGCTGCCTCGGCCTTCTTTTGCGCTGTGCGGCGCCAGCCGCAGCATGAGCCAAGGGGCAATGACCACCGCGACAAAAAAGGAAAACAGCATCGCCGTCGAGGCATTGGCCGGGATCGGCGCCATGTAGGGGCCCATGAGTCCGGACACGAACAACATCGGCAACAGCGCCACCACCACGGTGAGTGTTGCTACAATGGTCGGGTTGCCAACTTCGGCGACGGCGTCGACCGCGGCCTCAAGGCGCGGGCGACCGTCGCGCATGCCCCAATGCCTTGCGATGTTCTCCACGATGACGATGGCGTCATCGACGAGGATGCCGATCGCGAAGATGAGCGCGAATAGGCTCACCCGATTGATGGTGTAGCCCATGAGCTTGGCGGCAAAGAGCGTTAGCAGAATGGTCGTCGGGATGACGACGAGTGTCACGAGACCCTCGCGCCAGCCGATCGCCAGCGCGATGAGGGCCACGATCGAAACGGTGGCGAGTCCGAGGTGGAATAGAAGCTCGTTGGCCTTGTCGCTCGCGGTCTCGCCATAGTCGCGCGTCACCGCGGCCTCGATGTCGGAGGGGATCAAGCGGCCGTCGAGCGTTGCTAGCCGCTGGCGCAGATCGTGGGCCACCACCACTGCGTTGGCGCCGGCACGCTTCGCGAGCGCGATGCTCACCGCAGGAGTCGTGATCCATTGCCCGTCGCCTCGCGGCGCCAAATTCCACACCCGGTGTTCCAACGGGCTCGGACCGATAATGACCTTGGCGACATCGCGAACGTAGACGGGGCGGTTATCCCGCGTTGTAACCAGCAAGAGGTCAAGGTCGGGGACGCCGGAAAGCGTCTGGCCGGCTGCAACGATACGTTCGGTGCCGGCATCGCGGACCTGCCCGGCGACAAATGAGCGATTGGCATCTCGCACCTTGGCGACCAGCTGCTGCAGCGTGACACCGAAGAGCGCCAGCTTGTCCGGATCGGGCTCGACGCGGATCTGCTGCGGATTGCCGCCGGAGATGTAGCTCAGCCCGACATTGTCGACCTTGGTCAGTTCGGCCCGCAGCTTGTCAGCGAGTTCGTAGAGGTCCTTATCGGTCCAGCGGCTCGCCGCCACGGCCTTTGGCCAAAGCGTCACCACCACGACCGCTACGTCGTTGATACCGCGGCCGACGATCAGTGGCTCGGGAATGCCGATCGGAATGCGGTCGTAATTGGCGCGGATCTTCTCGTGGACGCGCAGGATCGCGTCCTCGGCCTTGGTGCCGACCAAAAACCGCGCAGTGACCGTGACGCGATCGTCGACCGTCTGGCTGTAAGTATGTTCGACGCCGTCGATGGCCTTGATGATCGCCTCGAGCGGCTTGGTCACCAGTTCAACCGCGTCGGGAGCCTTCAACCCATCGGCGCGCACCATGATATCGACCATGGGTACGCTGATCTGCGGCTCCTCCTCGCGGGGAATGGTCAAGAGCGCGATTAGACCCACAGCAAACGCTGCGAGCAGGAACAGCGGCGTCAGCGGCGAGCGGAGGGTCGCCTGCGTCAGCCGACCCGATATCCCGAGCTTCACGGGCGCACCAGCTGGTCTCCGACGTTCAAGCCGGAAAGGATCTCGATACCGTCTGGAAGCTCTGGGCGGGGCAGGTCGCGGCCGCGCTGGACCGGAACATCGACCGGTCCGGCAGCGGAGCGCACGCGGACGTAATCGATTCCGAACCGGGTGAGGAGGAAGCTTGCCGGCACGATGAAGGCGCTGCGCTCCCCGCCCGATACCCAGACCCGGATTCGCTCGCCGACGAAATAATCCCCCAGCCCTTCAACCCGGGCATCGGCGACGACGCGGCCGTCCTCGATCTGCGGATAGACGAGGGTGATGCGGCCGAACTGCGGTCCCGACCGGCCGAGTTCGGCTGCGTCGATACGAACCGGATCGCCGGCCTTGAGAAACCGCGCGTGACGCTCGGGGACGCGCAGACGCAAGACGAAATTCTGCTCGGCAACCATCGCGACCGGCTCTCCCGGCAGCACCACAGTTCCGGTCGTCACCGGCTTCTTGAGAATACGACCGGCGGTCGGCGCGAGCACGCTACCCTCGGCGAGCTGCTGCTGAACAACGGACCGTTCGGCGATGCGCGCTCGATGGGCGTTGGTCGCCACATTGAATGCCGTGCGAACCTCGTCGAGGCGCGCCTTCGCAGTGATGCCTTTGCTGAACAGCTCTTCAGCTCGGCTGACATCGATCTGGGCCTGCCCAAGCTGCGCCTCCAGTCCGGCGATCTGCGCGTCGAGCGATTTCATCTGAAGGACGAGCTTCTCGTCGCCGATCGTGGCGACGATCTGGCCGGCCTCGACGCGATCGCCCTCCTTCACCTTCAGCTCCGCGACTGTACCGCCAATGCGGGCGCGCGCGGGCACTACATTGATGCTCTCGACGGTCGCGAATACCGCCTTTTCATCCGCAACCAGGGTCTGCGCGACCGTGAAGCTCGCATCGGAATGGGCAATTTGCGCAGCGCATCCACTCAATACTGCTGCAAGTAGTAGAGCGCGCATCGCCGCCTCCTGAGGCCCGCTTGATCCTTCCGGCTCGATCCAGCCGTCATTGATGTTTCGCAACGTCGCGTTCCGCCAGGCGGGCTTGCTTGCGCCTCGGCTTCGGCGGGCAGCTCGGCGCGCAATACACACGGTACAGGGTTTCCAGCAGCTCCCGAGCCGCTGCGCTGCTGATCGAGTACCAGATGGTCTGGCCATCCCGACGCGCGGAGACAAGCTCGTCCTTGCGCAGCAGCGCCAGGTGTTGCGACACGGTGGAGACCCGGATTCCCAAAAATCCGGCAAGCTCGCCGACCGAGCGCTCACCATCGATCAGCTGACAGATGATCAGCAGGCGGTGGCGGTTGGCCAGTGCCTTGAGCAGCTCACTCGCCTGGTCCGCCGCAACCCGCATCGCCTTGGCATTTATTTTCATGCTTGCGTGTTTACGAGAGATCGTATATATTGTCAATAGTCGGCCCGAAAATTCAACAAGGTCAATGCCTGGGGCAACGGAACAGTCTCGTTCAGGAGGACGTCATGGCGGAGGTGGTGGTACTGGGAGCAGGCCTGAGCGGAACGATCATGGCCTATGAACTTGTTCCGCAGTTGCGACGCGGTGACAAATTGACGGTCATCGGCCAAGGGCGGCGGTATCATTTTGTGCCCTCCAATCCGTGGGTCGCGATCGGCTGGCGCGGGCGAACCGATGTCGAGGTCGATCTCAAGGACGTGATGCGACGCAAGGGCATCCGCTATCTGGAGCAGGGAGCCCGGCGCGTCCATCCGCAGGAGAACCGGATCGAGCTCGAGGACGGCAGCACCGTCCCCTACGATTATGTGGTGGTCGCCACTGGGCCCGACCTCGCGTTCGACGAGGTGCCGGGCCTCGGCCCAAACGCGCATACCCAGTCGATCTGCCACATCGACCACGCAGTGAAGGCCAAAGAGGCCTTCGAGCGTTTCGTGCAGTCGCCGGGGCCAATTGTGGTCGGCGCCGTGCAGGGCGCGTCCTGCTTCGGGCCGGCCTACGAATTCGGCTTTATTCTCGACACGGAGTTGCGCAAGCGGCGCGTCCGCGACCGCGTGCCGATGACCTTTGTGACCGCAGAGCCCTATATCGGCCATCTCGGCCTCGATGGTGTCGGCGATACCAGGGGCTTGCTCGAAAGCGAAATGCGCGAGCGCCACATCAAATGGATCACCAACGCGCGCGTGAAGACGGTCGAAGCTGGCAAGATGGTCGTCGAGGAAGTCGGCGAGGATGGCAATGTCCGCAAGACCCACGAGCTTTCGTTCGCCTATTCGATGATGTTACCGGCATTTCGCGGCGTTTCGGCCGTGCGCGGTATCGAAGGTCTGACGAATCCGCGCGGGTTCATCGTGGCCGATAAGAAACAGCGCAATCCGACCTTCCCGAACGTGTTCAGCATCGGGGTGTGTGTTGCAATCCCGCCGGTCGGCCCAACCCTGATTCCGGTTGGCGTGCCGAAAACGGGGTTTATGATCGAATCCATGGTGACGGCGACGGCCCAGAACATCGGGGCCCTGTTGCGGGGAAAACCTGCGGTATCGGAGCCGACGTGGAATGCGGTGTGTCTCGCCGATTTCGGCGATAGCGGCGTTGCCTTCGTGGCTCAGCCGCAAATTCCGCCGCGGAACGTCAATTGGTCATCGAAGGGTAATTGGGTGCATTACGCCAAGGTCGCATACGAAAAGTACTTCCTGCGCAAGATCCGTCGCGGCGAGAGCGAGCCCTTCTACGAGCGCTTCGTTCTGGAAAAGCTGCAACTGCGCAAGATCAAGAAGGCCGCCTAGCGGCGGTTACCGGAGCCGGCCCATGACCCTCCGCCCGCCACGTCGTGTGCCCCCATTGTGCGGCTACCAATCGCGTGCCGGTGGACAAGCCGGTGTTCGAGGCGCCGTGCCAGGCGATGGCATCGATGCTTGTCGGCTGGGTCAGGTCGAATCTTGCCGAGGCGGCGTGAGGCTCGCAAGAACTGTGATCGTACTTCTTGGTTCCATAACTGGAGGGTGAAATGAACGTTGATCGTGCGGTGCTGGCATTCGCCGGCCTGATGGTGATTTTAAGCTTGGTTCTGGCCTGGTACGTAAGTCCATATTGGCTCGCGCTGACCGTGTTCGTGGGCTTGAACATGCTGCAAGCGGCGTTCACGGGGTTCTGCCCCGCCGCAATCGTATTCAGAAAGCTTGGCCTGAAGGCAGGCGCCGCCTTCCCCTGATTCCGCAGGCTGCCTATGCCGCGTCATGGACGGCGGAACGCCGATTCACGACAACGATCGCGCCCGGGCTTGATCTGTCGCAATGCGGTCGTCGGGCCGCTGTAATTCCGTTGCTCGCGAATGCACTTCAAGTTCATATTCTCACGAATGCGAAAGGCCGGCGATGAAGACGAATTGGCCAGAGGCGACCAAAGAAGCTTACTACCCTGTTGGGTACCTTGCGCGTCGGTACCCCCGAGGTGATGCAGGTGTTTTCCGGGATTGCGCGAAGCGCACCGCCTGGCTGCCCAGGTTGAGGCGCTTGCCGGTGATCCGTGGAAACGACGCCCGAAACCTCGATAGTGACGCGATTAGCGGAAGCCCCTAGCCGGGGAGCTCGCCGCGGACGCGTTCAATTATCAGCGGGTACCAGGGATTTGCCAGCCGTATCGCGGCACGTTCTCTCTGTAACGCCGGTACTCATCGCCGAATTTGGCTTCGAGATAGCGCTCTTCGCGCAGCACCACCCCGTAGTGGAGAACGAGCGCCGCGGGGACCATGAGCGCCAGCGTCCAGCCCGATGCGAGCATGATCGCGATGCCGGCCGTGAGCAGGCCGAGGCCGAGATACATCGGATTTCGCATCCATGCGAAAACTCCCCCAGTCACGAGGGTCAGCGAGGGCTCCCACGGCTGGACGTTGGTCCCCGCCTGCACGAAGCTGCGCCGCGCCATAACCGCCATTGCCCAACCGATTGCGATCAATGGGACACCGATGATCATGCGGGTCCAGAACGAGAGCAACACGGTCAGCACGTAAGCCGACAATAGCCAGTCGAGCGCAAGGCCGAATAGCAAGGTCGCAAGCGCGATCAGAGGCGGCGGCGCGATTACGCCGGGGATGTCACGTCGCTCGTTCATTGGGCCAAACTCTTCCGCGAAGGGGGAAGGGGATATCGCCAGGGTTGGCGGACCACAGACCGCAAAGATGCCACCTGTCCATTGGACAGTAACATGGCATTATTGGACGGCTGCCGCCCTGATTCCCAGCGGAAAACGCTGAGTTCGAGCGCTGACCGTCAATAGTTTAACTAATGTTTGACCGTCAATAGTTTAACTAATGTTTACAGCGGTGCGAGCGTGAGGTTTGCCATATCGCGAAATATTCCGGTGCTACTGCGTCAAACCGCTAGCGCGGTGATAGGGCCTTTGGCTGAGACGCATCCTCAATCAGTGTGGCAGGAGCATTGGGGAGAACATTGCTCGCGTGCGGCGTCCTGGACGTAGGATTCTCCGAACGATAAGGCGTGCTCGGCGCGTGCCAACTCGCGGCCGAGATAGGCCGCATGGTCGAGCCGTGAGAGCAATGCGCGTTCAATAGCGGTCATATAGACCTCTGCTGCAGACCGGCCCTCGATGATCGTCGTCAGCACACCATTGTTCTTGTAGTGCTCAACGTTGAGCAGACCGCTGGGGCGATCGATAAAGATCACGAAGTAGCCCGCAGGGTCGGATATCATTTTCTCCGGGACTGTGCCGGCAATGGGCGCGGCGATGCCGTTGGGTGCAAAGGGTTCGGCAGTGCCGGGATTGCGCTCGGCGCAGTGGCGAACGGCAGCTGCGATCGCCTCGATTTCGGATATCGCGGTAAGGTCGAGCACCTCCACCGTGCTGCGGAAACGATCAATAGCAGCGGGTTCGAGGTTGCGCAGCACCGGCCGCTTTCCTTTCGCGCCGATGATGCGCCGACGGGCATCGACGCCGTCGCGCGCCAATGCGACCAGGGATTGGCCTGGCAGATGTCCGATCATCTTTCGGCTATCCGCGCCGCCCACCACAACGAACCGGATGAAGGGATTCGTCTCTCATGATGTCTTTCATCGCTCTCTCCCTTGCTACAAAGGCTTTGGGTCCTCTGCGTCGCGCTTTCGGAAGGCGGCTTCTCCAGCGTCGGACACCTCGACCCACTTCGGGTCAGGCGAGGCCTCGGCGTCGTAGTTGTCGTGCCAGTTCCACCACTTGTACGGCGGCGTCTGGGGATAGCCCTCGGGCGAGTCCTCCCAGACCTCCTGGCGGCCGAGGGGGGTGATGTCGAGGTAGCTCCAGGTGGTCCCCATCGCCTCGTCGCCGCGGCTGTTGATGAAGTACGTGCGGAACACCCGCTCGCCGTCGCGGAAGAACACGTTATGGCCGTGCCATTCGTCGACGCCGAAATCGGCGTCGAAGCTGTCGGTGATACTGTACCAGGGCATCTCCCAGCCCATCCGCGCCTTCAGTCGCGCGATGTCCGCCTGCGGCGCCCGCGAGGCGTAGGCGAGGGTGGTGTCTCGGGCGTTCAGATGGGCCAGGTGGGCGACCTGATCGGCGCCCAGGGAGCAGCCGCGGCAGGCATGCTCGGGCCAGCCGAACACCCCGGGTTCGAAGAAGGCGCGGTAGACGATCAGCTGCCGGCGGCCCTCGCAAGCGCCGGAACGACGGCTAGCGTTGTGGGCATCTCGTGCGGCCAGCGCCCGATACCGCAATGATTTACTCCTTGGAAAACGGTTGAAGCTCGCGTACCCTCCGACAGACCTCGTGGGTTAGGACTGCTCCCACCCCTGCGTCACCGCGGACCGGTGGCGTGTCGACGCAGGGAGACACACGTTGTGGACGCACGACGGAGCCTGTGGGAGTCACGGGGTCCCTCATTCCGGTGCTGTGAGTGCTCTAGCGCGGTCTCCGGCGCTCCGGCCTCGCCCCCATCGATCCCTCCGCTTACATCGAAAAGATCGTCAACGCCGACGCGGTGCCGCGCTTCGCGTATTGGTGCGCGGGATGGCGGGCTTCTTCCTAATCATCGGAATTGCCTGCTGTGCGGCCGCAAACGAGCTGACTGCCTCTGACGTGGAGTATCTAAGAACAATAACGCCGTCGCAGACTCCTCGTTTTCTGCGTGACATGACGCCTGCTGAAGCCAGTTGTATGCACGAACTGATCAACCGCCCTGGCGAGGAAAATGAACGCAGGACGATTGTTTCAGCCTTCGTCGGTTGGATCGTATTGGGCCAAGTTACTGGTGACAGAACTCCACCCCAAACCTGCCACCGGAATAATCGCAAGCGGGATGCTGAAGCAACGCAAGCAGGAATGCCGGAAAGAAGCCGCTGTTCCCCCGCCCGCAACCGTCGCGAACCTGAAGCCTGCGGCGATCAGTTCAGGCTGAGCCGCACAGCCGCATGCCGGGACATCAGCTTGCCCGAGTGACGCGGAAGCAGTCCACCGCTCCCATGCGCTCGCGAACAGAGCTGCCCCTGCCCAGAACCACCAAGCAAGGGGTTGTGACAATTCCGCAACGGCCAGAGGAAAATAGAGCCGGTACGAAAGCGAGTTGGAAACTTGCCTCATTGGCGCCTTCTAAATTCTGGCTCGTCAGTAACAGGTATGGGACCAAGGGGACCTCGGGGTCGATCCAGCCCGACCTGACCAGCCAACCACCCACACCCAAGGCCCGCATTCCCACCTTGTGACGCTCATGGATGCGCGATTCTGATCTGCGACCTGGAGCCCTTCCGACACGAGGCTGACCCGTCTAGGTGCAATTTTTTTCTCACGTGAAGCGGTTCACACCAGCTGGCTGACCGAGCGTGTTAAATACCTGCATTTCGGTGACCCTGGGGGATGAAACTGCCAAAGGGGCGCGGGTGCCCGAGGCCCTACGGGTGGCGTGATGACGAGTCATTTTCTTTATAGGCGGCGGGAGTTCGTAGTATTGCTCGGCAGCGCGGCGGTC
>WNGK01023120.1_pt1 | contig 11505 bp, 11 predicted proteins | sample 5400601 | NCBI WGS metagenome assembly WNGK01 (sample SAMN13153376, study PRJNA577476) | soil metagenome | isolation source: 60 cm soil or saprolite under Garry oak tree replicate 1 | place: USA:California | collected 2016-06-15
CACAGGCCCACTCGTTGCGGGGAAGCAACTTTTCTATTGTCGCTGCTGGGGGTCGATTCGTCAAACAACTTGCGCCTTGTCGGCAATGGCGTAATTCTGTCCGCGGAGGCCGTTTATGCAGGCAGCTGTCGTCAACGTTTTGGGTCAACCGCCGCGATATCAATCCTTCCCTGATCCCCAACCTAACGCCGATGAAGAGCTCATCAAGGTCCGCGCTGCCGGGCTCCATCCCATCGTCAGAGCACTCGCCGCCGGCAGCCACTACATGGGAACTGGGCAGGTTCCCATGGTGCCTGGCGTCGATGGCGTGGGCACCCTCGAAGACGGCACTCGCGTCTTGTTCGGCCTCGCCAGAAAACCCTGGGGAACCATGTCTGAGTTCACCGTGGCCCCGCGTGATAAATGCCTGCGGCTCCCCGACGGGCTCGACGACGCCATCGCCGCTGCCATTCTCAATCCCGGCATGTCGGCCTGGCTTTCGCTCAAAGAACGCGCCGGCCTCGCCGCGGGAGAAACAGTCCTCGTCCTGGGCGCCTCCGGCGTTGCCGGCCGCCTCGCCATTCAGGTAGCCCGGCTTCTCGGCGCCAAACGCGTCATCGGCGCGGGCAGGAATCTCGAATCCCTCCAATCCACCGGAGTCGACTCTATCGTCCGTCTCGATGAACCCGAAGACGCCATCCTCCGGTCGTTCGCAGTCGAAGCGGAGCAGGGAATCGACGTGATCATCGACTACCTCTGGGGGCGCCCCACCGAATTGCTTCTTGAAGCCGTCGCCAAAGGCTTTAGGCCTGGCGGCTCCCGATCCACCCGCCTCGTCGAAGTCGGCGACACCGCCGGCAAAACCATCACCCTCCCTGGCGCCACGTTGCGCAGCGTCGATCTTCGCATCCTGGGCAGCGGCTTCGGCTCCGTCTCACTTCAGGGCGTCTTCGACGCTATCCCTACCCTGTTCTCACTGGCCGCCCGGGGTGACCTGACCGTCGATATTGAACCGACGCCGCTGAGCGAGGTCGAATCCGCCTGGAACCGCAAGACCGGCGGTCGCCGCATCGTATTCACAATATGAGATTTGCCCGCCCATAACACACTTCAACGTGACAGGGAACACTTTGGGGGGTCTCCGGTGTCTAAGAAGATGGGGGCAGAGACATTCGAAAAACCGCGAATGTTTTGTTTCCCACGCACTTGAGGACGTTTGCAGTGAATTCCCGACGGCGGGGTGCACCGCCCGGGCGAGTGGCCGCAATGAGTGCCAGGCAATTGGCCGTCAGCCAGATGCCAAATGAGCACCATTTGCGGTAAGGTGGGAGGACACTGGTTTGCAGGCGGACCTCACCATGGGCAATATCGCCGGCGCGCTGACGATTCAATCCGACGAAGCCGCACTCATAGCTGAGTTGCGAGCGGGTTCGGAAGAAGCGTTCGCGTGGCTCATCGCGCGTTACCACCTACCCATCTACTCGCTCCTCGCGCGCACTGTGCAGAACCGTGCCGACGCGGCCGATCTCACCCAGGAGGTCTTCGTCAAGATTTTCCGCGGGGTCGGCAGTTTCCACGGCGAATCATCATTGCGCACCTGGATTTATCGGATCGCGTTGCGTGAAGCCTCCAACCAGCGCCGCTGGTGGATGCGTCACAAACAGCAGGAAGTGCCCATCGAACAGGAGATTTCCGATGGAGAGTGCTCCACGCCCATCCGGCTCAAGGAGATGCTCGTCGACCCTTCGGAATCCCCCTACGATGCCGCCGTGCACGCGGAAAATCGCGCGCGCGTCGAGGCGGCGCTGGCCAAGGTGCCGGAGCCGTATCGCACCACTCTTATCCTGCGCGATATCGAAGGGTTTGTTTACGAGGAAGTAGCGGAGATGCAGGGAGTCAATCTCGGTACCGTCAAGTCCAGGCTGGTGCGCGGACGCGCATTCCTCAAAGCCTACCTGACCGCTGAGTTTCGCGAACTTCATCGCGAATCGAACGCTCCGGTATCGTCCTCTCTTCAATTGCCCCTGAGCGAGGAGGCGAGATGAACGGCTGTGGCGGTTTGCGGGCAAGGTTCTCTGAGTATCTCGATGGCCGGCTGACCGGCGTGGAGATGCAGGGCATCGCGGCGCACATCGAGGACTGCCGTGGTTGCGCTGCCGAGTGGTACGCCCTTCGTCAGGCGCAGGCATCGCTGGCCGCACTCGGCCCGGTGCCTGAGCCCAAGGACCTGCTGCTGCGCGTTCGCGTTGCCGTCAGCCAGGAGCGCGCCCGCCGCAATCAGAGCCCGTTTCAGAGTTGGAATCTTGCCTGGCAGAACACCGTTGGCCCTTTCCTGCTGCAGGCCGCGGCCGGCTTTGCCTCCGCCGTTCTGCTGCTCGGCACCGTGGTTGTGCTGGTTGGCCTGGTAGCCCAGCCGCAGGCTGCCCACGCCGGCGATGAGCCGCTTGGCAACGCTACGGCACCCCGCCTGCTCTGTTCAATTGGCGGCACCGGCGACAACGACATGGTCAGCCTTCCGGGTCCCATCGTGGTCGAAGCCTATGTGAATCGTTCCGGCCAGGTCTACGACTTCCGCATTGTCTCTGGTCCCAGCGATCCCATCACCCGAGCCCAAGTCGAGAATCTTCTGCTCGAGAGCGTCTTCGAACCCGCCCGCTTCTTCGGCCAGCCCGTTCGCGGCCTCGCCATCGTCTCGTTCTCCGCTGTCTCGGTGAAGGGATAAGGGCCGGGAGAAGGGAATCGAAGACTAGGTCTCCGAGTCACAGCCGGCTACAGCAGTTTCGGAATTGGTGTAGACCGAAGGCACACAGCCAAGCGTCGTTTTCATCAGGGAAACGGCACCTCTCAATGCTCTCAAAAAGTCCACGGAGATTCCGAAACTGCTCTAGTCCCCCGTCTTCAACTCCGCCAGTAACGACAGGCGGTTTGACTTCTCTTCGCGAAGCGGGCGCAACGCCTGCAAGGGGACGCCCTCTTCGACGCGTCGCACTGCGCCCATGTGCATCAGATCGGCCAGGTGCCGTTTGCGGTCCACGCGAATGATCATATATTCGCCCCTCTCACCCATCACGCAAACACGCTGGCCCACTGTCGGTATCTGCACTTGCCCGCCCGTTTTCTCTTTTTCCTGGGGGGCCAATTGCACAGTTGCCGACCCAGCGTTCTTCTCTACACTCCGCCCTGATTCGCCAGACCCGCCCAAGCCACACCTCTGCCTTTAGCGCCATGGGATGGCCGCATTCGGCAAAAGGTTGGGTCGGGGTCGGCTTTCGACATGGGGCAAAACAAAAAGGCGCGGCGCTCATGCGCCGCGCCTTTTTGGTCCTCTGAGGGAGGGAATCGATCAACCAAGGCTACACCGCAGCCCGTTTCACGCAGCCTCATCAAACGGCCCGTCGTCGCCCGATCCATCGCGAAGGAAGTCAGGCGCTTCCTCGACGAGCTCAATAATCGCCGCGAAGGGCACCTCCTGAATGAGGTGTTGCACCCCGGTAATGGACATCAGTTCCGCCACTTTCCGGCTACCGTTTACATCCACCACCAGATACACGTCACCTCGGTTTCGCAACCGAACCTTCGCCAGTAGTGCCGGAATTCCAACCATGATTGCCGAAACTAGCACACTCCAGCGACGGCCCGAAGCTAGGGAAATCCCGAGTAAGATTGGTCGTTCACCGGACATGATAGCAATGCACGGCCCGCGATCTTCCTTGCAAGCATGCCGTTGAGACAGCCCTGTGACTGCGCACATCGCACGGAGGGATACTCATCGAACCAGCCAGGCCGCCCGCATCCGAGCCGCGCAAATGTCCAGAAATCTTGCCATACCGCCAAAACCTCGGTAAATGCGCAACGTCTATACTCTTTCCTCGGCTTTAGCTAGACTTCAGGCAGGGTTCATTTCATGTCGTTTCGATGTCTCCGACTCGCCGCCATCTTCGCTTCGGCGGTTCTTTCGCTCGCTTCTGGGTTTGACTCGGCAGCAGCCCAGTCCTCATCCTCCAGCAGTCCGCAGAAGACCTCCTCCTCGTCCAACCCTGTTCAAGAGAAGGCGCCGTCGCTGGTCGATCCCGCCGGCCCCACCATTTCGCTGGTCACCTCCGAGCCCGTCTTCCTGATGGCTGCGGCCCTGAATGCCTGCGACTATAACGAAGGCCTCGACGAAAGCTCCCCAATCCGCACCAAGGTCCGCGAAGAGATCAACCAGGCTCTCTCCCGCAGTGAAGAAGCCCGCAACGCCCGTGACAAGGTCTGCCTCTTCATCGCCCAGCACCGCATGACCGGCAGCGAGCGCGATATCGCCCAGTTCATCTCGCTGGCCCTTTATCTCACCCCGCCGGACGAGCTTGAAACCTCCGCAGAGCTGTCTGAAATGCCCCCCGACTCCACGCAGGTTGTCGAGATCGTTCCCCTTCTGCGGCAGTTCATCTCCGCCGTCGATCTGCACGGCATCTGGCTCGCGATTCATCACAACTACGACGATGACCTCGCCAAGCTCCACGACCCGCTCTACAACACCATCCAGGGCACCAACCTCTACCTCCGCATGCCCTTTGAGAGCTACAGCGGCCGCCGCTTCGTGGTGGTCATGGAGCCCATGCTCTCCCCGCGCACCGTGAACGCCCGCATCTACGGCACTGACTACGTGGTTGTCGTCTCGCCCGTCAACGGCCAGATCCGCATGGACGATGTGCGCCACACCTACCTGCACTACATCATCGAGCCGCTGCTCTTCTCCCGCGCCAACGCCATCGACCGCGAGCAGCCCGTCCTCAAGGAAATCCGCGAGGCCCCGCTCGAGTTTCGCTATCGCTCCGACACCGTGGCCCTCACAGTCGAGTGCCTCATCAAGGCCGTCGAAGCGCGCACCATGAACACCGGCATCGCGGACTTCAAGATTCCCGCAGGCACCCAGCGTTCCGATTTGCCGCGCTTCGAGCGCGAGCGCCAGGCTGTCCAGCAGAAGCAGGAGGCCGCGCGTCTGGCCGCCGTTCATCACGACATGGCCCAGGGCTTCGTCCTTACCCAGTACTTCTACGAGCAGCTCATCCCGTTTGAGAAAGACCCAGCCAGTCTGAAAGACACGATGGGCCAGATGGTCTACACCATGGACATCGACCAGCAGGTCCACCGCGCGCGCCAGATCGAGTTTGACAAGCAGGCCGATGCCGACGTGCTCACCCGCACCACCAAACCGCGTCAGCTCGAAGGCCTCGACCTCGCCGAAGTCAAGCTCCAGGCAGGCGACATCAACGGTGCCGGCGCCCTCGCCCGACAATTCCTGGCCGAGCGGTCTGACAGTCTCCAGTCCGTCGCCGACGCCGCCCGCGCCAACTTCGTCCTCGCCCGCGTCGCCATCATGACCGGGCACTCCGGCGAGGCAGTCACGCGCTTCCAAAAGACCCTTGCCTCCAGCAAGGAGCCCCGCCTCCTCGCCTGGTCGCACATCTACCTCGGCCGCATGCTTGACCTCGATTGCAAGCGCGATCAGGCCGTCACCGAGTACAAAGCCGCCCTCGAAAACCGCGACGGCCAGCAGGACACCCGCCTGGCAGCCGAACGTGGTGTCAAGGCCGCCTACTCCGTCAAGGGCCACAGCTGCGAAGAAGACGACGCCGACGATAATCCCAGCGCAACGCCGTCCAAACCGGGTGCCGCGCCCGCTCAACCCGCGCCCAAACCGCAATGAATCAACCCGCGCCCATGCGCCCCCGGCGTACGTCTAACAAATGCGCGGTAGCGGCAAGAGCTGAATTACTCCCCGGCTCGCCACTCTGACCAACCACCCACGCATGGAGACACTTCTCAGCGAACTGGAATCGGCACTCGGGCACACTTTCCTCCGTCCCGAGCTGCTGACCCGTGCCCTGACCCACCGCTCTCTCGCTCATGAGCAGACCAACGCCAGCGAAGACGTCGACGGCGACAACGAGCGGCTCGAATTTCTCGGTGACGCAGTCCTTGGCCTGGTCGTTGCGGAGTCCATGTTTCTGCTTCATCCCGAGTGGCGCGAAGGCGAGCTGACACGCGTCCGCGCCCAGCTTGTCAGCCGGCAACACATAGCGGAAGTCGCTGCATCGCTTGACCTTGGCCGCCACCTGCGCCTGAGCCGTGGAGAAGACCGCGGCGGCCTGCGCCGCAAGAGCACGGTGCTCTCGAATGCCATGGAAGCAGTCCTCGGGGCCATGTTCCTCGACAGTTACACTCCGGAGCCGCGCTGGGCAACTACAAATCCGCCCTGCAGGAACATCTGCAGGCTGCGCACGCCGGCACTCCGGTGTACAAAGTAAAGAGCGAGAGCGGCCCCGACCACCGCAAACGGTTCCTGGTAGAGGTGCGGCTTAAGCCCGCCGAAGGAGAACCGGGTAAACCCCTCGCGCGAGGCCTTGGAGGAACAAAGAAGACCGCTGAACAGGACGCCGCCCGCCGCGCGCTCGCCCGCCTCACTCGCCCGCGAGCCGCCGAGAGCATCGAACCCGCTGAGGAGACCGCAGCAGAATGAGCACCCCCACCCAGGTGGCCAGCCCCACGCGAGACCGGCTTTCGCTGCTCCGGCTCCATCTGCCCACCGTACCCGAGGCCCTGGCCTCGCTCCTCCGCACCGTCGTGATCGCGCTGTTCCTGCTGACGTTCGTCCTCCAGCCCTTCCTTATCCCTTCGGAAAGCATGGAGCACACGCTCCTCGTCGGCGACTTCCTCCTAGTCAACAAGCAGATCTTCGCTCCCGCCGGCAATCTCAGCCGCTTCCTCATGCCCTATCGCGACGTCCGCCGCGGCGACATTGTCGTCTTCCACCATCCCGACCCGCCACTGCTTGTCAAGCGCGTGGTCGGTATTCCCGGCGATCGCGTCCGCATCGAGGACGGCCGTGTCACGGTCAATGGCGTTACTCTTGACGAGCCCTACGTAGCCATCGAGCCCGCAGCCGCCAACCCCTTCCGCGACAACTTTCCCGCCACCGTCTACACCGACCCCTACATCAATCCCGACTGGTGGCGACAGATGCAAAAGCTCACCCAAAATGGCGAGCTCGTGGTGCCTCCCGGCCACTACTTCATGCTCGGCGATAACCGCAATCACTCCAGCGATTCGCGTTACTGGGGCCTCGTTCCGCGACAGGCAATCGTCGCCCGCCCACTCGTCATCTACTTTTCCTTAACCCGCCCTTCCAGCACCGATGTCCAGCAGGCTGCGGATGATAAACTCAACCACGACAGGGAACTCTCAGCCAGGCTGGCCGGATTCGCGCGATGGAAGCGCATCTTCCACGTCGTGCACTGAAGAGGCCTGCGTTGAGGGACGACTTCACAGTTTGAGGAAAGACTCGCGTTTTGAAAAGGGCACGGCTTTAGCCGTGCCGCTAAGGCTCATAGAATGCGCGGCTTTAGCCCCTGAGGGAATGTTTTTCCGCGATTTGAATCCAATTTTTTCTCTTTTCCGCAAGCTGTTGGGAGTGCCGCCTGGGCTGCACCGAATTGCAGGGCACCGGGGAGCTTTGATCTCGAGGACGATGAGCGACAGGATGACGAATAAAACCACGCCGACCCCGGAAGCACCCCCCGAAACCGAACCCCAAAAGGTGGAAGAGACGCCCTTCGAGGCCATCGCCTCCATCTGCTCCGTCCTCGTCGTCGGCCTCTTCATCCTCACCTTCCTCGGCCAGAACTTCGTCATCCCCTCCGGCTCCATGGAAAACACCCTCCTCGTTGGTGACCACCTGCTCGTCGACCGCATCTCCCTCGCCCCGCCCGCGTCCTGGATGCCTCTGGTCCACTATCGCGAACCCCGCCGCGGTGATGTCGTCGTCTTCATCAAGCCTGTGCCCGACGAAGTGAATGGCGAGTCGCAATATCTCTATCTGGTCAAGCGACTTGTCGCGGTTCCAGGCGATCATCTCCACTTGCGCGACGGTCTGGTCTACGTGAACGGTCGGCCCCAGCCACTCGCTAAGACGGCCCTCGAAAGCCCCGCCATGAGCCCGTCGGAGGAGATCTTTCTCGATGAGTTCCCCTCCGTGCCGCCGGCAGACAACCCCAGCGCCACGCCCGAGTGGGCCGTCGAATCCTCGAAATACATCCAGAACGGCGACCTGATCGTCCCGCCCGGCAAGTACTTCATGATGGGCGATCACCGCCACGACAGCCTCGACTCACGCTACTGGGGCTTCGTCCCGCGCGAAAACATCGTCGGCCGCCCCCTCTTCAACTACTGGTCGTTCAAGACTCCCGAAAACGAGTACGAAAAACCCGGTATCGGCAACAAGATCGCCTGGCTAGGCCACGTTGTAGTCCACTTCTTCACCGACACCCGCTGGTCCCGCACCCTCAAAATCATCCACTGAGCGTCCGGTCTATGACTTCTTCACTTGTTCACATCTTCACTTGTTCACCGACACCGTTCACTGTCCACTGACCCATTACCATTGAACCAATGACTTCAGACCAGCAAGTCCGGCCCAGGCGACACACCCGACTCTGGCTGGCACTCTCGGCAATTCTCATCCTCGTCGCCCTGCTGGTCCTTCCCCCGCTCATCAGCATCTCCCGCTACAAGAACCGCATCACCGCGCTGGTCTCCACCGCTCTTCGCCGCCCCGTCCGCCTCTCCTCCGTGGAACTCCGCATCCTGCCGCGACCAGGCTTCGTCATCACCGACCTCACGGTCGACGAGGATCCCGCTTACGGTGCCGAGCCCGTCCTCCACGCTAGCACCGTCACCACTGCCATCCGCCTCTCCTCGCTCTGGCGCGGGCAGCTCCAGCTCAGCCGCATTAGCGTCGACGAGGCCAGCCTCAATCTCGTTCACACGCAGACGGCCGCTGGAACGTCGACCCCCTCTTCCAAACCGCTGCCGTCCTGCCCGGTCCTGCCAGCGGACGCTCCGTTCCGTACCCCTACATGGAGGCCACCAACTCCCGTATCAACGTCAAGTATGGCGTCGAAAAGCTGCCCTACTCCCTGGTAGGCGCCGACGCCTCCCTGTGGCAGGATTCGGGGGTCTGGCACGTGCGCCTCCGGGCTCAGCCGGCGCGCACTGACGTGGTGCTCGACCTCGCCGACACGGGCGTCGTACGCGTCGAAGCCACCCTGCACCCAGCCCCCAGGTTTGACCAGATGCCCCTCCATGTCGATCTCGAATGGAACGATGCCCAGTTCGGGCAGCTTAGCCGCCTTCTCCTGGGGTCCGACGAAGGCTGGCGCGGCGACCTCCGCGGCGAATTCCACCTCGACGGCACGGCCGCCTTCGCCCAGGTCAAGTCGCGCCTCCGCGCGATTGGCGTGCACCGCGCTGAGTTTGCCCCTGCCGCTCCCCTCGACTTCGACGCCACCTGCGCCTTCGCCTTTCGTTCTGCGGACCGTGCTCTGCAGAACCTGCTCTGCGACTCCCCCATCGGCGATGGCCGCGCCCGGCTCACTGGCAACGTCCCCGGTGTCGGCCAGTTGCCCCGCCTCACCCTGGAACTCAACCGCGTCCCAGCTCAGGCCGGCCTCGACGTCCTTCGCACTCTGCGCACCCACGTGGCTCCCGGTCTGCAAGCGGCAGGCGCCGTCAGCGGCAAAATGACCTACGACCCTGCCTTAGTGAAGGCGCCGCCTGCCCCAACCGCGCCGACGCCCAGACCGAGGTTGCACAAGCGCGCCGCCGGCCCCCCGCGCCCGCCCCCCGGTCCGCTCTCCGGCAGCTTCACCTTTGAGGGTCTTCGCCTCACTGGCGACGCCCTCACCAATCCGCTCCAGATCGCCAAACTGACCCTGGATCCTGCCCTGCCAGCCCCTGGGCAGCCCCCGGCGCTTACCACTTCGGTGCCCGTTCCCGCCGGCGGATCCACCCCTCTCACGCTCATCGCCAGGCTGTCGCTCCATCGCTTCCAACTTGGCGTCCACGGCACCGCCGCTCTTCCGCGCTTGCGCCAACTTATTCACATCGCGGGCATTCCCCAGGCCGAGAGCCTCAGCCAGCTCGCCGGCGATACCGCCTCCCTCGACGTCACTGTGGAGGGCCCCTGGCTTCCGAGGGCGGCTCCGCTTCCCTCCGGCCCCGGAGCGCCGGTCGCCCTGGTTGCCGCAGGCTCCCCCGCTGACGAAGGCACCATGACCGGCGCCATCACCTTCCACGATGCCAACTGGAAGCCGGACTACCTCGCTCTCCCCGTGCAACTCAAAACGGCCACCCTTCGCTTCGAGAACGGGGCCCTTCGCTGGGATCCTGTCGCGTTCTCCTACGGCCCGGTGCAGGGAACAGCCATACTTACCCTACCTCCCACCTGCGATCTCTCCCAGCCCTGCCCGCCGCACGTGTTGCTGGCCTTCGACTCGCTCGATGCCGCAGCCTTCCAATCGGCGCTTCTCGGCGCTCGGGTGTCCGGCACGCTGCTCTCCACCCTCATCGCCCGGCTTAAGCCCAACAGCACGCCCGCCTGGCCGCCCCTCGAAGGAACCCTCCAGGCCGATACCTTCGATCTTGGCCCATTCACCCTCAGCAGTGTCTCCGGCCACTTTCACCTGCAAGCCGCTGGCGCGGAGATCACCGTGCTCGATGCCAGCCTTCTCGGCGGAAACCTCCACGCCACCGCCAGCCTCGTCGCGGGCGACAAGCCCGCCTACAAGCTAAGTGGTTCATTCGAGAAGCTCGACCCCGCCCTAGTTTTTCAGCTTTTGGGAATGAAGGCTTTGGGCGGCCCGATAGAAGGAACCGGCCGGATCGAGCTCTCCGGTTACACCGAAAAGGACCTGAGCGCCTCTGCGAAGGGTGACCTCCATTTCGACTGGAGCCACGGCGCGCTCACCAGCCTCGCCGACGACCCCGCACCAGCCGCGCTCACCCGCTTCGACCGCTTCACCGGCGACGCCGCCATCGCCAACGGGACGCTCATCCTCGGAAAAAACGAAATCCAGCGCGGGGCAAGAAAATCCAGCGTCGAAGCCACGATAACCTTCGCAGTTCCTGCCCAAGTACAGTTCGGACCGCCGCCCAAGAGCCAGTAGCCTGTATGTAGCTTGTAGCCGGTAGCCAGAAGCAAATGCAGGGGTGCCCCAGGTCTCGCTTTGAGACCTGGGAAGACTAGAATCTGCCGGTTACGATCTTCGAGCTTCAAGCTACCGGCTACAAGCTACCAGCCCCACCCCCGGTAGAATCAAGAAATGGCTTCATCCGTCTCTTCCCCCGTCACCGTCTCCTGCCAGGGCATTCTCTTCGACATGGACGGCATCCTCATCTCCTCCCTCGGCTCTGTCGAGCGCAGCTGGACGAGGTGGTCCGAAATGCGCGGCGTCGACCCCGCCCACGCCATTAGCGTTATCCACGGCCGCCGCGCCATCGAAAGCCTCACCGCCCTCCGCCCCGACCTCAACGGCGACGAGGAACTCCAAATCCTCGAGCAGTTTGAAATCGACGACACCGCCGACATCGCCGTCCTACCCGGCGTCAAGGAACTGCTGGCCTCGCTGCCATCCCAGCCTCGTCCCCGCTGGACGGTAGTCACCAGCGCGACGGATCGCTTGGCCCGTGTCCGCCTGGCCGCCTCCG
>WNGK01011426.1_pt1 | contig 11502 bp, 16 predicted proteins | sample 5400601 | NCBI WGS metagenome assembly WNGK01 (sample SAMN13153376, study PRJNA577476) | soil metagenome | isolation source: 60 cm soil or saprolite under Garry oak tree replicate 1 | place: USA:California | collected 2016-06-15
CCCGAAGCTTTGAGGACAGCGTCGCATTTGGCAAAGCTTCCGAAATCGACACCATCGACAGCTGGCTCAATGACCACGGCTTTAGCCCGCCGGAGGTCCGGGACCCCGTCGGCGATCAGGTCGTGCTCGACGGCCAGAACACCACCATCGAGCGAGTCGCGGACCGTGCCATGGGGGTACTCGGCCAGTATCCCTACCTGCGTCGTCAGGAAGTGCTCATACACCTGCGGCAGAAATATGTTCAGGCACGTGGCGGACCCACGACGCAGATCATCTTCGGCTACACGCTGGTGCCGCGCGCGCTCCAGGCCACCACGGCTCCCCGGGACCCATTGAATCCGGCCCTCTCCCAGCATCAGTTTTCCTTCACGATCACCCGGGCGCATCACGCCAACGACTCTCCGGGACTCGAAAGTTCATTCCAGGGCAGCGTCTCCCTTGACAGCACCGGCAGTATCCTCAACCTGCAGGCCGGCGGTCAGGAGGCCGTCGTTTTGCCGCTGCTGCGCGGCTGGATTCAGGTCAGCGGCCTCGTGCAGGTCATGGTCGCTGCGAACTGGAGTCATACAGCAACCGGCACCGTCGCCGTCAGCGGGTCCGTTCAGGCCGCAGCAGGCGGGCAGATCCTCATCACGCCCAACTTCCGCGAGGGTCCTCTCACATTCCTCAACGGACACGTCCAGCTCGGCGTCCAGGCCCTTGGCACCGTCACGGCCTCCCCATCGGGAGTTACCGCGGGAGCGACCGGCGGTCTGGTGCTGAACGTTCCATTCAACTTTCTGTAGAGCAGTTTCGGGGACCGGCATCGACCCGGCGACGTGTTCGCCGTTCCGCCCGAATCCCGCGCGGAGGATGCGCGCGTCCGCGGCGGAAATCTTCGAGTGTCTATGGGACGCGGTAAAAGGCCCTTGCTCCCCGGCAGGCCTCGGACACGCCGAAGTAGGGGTTACTATGATGAGAAGAGCCAATATCCTGGGTATTTCCCTTGAGCAGCGTCACAGGATCAGAATCCGGCGCGAACGCGCTCTCATCTGCGAGGAGGTTGTCATGGTCTATGCGGCCATCGGTGTTGCGATCCTTCTCGTGATTCTCTGCGCCGGCCTTTACGTCAACTATGATCGCTCCCGCGCGGTCATATCGACCACGGAATGGGTGAGATTGATGCGCAAGAACGATCTTCAGTTCGATCGCGCAACCAGAGCCCGAGCAGCCAAGTCCCGTCCGTCCTGAGCCCTCCGATCTCCTTCTGCCCGACATTCCATGCGCACTTTCTTATATGTACCTCGGAAGTTTGGCCTTCGTTGTGGTGGCCGTCAAGACTCTCCGTCCTCGCCGCGAGTGTTTTTCAGTTCCCGCGGAAATCTGCCAGCGAGTGACCGCTGAGCGAGGCCGTTCCGTGGCCCGAAATCGGAATCATTCCCCGCACAACAATGTGAATCAACGTCGTGGCTGAGGCGGTATGCTGGTGGTCGATGACAGACAGCCTGCAGCTGCCCTCCGGCTATACGGGGTCACCACACCAAACGTTAAAAATAGTATGCTTAGCGCCCGCGACCGGTTGCATGTTGTTTGCCGATCAAACCGTATGGCCACGCGCTTGAGAAGGGTGGCGTAGCGTGGATCCCGGCGAAGGGAATCCATTTGGGGATCGACCTTTAGGTACGACATCCATTCGGCGCGAGACTGGTAGGCTTCTTCGAGAGCAGCGAACGCGTCGTCGGTCCGGCCGAGCGCGGCACAGACGGCGGCTCGATCATAGCCGGAAACAAACTGTTCCGACTGCTTGGCGAGGGAAGCCATTGTGGCGACCGCAAAGGCGTGATTCCCCGCAAGAGCTTGTGCTCGCGCCAACGCCAACGTAGTCCATGGGTTCACTTCGCGATCCAAAGGTTGCTTGCAGGCATCGAGGGCTTGCTTTCGTGTCGTCTTTCGCGTCGAGAGCCCAGCACAAAATGACGTAGTTGGGAACGAACGTGGGGTCGAATCCGATGGCTTGACGAAGTTGATTTATCGAGTCGTCATAGTGCCTCGCCCAGTACAGGACGGCGCCGAGATAAGCATTGATCTTACCCGAGAGGGGGTCGAGTTCCTGCGCCTGCGGAGTTCCGAAATCGCGCGATTGAAGTCGCCCAATTGCGCGCGATAAACACCGAGCCATAGATGAGCGGTCGCGAGGTTGGGATCGATCGCCAGTGCTGCTTGAAATTCTCGTTCAGCTACGTCCCGATTCCAGTCGTATTTGGAAGCGATCAGTCCGAGGGAAGCGTGCGCAGTGGCTAGAGATGGGTCAAGTTTGATGGCTCGTTGAGCTGCGGCTTTCGCTCTCGGCATGGCTTCGCTCGGCGGAACGATCAAATTCGAGCCGTCGTAGTTGGTGTCGGCCAGGCCGCTGTAAGCCAATGCGTACGCTGGATCGTCATCGATGGCACTTTGGAGGTAGTCGAGAGCTTTGCGGTACCCATCTTTGGTGAACTTGGTCGCGTTGTATCGGCCGCGCAAATAATTAGCGTTCGCGGTGGGGCGTTTGTTCAGTGCACTTTGCTGTTGGCCGGTAAGAGGGCCGGAAAGATTCGAAGCGACGCGCCCCGCGATGGAGTCACCATCATGCTTCCCAAGTCGAAGACCGACCAGGAGGGGCAGGGAAGGGAAGTCGAGATTGCCCGAGGCAGTCAGCCCGAAAACACGCCGCTCGCCGAATGTACCTGCCCGGTGCGGGCGCTCGACCAGTGGCTGCGCCAGGCTGGCATCGAAAGCGGGCCGGTCTTCTGCAAGGTCAACCGCGGGGAAAACGTGCAGAAAACGGCGCTAAACCCGGCCTCGGTGGCGTGGATTGACAAGAGGGCATTGGGGCGCGCCGGCATCCGCGACCTCCACCGCTGTGGCGCCCACTCGCTTCGAGCCGGCTTCGCCACCACGGCCTTCGACAACAGCGTCCCGGAATTCAAGATCCGGCAGCCTCGCGCATGCTGGAGAAGTACATTCGGTCCGAACAGAAGGCGCGACAAGAAGCTGCCGCTAGCCTCGGACTCGAAAACTGGGTGGATGTACGCACATGTGTACAGGAGTGTAGTCCACAAACAGTGTAAGGAGCGCTTGCCCAATTGTTGTGAAAGAGGCGGGAGCGAAGCAGCGGCCTCCTTGGCTCCCGGCCCGACTCCAGATCTCCGCCGGACGATGGATCGCCTATATGAATCTTGGACCGGTGTAGGCAAGCCTCAGTACAGCGAGATGAATCCGAATTCCTTCACCGTCCTCTTGGAATTGAGTTGACCGTGAGTGCCACTGCACCGACTCACTTACTTACCCAACCCCTTTTCAATCTGTCCCATTTTCCGTTGCGCCTTGCCGGCGAGCTTTTCATTCTTGCCTTTTGCAGTCAGGTTGGGATTGTTTGTGACCTGGCCCACCTTCTCTTCGACGGTTCCCTTCGCCTCGTGCAGAGTGCCTTTGATTTTGTCCTTCATGCTCGGTATCATCTTGTTTCTCCTTTGTCTGCAATTCACTGGTATTTAGAAGCCCAGCATCTGCTTTACTAAGATTATTTAGTTTAACGACGATCTCGTTCAAGCCAGTAATTTGGCTATAATTCTCACTATGGACCGCCGGACCAATCCCTGCGCCGGAACTGGCAGGACGCGACCGGCTTCTCCAAGAGGCGGCAATCGATCTGGACCGCGTGCTGCTCCGGCGGCCTACCAAGGGGATGATGCTACTCGGACTGAGAGACGCGGGCAAGACCGTTCTCTTGAATCGGCTGCATGGCGCGGCCGAGCAAAAGGGTTTCAGGACGGCCAAGGTTGTGGTCCCCGAAGGAGGCATGCAGCCGCCGGAGTGTCGTCCGGGTAACTGAGTACGAGCTGGCCCACAGAAGATCGCCGTACTCCACAATACATAATCAGACTGCGCGGCGCTCCCCAATTTGCGCCGCGCTTTTTCTGGACTTATGTCGTGAGAATAGGCGTATACTCCGGCCCATTCGGACAGCACTCCCGTTGTCTCTCGCTGCATGGCACTCGGTGATGACGTAACTACCGGCTTCAAAGGGCCAGAAAAGGACACTCGGCGCGGCACGTGAGTGCCGCGTCTTTTTCTGCTGGACCCATGAATTCGAGACCAACTCTGGTCCCCCAGACCCGATTGTTGATTTCATCGCTCCGGACGATGAGTGCGTGCGATTTCATGATTGCAACGCGCGTGTTCTGGATCACATTCTCTAACTCTGAGATATAGTCACGAGAGATGCTGATGCGCTTTAGGGTCGAGTGCACGTGCAACCGTGAGAGGCCGAGCAAAGGGTCTGGGTTGGTTGCAAAGGTCGCCACGATGCCCGTTTCGATGCCGCGAATCAGCCAAGGGTCACCTGCGACTCTCATGATTTTTGTGCAGAAGAAAAGGGCGAAGCCGAAGCCCCGCCCCTCACTGAGTCCGGTATGGAGTCTGCCCTCGTGTGAATACGCCCTTACGGTCCTATGGACACCCATGCAAGCCCGTGCTTCTGCACGGGTATGGTTCGCCCTTCAAATGAGAGCCTGTACCTTCCCTCCGGCAAGTCAGAGGGCTCATCGAAGATCATCACGCGAGCATATTTAAACAGATTAGTTCCGCGCACTGACACTTTTACTGCATCCACATTGCAATCCGCTTCCCGGGACATCCCCGACAAATGCCCAGCAAGAGTAACCGGTTCGTGATGCGATGCCATTTCGCCTCCTCTGGAGCAACGAGTGCGTTGACCGCAATGATACGCCGACAATAGAAAGGGCGGAGCCAAAGCCCCGCCTGTCGTCCATGCGTATTCCATACGCCTACCGGCGCTCTTGCATCAGGCCCGCGATTTCCGCTGTCTGAGAACGATGGCCCCAGCATAGGTATCCCCACCAGCATCCTTGCTCTTGTCGTGAGCCGGACTTCTATGGGACTCCTACGCTACACTCCCATCATGGACCTATCAAAAGTTCTCTCCTCAATCGATGCCGAGATTTCACGCCTCCAACAAGCCCGCGACGTGCTCTCCAGTGAGGGAGTAGGCACGCGCGGCGGTAAGTCTGCTGTCAGACCATCCGTCAACGGCAAGGGCCGCCATAAGCGCGCCATGAGTGCGGAAGCCCGTGAGCGGATCGCAGAAGCACAACGCAAGCGTTGGGCAGCCCAGAAGAAGGCCGCGAACTAATCGCGATGCCAAACACTTCCCGATCTATATGAGTGCTCGTAGTCGATGACGAGAGGCAATCATCGCACACACCTTCACAACCATTCTGAATGGTACAGGGCTACGATGCCTTCGCCACCTACAGCGCAGAGCAGGCCATCGAATTGTGTCGCGACGGCTGCCCCGACGCGGTCATCACCGATGTGGTCATGGGGCCGATGAACCGAGTCCGGCTTGCCGTTCATCCTTTGCAAACCTTTCCTGAGTGCAAGGTCATCCTCGTCTCCGGCAATGTCCTCACAGACTGCCGGCTCCTTGATTCAAACTCCGACGCGGGCGGCTAAAAATTTCCCATTCTCCCCAAGCCAGTCCATCCCGAGGATATTCTCCAATTCCTTGCTGCTGTCGAGAGCATCGTGCCTTCGCCCTTGCCGTGACACCAGAGGAGAACTTAGCGTGGGCACGGACTTTCACGGCTTTGACATTGCGTCGGGCTTCCGGCGGATTGCAAATAGTGGCACGCTCGTCTCCACGCGCCGTGCCCCGGCCATATGCATCAGGTCGGCATGATGACGACGCCAATCCACACGAATCACCACGAAGTCGTCGTTCTGATCTACCACGCGCACCCGCTGGCCCACTGTCGGTACGAACATCGGTTCCATTCCAACCTCCAAGCGCACCTCACCCACCCGATGTAGCCCGAACTCGGAAAGACGCCCGCCGGCGACGGTGTGCCTATGGCTGCCGAAAGTAGCACAGATCGGTGCCATCAGGCAGCTAGGAGAGTCCCTAGCCTGGGGATTCACCATCGGGCCTTCCATCGCCAACTTGTATGCAGAGTGGCATGCGGGCACTTCGTAAGTGAGCATCGTGGGGTCTTGAAGGTGAAACCAGCGGTACCCATTCTCGGGATCGCCGAGAGGCGAGTCTTGAGAGTTTGGGTCGTGTGACCGCCTATACAGAACCGCCGAGTGGGAACCCGAAAGAAGGCAGTGGGTTGGAACGCGACCTTGATCGTGGCATTACGCGGACCCCACGGGATCAGCCCGCGAAGGTGAGCGGCAAAATTGGCCACGTCGAGCGTGCCGAGGCCAGTCCCTTGACTGAAGCCACTGCGACCGTAGTAGAACCAGTTGTCACCGTCGGTGATCCCGTGGAGGGACGCTGCGAACCTTTGTAGCCCTTCAGCGCGTGCGCAAGATCGTAGAGAGGGTAGTTCAACAAGCCGATGCGGCCGTTCACGACCTGGCAAGCAATGCGGCAACGCCATTCAATTCGGGCGCAACGAAAGCTTGTACCCCGGAGAAAGGCGAAATCCCAAATCCGAAGGTGTCCGAGGTGTAGAAGACTTGGTAACCAGTCAACGGATCGCTGTTGAACGAGATGTCTGGCACATTCCGTCCAACATAGTTTCCTGGCAGGCCGAAAACGAATTTTCCGTTGATCACGTAATTCTGCCCATGCTCGCTGTGGCGGAGCCCCGGAAACGATTGCTGGTAATCGGGTCTCGCAAAGAGAATGCTGATGCCTCCGCCGCTTCCTACGGGAAAGATGCCGCAAGCGATGGGATCAGGTACACCAACCTTTGCACAAAGACCATCCAGGTAGTCCATCTCCAAACCCTCTCGTTGGGGATGTTGATCTGGTAGAACGCGGTGCAGTTTGCATTTAAGCAGAACTCCTGAAGGCCCGGGAGGGTTGTGCCTCCCGCAGCGGTGATTGCCGGATCACTCGCAGGGTCATCAACACTCAAGGTGAGATTGCAAGTCAGTTCGGTCTCGGGGTTGCACCCGAGATTACCGTTCAGATCGTAGGCTCCTGCATCCCCAGAGGCCGCAAAGAGCGTCTGCCCCTGGATTGCAGCCCGAAGGAAGAGCTCATGAAACACCTGTAATATGTCCGCCGATTGGCCGGTGATGGGATCGGAGACGGACGAGATATCCTCGAACCACTCCCATAAGCCCCCAACTTGTCGAAAGGCTGTCTGCGGAATTGCTATCGACGGCAGTCGCGAACGCGTCGACAAAGCCCTGGCCGCTGTTGGGTTAGACAAACGCTAAGCAATACTTGAGATCCCGCTTGGCTTTTTCGTTTAGAATCAGGACTTTATCTTTAACTCCAATGAATACAGCAGTTACAGCCATCGCTCTTACCATCTCATGCCACAAGGGTCTTAGCGCGAGATAGTCAAAGGGTATCTCTTCGTTCTCAAAATGCCCCTAAAAATATTCCACAACTCGCACTCGAACTGCGCTGTATACGATCAGCATCGAGTCTATATAATTCCCGGCCATGGAAAGGAGGGCGAACCATGCCTCAACAGAACAATTCGCCCGATGAAAACAAGCAAATCGTCCGCAGATTTGTGGAAGAGTGCTGGAACCAGGGAAGCCTCAACAAGGTATCCGAACTCCTCGCAGACCAAGTCCGTTTCCACGATCCAGTGTTCCCTAACATGAACCCTGGAATCCAAAACATCAAAAGCCACATCGAGACAAGCCGCAAGGCATTTCCCGATCTAAAATTCACCATCGACGACACCATCGCCGAGCGCAATGAAGTCGTCGTGCACTGGACAGCCCACGGAACTCACAAAGGTCCGTTCCTCGGCATGCAGCCCACCAACCGCAAGGTGACCATTGATGGCACTTCCATCTACCGGCTCGAAGGTTCCAAGATCACCGAAGCTCATGCGAACTGGAACCTGGCGACGATGATGGCGCAACTCGGTGTCATCGAGGTTCCCAAGGAATTAAGGGCAGATGCAAAGCAAGAGCCGAAGCAGGAAGTGAAATCACGCGTCTGATCCGACCATTCCTCATGTCTGCCAATTGTGGCGGACCACAGATTGATCTTGGCACCCCCACATGAGTGCCGAATTCCCAGCCTTGGAGGGCCCACCTCCGCGGCCATCACCTCGTACCGAAGGTGGGCCCAGTTTGAAGGGAGCATGCACGCATTTTCGGAGACTCTACGAAGCGCAGGCAGAACCAAGATCACATGACAGGGGTCTGGGGAGCAATGGAACAGTGAACCGACTTAAGGGTGGCTCAGCCCAATGCCGGTCGGTGTCCGCATACGTGGCAATCGCGCGTACGCGGCGCCCGCGGCTTGGTTCTTGCCTGTGACACACCCAGAACCCTCAACTTCAGGCGCTCTCAGGTCACTAAGTCGGGACCTGATGCGCCCGGCATTGAAGCAACTATTCATTCTTCGAGATCGAGGGTTCGTCGGAACCGTCGTCGATATTTGACGACTCCCGGACGCAATCGCCGAAAAGCCATAATCGTCCGAGGAAGCTCAAGGCAGTGCGATAAGAAACAATCGCGCCTGATTCGAAGTTCTCCCAAAGAAATCCTACCGGCCCCGCTCGGCGAAACTTCGGCAAAGGGAAGCATCGGCGGTGATACTCTCGGAACTTTCTTAAGGGTGAATCTTTCCAGCGTCATCGATGTGAAGAATGAGGTGCTTCTATTCGGCACTCAGCGCCGGTCTCGCTTCGATGGAATACTTACGACCTTCTCGTTCTCATTGCCCACGGGTTTGCGGAGATTTCTTTAGACTCCGTCGTCCGTGGCCCTGAATTAATAATGGTTCTTTAGTGAAAGATGGTCTGCGCTATTTGTCTCGCGATCATTCGGTTCCGGCTCTTAACCGATGGGAGCCCGTAAGAGGAATCAGGTTCCGCAGTCTCTCATCCCGGAGCCAGACACCGCCCCACACCATCGCTCCAATAAGAACTGGAAGCACAATGACAAAGGCTGGGCTGCCAGAGACGCGCGTCTGAATCGTAAGCGTTAGAGCAAACGCATGGTGATAACTATGGATTTTTTGCGGCCCAAGCCACAGGGGTGATTTCCGCGGTGCGCTGAACCGATGCGTTTGCGAGGCCGGGCAGGATGTCGGCGAGGTAGTTGCGGATTGGGATTTTTTGCGGCCCAAGCCACAGGGGTGATTTCCGCGGTGCGCTGAACCGATGCGTTTGCGAGGCCGGGCAGGATGTCGGCGAGGTAGTTGCGGATTGGGATCTTGAGTCGTCGACAGCTTTCCACCACTGAGAGGATGGCGGCTATGCGCGGTCCGGCCTGTTCGCTGCCGATGTGGATCCAGTTGGCGCGGCCAAGCGCGATTGGGCGCATGGAGTTTTCGGCGAGATTGGTGCTCAGCTCCAGCTCCGGATAATCGAGGAATCGGATGAGTCGTTTCCAGATCGCCAGCGTGTATCTGCATGCCTGCCCCGCGGCGCTCTTGGGTAACACCGTCTTGCTCATAGCCAGGATGTAATCGCGGATCTCCTCGAGCAGAGGCGGTGCGTGCAGTTGGCGCAGAGCATGGCGGGCGACATGATCCATGCTCTCCTCGCGGGCCCGGGCATCGATCGAAAACAACTTGTCCATTAGCTGCACTGCCCGTATCGATGCGGCGTCCTGCTTGTTCAGTTTGACTGCGTCCACGAAGTATCTTCTGGCATGCGACCAACACCCTGCGTGCACCATCTGGGCTCCGCCCACCCGATCGTACGCGGCGTAGGCGTCGGTTTGGAGAAGTCCTTCGAAGTTGCCAAGGAAGTTCAGCGGGCCTTCGCGCTTGCGGCTCATGCGAAAATCAAAAACCGTCATTCCGTATGGCGTTCCGTATTGCCACAGGTAACCTTGATGATTGGTACCGCTGCCGTCATGCGTCTGCACATCGACGGGAGTTTCATCCGCCTGGATGTAGCTGCCGGCAAGAAGCTGGCGCTGCATCGCTTTGGTCACGGGCATCAACATCTCTCCGATGGTCATCACCCAGCCGCACATCGTGGCCCGGCTGATGTCGATGCCTGCGTCGCGAAGCAAGGCCACGCTTTGCCGATAAAGTGGGCTGTGGTCGCAGTATTTGTTCACCACCGTGTCGATGATTACGCCGTCAGAAACCAGGCTCTTGTCGATGATCCGCGCGGGAAGAGGAGCTGCGGCCACACCCTGCTCCGGGCACGATTTGCACGCCCGCTTCTCACGTTTGGTCACCTGCACAAAATAGCGCGCCGGCTCCACGTCCAGTACTTCGCTGACCTCGTATCCGATCACCTTGGTGTCGCCACCGCAGTTGCCGCATAGGCACTGCTCCGGCGTGCAGGCGATTACCCGCTCGACCCGCGGCAGCTCGGCAGGAAGCGTTTGACGGCCGGGGTGCTTGCGTTTCTTCTTTTCTTTCGAAGCCGGAGGAAGAACCTCACGCTCACTCTCGGCAGCCACTTCCTGATTGCTGACCCCCGGCTCCTGATCCAGCAACTCCAGTTGAAGGCTGCTCAGCTTCTCGCTGCCCGGTCCATATTTTTCGATCCGCTGCAAACGAAGACGCTCTTCCAGAACCTGGATCTTCAACTTCGAATAAGCTACCTCGTTGGCATAGGCATTCAACCAACTGCGTTTTCAGTTGTTCGAGAAGGTCTGCATTGGAAGAAGAATCAGGGCTCGGAGTGGACTGCGCAGAAGATGGAATGCTCTCACTCACGATGCATATTTCATAACACGCTCCATGAGCACATGCAATCATTTCGTGCAGTGTTTATGCGGTGTTTCGTAACTCATCTGGTTCCGCCAGTGCGCGTCGCGCGGTGCCATCTTCGCGGCTTCGTTTGCTTTAGATCGATGCCTCCCAGCAGAAGCGTCAGCTCTTCATGACTCAGCACCACTTTCTTCACCGTGCTGTCCGCATCCGGCCACCGAAAACAGCCGCCGTCCAATTTTTTCGCACACACCCAAAGCCCGCTTCCGTCATATACGAGAAGCTTCAGGCGGTTACGCCGCGCGTTCGTGAAGAGGAAAACATGGCCGCTTTCCGGATCGCAACTCAGATGATCGCGAACCAGGCCGTAGAGGCCATTGAAATTCTTCCGAAGGTCCGTCGCGCCGGCTGCCACATAAATCCGCGTCGCCGGTCCAAAACCGAACACCGCCTACGACCTGTCTAATACGGTCAGCAGGCGCTCCAGCGTCCCCGCGTCGAATCCACGATGCACTTCGATCCGACGCCCGCTGCGCGACTCAACTACCAGAACACCCTCGCGCCCGGCATCGTCATTTGCATCATGCGCCGTCGACGAAACCATTTCAACTGGAAGCACTGGCCCGCCACCCGATTGCGGCCGCCCATGCATGCGTCGACGATATTTATCCAGCGTCCCCAAAGCCAAGCCCCGCTGCCGGCAAAAAGCCTCCCGAAGCAATCCACTCGCTTCAAACTCCGCAACCAGCGCCTCGGCCTCAGCACGACTACGCCGCCTCCGCACCACTCCCGCTTCGCTCATAACTCAAGTCCACCACTAAATCTCGCGGCACAACAGAGTGCGTTGCTCAGACGGATAC
>WNGK01022957.1_pt1 | contig 11501 bp, 11 predicted proteins | sample 5400601 | NCBI WGS metagenome assembly WNGK01 (sample SAMN13153376, study PRJNA577476) | soil metagenome | isolation source: 60 cm soil or saprolite under Garry oak tree replicate 1 | place: USA:California | collected 2016-06-15
ACGCCGACGGCAAGGTCTTCATCAAAGACAAATCCGGCGCGGTGCTCGACGCCGCGACAGGCCAGGCGGCGGCAAGCCCGCCCGCGGATCTGAAAACGGTCCGCCTCAACAACCGGCTTCGCCGCACGGTCGAGGCCTCGCTTGGCGGCCTGACGCTGATGGCGGCCGATCCCGCCAAGCGCTACGAGGCCGCGCAGGCGGTGTTCAAGTCGCGTGAGACGAGCGCGCTGCCCGCGCTCGATGCGGCCCTCGCCAAGGAAGCCGACAGCCGCGTGAAGCGGGCGCTCACGGAAGCGCGCGCCGCAGTCATTCTGTTTCAGGCGGACGCCAAGGAGAACGACAAGCTCGAGGCCATCGCGATCATCCGCGAGCGCGCCGACCAGGACTCGCGCGGCCTGCTGGCCGGGCTTGCGAGCGGGCAGACGCCGCTGGTGCAAAAGGCCGCAACCGACGCCATTGCGTCGATCGACAATCGCCTCGCGCTGTGGAGCACCGTGCAGAACGCCTGGTACGGGCTTTCGCTCGGCTCGGTGCTGCTGCTCGCGGCCATCGGCTTGGCGATCACGTTCGGCGTGATGGGCGTCATCAACATGGCGCATGGCGAGATGGTGATGCTCGGCGCCTACACGACTTTCGTGGTGCAGGAGATCATCCGCACGCGGTATCCGGGATTGTTCAGCTATTCGCTGGCGATTGCGCTGCCGCTCGCCTTCATCGTGGCGGGCGCGGTCGGCATTCTGATCGAGCGCACGGTCATTCGCTTCCTCTATGGCCGCCCGCTGGAAACGCTGCTCGCCACCTGGGGCATCTCGCTGATCCTGCAGCAGGCGGTGCGCTCGGCATTCGGCCCGACCAACAAGGAAGTCGGCAATCCCGGCTGGATGAGCGGCGCTTTCGAGCTCGGCGGCATCACCATCACGTATAACCGTCTCTGGATCATCGTGTTCACGGTCGTGGTGTTCGTTGGACTGCTCGCGTTGCTGCGCTACACGCGCCTTGGGCTCGAAATGCGCGCGGTGACGCAGAACCGCCAGATGGCGGCCGCGGTCGGCATCCGCACCGCACGCATCGATGCGCTCACCTTCGGGCTTGGCTCGGGTATTGCCGGCATCGCGGGTGTCGCGCTCTCGCAGATCGACAACGTCAGCCCCAACCTCGGGCAGGGCTACATCATCGACTCGTTCCTGGTCGTGGTGTTTGGCGGCGTCGGCAATCTCTGGGGCACGCTGGTCGCGGCCTTCACGCTCGGCATCGCCAACAAATTCCTCGAACCTTTCGCCGGCGCCGTGCTTGGCAAAATCGCGATCCTGGTCTTCATCATCCTGTTCATCCAAAAGCGTCCGCGCGGGCTGTTCGCCCTCAAGGGCAGGGCGGTGGAAGCATGATGTCGTCTCCGCTCATCCGCGCGCTCGACCGCGGCGCGGTGGCGTTCATGCTGGTGCTGGTCGCCATCGGCATCGCGGTCCCGCTGCTCAACCTGCTGACGCCGGACTCCTCCCCCTTCCATGTGCCGACCTATCTGGTGGCGCTGTGGGGCAAATATGTCTGCTACGCCATCCTGGCGCTCTCGATCGACCTGATCTGGGGTTATTGCGGCATTCTCTCGCTCGGCCACGGCGCCTTCTTCGCGCTCGGCGGCTACGCCATGGGCATGTATCTGATGCGCCAGATCGGCACGCGCGGCGTCTATGCGGATCCGATCCGCCCCGACTTCATGGTGTTCCTCAACTGGCCCGAGTTGCCGGCCTACTGGTACGGCTTTAATTACTTCGCCTATGCGGCGCTGATGGTGCTGCTGGTGCCGGGCATCCTCGCCTTCGTGTTCGGCTGGTTCGCGTTCCGCTCGCGCGTCACCGGCGTTTATCTCTCGATCATCACGCAGGCGCTCACCTACGCGTTGACGCTCGCCTTCTTCCGCAACAATTTCGGATTCGGCGGCAACAACGGCCTGACCGACTTCAAGGATATCCTCGGCTTCAATGTGCAGGCGCGGCCGACGCGCGCCGCGCTGTTCGCGCTTTCGGTCCTGGCCTTGATCATCGGCTTCATGATCTGCCGTACCATCGTGTCGTCCAAGCTCGGCATGGTGCTGGTATCGATCCGTGACGCCGAGACGCGGACACGGTTCCTCGGGTATCGCGTGGAATCCTACAAGCTGTTCGTGTTCACGCTCTCGGCCTGCATGGCGGGAGTCGCCGGTGCGCTCTACGTGCCGCAGGTCGGCATCATCAATCCGGGCGAGTTCGCGCCGGCCAATTCGATCGAAGCCGTGATCTGGGTCGCGGTTGGTGGGCGCGGCACGCTGATCGGCGCGGTGCTCGGCGCGATCGTGGTCAATTACGGCAAGACGACCTTCACGTCCGGTCCGCTCGCGCCGTACTGGCTGTTTTTGCTCGGCAGCCTGTTCGTGCTTGTGACGCTGTTGCTGCCGCGCGGGATCGTCGGTACCTGGCGTTACATGTGGGTCCGTCACCACGAGCGTCAGGACGCCATCGCGGCCGCGCACGCGGCGGTGGAGGCCGAAGAGGGACCGATGGTCCCGAAGGCCGCGGAGTAGGTTCATGGAAACCCGCACCACATCCGCATTGCTTTATCTCGATGCCGTCTCGGTGTCGTTCGACGGCTTTCGCGCGCTGAACGACCTGTCGCTGACCGTCGCGCCGGGCGAGATGCGCGCGATCATCGGGCCGAACGGCGCCGGCAAGACCACCATGATGGACGTGATCACCGGCAAGACACGGCCCGACAAGGGCGACGTCTATTTCGACGGCGGTGGCTACGACCTGACCACGATGGACGAGACGCAGATCGCCACGCTCGGCATCGGGCGCAAGTTCCAGAAGCCGACCGTGTTCGAGATGCACACCGTGGAGGACAATCTGCGGCTCGCGCTCAAGGCCGACCGGCGGGCGCGCAAGACCCTGGTCTGGCGCGAGACGAGCGAAGAGCAGAGCCGCATCAACGAGATTTTCGAAATCATTCGTCTCGGCGCGGTGCGTTCGCGCATCGCCGGCAGCCTGTCGCATGGGCAGAAGCAGTGGCTCGAAATCGGCATGCTGCTGGCCCAGGATCCCAAGCTGTTACTGGTCGATGAGCCGGTCGCCGGCATGACCGACGTCGAGACGCACCAGACCGCCGAACTGCTCAAGCATATCAACGAGACCAAGACCGTCGTGGTGGTCGAGCACGATATGACTTTCGTGCGCGAGCTCGGCGTCAAGGTCACCTGCCTGCACGAAGGCTCGGTGCTGGCCGAAGGCACGATCGATCAGGTTTCGGCCAACGACCGTGTGGTCGAAGTGTATTTGGGAAGATAGCGAATAGGGAGTAGCGAATAGAAGAGGCGGCTAACTATTCGCTACTCGCTATTCACTATCCGCCACTTGAGAGACAGACATGCTCGACGTCAACGCGATCGATCTGCACTACGGCGCCGCGCAGGCGCTGCGCGCGGTCTCGCTCAAGGCCGAGCCCGGCAAGGTCACCTGCGTGCTCGGCCGCAATGGCGTCGGAAAGACCAGCCTGTTGCGCGCGATCGCCGGACAGCATGCGATCAGCAAGGGCTCGATCATGCTCGGCGAGGAGGACATCTCCAAGCTGCGCCCCTACCAGCGCGCCCGCCGCGGCGTCGCGATCGTGCCGCAGGGACGCGAGATCTTTCCGCTGCTCACCGTGGAGGAAAACCTCGAAACTGGCTTTGCGCCGCTCAAGCGCGACGAACGCAACATCCCGGATGATGTGTTCTCGCTTTTTCCGGTGCTCAACAGCATGTTGCGGCGGCGCGGTGGCGACCTGTCGGGCGGCCAGCAGCAGCAGCTTGCCATCGGCCGTGCGCTGGTGATGCGCCCGAAGATATTGCTGCTCGACGAACCGACCGAGGGCATCCAGCCCTCGATCATCAAGGATATCGGCCGCGCGATCAGCTATCTGCGCAATCTTGGCCAGATCGCGATCATTCTGGTCGAGCAGTACCTCGACTTTGCGCAGGAGCTGGGTGATCATTTCGCCGTGATGGACCGCGGGCAGGTCGTGTATGCGTCGACCCGCAGCGACCTCGACGAGGGCGCGCTGAAGCGGGCGATGGCGATTTAATCTTGGAGACGGATGTGACCGGCGCATTGGCCGCGAAGAGCAGAGATGCCATCTTCGCGGCGAATCGTGCCGTTGGAAGCATCGCGCTGTCGGTGAAGATCGTTGCCGGCAAGACGCGGCGCGATCACGTGCACGAAGCGGGCTCGCTGCGCGTGCGCTGTCCGGGTTCTCCGGCGCGCGAGCTTGAAGCCGTCATCATCAATACGGCCGGAGGAGCCGCTGGCGGCGACCGTTTCGGTTTCGACTTCACAGCGGGTGAGGGGACCAGCGTTGTCGTCACCACGGCGGCGGCCGAGAAGGTCTACCGCACGCTCGGGCCGGAGACGGCCATCGGCGTGAGGCTGGACGTGGCGTCCGGCGCGACGCTGTCCTGGCTGCCGCAGGAGACCATCCTGTTCGACCGCGCGCGACTGTCTCGCTCGATCGATGTGACGCTCGCGCCCGATGCGCGGCTGTTCCTCGCCGAGGGCATCGTGTTCGGCCGCTCCGGCATGGGCGAGACAGTGCAGGAGGGCGCGCTGTTTGACCGCTGGCGCGTGCGGCAGGGCGGCAGACTGATCTATGCCGAGACCGTGCGGCTCGACGGCGCGATCGCGGCACGCCTCGCCGACCCGGCGGTCGCCAAAGGCGGCATCGCGGTCGCAACCGTGCTCGTCGTGCCGGGCGAGCCGGCCGCGGTCGATGCGGTGCGCGCGTTGCAGGACCAGTTCATCGGCGAGGTCGGCGCATCCACCTGGAATGGCGTCGCGGCGGTTCGCTTATGCGCGAACGACGGTGCGGCATTACGGCACGACCTCATCCATGTTATGACGGCGCTGCGTGGTTCGCTGCCGCGCATCTGGACCAACTGACGCACATCTGGACCATTTGACGAAAGACAGCGCATGAATCTGACGCCGCGCGAGAAGGACAAGCTGCTGATCTCGGTCGCCGCCATGGTGGCGCGACGGCGTCTTGAGCGTGGCGTCAAGCTCAATCACCCGGAGGCGATCGCGCTGATCACCGACTTCATCCTGGAGGGCGCGCGCGATGGCCGCACGGTGGCAGAATTGATGCAGACCGGCGCGCAGGTGCTCACGCGCGCGCAGGTGATGGACGGCATTCCAGAGATGATCCACGACGTGCAGGTCGAGGCGACGTTCCCGGATGGGACGAAGCTTGTGACCGTGCACGAGCCGATAAGGTGAAACCATGATCCCCGGCGAAATGTTTATCCAGGACGGCGAGATCGAGCTCAACGCCGGCCGCAAAACCGTGACCTTGAGCGTCACCAACACCGGCGACCGGCCGATCCAGGTCGGCTCGCACTATCATTTCTTCGAGACCAATCCGGCGCTCAAGTTCGACCGCAAAAAAGCGCGCGGCACGCGGCTCGACATCGCGGCCGGCACCGCGGTGCGCTTCGAGCCGGGGCAGTCGCGCGAGGTCACGCTGGTCGCGCTCGCCGGCAAGCGCGTGGTCTATGGATTCCGCCAAGCTGTGATGGGCAAGTTGTGAGCGAGGCCGCCATGGCCGCCAACCGAATCGAAATCGGGCTCGTCCTGCAGGGCGGCGGCGCGCTCGGCGCCTACGAGTGTGGCGCTGTCTCGGCGCTGCTCGAACTGATGGAAGACGCGGACCGGAATGGCCGCGCGGTCACGCTCAAGGCCGTGACCGGCGTCTCGATCGGCGCGATCAACGCGGCATGCGTGGTCGGCGCGAAAGACCTGGCCGATGCGCGGCGCCGCCTCAACGCGCTCTGGGACGATCTGACATTGAACGCGCCGACGTTCTGGCCGCATGAGACGCAGCGCGACCTCTCGCTGTTCGGCTTGCCGGGTTTCTACAAGCCGCGCATGGATTTTTTCTCGTTTGCGCATTGGACTTCATTCTACGATACCAGCCCATTGCTTGCGACCTTGACCGAGCACATCGATTTCGCCGCGCTCAACGCCAGCGAAACCGTGTTCGTGGTTTCGGCGGTCGATGTCGAGAGCGGCGAACTGACTCGCTTCAGCAACCGCCCCTATGAACGCGCGCCGGCAGTGACGATTACGCCGAAGCACGTGCTGGCGAGCGGGAGCCTGCCGCCGCAATTTCCCTGGACCGAGATTGGCGGCCGTAACTACTGATGGCAAGGATGTCGATCGTATCCTGGTCGTCATGGATCTTTATCCGCTGCGCGGGCGGCTGCCGTTGACGCTGGCCGAGGTCGAGGATCGTACGCACGAACTCAGCTTCGGCAACAGACTGCGGCAGGATCACCAGGTCGCCGACCAGATCAACGATCTCATCGCGACTATCGAGCAGCTTGCGCCGCTGGTGCCGCCGGAAAGCATGACGCCGGTCCTGCAAGCGCGAATCGACCGCGCGCATGAATACCGGCAGGTCACTGTCGTCGATGTCGACATGCAGACGCGCATGCACGGCGGTCGCATAGGCGCCGAAGACGCCACCGATGACAGAGACGGGGTGCGCGATTTCTCGGCCGCGACCGTCGCCTGCCGGCGCGAGCGCGGCCACGCCAACGCCTACGAAGCCTTGTTTCCGATTTTCTCGAGCCGCGACCTCGTCACGGCCGATCAGGACCGGCGCGCACTTGCGCCGACGGGGAGCTGAGACATGTCGGTTAAGATGAAGCGCGCGATTTATGCCGACATGTTCGGGCCGACCACCGGCGACCGCGTGCGGCTCGCTGACACGGACTTGATCATCGAGGTGGAGAAGGATTTCACGGTCTACGGTGAGGAAGTGAAGTTCGGCGGCGGCAAGGTGATCCGCGACGGCATGGGCCAGAGCCAGGTCACCAACCGGCAGGGCGCGGTCGATACCGTCATCACCAATGCGCTGATCCTCGATCACTGGGGCATCGTGAAGGCCGATGTCGGCATCAAGGACGGCAAGGTTCTGGCGATCGGCAAAGCCGGCAATCCGGACATCCAGCCGGGCGTGACGATCATCATCGGGCCCGGAACCGACGTGATCGCCGGCGAGGGCAAGATCCTCACCGCGGGCGGGTTCGACAGCCACATTCATTTCATCTGCCCGCAGCAGATCGATGACGCGCTGATGTCCGGCGTGACGACGCTGCTCGGCGGCGGCACCGGGCCATCGCACGGCACATTCGCCACCACCTGCACGCCGGGGCCGTGGCACATCGCGCGCATGATCCAGTCGTTCGATGCCTTCCCGATCAACCTCGGCATCGCCTGCAAGGGCAATGCGTCGCGCCCGGCCGCGCTGGAGGAAATGCTGAAGGCCGGCGCCTGCGCGATGAAGCTGCACGAGGATTGGGGCACGACGCCTGCCGCGATCGACAACTGCCTCAGCGTTGCCGAGGATCACGACGTGCAGGTGATGATCCATTCGGACACGTTGAACGAGTCCGGATTCGTCGAGGACACCATCGCGGCGTTCAAGGGCCGCACCATCCATGCGTTCCACACCGAAGGCGCCGGCGGCGGCCACGCGCCGGACATCATCAAGGTCGCGGGCCTCAAGAACGTGCTGCCGTCGTCGACCAATCCGACGCGGCCGTTCACCCGCAATACGCTCGACGAACATCTCGACATGCTGATGGTATGCCACCATCTCGATCCGTCGATCGCCGAGGATCTGGCATTCGCCGAAAGCCGCATCAGGAAAGAGACAATCGCCGCCGAGGACATTCTTCACGACATCGGCGCGCTCTCGATGATGTCGTCGGATTCGCAGGCCATGGGGCGGATCGGCGAGGTCGTCATCCGAACCTGGCAGACCGCCGACAAGATGAAGAAGCAGCGCGGCCGGATGAAGGACGAGAAGGGCGATAATGACAATATGCGTGTGAAACGCTACGTCGCCAAATACACCATCAATCCGGCGATCGCGCATGGCGTCTCCAAGCTCATCGGCTCGATCGAGAAGGGCAAGATGGCCGATCTGGTGCTGTGGACGCCGGCGTTCTTCGGCGTAAAGCCGGACTGCATCATCAAGGGCGGCACGATCGTCGCCGCGCAAATGGGCGACCCGAATGCCTCGATCCCGACGCCGCAGCCGGTGCACTACCGCCCGATGTTCGGCGCCTTCGGCCGCGCACTGACGTCGTCGTCGGTGGTGTTCACGTCGAAGGCTGCGGTACGCGCCGGACTTGGCCGCAAGCTCGGCATCCAGAAGGAGCTCGTTGCCGTGACCAATACGCGCAAGATCAACAAGAAGAGCATGGTGCACAACGGCGCGACCCCGAACATCGAGGTCGATCCCGAGACCTACGAGGTGCGCGCCGACGGCGAGCTTCTGACCTGCGAGCCCGCCGAGGTGCTGCCGATGGCGCAGCGGTATTTCATGTATTGATCCTGGCTGTCATCCCGGCCAAGGCCGCATCGCGGCCGCAAGCCGGGACCCATGACCGCGGCTTTGTCGGTATCGTGAGGGCCGTGGATTCCGGCTCTCGCTTCGCTCGGCCGGAATGACAGGATAGGGTTGCCACATGAACCGCGTCATCGACATCATGCCCGCTGGTACATTCGGCCCGGCCGCCGACCGCGTTGTGCTCGATGCGGACGACCGCCAGCGGCGGCGCATTGTGCTGACCGGCGAGAAGGGGACGCGGCTGCTGCTCGATCTTGAAAGACCGGTGACGCTGCACGATGGCGATGGCCTGGTGCTGGAGGACGGCTCTGTCGTCATGGTGGCCGGACAAGCCGAGCAACTGATCGAAGTGACGGCGAAAGCGCCGCTCGATTTCGTGCGGCTCGCCTGGCACATCGGCAACCGCCACACGGATATCCAGTTCATCGACAAAAGCTTCCGCATCCGGCGCGATCATGTGCTGGAAGACATGCTCAAAGGCCTTGGTGCTGTCACGACGCTCCTCGATGCGCCATTCGATCCAGAGCCCGCCGCGCCGCGGGGGCATTGTCACGAACGCGATCATGGCGCGTAAGAAACGCGCGGGCGATGCCGCAGGCTCCGTTCACCTCTCTCCGGGGGGGAGAGGTTGGTCGGCCGAAGGCCGACCGGGTGAGGGGGAACGGAGTGACATTGATAGCGCGGCGCCCCCTCATCCTAACCCTCTCCCCCCAGGGGAGAGGGGACCCGCCGGTGCAAGTGGCGCGACCACCGCTAGCGCCCTCTATCGCCTGATGGCCTGGCTCTCACCGGCGTATCCCGTCGGCGCGTTCTCGTATTCTGGCGGCATCGAGTGGGCGGTCGAGAATGGCGACATCACGAATGCCGACACGCTTAAGCGCTGGCTCACGGTCATGATCGCGGAGGGTGGTGGGTTTTGCGACGCGGTGTTCTTCGCGCATGCGCATCGTGCCGCATCGGAGGACGATGCGGTGAACTTGCGCGACGTCGCCGAACTTGCCGCCGCGTTCGCGCCCTCCCGGGAACGCCATCTGGAAGCCACGGCGCAAGGCCGCGCATTCATTGAAGCGACGCGCGCCGCCTGGCCGTGCGTGGCGCTCGATCGGCTGGCTGCCGCGTGGGACGGTGCCATCGCCTATCCGGTTGCGGTCGGGGTGACGGCGGCCGGCCACGGCATCGCCGTTGAGCCTGCGCTGGGCGCTTATCTCCACGCCGTGACGGCAAACCTCATTTCGGCTGGCGTGCGGCTCATTCCGCTCGGCCAGACCGATGGACAACGCTTGCTCGCCGCTCTTGAGCCGGTTGTTGCCGCAACCACAGCGCGTGCTTTCGCTACACCGCTCGATCGGGTCGGCGGTGCGGCGTTTCGCGCTGATCTCGCGAGCATGCTGCACGAAACGCAGTACACGCGGCTGTTCCGGTCGTGATATGAGGCGGGCATGAACAACAAAATGAACGGCCCCCTTCGCGTCGGCATCGGCGGTCCGGTCGGTTCGGGCAAGACCGCGCTGATGGATGCGCTGTGCAAGAGGCTGCGCGCTGACTTCGAGATTGCGGCGATCACCAACGATATCTACACCAAGTGGGATGCCGAATATCTGGTGCGTTCCGGCGCGCTCGCGCCCGAGCGCATCGCGGGCGTTGAGACCGGCGGCTGCCCGCACACGGCGATCCGTGAGGATGCCTCGATCAACCTCGCGGCGGTCGCCGAGATGCGCGCGCGCTTTCCCGAACTCGACCTCGTGCTGATCGAATCCGGCGGCGACAATCTCGCGGCAACCTTCTCGCCCGAGCTGGCCGATCTGACGGTCTACGTCATCGACGTCGCCGCGGGCGACAAAATCCCGTCGAAAGGCGGACCCGGTATCACGAGGTCCGACCTTCTGGTCATCAACAAAATCGATCTCGCGCCTCACGTGGGCGCTTCGCTCGAACTGATGGAGCGCGACGCCAAGCGCATGCGCGGGCAGCGGCCGTTCGTATTCGCCAACCTGCGCAGCGGAAAGGGCGTCGACGAAATCGCGCGCTTCATCGAGACCAAAGGCGGTCTCGGCTTGAGCTGACGCGCGAGTCTTTCGGTCATGGCCGGGCTCGTCCCGGCCATCCACGCCTTTCTTTGTTTTCTTTTGGTCTAAGACGTGGATGCCCGGCACAAGGCCGGGCATGAGTGCGTCTGCGATGTCGCTCTGTCAGCGTGGTGGAAGTCCGCGTCGTGTGATGTCACGACCATGAAGCCGAAGGCAACTGCGCCGCCGTGAGGTGGAGTGGGGAGCAGCCGGAGGCGAAGGGGTAGCCTGCAGGATGACGAACCCGATTCGGCGGGGTGACGTGGCGAGCTTGCTCATGTGTGGCGAAGCCTGGGTCCCGTGCGGGACCGACCGGACGCGCTGAGGTGACTGACAAAGCGGCGTTCGGGCGCACCACGTGGTTGGGGGCGGGATGCCCTGAAGGCGGAGCGAAGGAAGCAGAGAGACCTGCCGGGCTTGCGAGAGTGCGGCAGGAGTCAGAGCCCGCATAGTACCGCAGTGGCGCAAGCCGCGAGAGGCACGGACAGCAAAGCCGGGCCGAGGGAAGGCCGGGCAGGAAGGTGGAGGCGGGAAGTTCGCGATGAGGCAAGGCAAAGCACCGGCAGTGCCCGTAAAGGCTAAACAAGGTGCAGAAGCCCGCGACTGGTCGTGGGTGGAAGCCTCGGTGTGGACGGACCGCATGGTGTCGGCGCTGGAGAACGGCGTCAAAGGAGGTCGCTGGTACAGTTTGATCGATAAGGTGTGCGCGTCCGCGACGCTGGAAGCGGCCTGGGAGAAGGTGCGGGCCAATGCCGGTGCGGCGGGCGTGGATCGGCAAAGCATCGAACGGTTCGAGGCGAACGAGAACCTGTATCTGGCCGAATTGGCGGCGGCGCTGCGTGACGGCAGCTACGGCGCGCAGCCGGTCAGGCGGGTCGACATCCCGAAAGGCGATGGCAGGACGCGACCGCTGGGAATCCCGACGGTCAAGGACCGCATCGTGCAGACGGCGGTGAAGTTCGCGCTCGAACCGATCTTCGAGGCGACGTTCCGACCGGCAAGCTACGGCTTCCG
>WNGK01019125.1_pt1 | contig 11499 bp, 16 predicted proteins | sample 5400601 | NCBI WGS metagenome assembly WNGK01 (sample SAMN13153376, study PRJNA577476) | soil metagenome | isolation source: 60 cm soil or saprolite under Garry oak tree replicate 1 | place: USA:California | collected 2016-06-15
ACCGTCGGCGTGCTGGCTGTCCTCCACACCTGGACCCAGCAGCTCGTCTACCATCCGCACGTTCATTGCCTCGTCACCGGCGGCGGAATCTCCGATGACGGCCGCGACTGGCATCCGGCACGCAAAGCTTTTCTCGTCCCGCACATGGCCTTGGCCAAGCTGCTGCGCGGCAAACTCAAAGCCTTGCTCGCCAACAAGCGCCCAGACCTGGTGGCCCCCGCTGCCGCCTGGACCAAGCCCTGGGTCGTCCACATCAACCACTGGGGTCAGGGTCACGAGGCCGTGCTGTGTTATCTCGCGCGATATGTCTTCCGCGTCGCCATCACCAACACGCGCATCGTCGCTCTCGACGACCACACCGTCACCATCCGCTACAAGCAGCGCAAATCATCACGCTGGCGCACCAGCCGCATGCCCGGCCACGAGTTCGTTCGCCGCTTCCTCCAGCACGTTTTGCCCAAAGGCTTGCACAAGGTCCGCTATTTCGGCCTTTGGCACCCGTCCCAGCGTCAGCGCGCCGCGCAGGCCCGTCTTCTCCTCGAACTCGAACGCACAACACGGCCGGCCACCGAACCCGCGGCATCAAGCCCCGGCAAACGCGCTGATCAAGCCCTCGCAACCGCCCCCGAACCGCGGCGCTGTCCATGTTGCGGCAAAGGTCGTCTCGTCTACATCCGTAGGCTCTCACCCAAAAAGGCTCTCGGACCATGACCCGCTGCTCCCGTTTCCAGGCCAGATTGTCCTCACAGCGCGCATCCTTGACCCGCCACGGCTTGCTTGGCTCCAACGACCAGATCATCTTCATCGCCGCGTTCAATCAATGCTCAACCGACCTCCGTTGCTCAGCTGACAAGTCGCAAAAATCCGTGGCCGTCGATCATGCCACCTTACCCTCGGCTGGATTTTGATCGCAACCGCCCGGTACTCAACTGAAAATTCCATACCCAGCCGAACCGGGTGCCCCACACCCGCGTCAGTCCAACCGAGTTTCTGCGTCGGCAAGCGCCGCAGAAACTCTTAATTCGTTTCGGCCAAATCCCCGAAAGTTATGCCGCCAATTCAAATGGATTTTGTTCCTGACGGATTCCGGAGTTCGAGTCCTACCACCCCAGCCAGGCAGTGCGGTCTCTTCAGGCGATATTCCCGAGAGTTATCGTGCTGACCGCCGACGTGCCGAAAGTCGCCCGCGTGGCAGGACTTGGGATCGTGACATTGGCGAAGCACTCTGGATGCCCGATCATTCCGGTCGCCATGGCGACGAGCCGCCACTACCGGCTGTCGAACTGGGACCGGTCCTGCATCAATCTACCGTTCGGGCGTATGTCCGCAGTGAGGGGCGAGCCCATTTTCGTCGCCCGCGACGCCGATGACGCCGTGCTGGAGGTGGCCAGGCGCGCCGTCGAGGCGAGCCTCAACGAGCATGCTTCTTAACAATCAAACTGAAACGCATCGCACGGGCGATGCTCGTGAGACAAGACTCCGAGAGTGGCCGAAAAGGCTATGCCAAAGACGACAGCCTACTTGTAAAGCCGTCTGAACCAACGCCATCTCGGATAAGATGGTTCCGCTTGCTTCGGACCCACTGGAAGACCGGGCGGATGTCGAGGTCGACGGTCGTGAGACTGCGGAAGGCGCGGCGGCAGCCGGCGACCGGCACGCACCTATTGGCGCGTGGATTGCGGAGAACGCGCCGGCGTCTTCGAATCGAAGAATCGATCTTCGATCTCCTTGTAAATGCGATAAAGCCACTTCTCGGCCCGAACAGCGCGATCCTCGAAGTGCTTGAGCTCCACCTCCAGCTGCTTGACCCGATCCTCGGCGGCCCGAAGTTGATTCGACAGCTTGTGCGCCACATCCAAGGCGCGATCGCAGTTTTCCTTGGCTACGTCGGCTGCTTGTTGGAGCAATGACACGATGGCATGGCCCGACCGGTCCAACTGGTCGCCATCGTCTGGCGTGCCTTCCTTCGAACCGGGTGAAAATCGACGAACGTTTTCCAGTGATTCAACGCCGCGCTGACTCATTTGAGACTCCACGACATACCTGTTAACCCAACTGTGTCAGATTGACCTTAACATGCCGCAGCCAACAAAACCCGCATAAAACCGGCCTGTGGAAAAAGGACGTGCCAGCTGTGGCAGACTTGCCACTCCGACGGAACCATCGCGAGGGCTCGTGGACACCTTCGGCCACTGTCAATTCCGCCGGGCAAATGCCAATTAGTGCGTTGACGCAGGATCGAGCCCCAGCCCGAGCTGCCAAACCGCGCTGGCGGTGCTGGCGGCCCTCACCAGCTTCAATCTCATTTTGCGCGCGCAAAACTGACGTTGATGGCCGGTGACGCTGGGCTCGGGAAATCGCAGGTCGCCCTTGATATCGCTGCACGCATCTCGATCGGCGCCGCTTGGCCCGACGGAGGCCGCGCGCCGCGCGGTAACGTCGTCATCCTTTCCGCTGAGGATGGTCACGCCGACACCATTCGGCCGCGCCTCGACGCGGCTGGTGCAGATGTGACCCGTATCCATGCGCTGAGTGCAGTCACCGACGAAAATGGTACGCGCCGGACCTTCGATCTTGGCGCCGACCTTGCGGCTCTTGAGAAAGCGATTTGCGAAATCGGCGACGTAACTCTCGTCATCGTTGATCCGATCACCAGCTACATGGGCTGCGTCGACTCTCACCGAATGGTGGATGTGCGCCGGGTCCTCGAGCCGCTGGCCGCCTTCGCCGAAAGCAACAACGTCGCCGTGCTCGCGATCAGCCATCCCCCGAAGTCAACCCCGGCCCGGCAATCCATGCCGTCACGGGGTCCTATGCCTACGTCGCAGCCGCGCGGCTGGTTTTCTTGATCACCGAGGAGCCCGAAACGAAGCGGCGACTCATGTTGGCGGTCAAGAGCAACCTGGCAGCGCTGTCGGACGGGCTTGGGTTCAATCTCGAACAACGCATCGTTGCCGAAGACATCGCCGCGTCGCATGTCGTCTGGTCCGATCAGCCGGCGGTCGCAAACTAGGGACAGCCGTTTGAGTTCGGCTGGCGCATTTGCACCGATGCCGAGCCGGTCGAAGAGGCGAACCGCGTAAGCACCTACTGGCCCGACAGCCGGATCGGATATGCGCGCCGCGCATTCGCGCAGTGGCGGCGCTGCTTCCAAGTTCGTCTGTCACGCTCGGCCAGCAGCGGGTGCATTTGCCGTTTGATGTCGGGTGATCATTTCGACCAATCCTTTGAGGACATGCGGTTCCATAGCAACCCGGCTGACCACGACGGCCTCAAATTGGGGAACATGCACGCCCGTCAAATGCTCGGCGAGCGGCCGCACCTGAGACAGCGTGAGAATGAACAGCCCATTGATCATGCTGAGTTGGGTTGGGCCGTTGGCGAGCGTGATATCGACATGGTTCGGATCGCTGACCGACGTAAGCTTCTGCTCCGTTTGCATCGGTTCCTCCTGTCATTGATCGAGCGATTCCGCCGCACTTGTTCAGCCTTCGTCAAGGCATAGAAAGGAGCGGAAAACGCTGTGCCGGCTTCACTCTCCTCCTCACCACCTCGCTCTGGCTCGCAATCCGCGCGTTCTATTGGATCGTCGATCGTCACGCAGCGAGGTGCCACCGGATTGCTCGCTGTCTCGCCCGAACTGCCCAAATGCCGATCGCGTGCAACTGGAACCAGCCAAGCTTCTCTTGGACTTTCCGTCCCCAAGCCCGTTTTACTTCACGCTCAGAGGCCGGCCATGGTCCCACAAGCAATGATGATTCTGGGTACTAGCCGTGGTATGGTTGAGAGGGGCGAGTACCTCGGCTGTTCGCAACATTCGCAACAGAGGAGTACCTTTAATGTGCGATTACAGTCTCCACAGCGTAACTTCCCGACCCGCAAAGGTCGGAGACAGGTTAGTGACGACTCAGTTCAACAACTCCATCACGCGGGGCTTTGCCGCAGTTGGAGAACCAAACGTGGCCGTGTGCCTTCTTCCTGGCACTGAGATCGCGTTCGACAAGGAGATCGAATACGAACGTGGTCTTGGTTTTTTCCCGAAATGGTCGCGGATCAAGAAGCTCGGGGAGAGGGTGGCTCGATTCCGTCAGGTCAACAAAGAGAAGCCGAGCGTGCATCACGATGCCGTTGAGTTCCCAGACGGGCAGCGCGTATTGGTCACCTTGCTCTGTGAAGGCCAGCACGCGACCGTGCTGCAGTTGCCGGCCTCGCCGCAGGTTAAGGCCGAAGAGCAGAAGCGCGAGCCGCTGGTCACTTGATCGAGCGACCGGCGTCGAGAGAAGGGTCGGCGGGCGCGGCTTGCAACGCCGGTTGATCAGTTGTGGAAAACGCCATCGCCCAGCGACCTCGAGCTCTCACCTGGGCGTTTGGCCCACAAGGCGATCCGGTCCTTGGGCTCGGCCTGCTCAGCCGCACCCACTGGTTCTGGTGCGAGCTGCCGCTGCTTCGCGAGCAGCGGCGCGGGTTCGAGCTCGCCGCTCACCGGGAAACGGAATTATGACCGCCTCGGAATCCCGCTCCTTCAACTCGCCGGTGCCGTTGTCAGCTAGCAGCATGTTGTTGATGTTCTCATACGCGCGCAGTGCATCGCGCGGCGCATCGCCGCGCCGAACAGCACGCGCACGGTCACGGACCTTGGGCACAGCCTCAGATTGGACTCGGTGCACAAGGATCGTGCTGCCACGTTGCAGTTTGACGAAGTGCACGGACGCAGGTTCGCCAAGAATGACGGCGAGCCCGGCCATGTACTCCGCAAGACGAGCCATAGGGATCGTGCTCGGTGTGAAGGCGTCGATTCGGAAATAGAACTCCCTGGCGCTCGGCTTGCGCGTCTTCGGGGCCACTTTTTTCGTCTTCTTGGCCATGGCAACGGTAGTTCTAACTGTTTGGGCTTCCGATTCGCGCCGCTAGTGAGTCCTTGTACATAAGCCGCTTGCCGACAATACCACCGATGAGCCGATCGGCGCGAGCCTCGTCCTCAACGCCGAGTGTCGCGCGGTTGTTGTAGCGGAAATCAAATTCCGCGAGGTATCGCCTCAAGTGCTGTTGGCTGACGTGATGATACGTGCCCATGATACCGCGCTTGAGGATGGAAAGATATCCCTCAATCGTGTTGGTGTGCGCGTCGCCGCGGACGTATTCGCCAATGCCGTAGTTCACCCATTCGTGCCTGTCCAACTCGGCGCCGAGCGTGCGCATGGCGCCGTCGCCATCTGTGTAGACGACGCTAGCACCGTCGAGATGCGCTTGAAGGATCGGGCGAAGCGTATCGGCATCAACGGCCAGAACATGGTGCGCGCGAACGCGACCGCGGCGCTCGACCAGCGCAAAAACGGGTTCCTTGTCCATTCCGCCCAAGCCTTGGCGCTTGCTGGCATGCTTGTTCTTGTCCTTGCCGCCAACGAACGTGCCGTCGGCCTCGACTGTCTTGCCTTCGCCACCAAGCGGGCCGCCCGCAGCGGAGAAGTGTTCGCGCATGGCTTCGCGCAAACGATGTTCCATGAACCAAGCCGTTTTGTATTGAACCTTGAGCGTGCGGTGCAGCCGCGACTCAATTTTTCCCATACCACCGGGGTCGCGCTCGACACGCTCTTTTCATCTCGGCCAGCATCTCACCAGCCCGCCGCTCGGCCCGAAGCCGTATGCCTGCGTTCGTCCGCGACCCCGCCCCCGCGCCCGGTGTGGCGACTCACCTGAGCGCGTTCGATGGGCGCGGCGCTTCCCCGCGGGACCGAAAAACCCAAAAACCTCACCGGTGACTCTCCCCGCGCCGATGGCGGGCCATCCCAGCGGCAACCGCCCTCCCCGCGAGCAACCGCCCCAGATTCTCCAAACGGCGCGCGATAGAGAGACGGCAGGGCAGCACATCGCCCGCCGGCCGAATTGTGATCCGCGCGCGGTGCTTGGGGTCCAAATCGTGAAGGTTACAGCAACCCAGGCTGCGTGATCGTGTGCCTCACGCAAGCGAAGGCCGATGGGGCATTGGGGCGCCGATCTTCTTCAACTATGCGGATGGGGGAAAATTCGTGCTCAATAGTGAGGCGCTGAACGCACCCCGCAGGAATGCAGCAACTACTTCACCCACGCCGGATATGCCCCAACCTGAACGGATTCCGCTCTAGGCGCGGGGTCGTGCTTGGCGTGCCACTTGGGGCCGGGGCCGCGCATGTAGTGCAGTTCGGGGCGGTAGGGGTCGACCAGGGCCTTGATGGCCTGCATCAGGTCTTTGAAATCGGCAGCGAGGTCCGTATCCTGCCGGCGACCCGCAACCATTGGACCTTCTTGACTCGGCGTGGCCATGACCGTTCTCCCGTCGGCTCCTTTCGAGCCCCTTGGGCTTGCCCCACCTTGGACCTTGGTCGCGGCAGCGGGCGCCCGGGTTCAGCGGCAGGATCGGCCCAAGTTCATTAAAAACTGGTGCAAATTCGGCTCAGTCCTTACCTTTATTGCGATCATCGTTTCCGTAAGGTTACGGCGCCCGCGGAGCCACGGATGTGATGGCCGTCACACTTGTTCGCGTTCGTGATGAGCGGAGCCGAACCGCGCGCCGACCTTGCCCTTGCCGGCGGAGCCGCAGCTCGAAGAGCGGCGGCTTTGCCCCGCTCAGCTTCCCCCCTTGTTCCAAGAAACCGTCACGTCTGGCGGGGGACCACTTATGGCAGCCTCTCGACCATCGTCCGCGATCGGCCAGCAGAAACTGGCGCCAGCCTTTTGAAGCCGAGAATTGGGAGAAATGCGCGTCAGAGACTGCGTGCGCTGAGCCCAGCCTTCCTGAAACGCGTCCGTGGCGAAGCGGCGCTGCCCTCGCCCGCAGGTGCAGTCTGTCACGTTGCTGCCGATGGCTGGCCCGCAGAAAGCCTCGCAGGTGCGACCAAGGGGAATAGACATGCGTGTCTTGATCGTTGAAGACGACAGCGCTACCGCTCAATCAATTAAGCTGATGCTCAAAGCCGAAGGGTTCAATGTCTACCAGACCGATCTTGCTCAAGAGGGCGGCGAACTCGGGAAGCTTTACGACTACGATATCATCCTCCTCGACCTGAACCTGCCGGACATGTCTGGCTACGAGGTGCTGCGCACATTACGGGTTTCTAGGATCAAGACGCCCATCCTCATCCTAACCGGATTAGGTGGGATTGACGACAAGGTGCGAGGCCTAGGCTTCGGTGCCGACGACTATATGACGAAGCCCTTCCACAAGGACGAGTTGGTCGCGCGCATCCGCGCCCTCGTGCGCCGGTCATTTTGTACTCGACTTCGGCCTTAAACAGAGCATGCATGGTGGTCAAGCGCCGCCTCAAACAACGAAATCATACGTGAGCGACGCAACACGGGTTACCGCAGCGGCACTATGGAATGCGCAATGTCGCGACGATACCGGCGTGGTCCGACGGCCACAGGCCATCAGTGCGGTCCGAGGCATTGTTTCCGACGAGATGGATATCGCGAGTGCCGATGTCCCCGCGCAACAGAACAAGATCGACCCGCGTGGTGTAATTGGAGGTGACGTTCATGACGTTGGCATCTTGGCAACATGTCAAGCCTGGATCAGGCGCGCGCTTCTGTTGCCACGCATCGACCAGACCGGCATTGACGAGGGCCTGGTAGGTCGCGAAGGTGGCATCCGACGGGACGTTGGCTGCGACGTTGAAATCGCCAACGAACACCACCGGCAGCGTGGTCGAATTGATGGCGTTTTGCAGGGCCTCGTTGGCCTGCGACAGGTTGAACGGTTGAAATCGCTCGAGATGCGTCGTCACGAACCGGAATTCACGGCCCTTGAGCTTGATGTCGACCGAGGCCCAGCCGCGGTGGTTCGGGATCGAGAGCCCGGCGACAGGAGTCGGGAAGGCCAGAGTGGCCAGAAATTCCTGCACCTGCATGTTGCGCAGCACCATCTCGCCCCCGGCCTGCACCGCGCGCGCGATGATCACGGTGCGGTCCGTGACGCGAACGCTCTTGCCAGTCGAGCTCGGAGCCTGCGCGTCGAGGTTGGGGACGATCGCCACCACGTTGTACGGATGCCCGAGCCCCTCCAATTCGGCAAGCAAGGACGCAAGCTGATCCACGTCGACCGTCGTGACGGGCGTTGGCGGATTCGTGAGCGGCACGAACCCGGATCGCAACATGGCAACCTCTTGGAGCGCCACCAGATCGGGCCGCTCGCGCACGATCTCGCGCGCGACGGCCGTCGCGCGAAGGGCAGGCTTGGTCGCCAGGATGTTTTGATAGGTCAATGTCACGGCAGTGAGGAAGGCAGTCAGATTGGTTGCGGAGAGAATTTCCGTGAAATTCGTCCCTTGGTAGAGATTTTGGGTCATGATGCGGACGGCACCATCGTCCCGATCGTCCGCTCGCGCGGTCGAGATCGGGGCGAATAGAATGCCCGCAACACAGAAGACAGTCGCCAGCACGCTCCGTCGCGCAAATCCCCCCGGATGTTTCACGATTGACCCCCTTGCTGGACAAGCTCTTATCGCCCCTGCGAAGATCTAATCCTACCTTCGATGCCGGGAGACCGACAAGGGGTTGTCCGGGATCAGTACATATTACCGGGATCAGTACATTTTAACGCTGTTGGCGGTGCCGGTTTTTGGGGGGCTCCGCCGGCTATGCGATCGGGGAAGGGCGCAAGTGGCCGGTCGGGAAGCCCAAGCATGCGGTTGCTTTTTACAGCGTGGTCAAGGCGCCAACCATCTTGAATGACGGTCGATCGCGGTCCTCGCGTAAACGTTCCAGTAATCATTGCCGCGCACCGTTCCCTGCATCATTCAAGACATCGATAGGCGGCGGTGCATGTTCTACACGCTCGATCAGGCTGTGAAGGTAACCGGCTTGAGTAAGTCAAAAATCCTAAAGGCGCTTGAATGCGGCCAGATTACAGGCGCGAAAGACCTGTTCGGCGAATGGCAGATCGAGCACAGGGAGCTTCACCAAATATATCCTCCACTGGTAGAAAACGCCGATAAAGATGGGACGCAGACCTCAGCAGCACCCGATGCAGCGGCCCTTGAAGCCGAGATCGCGGCTCTCATTAAAGAGGCCGGGGAGAGTCTTCGAGGCCAGCCCGGTGACCGTCAGTGGAACACGGGGCAAATTGCCTTGCGACCGCTGGCCGCCGACCCAAACGAAGCCGACGAATATTCAGCCACGCCACCGAAAAATATTGATTTCAAGGTTAAAGAAGCCTGTCTGGAGCGGCGTGCATGGGATCCTGACATCAGGATCAGTGATCCGGAGAGGATCTCGGATTCGTCTCCCGATGCCCAAGGAACCCGTACCGCACTTGTCGCAGGTGCGCTATTAGGGACGGTAGGCATAGGATGGATTTTCGGATTGGTCCCCCACTTTTTCGATAGTCCGGGTTCAATTCCTGTCGAGCAGAGAGTCCATTCTTTGGCTCAAGTTCTCGATTCCAAGAATCAAACCACCTTTGGCAGTCCCGAGACAGGTCGGGAAGCAACTCCGGGCGTACTAAACACCGACAAAATCGCCACTCTCACGGCAAGCGTACCTGCTCGTCGGCTCGATTCTACGCAAAGCGCTGCTCAACCTAATGCTATTAAGACCTCCGCTGTGGCGCAGCAGAATACCGGATCATCAGGACCCGCGGCGTCCGGCGTCGGGCGAGGGCCGAAAATCTTGCCTAGACAGATGCCATTCCCAGAAACAGGGCCCAACACTATTGAGGGCTGGAAGGTACGTGATGTTGTCGGTGGGACGGCTATCTTGGAAGGACCTGATGGGGTCTGGAGGGCGACGCGCGGTGATACGGTGCCGGGGGTGGGGAGGGTCGAGTCAATTGTGCGCTGGGGCAGCCGCTGGATAGTCGCGACCAGCAGGGGTCTCATTTCGATGCCATAACTTGGTCAGCGAATATCTTGGCGCGCTTAAACTATCCGAAACCGCCTTTGCCATAGCCGTTCGATATTCTTCTACCTAGGGCACGTCGCAAAAGCGCGCGTAGGGGGCGAACATGGCGGAATCGACGAGCGAGCGCAAGGTTCGCCCGCTCCTGCTCGTCCGATGCGTCAACGTCAAAGGGCGTGAGCAAATCTGGCCTCTTAAGCTCGATCGGCCCGGTAAGAAGCGCAACGAGTGCAACGCATCAGCCCTGATGGTGGCCGAGCGCATGCGCGACGACTGGTACATGATGGTCTATGACGACGAGACGAAGACCTACTTCGCTCGCCGCCCTCCGTCTGATTTGCACCGAAAGGCAGCCGTCGCCGCTTGAGCCGCCATAGGAGCACTCCGCTGCTCCGCCCTCGCAGCCGTCGCCGCTTCCCGCCACCGCGGGCCGCGATCGGCGCTTGAAAGTTCTGCTTGAACCACTGGATGTCGGCGGCGTTTGGCACGGTTCCACTCCACAATAACCGGGGACGGCGGCAGCGCGCATAGTTCCGCCGAAAGCAGGATCAGGGCTCGCCGTCGACTACCAGCGAGGCATTCGGAATCAGGCGACCGTTGCTCTTGGGAAACGAAGACCCGAGGAATGACTTCATGTCATCAATGATTGCGATCACGCGCGTACGGCTGTCTACGAAATCAATATCGGCCTCGGGCTTTGGCAGCGATTTTGCCGGATTGATGCACCCGATGCTCGACAGGAAGCCCCGACCGGGATGGATCAAGATACCCACGCGCTTGTTGGTGTTCCCAACATCGAGGCCGGGACGGGGAATCACTGTGATGCTCGTGCTGTCTTTGTACCCAATGGTAACGTACTTTTTCCCATCTTGAGTACGGATCGGATAAGCACCCGCTTCGATCCGCCTATTATTTCCCGCCTTTTTATTGTCGCCGGGGCCGCGCGTCTCCGCGCACACTCCAGACAGGCCTGGGACCGGGGACCCATCATGAAAAACTTGGTACTTGCCAACCGTTCGCCGTTTTCCATTCCGGTTGTCTTCGCGTAGTCGGGTGATCAACAGCTCCCAACCGGTATTTTTAATAGGCATCTTTGCCTCCCTAGTCAGGAATCTCTAAACATGAAGCTTTGCAAAACCTCAGGCCACGTCGACCAGTATCGACGAGCGCATCACAGTTGCATCCGTCGGTCTTCTTGCTCGGTTCGTGGTCCTGTCCTCACATCGATCATGTTGCGACGTTTGCTCTGTCCTGCGCGAACTCATTCGCTGTCCGGTCACAACAGAGAACCACATTCTTTGGCATGGGCGCGGTCCCCTAAAAGCGGCAGGAACTACTACCTTCGCGCCGCTTGGGCTGGGGTTGCGGAATCCGTAAGCTGCTTTTCAGTGCTGCTCAGTATGCTGGGGACGAGGGCTTCGGAAAAGCCGGCGAGAAAACACCAAAACGTCAGCAATGCCAGGGATTCTGACGGCATCACAAACGTCATCGGCACAGCGCTCCCGCCAGGCACGACGACAAATTCAATGCTTATCTTATCAAAGATCGGAAAGAGAGCCCCCTTGGCAATTCCGGATCGCAGAAAGAAGTAGACGATTAATGCGCCACACACTCCGACGCCCGCACGCA
>WNGK01007427.1_pt1 | contig 11498 bp, 9 predicted proteins | sample 5400601 | NCBI WGS metagenome assembly WNGK01 (sample SAMN13153376, study PRJNA577476) | soil metagenome | isolation source: 60 cm soil or saprolite under Garry oak tree replicate 1 | place: USA:California | collected 2016-06-15
AGGCGGATCAGATGCTCAACAGTATCCTCGTCCGAGTGATCGACGAACAGAATAACACTCGGCATGTAATCCAAACGAATATAGTTTCCCCCGCGTCCCTCGATGTCGCCGAACCCAATCGTAATCATCGGCTCAATCGCAAAATAATAATCGGAGACTCTATTAACATGGCTGATAAAAATATTGTCGTCGTAAACCCCCCGAACGGTCAGCCGCAGATTGTAGTGAAACCGTCGCGGTTCGCCTGACGAATCACTCTCACCAGCGGTTGCCGCGCTCTTCGAGTTGTACGTGTCAACGGGGTACGGCAACGAGGGAGGCGGTGGACCGGGATCAGTCTGCGCCACCGTGTAATCGGCCGAAGAAGGCAATGGCTCTTCTGTGATAGGGTCTTGTGCTCGTGCCGCGAAAGCGCAGACGATAAAAATTCCCATCTGCAACGCCAGTCCCATGCCGCACCACCGAGTAAGGATTCCAGCACGTGCACGTGCGGAAAATTGAGATCGCATCGGACGATAGGATCTGAGCTGCTTAGCTAAAAGGCGAACCGCCATTAGCTCGCCAGCGTAGCTTTCTCCCATAAGATCCAACAGTACTAAAGTCCCGATGGAGGCTGTTCTGGGGAAACAACCTCTGGAGGGACAAAGTTAGTTGGATTGATCGTATCGATTAGCCGCGGTTCAACGAAAGCGTTCGCCTCTTGACAGGGTTGGACGGCGTTCGCTGCTGCCACAATACAATCGCGCAGTAAAGGTGCTGCCGCTACCGCAGCGCTCACAATTTCTCTGGTCGCGGAGGGATGGGCGGCGATTGCCGCTCGAATGATGCAGTCAATGTCTTCACAGGAAATTTGTTTCCCGACCGGTTGTGTAAAATCTGAGCGACCGACCCGTTCAACGCTTAGAGCGGCCACAACGATTCTATCCGCCAGATCAGGCCGAGCGCTCACTGCCGCCGCGACGTAGTCGCACACCTGGCGTGCATTTGAGCGGACGAAGAGCGAATTGAGCGCTCGCAAGAATTGCTCTGGTGTCGCTGTGTCTATGCTGCTGGCGCCGGCCACCCTCACAGCACGCGTTAATTCGTCGTTGCCTCTTACTCCGCCCACTGCTCCATGCTGCCTTTGAATTTCCTGCTCAATCAAAGGCGCGCTTGGCAAGCGCTTGAAGTCTTTGATCAACGGCGAAGTGAGCTCCTGGTTAAGATCGACATCAACCGGGTCTTCCAGCCTGTTAGCGATCGGATTAAAAGTCAGCTTTTGGCCGGCATGAACAAGAAGCGATTGCCCCACACTGTCCAGACGAATACACGCGCTTCCTTCGAGCACGGTGAACGAGGTTGTTCCGTTGGGGTTGACGTTGCCCAACACCGTTGTGCCTGTGATCGCTGCCGTGACTGCTCCCATCTTGACTTTTGCGCCGCCGGAATGTTTCGGCACGTAAAGCAAAAATTGGCCGCTACCCAGCTCAATGGTTCGCGCCCCTTCGCCGACACTAAAGATAGTCTTCTCGCCGAGACGCGTGATGGTTTGATCCTTAAAAGTCAGCTCACTCCGGGACTGGACACCGGTCTGCACCGCGGTGCCCTGGCGAACATTATCGTTCACTGTGGCCGGACGCGGTGATGCGTTTGATGGGAGCAAGCGAACGTCTTGGATAACTTGAGTCACCTGGGCTTCTTTGAGCTCCTCTGCGGTGAGCTCGCTTGGGAGCCACGTCGCGAACGCAAACGACGCGATCGTCAAAACGAAACGAAAATTAATATTCATGTGCACTTGATCTTGCTAGGTAAGATCTCTACGACGCCGATATTATGGAGGTGTCGCGGGTTTCTGTCAACCTCGTTAGGTAGCGGACGCCAAAATGTCCGCGTTTTACACCTCGATTCGGAGCAATTCGCGCTGCCATGGAACCAATAAAGCTGTCGCTCTAGTTTGATCCGCCGCGATCGCCTCGAGCGTGGCGCGTGGCGCGATAAAAGTCGGCTCCAGTTCCAGTTCCCTCGCTACTCGATCGCGCCGAAGCCGTAGCTCCTCGCTTCGACGCGTCACCTCCGCGCTCGGCCGCGTCCCAAAACGACGGCGCAAGACTGGCCATTCCTCTTCCGGCAATTTCAACGCGTTTTGCGCTGCATCGCAAAATGCGCGGCGGCGGCGAGGAGAAAAATGTCTGTAATCAGGCACGCTTCCCAAGGCGAAATTTTCCGCCGCATGCAACAGTTCGTGATTTTGCAAAATATGAAATGGCGGACGATCGACCGCGGCCGCTTCGCTCTCGCGCCATCGCCAGAGGGCCCGCAGAACGGCGGCAGCGCGGCCTTTCAACGAACCAGATCCGCTGATGCGCCACGTCTCATCCTCATCGCGCACGCGTGACATCGCGGCCTGCTCGACTGCGCGCCGGCACGATTGCCGCAACCATTCGAGCCGGTCCCGTCCTTGCAGCTCTGTTTCCAATCGTTCGGCCAAAGGCAACAGGTAATGTGTATCGTTCGTCGCATATTCGAGCATCCGCGGCGAGAGCGGACGCCTTGCCCAATTCGCCTTTTGTGATCCTTTCGCGAGCTTCACATCGAAAAATCGCTCCAGCAAAGCGGCCAGACTGAACTCGCGAATGCCGAGCAAACGCGCTGCGATCACGGTGTCGAAAATTCGGCGCGCCGTGAAGTCCAAACTTCGGTGAAGCAGCCGCAAGTCGAAATCGGCGCCATGCAAAACAATTTCCTTTGTCTGAAGCGCATCGCGCAACGGTGCAAGATCGACACCTGCCAGAGGATCGACAATATAATCCCGGGCGGGCTCGCCACTGGACGAGTCCGTCCGATTGGCGGACAGGCTGAGTTGGAGCAGACAAAGCTTCTCCCGATAAGAATGGAGGCTATCCGCCTCGGTATCGACCGCCACCCGGTCGTGCGGTTCGATTTGTGGAAGCAGTTCGGCAAGCTGCGCGGCATTCGCGATCAGACTTCGTATTTCAAACTTTTTGAGCAGCATCTTTTAAGCTCCAAATCCCAAACCCCAAGCTCCAAACAAATTTCAATCATCTAAGATTCAAAACGCCAAAGCGCGATCTCTTTTCGATGTTTGAAGCTGGGAATTTGGAATTTCCCTGGGGCTTGAGGCTTGGGGTTTGAAGCTTTCCCCGGCACTCACTTCAATCCACTCAAGAGCAATTCGGCGTTGGTCTTGGTCACTTCGAGATTCTCGATCAACTTCTCCATCGCTTCGATTGGCGGAAGCGCCGCCATCGTCTTGCGCAACAACTGCACGCGTTCCCATTCGTCGGGATGATAAAGCAACTCCTCCCGCCGCGTGGCCGATTGCAACGGGTGGATCGCCGGATAGAGCCGCTTCTCTTGCAACGCGCGGTCGAGATGCAGCTCCATATTGCCCGTGCCCTTAAATTCCTCGAAAATCACCTCATCCATTCGGCTACCGGTCTCGATCAGCGCCGTTGCCAGAATCGTCAGGCTGCCGCCTTCCTCGGCATTGCGCGCGGAGCCGAAGAATTTTTTCGGCTTGATCAACGCTTTCGACTCGACCCCGCCGGACATGATCCGCCCCTTGCCCGGCTGCATATTATTATACCCGCGCGACAACCGCGTGATGCTGTCGAGTAGTATGACCACGTCTTTTTTCATCTCGACGAGACGTTTCGCGCGCTCCAGCACCAGCTCAGCCACTTGCACATGTCGATTTACGTTTTCATCGAAGTTCGAATGATAAATCTGACAATCGATTTCCCGCTCCAGGTCGGTCACTTCTTCGGGGCGCTCATCCACCAGAAGGAGAATGAGAACAATCTCCGGATGATTTGCGCGGATCCCTTTCGCGATCTCTTTGAGCAAAATCGTTTTCCCCACCCGTGGCGGCGCTACAATCAATCCGCGTTGCCCGCGCCCGAGCGGTGTCAGAAGATCGACCGCGCGTGCGCTGATCGAGTTTGTCTTTGCATTTTCCAGTATGATCCGGCCCTGCGGAAATTGCGGAGTCAACTTCTCGAAATCGCTCGGCTCCGTCCATTGCGCCACTGGTTGCCCCTCAATGGCCGTGACCTGATCAAGCATGAGCGATTTCTCGCGATCGCGCGGCAGACGCAATGTTCCCGCCAGCTGTTGGGCGGGACGCAATTTAAATTGCTGAATGATCGCGTACGGCACGCAAACATCCTCTGGCACCGGTAGGAAATTCAATCGCGGCCAGCGAAGCAAACCAAAGGAATCGCCCACCTGGTCCAAAAAGCCTTCGGCGGTCACAGTCGTCCCGGTGCCCAAGGCCGCGCGAATTAGATCGAGAATGTGATAATGACGGGGGCGAGCGGAATGCAGCCGCAGATCGAAATCGCGCCCGAGCGACTCGAGCTCTTCGCTCGAAAGTTTCTGCAACTCATTGAGATCCAAAGTGGGGCAAGTTTCCAACTTGCCCTTTTCGTCGGATCGCAACTTGGAAAGTTGCGCCACATCTGAATCTGCCTCTACAGATTCCTGTTCGGTGCCTGCCGCGCCGCTGTCTAAATCTTCGTCCATGATTCTTCGCGCCAAAGATCGACAAGAAGTTTCGCCTGCTCTTTCAGCACGAATCGCCCGTCGTTATTCCAGACCACGTGATCGGCGCGAGAAATCTTCTCCGTCAGAGGCATTTGCGATTTAATCATTTCTTCAGCGGCGCTTGAGTCGATTCTTTTGCGCTCGAGCAGGCGCTTCAACTGAATGTGCGGAGAAGAAGCGACCACGACCACCCGGTCGCACAATGTTTCACCACCGGTTTCATATAGAAGCGGGATATCTGCGAAGAAAAATTGGGAAGAAGAGGTTTTCGCTTGAGCACTCCATTGCCGGCGAATTCGCGGATGGAGAATTTGTTCGAGGGCGCGTTTTTTTGCCGCGTCCTGAAAGATTATGGCGCGAAGCTGTTCTCGATTCAAGCGGCCATTGCTCGAAAAAATCCCAGACCCAAACTCGGCCGCGAGTTCCTTTTGAACTTCCGGGTCAAGATCGACAAGTTCCCGCGCGGCTTGATCGGCATCGAAAAACTTCGCGGCCGGAACGAGCTCGCGCAGGCAATCGCAAAAGGTCGTCTTGCCCGTGGAAACCCCGCCCGTAATCCCGATGGCAGGCATGTTATCTTAAGAAAACTTCGTTACCTTCGCTTTCTTCTGTTTGATTGAAAAGAAGGATTGTAAACAGAAGGCAACAAAGAAAACGAAGATTTTTCGAGCACCCAAGCAAGAACTGATGGCGACTTCGTTACTTCGTTTCCTTCTGTCGCTTCCGTGATCCTTTACAGAAGGTAACCAAGAAAACGAAGATTCTTCCGGAAGCGACGAAGAACGGACCTTACTTAGCTTCGCCTTCTTCCGTTTGATTCGCCAGTTTCAATCCGCGGCGCAGCTTCACTTCTTCTTCTTACCATGATCGACTGGCGCACCGTTGGCATTGATCCGGCTGGCCCGCGTAGGGTCTGTGTCCATCGTAACATTTACAACCATGCCAGGCCTTAAGTCGGCGACGGTCGCTCGTTGCCCATTCACGTTGATCTCGGTGAATTGCGTCATCACGAAGGTCCTCGTTATCTTGTCGTCACTCACCGTAATTGCATTCCCGCTCACGTTTGAGATAAGGGTCGGCTGGGGCGGCGGTGTCGTTTTTTTCTTCCTTCCGCCTCCAAAAGCTGAAGTAGTTGTAATAATCGCAATCAAAGCCGAAACGACGAGCAAAGCGAAAAGCGATTTTCTCATCACCTTTGCTTAGCAAAAGAAACCCCTGAAATGAAGCAGCATTTTTAGGCGGGACCCGGTTTACCTGATCCGAGCATCAGTCCGGGATGCTAGGACGGCTTCGGCAAGCCGCCCATAATCCCCAGGGCGGGCACGTCACATATCCGGCATACCAACCATTACAATGCTTACCTACGCTCCGCGTGCTGCGGTTCGTCGGCCGCTCGCGTATGGCGCAAGTTTGCAAACCGAGGGCACTATGGCCGACCTGTTGCGTTCTCTGTGCGTTCGTCTTTCTGCCTATGCTGACGTGCTGAGTCCAATGCGGAGCCGTCTTCCAAACGTTGCTGAAACCAAGCCGGTGGAGTTGGAGTGACCGGAATCCAAGCCCGTGGGGCGCCCGGGGCTGCTACGTTAAGACGGACCGGATTTTGTCGAAGTTGCTGAATTTCTGCCTGTGCCTGTTGCAAAGCAGGGCGTTGCTTGTAGTAATCGTCGTACGCCAAATAGCCGGCGGCACCGATCAGCATTACTATTAGCAGTTCTCTGACCTCTCGTTTCGCTCAACCCTTTCGCCCCTCACAATTCCGTTCGGCCGGCCTCTATTTTTTATAGGCCGGTTGCTCCGGCAAAACTGGCGGTTCGATCGTCGCTTCGCTTTCCTCTTCCTCCTCCGTCGGATTCACCAGCTGGCCGCCCGGATTGACGAGACGCGCGGTGACGAAGATAATCAGGTTGCGTTTGATGTGTTGATCGACATTCGTGCGGAAAAGGCGGCCGACGAGCGGAATGTCGCCGATAATCGGTGTGCGGTCTTCGGTCTTCTGCACGTCTTCGCGGATCAAACCGCCGAGCACAACCGTTTGGCCGTCCCACACGCTCACGCTGGTCGTGACCTTGCGGGTGCTGAAGATCGGCTGGTTAATCACGTTGTCAGTGAGCTTAACTGGGGTAGAGAGCGAGAACAGCGTCTGGCCAGCTACTGTTGTACTATTGCTGCCCACCGCAAAAATCGCGCTGCCATAATTGATAAAGCCTTCGAACTCGACCACCTGCGGCACTAAGTTAAGATCGATAGTAATACCGTCCGGCCCCACCACGGGCTCCACCTCCAGCGTCACGCCAGTATTTCGTGTTTCGAAAGTCTGAGGCGTAGTCGGTGTTACGACGGCAGGGGCAGCGGCCCCACCACCCGTGGTGCTACTGAACGTCGGGACCTGCGGCGGCGTGAACGTCGTCGGATAACGAAATTCGCGCACGATTTCGATGACGGCACGCTGGCCGCTCTTTGTCGTCACTTTCGGCGCAGAGAGAAGATCGACCCCTTTCTTCTGATTGAGCGCGCGAACAACAACTTGGAATTGCGGATCGGTAAAAACACCTGACAAGCCAAAAATTCCCGGAGCTACGCTGGTAGCTCCCACGGTGGGAAATAAGAGTGCGTCGAGTGCATTCGCGCTAATGGCGAGATTTCCGCTGCGATTGCCAGCGGTAACTGGAAATTGACCGGTCGTACTAAACGGAAAGTCCGCGGAATTCACCCCAGGCGATGTGCCCGAAGAGCCGCCGGATCCAAAGAGCTTGTGGTTGCCAATGTTGAACTGTCCTAATAGCCAATCAAACCCAAGCTCCTTCAGATTGTTCTGCGTGATCTCAATGAATTTCGACTCGATCTCGACCTGTCTGGGTACAGCAATGCTGGCTTGTTCAACCAAAGCGTCGACCAGTTCGAGATTGTCGGCTGTGTTGCGCACGATCAACCGGCTGCTCTGCGGCAGAAAATTTGCGCTCGAGCCGGGCGGGAACGGCACACCCTGGCTCTCCAGAAACTCTTTTGCGCCTTCGCGAGTGACGAGCTGATGGCCGCCGGTCGATTCCTGGGTGTCTTTTGCCGTTCCGGTCAGCGCAGCGGCTGCACCGGGTGCTTTTGTGTACGCACCTCGACTCAATTCCGATACGCCGACATTTACCGACGTGCTGATGAAACCGGGCGGGACACGATACTCTTTGGTGATCAGATCGTTGCTCTGCTCACTGATCGGAATGATTGAGACGGCATAAGGTTCGACCTTCACTTTTAATCCAGCCTGGCTGGCGATGTAGCGCAAGGCTTCGCCGAGCGGAATTTGATTAAGTGAAATGGTGATGCGCGCCTGCGCCGGCGAAATCGCCGACGCCGCCACGACCGCGGGCGCAACAACGGGGCGCGCAGCGACCGGCGCTCCAGCTGCGGGCGCAGCGCCAGCAGCAGGGGAACCAGGCGCGGCAGGCGATGGCGCGGCTTCAACCGGCACCGGTGGAGGAGCAATTTGTCCGATCGGCACAAGGCGCAGCACGATATCGACGCCTTTTTTGCCCTCGGTCGAAGGATCGTTCGCAGCAGCTTGCTGGCGAATAAAATCAATCGCTTCGCGAATACTCGCGTCGCGAAACTCAATCTTTGGGATAATAATGGTGTTGAGTTTGTTGGTTATCCGCGCGGTGCCGGTCGAGTCCCTTTGGAACGCTTCACCCAAGGCACCAACGGTTTGTCCATATTGATGAATCGGTTCTTCCCACCCTTTCTCGACCGCCCAGAGCTGGCGCGCGCGGGTCTCGTTGTAAGCCTCCTCGCCATAATGATATTTCGCATTGTCGATCTTTTCTTCGCCGCGCCGGGCCGCGACGTTGTAGGGATCGAGAGCGAGCACTTGCTCGTATTTCTTGTGCGCGAGATCGTAGCGACCGGAGTTGTAATAACCGTCTGCGTCGCTAAGCAGCTTTTTCACCTCTTCAACTTTCGCGATGAATTTCGGGCCCATCGTTTTGTTGAAGTGACCTGGCTTTTGCATCTGCGCGAGCAGCTCCGCGGCGGGATGGCAGTTGGGATCGTAGCGCTCGTCCAAAACTTCTCGCAGGATCGATTCCGCTTCCATGAACTTGCCCTCTGCGATTTTCTGTTCGGCCAATTTCACGCCGCTCGCACAAAAGCCCTCCAACGCTTCGTCATGCAATTTGCCGGAGGTAACCGCGTCCGGCAGAAGGCTGACAGCCGTCCTGAATTCCTCGTGCGCGAGAGTGAAGTTTTTCTGCTGCATGGCGCGCCTGCCGCGCGCAATCGCTTCTTCGCCCCGGGGCATCGCGGCCTGGCGTCGTTCTACTTCCCGCTGTGCAACTTGATCCACGCTCTGCGCAGCGCTCGGCGCGGCGAGCGCTAATTGCGCAATGGGGATTAAGGCGGGAAGCAATATTTTGAGAACTGTCGAGTTTTTTATCATGGCTGTGGTGGGTTAAGGACTGAGCATGCCGATCTCGATCGGTTCGTTTGGTACCTTGGTATTTACGATTACCGCCTTATCCGGCTGAACATCGACCAGCTTATATTTGATTTCGTCCACCGGTTTCAATGACAATTCTTGATCTTTTCTTACCTCGAACTCCCGGGGGACAGCAGTGGCCGGCCATGAATAGACAAAAGTCACAACCGATTCCGGCGACATCGCCACCTTTTCCTTCACCAGGGTGAGCTGCTCCTTCGTATCCTCCTGCTCAAGCATCAGCTCGGAAGCATCGACCCTCGTGCCATATTGGTTGGTCTCATCTTTCGGGGTAAACTTGACGATCTTGAATCGAGTTCCAGCAATGGTGTCGCCGATTTTGAGAAACTGCGTCGGTTGCGACATATCGATCGTGTTAATCGCGTAGGTATCCCCGACCGAGGAGGAGAACATGACCTGGAAAGGTTCCTCAGTAGATGATTTCACCTTGAGTTTCGTGAGGTAACTCGGGTGGGAATTCTTGTCGCTCGGATTGGTGTGCCCCTGCCATTCGTCAAAATTTGTAAACCCGTCGCCGTCGGGGTCCTGTTCCAGAACATCGGCGTCGGCGATGGGCAGGCCAAATTGTTCCAGCCACTCATTTGGAACGGGTGGATGCACCATCGTGGTCTTGAGCGTGGCTGGCAGACCATTGGCGTCGATGAAATGTTTCTCCGGAACAAAAAGCCCCGAGGGCTCATGGGATGTCCACTGCGCCGGCTGCTCAAGTTTTTCCGCCGCATGACCTAGTTCCACTGCCTTGGGCGGCGGTGATGCATTCTTGAGCTGAGCCTCGGTTTTCCGCCCGGCGAAATCCGCTCCGAACTTCACCGCGTTTCGCCAGATCAAAATTGCGCAGAAGAACAGAAAAATCGCCGCTGCCAGCAGCGCGACGCGCTCATAATGTGCCCGAATCCACTCCATTGGTTAAAATGTAAATCTCAGCATTTCGATCCTGGCCGTTGTTTCGATGTGCTCATTACCGACGATGAATTTGAGCCCGGCCGCAGGCGTCGCTGCCGGAGCGGCTCCAGCAGCGGGCGGGCCCGTCTCACTTGCTTCGCGCGGCGGCCCTTTGTCTTTTTCGTTCCGCACATGGAGCGTGCGAATAATATAAAACTGCTGGCTCGAGCTCGCGATCTGATTCAACACCTTGCGCGCCACGGATGGAGCGGCGACAAAGGTAAGATTGACAATGTGCCGCTCGATCAAATTCGGTCCGCCCGCGGCCGTTCCGCCCGTTTTGCGCCCCGGAACCGGAGTCGGGGCCGCCGCCGCTCCGCGCTCCTCGGCCAATGGCGTGCGGTGAAGAGCAGTCAAACTGTCCACCCGCGCATCGATCAGGATATTCATCAACAACGCGGTTTGCGAAAGCTCTTGGCTGAGCAAAGGCGCCGCGGCCGTGCTAGGCAGCGACGCGGTAAATTGCTCAAAGCCCAGATGAAAACCGGGTGGCAGTTTTACTTTGTTGGCGCGTGCTTTTTCAGATGTAGCCAGTCTCACCTGACGCAAGCGCGACTGAAATTCGTTCGGCTGAAGCGGAACAATCGGCAGCATGCGTCTCTTCAGGTCCTCTTTCATTTTCTCCACCGCGGCGCCGTAGTTCGCGATATGGACTTTCATTTTCTGGTAGTTGGCGTCGCTCGGAAATGGATCGAGACGCTCGAGCCGGTTGCGCTCAGTCGCGGCTTGGTTAAAACGCGCGCTCGCCTCTTCGAAACTGTTGTGCGCTCTCCAGAGGAAAAAGGCGAAGAGCAACGTCGCCACGCCTACGATAATGAGAAAGCTCCCGAGCCAGCGATTCTGTTGAAACCAATTCATGGAATTTCCACCGGGTTGCGCAGATCGAGATGGAGTTCATAAGGAAACGCCCACTCGGTGTTGGTCGGTGTGCTTGGCTTGATTGTCCGTGCCTGATCGTTCGGATTGATCGCGAAGAACCGCGAGCCGACCAGGTTGCGAAAGTAATCCACCACCACTTGCTCTTGTTTCGGGTTCAGGAGATAAAGGCCGCGCACTAAAATACCGTCGATCGCGCTGCCGCTCGGTCGCGCGGCCGTCCCCCTTCCCGCAGGGGGCGAAGTTACCGGATTCGGCGTAATCTCCATCACGCGTTGTTCACCCGCGCCGATTGCTTTTCCACCGGACAAGGTAATAAGCTCCGTGATCCAGATGTCCTCTTTGGGCAGATGCGTATTGAGGTCCTCCAGAATCTCCGGCCAGAAATTGCGGTCGTTGATTGCGGTGACGAGCGGCGTCGCTGTGCTGTCCAGGGAGGTCGTTTCCTTTCGCAGCTTAAGGAACTTCGCTTCCGCTGCTTTCATCTTCTCGATCTTCGGTTGAAGTCGTTCCGTGCTTTGCCGCGTCTCCTGCGCAGCACGTGCGTAATAAATCCCCCAGCCCAGCAGCGGGAGAATGAAACAGGCCGCCGCCAACATCAGAAACGGTCGCCGCTTTTCCAATGCCTGAGCGCGGATCACGCTGGCCG
>WNGK01010066.1_pt1 | contig 11497 bp, 9 predicted proteins | sample 5400601 | NCBI WGS metagenome assembly WNGK01 (sample SAMN13153376, study PRJNA577476) | soil metagenome | isolation source: 60 cm soil or saprolite under Garry oak tree replicate 1 | place: USA:California | collected 2016-06-15
CCAGATTCGCCTTGGCGTGATCAACGGCCCAAACAACGGTCAGGCGGAAACCGACGTCAACTGGCAGGACTCAACTACTCGCAATGGCTGGCAGGTCGGCATAGTGCCGGGCTACGGCGGCGCCAACGTCTCGTTCTGGTCGCAGATCGAGTCAGGAGCCGTGGGGCCGACCCAGACATCTCTCGTGACGTCGACACCCTGCGGGTTGATGCACGAATTCACGAATGTGAGCGCAGCCTTCACAGGGAGTGAGGACTACACGTTCAGCACGGTGCAGAACCGGCCGCCAGGCACGGCCGTATGGGTTTCGTTCAAGTCACGAGTCCCGGCCGCTGGCACGGACACCAACGGCTTGATACACGAGGTGAGCACAATCATCTACGCTGGCGATCCAGGTTTTCTCATCCAGCGCTTCGACCTGATCAACCCCGGGATCGAACCCATCACGCTGAGCGCCTCTGACTCGATCGAGCTTGTGCTCATCGGCGGCCTCCAGCAGGCCGACGCGACGTGGACGCCCGTGAACGGAGTCTATGGGACCCTCACCGGCAGCGCGAGTGCCTGGCCAGTCGAGCTCACGCCGGGAGACCCCGATTTCTACTTCATCACTCCAAGCGGGACGTCGACGGTCCAGCTGGGAGTCGAGGTCGTTCGCAAGTCGGGCCTTCAGCAAGCTGGCGCAACCAATCTGATGTTTGCCTATCAACAGAGCGCGAACCGTCTGAAGATCGACCAGCGGGGCGACCTGGCGACCGTACCCGGCAACACGACCGTGACGTTCTACGCTCTACAGGCGCTGACGCGGAACTTGGACGTCACGAAGGCGCGATCCATCGCAGCGGACTATCTATCTCCAACAGTGCCGGGGATGCTCGATGGCGTTTTCGACGTATTCAGCTTCGACGATGGCGCTTATCACTTCGCGAGTTCGAGCGGCAGTTCATTGCGATTCGACATGGCCATGAGCTCGATCGACTCCTCACGCTGGCTGACCGCATTCACGGTCACCAACTGGCTCAGCGCCCAACCCCCTTCAGTTAGGGTGGGGAATGCGGTGCTTGCTTCAGGCGTGGACTATGTGAGCACCGTCGATCCGGTCACCCACACCGCCTGGGTGAAGCTGCTGAAGCGTCTTACTGGGTCTGGCGCGCCGAACGCCATCCCGAACGGAACGATCGCGCTGAGCTGAACCAGGATTCTCGTCAGTTCGACGAGATCACATAGCGGTACGATGCGCCCGGCCGAGAGGAGGAATCCGCACTCGCTTTTCCGAGTGCTCGATGAGGCGCTGCAAGCGGCCGTTGCGCGTTTCCTCACGCTTGGCGCTCATCACCCAGTAACAAGCCGCCCTTCGATACGAGGGAGCTTGCGCCTCGAAAAACTTCCAAGCGGCTTTGTGCTTGCGGAACGCGGCCTCGCTTGCCTTGTCGAGGCTGCGCGCACGGTTTTCGTAGGAGTAGATTCGCGACCGCACCTCGTCTCGCTGCTCGAACGCGGCCCGTCCGCTCGGGTGGACGAGGTCCAACGAGTCCAGCTCCTGGAAACGATTGATGTTGATGGCGCTCCAGATGCTGCCCTTGCGTCGCGGCGTGATCCGCTGGGCCGAGCGGTCGTCGCCGAGCGAGTAGCGGACGCTGTCGATCCAGCCGAAGCAGAGCTCCTGGTCGACGACCTCCTGCCAGGTGACCGACGGCCGGCCTGTGCGCTTGCGGTGGTACCCGAGCCAGAGCTCAGTCGCCGTGTCGTGGTTGGCCTCGAACCACGCCCGGAGCTGAGCGGGCGTCTCGAAGAAGATGACGTTCTCGGGTGTCGGCATGTCGCCACAATCTACCCGTGGATCAAAGCGCGAGGCAGGCCGGCGAGCGCGGCAGGTACTACAACGAGATCGCCGGCGCCAGCATCCATCGCCTCGCGGGTATCTCCGACGGCATCTTCGCCGTAGGCATGACCCTCCTGGTCCTGACGCTGGCGGTTCCGAGAGTGAGCGAGGTGAAGGGCGAGTCCGATCTGGGGCAAGCGCTGCTGAACCTGCTGCCGGCCATCGTCACCTACTTCATGAGCTTCATCACCCTGGGCATCTTCTGGGTGGGGCAGCAGACGCAGCTGACCCAGGTCGAACGCTCGAATCGCGACTACACGTGGATCAACCTGGCGTTCCTGCTCTTCGTGACCCTCGTCCCCTTCTCCACCGCGTTGCTGGCCAGCTTCTACCAGTGGCGGATCGCTCTCATCGAGTACTGGCTGAACATCCTGGTCCTGGGCATGTTGATCCTCGGCGCGGCCGAGTACGCGGCGCGGGCCGGGCTGTTCGCCGAAGCCAACAAGCGGACGATCCTGCAGGCGGTGCGCAGGCGGGTGTACATCGCCCAGGCGCTGTACCTCGCGGCCATGCTGCTCTGCGTGTTCGATACGCGCTTGAGCATCGGCGTGATTGTCCTGATCCAGCTCAATTACGCGATCGCGCCGCGGATCGCGTTCCTGCGCCGCCTTTAGCGGCTGAACGCCGAGGCGCGATCAATAGAATGCCCGCGTGATGGGTGACGGCGAGCCGCCGCGAGGCGCTCTGTCGGGCAAGGTCGCGGTGGTCGTCGGCGGGGCGAGCGGGATCGGCAGGACCGTCGCCAAAGCGATCGCCCGGCAGGGGGCGCGGGTGGTGATCGCCGACTTCGACAACGAGCGGATGGAGCGCACGGTCGCGGAGATCCTGCATATGGGCAGCAGCGACGCAGCCCTCGCGCTTTCCACCGATGTTCGGAACGACGCGTCCGTACGTTCGATGGCCGCGGATTCGATCAAGGCGATGGGGCGGGTCGACATCCTGATCAACATGGCCGGAGTCCTGCTCGAAGGTCCGCTCGAACGGATCAAGCCCGCGGACTGGAAGTGGATGCTCGACACCAACCTACTCGGCACGGTCAGGACCACGATGGCCCTGCTGCCGCACATGAAGGAAAGGGGTTCTGGTCACATCGTCAACGCTGTCGGCGCGGGCGGCCTCGAGCCTCGTGACCCTATTACGGCCGCATACGACACAGGCCACGCGGCGGTGGCCGCCTTCACCAGGAGCCTTTCCCCCCAGCTCAAGGCAAGGGGCGTCAGCGTGACCCTTTTCTGCATCAGTCGGACGGGGCCGCGCATCGGCCAGAACACTCGCTCGCGCGGAATGGGCCGGCTGCTCCATCCGACTGAAGACCTCGAGGAATCCGCCCCACCCGCAGACGAGGTCGTCGACTCACTTCTCGACGTCCTGCACCACCCGCGCCTGATGGGGGGCCCGGAAGCGAAGTGAACGTCCCGACCGACCTGCTTTCGAGCATCGGCATCGCGGTGGGCGCGGCGGCGCTGATCGCGGCCGTGACCTGGCGATTCAAGCAGCCGCTGATCATCGCCTACCTGGCGACCGGGGTGATCATCGGACCCAACATCGGCCTCAAGTTGATCACGAACCAGGAGAGCATCCAGACGGTCGCGGAGATCGGGCTGATCCTCTTGCTTTTCGTCATTGGGCTCGAGATCGACGTGAGGAAGATGGCCACCGGCGGCGCGGCGGTGCTGCTGACCGGGGCCTTGCAGGTCCCGATCTGCATCGCGCTCGGACTCGCGTTCTTCGCCGTGCTGGGCGTGACCAACGCGCAGCACGACTACGCCCTGCTCTACCTCGCCGCCTGCATGAGCCTCTCGAGCACGCTGGTGGTCGTCAAGATCCTCAACGACAAGTTCGAGCTCGACACGCTGCCAGGCCGCATCACGCTCGGAGTGCTCGTGATCCAGGACCTGTGGGCGGTCGCGATGCTCGCCGTTCAGCCGAACCTCGTCAATCCCAACCTGGTCCCGCTCCTCGGCTCGCTGTGGCGAGGCGCCGTGCTCGTGGTGGCGGGTTTTGCGCTGTCCAAGTACGCGCTGCCCTACCTCTTCCGCATCGTGGCCAAGGCGCCGGAGCTGGTCCTGGTCTCGGCTCTCGGATGGTGCTTCTTCCTCGCCGGGACGGCCAGCCTGATCGGACTCTCGCGCGAGATGGGCGCGCTGATCGCCGGGGTCAGCCTTTCGACCTTTCCCTACAACGTGGACGTGGTCGCAAAGGCGGTCAGCATCCGCGACTTTTTCGTCACGTTGTTCTTCGTCGCGCTGGGCATGCAGATCACGATCCCGAGCCTGCACGTGCTGGAGCTGGCGCTCGCCGCGTCGGTCTTCGTGATCGTGAGCCGCGTCGTGGTGGTGCCGATCCTCTACGCCCTCCGCCTCGGCCTCCGCACGAGCATCGTGCCCGCGATCAACCTCACCCAGGTGAGCGAGTTCTCGATCGTCATCGCTTCTCTCGGCGTGACCATGCGCCAGATCAACCAGGACGTGCTGACGATCGTGATCGTGACCTTCGCGGTCACGTCCGTGGTGTCGACCTACATGATCAACTTCAGCCATCCGATCCAGCAGCTGCTGGCAACAGTTTTCAAGGTGCTGGGCATGAAGGATCTCGGTCCCTCGAAGGCGGAGCAGGAGGCCGCCGCCGACCTGCACCAGCCGGTCATCTTCCTGGGCTTTTTCCGCGACACCAGCTCGATCCTCTACGAGTTCGAGCACGAGGGCTCGGCGGAGGAGTCGCGCCAGTTCATCGAGAAGATCCTGGTGATCGACTTCAACCCCACGGTGCTGCGTGAGCTGCGCCGGAAGAGCATCAAGTGTGTCTACGGCGACATCGCGCACGCCGACACGCTGCGCCATGCGGGCGTGGAGCACGCCGAGCTCGTCGTGTCGAGCATCACCGACGACGTCCTTCGCGGCACCAGCAACCTTCGCCTGATGAAAAGCGTTCAGACGACTGCCCCGAACGCGAAGGTCGTGCTGACCACCGAGCACATCCCGCAGGCCCTTAACTTCTACGAGGAGGGGGCCGACTTCGTCTTCATCCCGAGGCTCTACTCCGCGGCCGCGTGCGCCCGCATCCTGCGCAAAGGCCTCAATGGGGGCTTCGAAGAGATCCGCTCGCAGGCGATCCAGCATCTTTCGCAACGGCAGGAAGTACTCGCCTAACGATGTATGAGGGAAAACCCGGAATGGTTTTCCCTCATCGGCCGGTCGCTTCGCGACGGGCCTGCTCCCATTCCGGTATACGGTTGGGACTGCTTAAATGCCTTCCACGATCGGGGCCTGGGAGACGATAAGGCATAGTTGCGGCCGGGGTGAACCGGGCCGCCGGAGCGACGCTGGGTATGAGGGGAAAACCCGGATGGTTTTCCCTCATCGCGCGTGCGGCTTCGCCGCAGGCGACCCGGCCCTCATCCCGCGACGCGCAGTAATTGGTCGATCGCAGGGCCGGCGCTCCCATTCCGGTATACGGTTGGGACTTCTTAAAGCCCTTCCACGATCGGCGCCTGGGAGGCGCTTAGGCATAGTCGCGGCCGGGGTGAACCCGGCCGCCGGAGCCACGTCGGTAAGGTCGAACCCGGCGTTAGTCGGTCACGATCGTGATCGCCAGCTCGTAGATCGGCTGCGGGTCCTTCGCGCCTTTGAGCAGCATCGGCTCGTAGGCCGCGACGTGGAACCCGTTGGGCACCCGCGACCTCGTCGTCTCTGACATCAGAACCCTTGCCGGCCTCACCTTCGAGAGGTACGCGCTGTTGTTCACCGGCACGCCGATCAGCGTGAACTCCATCCGTTCGCCGGAGCCCACGTGCCCCGCAACCACCTCGCCCGTGTCGAGACCCATGCCCACCGCGATCACCGGCTTGCCGGCCGCCAGCTGCTCGCGATTGAACCGATCGATCTCGCGCACCATGGCCAGCGCGGCGTTGAGGGCGCGCTCGGCGTGGTCGTGCATCGGGTTCGGGGCTCCGAAGACCACGAGCATGCCGTCGCCCTGGAACTTGTCGATGTTGCCTCCGTGGTCGAGGACGACCCTGATCATGCGCTGGAAGTAGTCGTTCAGAAAGCGCACCAGCTCTTCCGCGTCCATGGTCTGCGAGAGGGTCGAGAACCCGGCGATGTCAGAGTTGAGCATCGTCACCTCGCGACGTTCGCCCGTGAGGAACCTGAGCGCGCGGCCGGAACGGGTGAGCACGTAGTCGGTGACCTGCTTGTTGACGTGCGCCTCGAAGACCTGGCGCAGGAACTCCGACCGCTCGTACTGGCGGGCGTTGTCGATTGCGATCGCGGCCAGGTCGGCGATCGCCTGCAGAAGGTCCTTGTCTTGCTCCTCGAAGATCGACGCGCGGAACGGGTTGTCGACGTAGACAGCGCCGATGACCTTGCCCTTCGTCACGAGCGGCACGGCGATGATCGAGCGCAGGTTCTGGAGGATGACCGACTGCTTGCTCTTGAACCTGTCGTCCAGGCTGGCGTCGGTCGTCACCACCGCTTCTCCAGTCGCGACAACGTGCTCGATCACGGTGCGCGAGCCCAGGAACTGTCGCGCCTTCTCCGGGTCTGCCTCGCCGCTGGACATCTGCACGGAAACGGAGCCGTCGTCAGGGTCGACCAGGACGATGAACCCCCGCGATGCCTTCATCAGGGTGATCACGCGGTCCATCACCTTCTCGAGGACAACGTCGAGATCGAGGGTCGAGCTCAGGTCGCGCGCCAGCTCGTAGAGGAGGCGGTCCCGCATGCCAAAGTCGACCTCTCGGGTCAAAGCCACGAGGAGTCTAACGGCGGGATAGGCCTTTTCCAGCCACCGCTAAACTCGTTTTCCCGTGGTTTCGGAGACTCCCCAAGCCCAGATCGACGCCTTGCTTGCGCGCCTCAATCCGCCGCAGCAGGAAGCCGTCACACACGGCGACGGACCCCTCCTCATATTCGCCGGCGCGGGCAGCGGCAAGACCCGCGTCCTGACCGCCAGGATCGCCTACCTGATCGCCTCCCGGAGGGTCTGGCCGGACCGGCTCCTGGCCGTGACGTTCACCAACAAGGCGGCGCGGGAGATGCGCGGCCGGGTGGAGACGCTGGTCGGCGACAGGGCGGAGAAGATGTGGGTGGGCACCTTCCACGCCACCGCGGTGAGGATCCTGCGACGCGAGGCGCCACGCATGGGCATCACGTCGAGCTTTGTCATCTTCGACGAGGACGACACCAGGGCGGCCCTGAAGCGCGTGCTCGACGAGCTCCGCCTCGACCCCAAGCGATACCCGATCGGCGCCCTCAGCCAGGGCATCTCGCAGGCCAAGAGCGAGCTGAAGCGGCCGGAGGACATCCCGAACCGCTCCTATGCGGACGAAATCCTCCGCCGGGTCTACGACTCCTACGAGGAGGTGCTGAGGCGCTCAGGCGGCCTCGACTTCGACGACCTGATCATGAAGCTCGTCGAGCTGTACACCAACGACGCGGAAGCGCTGGAGAAGTGGCGCGACCGCTTCCGCCACGTGCTGGTGGACGAATACCAGGACACCAACCGCGCCCAGTACGTGCTGGTCAATCTGCTGGCCTCAGAGCACCGCAACGTCGCCGTCGTCGGTGACGACGATCAGTCGATCTACCGCTTCCGCGGCGCCGACATCCGCAACATCCTGGACTTCCGCAAGGACTACCCCGACGCCCATGTCGTCCACCTCGAGCAGAACTACCGCTCCAGCCAGGCCATCCTCGACGCAGCCTACAGCGTCATCCGCAGCAACCCCGAACGCGCAGAAAAGAAGCTGTGGACAGACCGCGCTGGAGGGGAGAAGGTCGTCGCCACCCAGGCCTACAACGAGGTCGAGGAGGCGGAGTTTGTAGCCGACGAGATCGCGCGCCTGCGCAAGACCGAGAACCGCGGCTACTCGGACTTCGCGGTCCTCTACCGCACGAACGCTCAGTCGCGCGCCTTCGAGGACGTGCTGGCGCGACGCAAGATCCCCTACCGCCTCGTCGGTGGGATTCGGTTCTGGGAGAGGCGCGAGGTCAAAGACCTCATCGCCTACTTGAGGTTCTGCTTCAATCCCCAGGACGCGCTGAGCTTCGCGCGCATCGTCTCGGTACCGTCGCGAAAGATCGGCAACGTCACGATCGAGGCCATCAACTCCTACGCTCGCGAAGGCCAATCCGACATCCTGGCGATCCTGACCGACCCGGCGCGGGTGCCCGGAGTGCCGAAGACGGCGGTAGGTCCGCTGCATGGCTTTCGCGCCCAGATCGAGTCGGTGCGCTCGACGATGGGGGTGCTGAGGCCGAGCGAGCTGGTCGACCAGGTGGTCGAGGTCATGGGCCTGCGGGCCCACTACCTTGACGGGACGCCGCAGGGGGAGGCGCGCCTCGAGAACATCAACGAGTTGCGCGGCCTTGCCGAGAGCTTCGACGACCGCGACCCCGTGCAGGGACTCGAGGATTTCCTGGCCGAGGTCGCGCTCGTCTCCGACGTCGACGCCTACGACGAAAACGGAGAAGGTGCGACCCTCATCACCCTCCACATGGTCAAGGGTCTCGAGTTTCCTGTCGTGTTTATGGTCGGGATGGAAGAAGGCTTGCTGCCGCACCAGCGCGCGCTCGACGAGCGCGAGGAGAACCCTTCGCTGGTCGGCGCAACCACGGAGATGGCGGAGGAGCGCCGGCTCGCGTACGTCGGGATGACGCGCGCGAAGGACCGTCTCTACCTGAGCTGCGCGTTCCGCCGGCACCTCTACGGCCGCTCCCAGCCGGCCTTCCCCAGCCGCTTTCTCACCGACATCCCGCAGTCGCTGCTGGCCGCACCGCGAGGCAGCGCTCCGGTCGCTCCCCCGCGCCAGGGCTATAAGGAGCGGTATCTCGAGCGCCAGGTGCAGGCGGCGCCGGCTTCGCCGCCGGTGCAGCGATTCGCCAGCGGCGACCGGGTCACACATCCGGCATTCGGCCAGGGGACCGTCGTGAAGAGCACCCTCACCCGAACCGATGAGGAGCTGCTGATCAAGTTCGACAAGGTCGGCCTGAAGATCCTCAGCGGCATGCTCGCGCCGCTGACGAAGTGACGAAGCGCAAAAAGCCGGCGATCGATCCGGTGGTCCGGGTCGAGGAGCTCAGGGAGATGATCCGTCGCCACGAGCACGCGTACTACGTGCTCGACCAGCCCGAGGCGTCGGACGCCGAGTACGACGCGCTCTTCCTGGAGCTGCGCCGCATCGAAGACGAGCGGCCCGACCTCGTGAGCGCCGACTCGCCGACGCAGCGTGTGAGCGGCGAGGCTTCAGACCAGTTCGCCAAGGTCAGGCATCGCTCGGCGATGCTCAGCCTGCAGAACGCATTCGACGAGGCCGAGATCCGTTCCTTCGACAAGCGTGTGCGGGCCGCTGTCGGGGACAAGGTTGTTTACTGCGCCGAGCTGAAGATCGACGGGCTCGCGATCAGCCTCACGTACTCGAAGGGACGGCTGCGGCGCGCGGCCACGCGCGGCGACGGGACCGTGGGCGAGGATGTCACGGCCAACGTGCGCACGATCCGCAGCGTGCCCCTTGCGGTGACTCCAGCCAAGGGCCTGCCCGAGCTCTTCGAGGTGCGGGGCGAGGTCTACTTCCCGATCGCGGGCTTCGAGAAGCTGAACCGGGAGATGGAGGCGGCGGGCAAGCCTCGCTTCGTCAACCCTCGCAACACCGCAGCCGGAAGCGTGCGCCAGATCGACCCCAACGTCACCGCGAGCCGCGACCTGCAGACGTTCATGTACACGCTCGATCCCGCCGGCCCGAACAAGTCGCAGTGGAACGTGCTCAACACGCTCGAGCAGATGGGGTTCCGCGTGAACAAGAACCGGCGCCGGCTCGACTCGATAGACCAGGTCGTCGATCAAGGTCGACTCGTTCCCGCAACAGCTCGAGCTCGGCTTTGTGGCGCGCTCTCCGCGCTGGGCCATCGCCTTCAAGTACGCGCCAGAGCAGGCCGAGACCGAGGTCGAGGAGATCGCGTGCTACGTCGGGCGGACCGGCGTGCTCACACCGGTGGCGCACGTGAAGCCGGTGGTCGTGGGCGGGGTCACGATCCGCAACGTGACCATGCACAACGAGGCGCAGGTCAACGAGAAGGGCGTGTACGTGGGGGCTCGGGTGGTGATCCACCGCGCCGGAGACGTCATCCCCGAGATCGTCAGCGTCAAGGATCCCAGGCCGGGCTGGAAGATGCCCGCGCAGTGCCCCGTGTGCGGGGGCGAGGTGGTACGCGAGGAGCCCTACGTCGCCCACCGCTGCATAAACCCCTTCTGCGGTGCTCAAAGACTGGAGAGATTGCGCCACTTCGCAGCGGTGATGGACATCGAAGGGCTCGGTTACGCGACCCTGACCCAGGTGATCGACCGAGGGGTGGTCAAGGATCCAAGCGACCTCTTCCGGCTGACGAAGGACCAGGTCAAGGAGCTCGAGGGCTTCGCCGAGAAGTCGGCGCAGAACCTGGTCGACCGGATTGCCGCAAGCTCGAAACCAGAGCTGGGGCGCTTTCTCTACGCCCTCGGCATTCCTCAGGTGGGGGAGGCCACGGCCCAGCTGCTGGCGGGCGACTTCGGCAGCATCGACCGTGTGCGCGATGCGAACGAGGAAGACCTTCGCCGCGTGGAGGGTGTGGGTCCGAGCATGGCCCACGAGGTCCACGCGTACTTCCACAGTCCTGGCGCCGAGCTGGTCGCGAGGCTGCTCACCGCGGGCGTGAAGCCGCAGGAGGCGGAGGCCGTCGGCGAGGGACCTTTCACCGGCAAGACCTTCGTCTTCACCGGGACCCTCGAGACGATTAGCCGGCCAGACGCCGAGGCGCTGGTCCGAAAGCTCGGCGGCAAGGCCGTGGGCAGCGTCAGCTCGAAGACCGACTACGTGGTCGCGGGGCCTGGCGCCGGCTCCAAGCTCGAGAAGGCGCAGAAGCTGAAGCTGAACATCCTCGACGAGGAGCAGTTCAAAGCGCTGCTTCCCAGATGAGGGCGCCGAGGTGGGTCTGGTGGACGCTGCTCGCGGGCGCCATCGTCCTTTTCGTGTGGGGCTGGTTCGTGCTCGGCTTTCTTGGCGAGCCGTCGGCGGTGGGCGGGGTCTGGGCCGCGCTGGTCTTGATCGGCGGCGGCTCGATCGTCGCCGGGTTGCTTGGAGTCGTGGCGTCACTGGCTCTTGTCAGCCGTCGGCAGTGGGGCTGGCGCCTCGCGCTCGCGGCCTCGGTGCTGATGACGCTGACCGTGGTGGGCGCCATCGCGGGCGTGCCGGCGCTGGTCGGGGTAATCGCAGGCCGCCGACTAAGCTAAGCCGGTGCCCCTTTCGAAGGACGAAGTCCGTCATGTCGCCACGCTCGCGCGCCTCGGCCTCGAGCCGGGCGACGAGGAGTTCTACGCCGACCAGCTGAGCGGAATCCTCGGGCACATCGACCGCCTGCAGGAGCTCGACACCGAGGATATCCCACCGACCGCGCAGGTGGTGGAGATCGAGAGCCGCCTTCGAGACGACGAGCCGCGTGCGTGCCTGACGCAGGAGGAGGCGCTGGCCAACGCGCCAGCCAAGGTCGACGGCTTCTTCCGCGTGCCCGCCATTCAAGAAGAGGCTTAGGGGAAGCAGCGTGACCGGCAGCGACCTGACCGAGCTCACGATCAAGGAGGCGATCC
>WNGK01017156.1_pt1 | contig 11496 bp, 11 predicted proteins | sample 5400601 | NCBI WGS metagenome assembly WNGK01 (sample SAMN13153376, study PRJNA577476) | soil metagenome | isolation source: 60 cm soil or saprolite under Garry oak tree replicate 1 | place: USA:California | collected 2016-06-15
GACCTGTTCCTGCAGGTTCTTCTGCAGGCTCTCAACTTCGCGATGTACCTCAAGAACCTTGCGTCCGGCGTCAGTCTTGAGATCTTCGATCATGCGGCGTAAGCGTCCCTGGGCAATTGCGATCTCGCCGGTCAGGTTCAGCATGTGATCGAGCTTGTCGGTGTCGACGCGAAGAGTACGGCTCCGGGCTCCCATGAGTGCGGAACCCGGAACCGAGGCGGGGGAGGGCATTGTGGGGGAGGACACTTGTTCAGAATTGAGGGTCTGCGCTCGCCTGGCGGTGTCCATACCGGAGGCGTAACTGGTGATCGCTCTCTTCAGTTCCTGATGGGAGGGACTGAGGCGATCGTTCCCTTCCGCAGCCGTGGGAACCAGCGAGCGCAGAGCATCGACTCCCTGCAACAAGAGCGAGATCACCTCGCGGGAGATGGCAAGTTCCTGCTTGCGCAGAGCTTCAAGCAAGTCTTCCATGACGTGCGCGAAACCAGCCAACTCGGGAAAATCCAGGGCGGAGGCGTTGCCCTTGATGGTGTGGGCGACGCGAAACATCTCGTCGAGCAGTTCGAGATTGCCAGGATCCGTCTCGGCGGCAATCAGGTGTTGCTCGGTGCGCTCCAGGCCCTCTTCGGACTCTGCCAGAAACGCGGCCACGACTTTTTCGCGATCAAAATCCATTGCTTTGCTTTCTTAAATGCGCTGGCACCAGACGATACCGTCGTCTGTGTTGAGCATGATTTTTCTGCCGCGGTCTCCACCGGTTTCCTGGACGACCACGGGAATTCCGGTGTTTCTCATCAACTCGAGCGCGGCCGCCACATTCTGCGTGCCCAGACTCATTAGGTGACGGTCCGGCCTCTGAAACATGGACGAACCCCCGAAAATCTTGGCTTGGAGATGCGGAAGGCGACACCCGAGCGACTGCAGCGTCTCCAGTAGCGTCCTTGTCGCTACATCTGCAAAGCGCGAGGAGGCGGGGTGACCCTCGCTCGAAGCTGGAAGCAGGAAGTGATTCATGCCGCCCAGGCGCTGGCGGTTGTCCCAAAGGCAGATCGCTACGCAGGAGCCTAAGATGGTACGGATCTGGCAGGGATCTGCGCTCACGTGCAGTTCTCCGGGCAGCAGGTACCTCCGCTGGCGTTCCCCGAGCACAGGTCTGCTCGAAACGCTCGAGGGTGCGTCCACCGGGTCAGGCTGCGACGGATTTGGATATGTCATTACCATCACAGTTGGTCCGACCAAGCGCGGCCGTCGTCGGTGTGGAAGATCAGCTTTCGCCCCTGGGTGCCCCCAACCTCGCTTTGCACCATGCGAATGCTGTTCATTTTCAGAAAGCGTGTGACCGCATGGAGATTTCGCTCGCCCAGACAATCTCCGCCGCTACTGAACGTCACACCCGGCAGAGAGCCTCCGAAAACTCTTGCCTCGAGAGAATTGAGCTGAGCGCCAAGATCGAGCATGCGTTTCAACAACGCCGGATTGGCTACGTTGGCGTAGCGGTAGGCGTTGACACTGTCTTCAGGACCTTCGGGCAGTATGAAGTGGTTGGCGCCGCCGATCCGGTGTTCGGAATCCCAAAGGCAAAGCGCGACCCCAGAACCGACGATGGTGCTGATGGCGAACGGTTGGGCCGCGGCGAAGATTTTGCCCGGGATGAGATAGTGGCGCGCGTGCTTGTCATCGGAAGCATCCAGAATGCGCGGCAAATATTCCATCGGCAGCACGGCTGGGTTGAAACTCTGGGCTTTCGGTTTGAAGTTCATCGCAATTCTTTCTCTTGTGTTTAGCGTGAGTGATACGGTTCAATTGCTCGGCCGGCACAATTCGAGAGCACATCACAGATTTCCCGATCGACTGGCTCGATTCCTGGTTTGTGCGGAAATAGCCGAAACAGCACAATCACGGCACATGGACTGCCGTCGAGAAAAATAGGAACAAGAGCGCTCACCGGATCGTCCGTGGAAAGCAGGTTTTCATTGGACAACCTGAGTCGAAACACTGGCTTGCCGCTGAGTACCTGCTTGAGTTTGGGCTCGCGGCTGACTTCGAGAACCGAGTGCTTGTTTGGATCGACGCCAAACGACCAGTAAAGCCAGAGCTCCGCGCGCTTCTTGTCGACCTTGAACACAGCAACCTCTTCTGTGCCGATCAGGTTCGCGGCGATTTCGCGAATAGCATCCAGAGCATCGGCTTGATCGATCGCCTTCTGCAGCCGCATGCGGGCGGCGTACACCTTGGCCTGAGAACCCAGATCCTGGGTTGAGTCTTTGCTTTCGAGCTCCGTGGGCGAGTCGGAAATATTGCTCATGCGTCCTCTAAACGTTCTTCCTGTGGATTGGTCTATGTCCCGAGATAGCTCTGAAGTAGCGTCACCAGTTCAAAGCTGTCGATCGGTTTCGTGAGGTAGTCATTGCAGCCGCTCTGGAAGCCGGCTTCGACGTATTCTTCTTCGCCACGAGTTGTCACTAAGATGATGGGCGTTTCTCGCAGAGTGCTCTCGAGACGCATGCGCTTGCAGGCCTCGAAGCCGTTCATGCGGGGCATAACGACATCCATCAAGACAAGATCCGGCGCTTCGACAACTGCCCTCGAGATGGCGTCGAGGCCATCTTTGGCGGTTACGCACTCGTAGTCGGTGCGCTGTTTCAAAATCATTTCTTCCATCATCAGCGTGGTGGTTGAATCGTCCACCAACAAGACTTTCTTCGGCATGCGTTGACCTCTAACTGTCCAAGCGTTTGGGAGGACTTCAGAGTCGATCTTGATCCCGGAGTGTTAATAGCAATCGCGTCGCCAAGTGGCATTTGCAATAGCTGCAGATGTAAGCCCTTGATACCGGAGCTGTTAGGGATAACGCGGCGAGCGTGCGGAGCGGGCGGAGTTCGATTCCCAGAAAGCGTTTATGGAAATCGAACTGCGATTTCAGATCAGGTGCAGGGTCTTGAGCTTCTGGTACAGCGTGCTCTTAGCGATTCCAAGCCGTCTTGCGGTTCTTTCCACGTTCTGATTTTCGCTGGAGAAAGCCGCAGCGATGTGGAAACGTTCCAATTCTTCGAGGGTCCAATCGGGTTTGTAGGAGTCCGACCGGTGTTCTGGATCGGGCTCAAACGCGAGATCACCTGGTTCCAGTAGCGTCCGATCCGTAAACAACAGAGCTCGTTCCAGAACGTTGCGAAGCTCGCGAATATTTCCCGGCCAGTAGTAAGAGCGGAGGCGCTCCAGGGCCTTCGACGAAAGTTGGGCTGGAGGACGTGCCATATCGGAGCAGATCCGGTTCAACAAGGATTGAGCGATCGTAGGAATGTCATCCTGCCGTTCGCGCAGAGGTGGAATCGCCAGGGGCACCGTACTAATGCGGAAATATAGATCGCTGCGAAACACCTTCGTTTCGATCAAATGCCGCAGGTCCTGATGGGTAGCAGCGATCAACCGAACATCGATGAAGCGATCGCGCACGTCTCCCATCCTGCGAAATCTCTTTTCCTCGACGACCTTTAATAGCTTGGGTTGGACATTGGGATCGATGTCTCCGATCTCATCCAGAAAAAGGGTTCCGCGATGACTCACCTCGAGCAGACCGGGCTTGGCATTGACGGCGCCCGTAAATGCGCCTTTTTCGTGGCCAAATAACTCCGACTCGAGGAATTCGCGTGTGAGGCCGGCACAGTTCAGGTCGACGAAGGATTCCTCGGAGCGGGGTCCGTTTTCGTGAAGCCAAGTGGCCAGAACTCCCTTGCCGCACCCGGTCTCGCCCTGAATGAGAACTGGGCTTTGGCTGTTCGCGACTTTGGCAGCCGCCTCGGCCAGGCGTTGGATCGCCGGGCTTTCCCCTAGGAACGGGTTCAACACTACACGGCGGCGACGGGTATTGTTCGCTAGTGTCTTCTGCTGATTGCGTGAGTTCTCCAGCAGTTTGTGAACGATCATGAGCAGGGCCGAGGCCTCTACGGGCTTGGCCAGGCATTGTTCTGCGCCAGCCTTAATGAGCGCTACACCCAATTCCATCGAGCCAAACCCCGTCAAAATAATAATCGGGACGTTGGGTTCGAGTTCTTTGAACTTGGAAAGCAGATCGAGAGCGTTTCCGTCCGGCAGGCGGAAATCGAGGACCGCAACGTCAGGTCGAGTCGCCACGAAGCTCTTGTGAGCGGCAGCCATGTCCGCAGCTTCTTCAACTTGAAAACCATTCGCGGTCAGGTGAGAGGCGTAGGCGTAGCGCAGTTCCTCGTCATCCTCCACCAAAAGAATCCTGCGGCTCGCGAAAGTGGCAGACATAGTTTGCAGTCTTCGCGCCGAACATTATACGAGGTGAGCGAAGCAGTGTTGTCAGAGAGAGCGAGAAATTGCGCCTACGGCTGAACCTGGCGTTCGCCAAAGAACAGGTGGTTGGGTGATGTTTAACTCTCCTCTTGGTCGACGGAGCGTTTTCGCGGCGAGATGCGCTGTGCTCTGCGCGGCCTCGGCCATCCTGCTGGGTTCCTCCCAACCTCTCGCCCAGGACGCTGGCACTCCACCGAAGAGAGTTCTGATTCTCTATTCCTTCGACAATGATGAGGGAATGTATACCGGGATCGATCACGCGCTGCGGTCGGAATTGCGATCTTCGGTGCGAGACCGGGTCGAGTTCTACACCGAGTACCTGGACCTGGTGAGGTTTCCGAGCGCAGCGCATGCGGCGAATCTGGTGAAGTTGTTGCAACTGGAATTCTCGGAGCAGAAGCCCGACCTGATCGTACCCGTATCCTACTCAGCTCTACAGTTTCTGTTGGGAGAAGGAAAAGAGCTCTTTCCTGGAACTCCAGCTGTAGCCCTATTCAACGTCAGACGATTGGACGAACTTAAGCGTCGCATCGCAACCGGCGCGGCAGGACGCGACATCACCGGAGTTGCAAGTTCGGACGAGCCGAATCAGACGCTGGAGTTGGCGCTGCGCCTTCAACCTGACACCGAGCGGGTGGCTGTGGTTGTGGGCTGTTCGCCAGTGGAGAAGTTCTGGGTCGATGAGCTCAAACACGATTTCCAGCCCTATCGCCAGAAGGTGGAAGTCGAGTTTTTGACTGGCCTGACAATGAAGGACGTTCTCCGTCAAGTCGCAGAACTTCCCCCTCACAGTGTGGTGCTGAATACTTTCTTTTTCGAAGATGCCCAAGGGCAATCCTTTCTGGAGGATGAAGCTTTGGATCTGGTGACCGGCGCGGCGCGTGTGCCGGTCTATGCGATCTACTCCAACGATATAGGGCGCGGCGTGGTCGGCGGCCGAATGACGGATCCCGGCACTGCCGGAAAACAGCTGGCGAGGACGGCATCCCGCGTCCTCGCTGGCGAGAACGCGGCAAGAATTCCGATTGCGTTCGACAACTCGGCGGCAGACATCGTGGACTGGCGTCAGTTGCAACGCTGGCACATCAGTGAGAGCCGGGTGCCGGCTGCAACCGTGGAACTATTCCGCGAACCTTCGGTCTGGGAGCGCTACCGTTACGGGATCATAGGGGTGATTTCGCTCTGCATCCTGGAGACGATCCTCATCATGGCTCTCTTATTCAGCGTGCAACGGCGCAAACATGCGGAGAAAGCGCTTCGACAGGAGAAGATTTTGGCCGACGCTGTAATTGAGAGCCTGCCGGGCCTCTTCATCCTACAAGACAGGTCAGCGAAGAATGTGCGCTGGAATAAGAATGCAGAAAGAATAACTCGCTACGCGCCGGGGGAAGTGTCTGCGTTGGGCAATGTGGCAGACAAAGACAAAGAGGCGGTGCAGCGTGCCAGAGATGAGGTCTTCGATAGAGGCTCGAGCCAGGTGGAAGTCGAAATGCTCGTTCGGTCCGGCGGCACGGCTCCCTATTTCTTCACTGCGGTACGTGTGGAACTGGAAGGCAAGCCCTACTTGGCGACCGTAGGCATTGACCTGACGGAGACTAAGCGGGCGGAAGAAGCCGTCCGCCGATCGGAGGCGGAACTCCGTTCTTTCGTTCAAAACGCTCCCTACGGGATCGGGACAATCGCCGTGCAGTGGGACAGATTCGTACGTGCGAATCCCGCGCTGGTGAAATTGCTTGGCTACCAGTCCGAAGCCGAGGTGCTGGCGCTGACGATTTCACGCGATCTGTATTCGGAAGGCGATGCGAGTGGCTTTCGGGCGCAGCCGACGCGGGCAAGCTTCTTCAGTTCGGTGGAGTTCACGTGGAAACGCAAGGACGGCAAACCGGTGGTGGTGCGTGCGAGCGGGCGGCGATTGTTGAATGAGGAGAGCGGAGGTGATGTCCTCGAAATCATTGCCGAGGATGTGACCGCCCGCAAGCTGTTGGAGGAACAATTACGGCATGCCCAGAAGATGGAAGCATTAGGGCAATTGGCAGGCAGTGTCGCACACGACTTTAACAATTTGTTGGGAGTGATTATTGGATACAGCGAACTGCTCTCCGCCGAGGTGGGTTCGACCAGTCCCGCCGGCGCACGTCTGGAAACTATTAAGAATGCCGGGGTTCGTGCCGCGTCTCTGACGTCGCAACTACTGGCGTTCAGCCGGCGACAGGTGCTTCAGCCCAGAGTCTTGAACCTGAATTCTCTCGTCACAGAAACACAAAAGATGCTGCAGCGCCTGGTGGGAGAGGACATAGAGCAGAAGCTCGTGCTCGAACCGGCACTGAGCAGGACAAAGGCGGATCCTGGCCAGATGGTGCAGGTCATCATGAACCTCGCACTCAATGCCCGGGATGCAATGCCCAAGGGCGGCACACTCACGATTGAAACGGCAAACGTAAGTTTCCAGGACGCTACTGATTTCTATGGCGTGGCCGTTCCGCCCGGCCAATACGTGATGTTATCGGTTACCGACAGCGGCACCGGCATGGACGCCAGGACTTATCAACGCCTATTCGAACCGTTCTTTACGACTAAGGCCGCCGGAAAAGGCACGGGATTGGGATTGGCCACCGTATATGGGATCGTGAAGCAGAGCGGCGGGTACATTTTCGCCGACAGTCAATTGGGAAGAGGGACAACTTTCAGAGTCTATCTGCCCCACATGATGGGTCAGACGACGGAGAGCGCTTCGAGGCAGCCCGAAAAGAAGGCAGCGCTTCCACCCGGGTCAGCAACGCTGCTGGTGGTGGAAGACGAACGCGCCTTCCGAGACCTGCTGCACGATGGACTGAAGTCGAAGGGCTACAGGGTGCTGGTTGCATCCAATGGAGCCGAAGCTCTGCAAGTCGCCGAGCAATATGATGGGATAATTCGGTTGCTGATCACGGACGTGATCATGCCGCAGATGAGTGGCCCGGAGTTGGTAAAATGCCTGACAAATGTTAGGGGCAATATTGATGTGCTGTATATGTCAGGCTATGCCGACGACAAGTTGGGAGCCTTTCCAAAATCGGAGGGCGAACTGACGTGGATTCAGAAGCCCTTTTACCTGGACGATCTATTGCGGAAGATACAGCAGATTCTTCACAGGAACGAAGGATCACAGGGCAGCACAGCCTCGGCCCCGACTCCGCAATCTGCAAGAGTTAAGAGATAACTCAACCCTCGCCTGTCTTCGAGAATCATGATACTGTGTCGGCCGTTCGCCTCGCTTACATGGCAAACTCTGCGTTTTTGTTCTGTACCCCATTTCATGCCTCAGAGGCCCACCAGCACGGAACGTCAGTTCATGGTACCGCAAGCCAGACAAGCAAGTTTCCGATCACCAACGCCTGGTGCTCACCCGCACACCTGCCTGTATGACCTAGACAGTGGCCTTGGAGAACCGATTCTTGAATCAATTCTAGCTAGGGGGCAATACGCCCTGAGCTCGGAAAAGGGACAGCACCTCGTCCCAATTATGCACACGGTGCACCGCGTCCGGCACCTTGCGATTATGCGGTGAGTCGAAGAGGATCTTCTCGCCTTCAAATCGGCGCAGGTGGTAGATGTTGTCGTCGATCATGTATTCGGCGCGAATGATGGACTTGTCGCCGCAAAGCACGATCTGCCGCCAATCGATAAACGGAAAGTTCGCGGCCAGCCAATCGAATTTCTCGCACAACGAGTTGGGATACTCTGTCGCCGCACTGACGATATAGATTTGGCTATATTGCGACAGTACCTCAATTGCATCGCGGCTTCCCTCGATCATCTTGAGATTGGCGAAGAACCCCGGCGTGCGCGGCAGCCTGCTAACAAACTCCCGGTGTTCAGGCGGCACGCACTCCCGCAACCTCTTTCCTTCGGTCGCCGAGATATCGACTGCTGCGCCGCTCCATGACTCATAGCGGGCGACCTGTTCGCCGAAGTAGTCGGCAATCACCTCGTCCATGTCCACAGCGATTCTGACAGGCGGCTTGGTCGCGGAAAAGTCTTCACTGGCGCGCAGCGTCATTCTCCCACTATAAAGGCGGCTTAACAGGGGTCACCTCCGCGAAACGAAAATCTCCGCCATTCGCTTACCGGGCCGGCTGGTGAATAAAGGCTTTGGAGACGTTAGCAAGACTAGCCTGTTCATCGCTTGAATCATGTACGCCAGGCATAATTGTCGCGGAGCGCGCGTCGGCCGGCTTGGGCCTGGCGGAGGCGCAGAACCGCGGCCGGCGGAAGCACTCACCGAGGGACAAGGGCCGGCAGCGCCATCCCGTCCCGGCTCTGCCACTGACGCGCGGCGCACTTCTGAGTTTCTCGACAAAACTGCGAGCCGCTAGGCGGTGCATCCCCCAGTGCGGGTCTCCAGCAAATCGCTAAAGATTCTGATAGCGGCTCTCTCGTCCTCAGTGGCCTACTGAGTTCATCTGATCTTCGGGAATTCTGGTAGGAGACAAAATCATGGTCGAAAAAACTTGCGCAGCGTGCGACTGCAAGCTGGACGAGGGATCTATCAAGGTCAAGATTGGAGGCAAAACGGTTGAGGTGTGCTGCGACGAGTGCGCACAGAAGCTGAAGGAAGCCAGTTCTTCGTCGAGGCGGGACTGAGTTATGCGAGCGAATCTGCTACCCACGAGCGTTAACCAACAGCGGCGTCTAGCCCAGCCCGCCGTCGCGGTACTGAGGGCGAACGTTCTGATCGCAGCTTTTTGCCTGGGCGTGGTGTTGTTAAGCCAAGCGTACGGAAAGGAAAACATAATGACTTCGAAACAAGGATTGAGTGCGACGACGGCCGCGGGAAACAAATCATTGCCGGTGCGGCGCAGCGTGCAGACCGCGTCAAGCCGTATCAGCTATGTCGAGCAAGGTACTGGACCGGTTGCGTTATTTGTTCACGGCGTTCTGCTGAACAGCCATTTGTGGCGTCACCAGTTAGCGGATTTGTCGGATATCAGGCGCTCCATTGCTGTCGATCTGCTGGGACACGGTGAAACCGAAATCACGCCGAATCAGGACGTGTCGGTCACCGCCAATGCGAAGATGCTCAAGGAATTTCTTGATGCTTTGAACATCGATCAAGTGGACCTCGTAGGCAATGACAGTGGTGGAGGCATTTCACAGATTTTCGCAGCACTGTATCCGGAACGGGTGCGGAGCCTCACACTTACCGACTGTGACACCCACGATAACTGGCCGCCCGAGGCTTTCAAGCCATTTCTCGCAATGGCCGCCGGCGGAGGTTTACGCGGAACGCTCGATGCGATGTTGGCGGACAAGAGTATCTACCGATCATCCCAGGCCTTGGGACCGGCCTACGAACATCCGGAACGGCTGAGCGACGACAGCATCGAAACCTACTTGCATCCGTTCGTTAAGAACCCCCAACGAACGCACGACCTGGAACGCTTCCTCGCAGCTTTCGACAACAAGCACACCCTTGCCATTGAGCCACAGCTAAAAACGTTGAAGGCACCAACGTTGATCGTCTGGGGCACGGACGACGTGTATTTCCCGGTCAAGTGGTCGCACTGGCTTGCGCAGAACATCCCGGGCACCCGCCGGCGTGTCGAATTCAAGGATGCCAGAATCTTCTTTCCGGAAGAACGCTGGGAAGAATTCGACAATGAGCTGCGTGCACACTGGTTGCTGGTGGAAGAGCAAGCGTCGAAAAGAGACCTGGCGACCGCGCCTTAGGTTCTTCCGCCACAACCTACGGCACGGGCCGTTGCAAGGACCGCGGACTGAGTCCGCGGTCCGGTGATTCGAAATCGGAGAGAGAGCCAATGAAACGAAGAGATTTTCTGCACGGTTCCCTGGCGGCGACTGGTGGAGCGATTCTGTCGCGAACCGTGGCCTTTGCAAAACCAGCAAACTCAAGAACAATCGACGCCAAAGCTTTTCACGCGGCGCGCCGATTCGCCGATCTTCCTGTCAGCCGTGTCGCCTATGTAGAGCGCGGTCATGGCCCAGCGGCGCTATTCATCCACGGATATCCTCTCAACGGCTTCCAGTGGCGCGGAGCGCTCCAGAGGCTTCAGGTATACCGCCGCTGTATCGCTCCCGACGTCATGGGCATGGGCTACACGTGAACCCCCAAGGGGCAAAAGATTTCTCCTGAAACACAGGTGACCATGTTGGCCATGCTGCTGGACTCGCTTCACATCAACGCAGTGGATTTGGTTGCCAATGACAGCGGCGGGCTGGTCGCCCAGTTGCTTCTCTCAAGATATCCAGGTCGCGTCAGAACGCTGCTGTTGACCAACTGCGACGTGGACGAAAACAGCCCTCCGCCACAGTTTCTCCCGTTCATTGAACAGGCGAAGAAAGGCACCTTCGTGGACGAATTCATCGTTCCCCAATTGAAAGACAAGCAGCTCGCCCGGGGACCCCAAGGAATGGGCGGCCTCGCCTTCACAAATCCAGAAAACCTTGCGGACGAAACCATCGAGACCTATTTCCGCCCGCTCGTCGAAACGCCACTCAAGAAATCCCAGGTAAACGAGTACGCGTTTCGATGGGAACAAACTCCCTCGTTGCAATACGCGAGAACCTGCATCAATGGAAAGGGCCAGCTCGAATGATCTGGGGGCTAAAAGACGCGCTCTTCGGCGTGAAGTGGGCCGAGTGGCTCGAACGCACTCTCCCAGGCTCGCGCGGCATAAGAAGAGTGGAAGGTGCAAATCTCTTCTTCCCCGAAGAAATGCCCGACCTGATTGCAGAAGAGGCGGCCAGGCTGTGGAACGACAAGTCGTTCGCTACGAAAGGAGTTCCCGGTGACATCCAACCAGAGGCTCACAGTTTTTGGTGCCTACGGCCACACCGGACGCTTTGTCGTTTCCGAGTTACGCCAACGTGGATGGTCGCCAGTCCTCTCGGGACGAGATCCCGATAAGCTGAATGCTTTGGGGGATGTGCATCCGGGACTCGACCTAAGGCCCGCGCATGTCGATGACCCAGCGTCGCTCGATCGCGCACTTGTTGGATCAACAGCTGTCATCAATTGCGCCGGACCTTTCGCCCGAACCTCCTCGCCAGTGATCGAAGCCGCGCTGCGCGCGCAGATTCCTTATTTGGACGTAGCGGCCGAGATAGAGGCCAACGAGGATACGTTCGAGCAATACGGAGATCGAGCGCGCGAGGCAGGCATTGTGATTGTGCCCGCGA
>WNGK01008078.1_pt2 | contig 11493 bp, 8 predicted proteins | sample 5400601 | NCBI WGS metagenome assembly WNGK01 (sample SAMN13153376, study PRJNA577476) | soil metagenome | isolation source: 60 cm soil or saprolite under Garry oak tree replicate 1 | place: USA:California | collected 2016-06-15
CAGGCACATCTCTTCTTGGCTCCGGTTCCCATCGAATCAATCTTTACCGGGTTTGGCGGCCCGTGCTCCATTCACGGGGAGGGCGATCCGATAGTCGTTTATGATCGGCTTGCTGACCGGTGGGTGATCAGCCAGTTCGCAACGCGCCTCGGCGCTAAAGAACCGCAAGACGAATGTATCGCTGTTTCTCAGACCGGCGACGCCACCGGTGCGTGGTACCGATACGACTTTCACCTTACGTTCCGGTTTGCCGATTATCCCAAGTTCGGCGTCTGGCCGGATGGCTATTACATGTCGGCAAATATGTTTCGTACAGATCCTCTAGTAGAAATGGCAATTGGGGCGAAGCCTTTTGTGTTTGATCGGGCGAAGATGCTGGTAGGCGATCCCACTGCCACCCTTCAAACAACTGAAAAGGTTGTTAGCCAGGATTTCTTTCTACCTTCCGACCTGGATGGAGTGATTCCGCCACCAGCGGGCGCTCCAAACTTTTTCGTAGCAGTTACTATCGCTGTTGAGGAGGAGGAGACTGCAACACCGGGAGGAGCGCAGGCGGATGCCGCGGCACCGCGAGCAGCTTCAACGCCGCCCCTCCTTTACAAAGTATGGGCCTTTCATGTGGACTGGAACGATCCGGCTAATTCCAGCTTTACGCTCCGAGCCACTATCGCCGATTTCCCGACGGTCGCGAGTCGCTGTTTAACAACTTTACGGTCAGCGCGGATTCGGTGGCAGGCATACGTTGGTTTGAGTTACAACGCGCGCTCCCTGGGAACTGGACGCTTCGCCAGCAAGACACCTATCGGCCCGACAATACCTGGCGCTGGATGGGTAGCATTGCCTCAGATAACCAGGGGAATATTGCGCTTGGTTTCAGCGCTTCCAGTGAAGCGATTCACCCGCAAATTCGTTATGCAGGCCGATTGGCTACTGATCCACTGGGCATCTTGTCAGGGGAACGGCATCTTTTTGACGGCACCGGCAGCCAGGCTGGGATCAAGTTTCTGGGCGAGTTTTTCTCCAAGGATCGCTGGGGCGATTACAGCGACATGACCATTGATCCGGTGGACGACTGCACCTTCTATTATACTAACGAGTACTATGCAAAGACGGGCCGTGGCGCAAACTGGAAGACACGGATCGGCTACTTCAAATTCGCGGGCTGCACGCCACCGGTAAAAGCAACTACCCGCTTTAGCGCCTGGGACCGAGGCGCGCCTCTTTCTAACGCCCTGGTGTCAATCGATGGTATTCCTTATGGCGCAACGCTTGCTGATGGCACTTACGATGCGGTATTGCCTCTCGGCTCGCACACCTATGCAATCTCGAATCCGGCGATTGGGAGGCAAATCGGGAGCTTCACTGTTACTAACGGTCAAACCACACTTGTGGAAGCCCATCTTTAAGGAGGGCCGGTGTTGTGGAAGTTTCGGCGCTAAGCGGCGGGTGGAACATCTATCGCTCTGTCGGATCAGCTAAGTTTGTTCCCGGACAAACAGGCGTTCAGGTGCCGATCTCAGTTGATGTCGAGCAACCTGCTCAAATCCCATTGAAGATATCGATTCGAGGTTCGTCAGCGAAGTTCCAAGCCATGACGTATTATGGCGGAAACTAACTGACCGCGATTGAGATAGAGGGATTAACAAAAATGACGTGTGATGAGAGTGATTCGAAACGTGCCGCCACTGAGTTTACGTTACGATCAGCGCGTCCACGTTGAGCCATTCGACCATGAGATACGTCGTCCGTCATCACTGAGATGACCATGTGGTCCCCCGAAAATCGTTATGTCATTGCCAGACAATGATCCGCTGCTCTGCTGACCTGCCTCATTGGTTATCGTCACACCTCGACCTATCACACTGATGGTTGTTGGTTTGCCGTCATGATACCAGCCTCCGCTAATACCCTGCCCGGGAGCAGAGCCAGAATGAGATCCGCCCTGATTTGGTTCCCGCGTCCATGTTGTGCCATTGTTCCAGGAAATGCGCCGTCCTCCATGGCCGACAGAGCCTTTGAGTCCCCTGAAGTCTAATTCGTAGGGAGAATTCGCGACACCGCTAGTTCGGCGCCCGTTTTCATCGATTATCGTCAGATTTCGACCATCGGGATCCACATTTATGCTTGTCGGCCTCCCATCATGAAACCACTGTCCGCTTAGACCTGAAGCGAAGCCAGTTTCACCAGCATGATGGCCCGTAGCCGCCGCCGGCCAAGGCGATGATGAAGCAACGACCGCTCCAGGGGGACCCGATTCCAAGGTTTCGCAACCGCCACCGGCTAAGGCACCGGAAATCACGACTAGCATCGCCACGTGCAATTTCGGCCAGGTCCACTTTTCGCCTGCACGTGCATTGCTTTTCAGCGCATCAACGACATTTGTTTTCATAGAAACGGGACTTTATGCGACGTCCTTGGGCGAAAGCGAGTATTTTCTTATACCTAGTCATTGCTAGGTGCAGAGGACAAAAATGCGAGAATCCGCGTCGCGCGAAGTACTTGGAAATAACCGCCGACAACCTCAAACAAGGGAAGTGGAGTTTGGGCTACGTTGCAGCGGTAGATTGGCGCGCTGTTAGCCATCGACCTCGGGCGGATATTCGCGGTGTGAAAGGCGCGTTTTCGAAGGTCACACGCCTTATAGGGGGGCCACAGCATTCCTGAAATGGGCTGTTGAGGTTGGGGTTTGCCTGATTTCCGCATCTCGCTCGTGGGTCGCGCTTTTTGTCTCGCAGAGTCGAAAAATCGAATGCTGAAGTAGCACAGCAGTTCCGGATATGTATTTGCCTGCGAACCCGCAGCATCGGGCTATGGTCATACCATATCTATTATGAGCGGGTTCTTTGAGGAGTTGCAGCGCCGAAAGGTTTATCGCGTCGCGGCCGCTTACATCGTCGCCGCGGGATTCTTAATTCAAATGGCCTCGGCGGCGTTTCCAGCATGGGAACTGCCGAATTGGAGTTTGCGGCTCGTTATTGCTCTTTTGTTAATCGGTTTTCCGATCGCGGTTATACTCGCCTGGGCCTACGACATTACTGGGCAGGGAATTCAGATCACCCCGACGACAGGCGTTCATCGGCGACGAAACCTCATTTTGCTTGTCGTTACTGCTGTTATTATCTCCGCTTCCGCCGGATTCTTTCTTTTGCCACGGGCCGTCTGGTATAAGGTCGACAAATCAGTCGCAGTCCTGCCTTTTCAAAATTTAAGCAGCGATCCAAATAATGCTTATTTCGCCGATGGCATCCAGGCGGAAGTCCTTACGCGCCTGGCTAAGATCGCGGATTTGAAAGTGATTTCGCGCGCTTCGACGCAGCAGTATCAGAGTAGCCCGGGCAATCTTGCTGAGATCGCGAAGCAGCTTGGCGTAGCGAACATCCTTGAGGGTAGCGTCCAGAAAGCAGCCGATCAGGTGCGGGTCAACGTTCATTTGGTTAACACGCAAACCGGTTCGCAGCTCTGGGCCGAGACGTATGATCGAAAGTTGAGTGATATCTTTGGCGTCGAGAGCGAGATCGCCAAAAGAATAGCGGAGTCGTTGCAAGCGAAGCTGACCGGTCGTGAGGAGCAAGCGTTGGCTGCCAACCCCACAAATAATTCGGACGCTTACGATGCCTATCTACGCGGGCTGGCTTTGGAAGCACAAAGCAACTACTCGAGCGATGCCCTATTCAAAGCTATCGATTTTTATGACCTGGCGGTACGGCTTGACCCGAATTTTACGCTTGCCTGGGCGCGACTTTCTGGTGCGCACGCGCTTCTTTACTTTAACCGCGGCGAGGCAACTGCCGCTCGCCGCGATGCGGCCAAAGCAGCTTTGGAACAGGCGCAGAAATTACAGCCGAACTCGCCCGAAACCCTGCTATTTCTGGGTTATTATCAATATTGGGTGTTGCACGATTATGGGCGCGCCAAAGCCACTTTCGAGCGCGTCAGCAAAATGTTGCCAGGTAATAGCGAGGTCTCATACGCCCTTGGTGCAATCGCGCGACGGGAGGGACATTGGGATGAAAGTCTTGCATATTGGGAACGGGGCCTTGCCCTCGATCCTCGGAATACTGCGTTACTGACTGAAGTGGCATTCAGTTACGCCGCGCTTCGACAATTCCCGACAGCTATGAGGCTCTACGATCGGGCACTGGATGTTCTCCCTAATGAGTTGTACTTAATGGCGTCAAAAGCCAGCATCGACCAGGCTGAAGGTAATTTGCAGGAAGCCGCTAAGTTGCTGGCCCAGGTAAGCGCACAAACGAATTCGGACATGGCCGTTCGGGTCAAACTCGCTCAATTGAGACTTGAACGACAACAGGCTGAGGCCACGCGGTTAGTGCAGCGCCGACAAGCTCAACTCCACTCTGCTTCTCCGATGGACAAGGGCATCAAACAGGGGGCGCTGGCATTGATCTATCGCGTAGCTGGAGATACCGCATCAGCAAAAGCTGCCGCTGAACAGTCACGCAACACGCTGGAGCCGATCAGCAAGGAGCAACCAGACAATGCGTTCGCGGCTGCAGCGCTGGCCGTTATCTACGCCATGCTCGACGAGAAGGACTTAGCCTTGAAGGAAGCGGAGCGTGCAATCACGCTTGTGCCGAGTAGCAAAGATCGACTGTCCGGGCCCGGGTTCGAAGAGAACCTGGCACTAGTTGAGATGATCATCGGTGAGAATAGCCGTGCGATCTCAATCCTCACGCGACTGTTACAAACGCCGTATGGTGGCTGGCTTTATAGCCCAGCGCCCATTACGCGAGCACTGTTAAGGCTCGATCCAATTTGGGACCCTTTGCGCTCTGATCCTGCTTTCCAAAAACTCTGCGAAGAAACGCAGCCGTGAATCTTCCGGCTTTTGCCAGGCTGAAGGCCTAACGCATACGACACAATAGCGCTCCAGCGTCGTCTTGATCCGAGGCGCAAATGCTTAACCTCGCACTTAGGCTTGTCCGAAACCATGGCTATGCATAATCGTGGGAGTTATGACTTTCCTAACCATCCCAGAAAGACCTCGGCAAGAACGCTGCGTGAATCTTCCGGCCTTTTTCTGGCCGGGAACCTCGCGTCTGTAATGGTCATCGCCGCTCTGGCGACGCTTGCGTGTCCCAGCCTGACTGCGTGGGCCCAGACGGCCAAGCGTCGATCAGATCATGCGCTTCGACCGGAATTTCGCGCCTCGTTTATTCCGTTCGGCAATGACTATCGCGGCGGTGTTTCCCTCGCGACGGGCTGGCTCGCGGGCTCGCTTGGCGGCGCGAAGCGCATTGTCGTCAGCCAGCTCGCGGACAGCGGTTCGGTCAAGATCTTTTCGAGTGGCTCGGCGCTGGATGGTGGCCCGTCGGTGTACTTGCAAAGCCCATTGCACCACGACCACGGCGCCGCATTCCACGAGATGGCCAACTTCAAGCCATTCGATGGATCTACCGGAACGCGAGTTGCCACGACCAGCACGACCACGGGCGCCAACTTGCTGGCCAGCGGTGTTGCGACAGGCAGCACGGACGCAAGCGTTCAGAAGTACGAGCTCGTCAGGCCGAACTCGCAGGCGACGAAACTGCAACCCGTGCAACTCGGCCAGGTCTGGTCCGGCAAAGGATCGCAGCCCGTCATTCTCGGCGGCGATTAGCTCTGCGTTGGGGCATCTCCCGCCGCGAGAGCGCTGCGCCTTGCTGCACTCTCAACTCTCAACCAAAGACTCTCAACTGTATGCGTTCTCACTTAAACTCCCAACCTCCACCCCATAGTGTTGGAGGAGCCAATTCGACAACATTACCCGCTGGATCGCGAAAGTAGATGGAACGGCCACCTTCTTCCCAATCCATTTCCTGTTCGATGGAAACTCCAGCTTCGTGTAATTGCTTCCGCCATGCACTGAGGTCCTCCGGCTTCGCGGTGAACGCGATGTGCCCGGCGCCTGAAGCTCCGTGAGACGGAACTTCTCTACCCGCAGCGCGACTCTTGCGTGGATCAAATATCAGCAGAACGCCATCGCCACAGTGAAAAACCACGGCTAGATCTCCTCGTCGGATAACTTGCAAACCTACGGCATCACGATAGAACCGTTCCGCAGCATCAAGATCTTCGGCGTACAAGACTGTCTCAAAGATTCCGCCTGGTCGCATCGTGGGACATTCTACAGTGCGTCTCCCAAGGTGTGCAGTATTTGTTGAGGCATGGTGGCTGGGAACTCATTTGTTCTCAGTCTCGCTGGCGGGCTGCGTTGCCAGCACACAGCGGAATCCGTAAATGACGTCGCGATCGTTGCGATCGACTACGTTGCGATAGGAGGATTGCATTTCCAGACGATTGCTTGTCGCCCAGGAGCCGCCACGCAGCACGCCCCAATCACGGCTGGTTGCGCTGGCGCCTCCCTTATAGGCGTCGAGGCACCATTCCCAAACGTTTCCGCCCAGATCGTATAGGCCTAATGAATTTGGCTTGAAACTTCCGACCGGCTTCGTTCCGCCGCGGCGCCGTCCCGCGAGTGCAGCATAATTTCCTGTGCCGTTGGGCGGCGGCCATTGTTTCCCCCACGGGAATTCATTTTTAATTTTTCCATCGCGCGCTTCCGGCGTCGTGCCGCTTTCATTCACCAGACCGACCGCCATGCTCCACTCGAGATCGGTCGGCAGCCGGTACGCTTGACGGTCTTCAATCAGATTTTCGTTGTGTTCCTTTTCGGTCAACCATTTGCAAAACGCCATCGCGTCAAACCAGTTCACTTTCACAGCTGGATCGGTTGCGGCTTGCGGAAAATCGGCCGACTCGCAGTGCCGTCCAGTCGCGCGGCAAAACGCTTCGTAGTCTTGTACCCTCGTTTCCCACACCGAAATCTGAATATCCCCAAGTGGAACAAACTTCATGCCCAGGGAATTAGTAAACGGTTGCCCGGGCGCGGGGCCGACGCTCTTTTCTAAACGTGCTGCCAGAAACGTTTGCTGTTGCGGCTCAACTTTGCCATTAACCGAACCGGGGTTGTAACCGGATAGCCGCAGCTCGTAGGTGACGTCGCCCGGTTTCACTTCCTCGATGACCAGCGGCGTTTGACCGAGGTCTTTCCCATTCGCAATCACACTCGCGCCACCCGGTGCGCTGGTAATCTTCACGCTGCCATTGGCAAAAATAAAATGCGCGACGTTTTCCCGTTGTGCGTCAACGTCGATCTTTTGTTGTTCGTCAGGCCAGCCATTAATGTGGGCGACCAGCTCATGCGGACGCGCAGGCAGATCCACGCGAAGTGGCGTGCGGCCGCGCGATTTTCCGTCTACAAAAATCTCCGCGCCACTGGGTTCACTGGTGATGTTTGTGATCGCGCTAACGAACGCGAACGATTTACTCGTGGTCTCGCCACGCTGCACTTCTATGTCGCCGCGCATTTCCCAATCGCCGCGGCGGGCGATGATCGAATATTTGCCGGTTGGAAGATCGCCTATCGTTTGCGGCGTAACGCCTTCGCGGGAAATCTGGTTGTCTTCGCTTTTTATCCAGAATTGCGCGCCGGGCGGCTCGGATTGGAGTTGAAGTGCGCCTTTACTGCGCACGAGTCGAAACGGTGGCAGATCAAGCGCGCGTTTGCGCCCAAAATCGACACTCGTCTCCACAGGCTCGTATCCCGGACTCATGATGCGAAGGTTGTATTTGCGGGGTTCCAAATCTGCGAATGTCGCCGGACTTTTTTGAGCGTGATCTCCCAGAACGACGAGCGCCCCAACCGGTTCTGTCCGAATCGTTGCTCGAACATCAGCGCCCGGCTGCGCCCGGCTTAGCCAAAACCCGATTCCTGCCAGCACAAGCACCAAGAGCAATCCGGTGACCACGAAAACTTTCGCGCGCGATTTTCCTGGACGCTCGCCGCGCTCAAGTGCCCCGAGGTCCCGATGCATTTCCGCGGCTGAGTCGTAGCGCTTCTTCGGATCGTTCGCGCACGCTTTCATGAGCACGCCGTTGAGTTGCAGCAGACGTTCGCGGTCCGGCCGCGTGCTCAATTGCGAATCGATCTCCGGAAAATCGAATCGGTCTTTTCCGGTGCAAGTTTCATAAAGAAGTTTGCCGAGGCTGTAGATATCGGCGCATGGCGTGCCTGGTCCTTCCGGCGGTACGTAACCTTCGGTTCCGACAAATGATTGCTGTCCGCTAGCTGCCACCAATCCGATGTCGGCAAGCTTTGGCACCCCTTCGATAAAAATGATGTTCGATGGTTTGATATCGCGATGGGTCAACCCGCGCCCGTGCAATGCTTCAAGCGCTTCCGTTAAGGAGAGCCCAACTCGAATCGACTCGTCAGCAGAGAGGCGTTTGTGACGCGCGAGATCGGTTTTCAAAGTGCGCGGTTCGTAAGTCTCGATATTGATTCTGCGCCCGGCCAGATGATCGTCGGCCAGCTCCATGCTGTAATAAAGATAATCGGCAGTCCGACCGACGTGCAGAATGTTGATGAATCCGGCATGTGCGCGAGAGATCGGCTCGAACGCGGACATGCCTTCGAATTCCCGCAGAAAGGTGCGTTCGCTTTCAAACGTGCTGCGGTATACCACCTTGACCGCGCGAAACGCGCCGGTCACCGTCCGCGCCAGCCAAATCTCGCCGTAAGCGCCGCGGCCAATCACACGCAGCATTTCGTGATCGGGAATAATCGGGATCTGAGCGAAAACTCGGTCGGGAATTCCCAATTTTACACAAGCCGCCGATGCGAAGCAACGTACGGAACATAGGGCTCTGCCCTGTGCGCCAAGCGGAGTTGAACTCCGCTGTCGAGCGATGGATGGCGACCAAAACCAAGCGGTTTGAAAAACCGCTGGGCGCACAGACTGCAAGTCTATGTTCCGGAGATCTTTTCCAGCGCTTTAATTTCCTTTTTCAGTAACGCGCCAACGCGATGTCGCGCCAGATACACCTGGCCGACATTGACTCCTAATCGCTCGGCAACTTTTTGTGCCGACCATTCTTTGCGCACGTAACAGTCGAAAATTTGAAACTGTTTCGGCTCGATTTTCTTCTTCACGCGCGCGACCGCCGCTTCGAATAAATTCTCTTTCCAACTCGATTCCCACACCGCATCGAGATCGACGATCCGGGAATCGGGGACACGCTCGATTGTTGCCGTCAGGCGATCATCGGTTGAACGAGGACGTTTCGCGTTGCCCGGTTCGCGTTTGCGAAATTGATCGGCGATTCGCCAGCGAGTTATTTGCAACAGCCAGCCTTTAAACGAGCCAATTGCCGGATCGTATTTCAACTTGTCGATGTTCTTCGCGACGGTGATGACTGTTTCCTGCACGACTTCCTGAGCTTCGGCGTCGGTTAAGCCGGATTTTCGGGCCGCCGAGTGAATCAGTTTCCAGTAAGTGTCGAAAAACTCCTGCCAGCGCAGTTGATCGCCCCAATCTGCCAACCGCTCGACCAGGCTGCGGCGCGTGGCAATCGACCCGGTATTCTTCATGTCACGTTTCTATGTCAGTTTGTCCCTAAGGAAAATTACTATTCGATTTACTGAAAGATTCCTGATGAACTTGCGTATTTCCGCCTATGAATACAAGCACCCCGATCACCCGAGCACTTCAGCTGGCTGCTCGACCATTTCTGCTTCTCCTCACCTTTCTCAAGCGAGTCGCTCTCGCGGTCTTCGGCCGGTTGCAATGGAGTCCGCCGCGCTGGTTCTCACGAACCGGCGCCGCCTTTTCCGGTTTCAATCGGGCACATCCCCTCACCACGGCTTTCGGAATCATCGCGATTCTTCTGCTCGCATGCGGGACGGCGTGGACGTGGCACTGGTATCAACATCGACCGAAGCCGCGTTACGTAAAGGTCATGATCGAGGCGGTTCCGGTGACGAAGTTGGAAAAGGACTTAAAGTTTCCAACGCTTGATATTCGATTCAGCGATTCCGCGGCGCGCCTGGAAGATAAGGACAAAACAAATCTGCAAGGTGTCCGATTGGATCCGCCGTTGCCGGGCAAATGGATGTGGGCTGGCGACAAACATTTATTCTTTCAACCCACGGAGGACTGGCCGGCTGATAAAAAATTCAAGGTCATCTTCGACAAGAAATTTTTCCCGCCGCATCTCGTGTTGGAGCGATTGACTTATGAGTTCCAGACGCCGCCGTTCGCAATCGGAATCAAAGAAGTTGAACTATATCAAGACCCCTCCGATCCCACCCAACGCCAGGTCACGGCGACACTCGAGCTGACCCACGAGGTTGAGCCCGGTGAGTTAGATCGACATATCCAACTGATGATGGTCGGCGGGTCAGCCGTGTTTCCGCCGTCCGATCCGGCGCCGCATTTTGCGCTCACTTACGGATTGCACCGGCGCGTTGCTTATTTGCGCAGCTCGAACGTGACGCTGCCGGATAAGGAAGATTTTATGAAGATTGAGCTGAGCAAAGGTGTGCGGACTGCGCAGGGCGGAGCACAAACTCGCGACGCGGCCGAACAAAAGCTGCTCATTCCTTCCAATGGGACCGCATTTCAAATCAAAGCTATCGAAGCAACCATCGCCCGAAACAAGGCTGGCGAACCCGAGCAGGTCCTGATTCTAAACACGACGGCGGACATTAGCAGCCGCGAGCTGGCCAAAGTCATTCAGATTCGGTTACTGCCGAAGCGTGAGGCCAAAAAGACTGACGAAAGCGATTCCGAAAGCTCCGATTCGGAATCCGCCGCTCAAAGCAACGACAGCGACGAAAACAGCCAAAGCGCCGGGTCGGAAGAGGAAGAGTCCGAGGAAAAATCTAATAGCGCGTCGAAATGGCAAAGTCCGACCGATGTGCCGGACGATGTCCTCGAGCAGGCCAAGCGAATTGAATTCACCGTTGTTCCCTCGGAAAAAGCGCAGGATCGACAACATGCTTTTAAGATCCGCGTCGAATCGGAAGGCGAGCTCTACGTCCGTGTCCCAAAAGGAGTGCGCGCTTTCGGTGATTATCCTTTGGCGGAGGATTACAACGCCGTCGTGGCGGTACCGCAGCTTCCGCGCGAAGTGCAGATTGAAGGTCAAGGCGGACTGCTGGCGCTCAATGGCGACAGGAAATTGTCGATTCGTTCACGTGCTCTGCGGGCGATCGAATTCGAAGTTGCGCGCGTTGCCACAACCCAAATCAATCATCTCGTTAGCCAGACCGAAGGCAAGTTCGAGGACCCGGAGTTCCGTGCGCCGCAGTATTTTAACAAGGAAAACATCTCTCGGATCGCGATTGAGCAGCAGCCGATCGCGGTGGAAGACAAATGGAAGTCCAATTACTCGGCGTTCGATTTCGCCGAGCACCTTCGCAAACCAGCAGATGGCGGCAGCGAGCGCGGCCTGTTTTTCCTGACCGCGCGCGGCTGGGACCCAGCGAAAAAGAAACCGATCAACTCCGCCAGGGACAGCAGATTCCTGCTCATTACCGACATCGGAATTTTGACGAAGAAAAACATCGACGGCAGCAGCGACGTTTTTCTGATGTCGATCAAAAGTGGTCAACCGCTCAACGGCGCGACGGTGGAAATTCTGGGCAAAAAC
>WNGK01009791.1_pt1 | contig 11493 bp, 13 predicted proteins | sample 5400601 | NCBI WGS metagenome assembly WNGK01 (sample SAMN13153376, study PRJNA577476) | soil metagenome | isolation source: 60 cm soil or saprolite under Garry oak tree replicate 1 | place: USA:California | collected 2016-06-15
GTTCGATGTGCAGTCGATCTTTCACGATGACAAGTTCACCTACATCAAGACAACAGCTCCTGAAAAGTTCAGCGTGTACGACATGAAGGACGGCAAATCGAACCTGGTCAACTACGAACTTCGCGACGGGACCTACATCATCCCGAAGGTCATGGACTCCGGATACCTGGAACTGGGCAACAAGCGCATGGAATTCACGCGGAAGGGATGAGGCAATGGCAGAGCAAACGATTCAACCCGAACAAGTGGCCGTGGCTGATCCCGAGTTGCATCGCACCAAGACCGAGCCCAAGGGTGTCATGAGGAAGAACGTTAAGGTATGGATCTTCCTCGGCGCATCGGCGGTGGTGGTGACCGCGGCGATTATCAGCACCTATGGCACGAAGGCTCCCGGCCATTCTTCCGCGTCGCAGCATGAAGCCCCGCAGCCGGCAATTCAAGACAACACGGACAACAATGTCCAGGATCTCAAGAATCAACTTGTTGCCGAGCGTCAGAAAGAAGCACAGGCGGCCGCGGCACAAGCGCCTTTGACGAATGACGCGACATTGGCCGGCGGCACACCCGCACAGCAGGCAGTCTCCGCGGCCTATGGGCCGACAGGGCAAACGACACCGTGCACGCCGGGCCAACCGTGTCAGCAACAAGGAGTCTATGCGCAATCACAACTTTCTCCGCAACAAGAACAGACTCAACAACTGGCGGCCAGGGAGCGGGAATTGGCTTACAACGCTCGATTTGCATCGAATCTTGTTTATACGCATTCGAGCGATACACAGGCGCCGACCCGTACGGATTCGAATTCGCATTTGGACGGTGGGACGCAGACGGCGGTGAGCCAACCTTCCGATCGAGCGGCGAGCAGCCTTGTCTCGACTCGTGAGGCGTCAGAAAAGAAGAGCAATTCAACCGACGATTCCGCGGCGAAGCCGAGCGACGAGGTCAATATCGATTCCGCGGTTGGCCAGCCTTACGTGGTTTATGAAGGCCTGACGATGGACACGATTCTCATGAATCGGCTCGATGGCGATGCGCCGGGTCCGGTGAAGGTCCTGGTTTCGAGCCCTGTCTATTCGCACGATCGCCAGCATGTCCTCATTCCTGATGGAGCCATTGTGCTCGGTGAGGCGCGCAAGATCGGGTCGAGCGGGATTGGCCAGCAACGTCGCATCGCCGTTGTATTCCACCGCATGATCATGCCCGATGGATATTCGGTCGATCTCGATCAGTTTCACGGTCTCGATCAGATCGGCGAAGAAGGGCTGAAGGACAAGGTCAACAACCACTACCTCCAGATTTTTGGGACTTCGATTGCCTTGGGTGTAATCTCCGGTGCCGGCGAGATAGAATCCGGCGGCGGAACAATCTCGACGAGCGGCTCTCAGGCGTTCACGACTGGCGCCGCCTCAAGCGTCTCGCAATCGGCAACCACTGTGCTCGACCGGTTCATTCAGATCCCTCCCACGATCACTATCCGGGAGGGACATCGCGTCAAGGTCTATTTCGTGCAGGACATGCTCCTCCCTGCATATGACAATCACACAATTCCGCAAACCTTTTGAGGAGATGCATTGATGGTTAAGGTCGCACTATTCACAATTCTCAGCGCAGCTTCGGTGCTGGTTCTGGCTGGATGTGAGAGTCACCAGGCTAAGGTCGATCGACTTCAGAAAGAGTATCAGCAGGAGAGTGAGCAGTTCGGGAAGGATTGTTCCGCGGAGTACCTTAAGGTGCCCCCGACGCTCAGCCCGAAGTGCAACGACGAGAACACAAAAATGAAGCAAACCTGGGACCAACTTCTGGCAGGAACATAATGAGTCGCAAAATCTATGTTGCGGCGATTCTAATCGCCGCGACAGCACACCTCGCTCGCGCCCAATTCGGATCTGGCATCGTCTTCGATCCAACGCAATCCGGCCACGCGGTTCAACAAATCGCTCAGGGCAATCAGCTCTATACGACCACAGTGCAAACGACGCGGAATGTAATTGGCGCCTACAACCTAGCCCAGAGAATGGCATCTCTACCGCAAACGCTTTACACGTCCTACGCCAATCTCGGTCGTCAGGATTGGATTGTGCTCACCCGGCCGGCGAACACTTATGGCAACTCGCTGCCATGGATGAGCGCAGCAACAACCGGGTACGGAGCAACTGCCGCAAATCAGACTTCCAGTCTCCCGCGCACCGGACAGATGTCCGGTTACTCCAACCTCAATACGGCAGGCCAACAGGCAATTGCAGCGCAGGGAGCGACCGTCGACCTCTCAGATGCAGTGAATGCCAGTAACCTGCAAACGGTCGGAACGATCCGCATAAATGCCGTGCAGCGCGAATCTGATATTGGTCAGCTCGAAGCCGCAACGCATTCGACCGATCCTGCTCAGCACACGGAAATGGCCACGCTTCAGCGGATTAACCAAGCGCTTCTGATCGAACTTCGAACGCAGCAGGAAACCAATCAGATCCTGCAGGGGCAGGCGTTGCAACAGATTGTTGGCCAGAAAGTGCAGCAGGACAACTTGAAGGCGCTCTTTCAAACCGGAAACGGGTACCAACAGAACTTCAACTTTCTGACGCCTCAGCAAACCAGTGCAGGGACGCAGTGGGCATTTCACTATTGAGTCGATTGGAGGCCAGCGATGGACTTTCTGATTCTGATCAAAAACGGCTGCGATAACTTGACAGCGACTGTGTCGCCTTCCATCGACGGGCTGGGCCTCCACATGGTCATTGCTCTCGCGACAATCATGCTCGTCTGGTTTGGCGTGCAAGAGGCGTTGGCATCGGCGCAGGGAGGCCCTGGCTTCAGCGTGGCGAAATTTGTGAGCTTCTTCGTGATGATCACGTTCGCGTATTGCTTTGTGCGGTTCTATGACAGCTCGATTCCGGGTATCGGGTATTCGCTCAAGGGTTTCATCAGCAGTGGAACCAGCAGCTTGGTAGATTACATCGGCAACGATTCCAGCCTTGAGGTTCAGAACACAATCCACACCGCAATTGGCAAGATCGGCGCGCTCACGCCTTCGTTTACAGAGCCTTACACATTGATTTGCTCTTTCACCGTTCAGCTCGGTCTCGCCATCTTGACCGCATTGATCTCAGTGATCATTGCCTACGGAGCCATCGGAGCGACTGTAATCGGGCTCCTTGGCCCCGTGTTCATCCCTTGGATGGTGTTCGAGAAGACGGATTTCCTTTTCTGGGGCTGGCTAAAAGCATTTCTCGGCTTTGAATTCTACAAGGTGGTCGCCGCCGCGACGATGAGCGTGATGAGCCATTTGATGATCACGTATCTGACCAGTGGTGCGATGAACGCAAGCAGTCCAACCAATCTCATTTACATAATGCCTGGACTCATAATGCTGTGCTTCGTGACAGGTTTCGTTTTACTCAAAATTCCGACCATGACTGCCAGCCTCTTGTCCGGCCACGTTGGCGGCCATGCCAGCGGACTCAGCGGACTGGTCACGGCCGTAGTTGCGCGGGCGCTGTAGTCCAAATGGAGGTCACTATGAGACAACCCGATCTCACACGAGCAGCAGAAAAATATCTCGAACAATACGGCGAGCCGCTCGTGATGAATACCTATCTGAAGATCACAGTTCTGGTGCTGTGTGCCATCTGTCTTGCACTCGCGGCTCTCGTATACAGAAGCCAGAATGCTCTTGCGTCGATGCACCCCATGATCGTGCGCATCAACGACGTTGGGCGCGCGGAAGCAATCGACTATCGCAACTTCCAGTACCGTCCCCAGGAAGCCGAGAACAAATACTATCTGTCGCGGTGGGCCGAGCTCTACTTCAGCCGCAACCGGTTCACCATTGAGCGGGACCAGATGAACGCTCTCTATTTCCTTAACGGTGATGTCCAGCGCGCGGTCATTGACCAGGAACGCAAGGACAGCGTCATTCAGAGCTACATCAAGGACTCGGGTCTTCCTTTCGTCGATGTCGAAGTCAAAAACGTTGTCCTCGATGATCTGCGGCAGTCGCCCTACTCGGCGCGCATTGAGTTCGAAAAGGTGTTCACGAACCCCGCGGATCACAGCGAGGTGAAGCGTGAACGGTGGACGGCGACGGTCACCTACGTTTTCCGTGAAAACGTGAAGAACAACGAACTAGCCGTGAATCCGCTGGGATTGACGATCGTGCGTTTTCGCGCCGACCAGGCGTTCAGCTAATGAACGGCCCGATATGCAATTGAGGACCAAGAATGATGACCGAGCAAGGCACAAGTTTCGAACGCCACCTGGACCAGGAGGTCCCCGGGGGGAGTGTGCCAGCCTCGGAAGTCCAAACCACTGTCCGTAAGATTCCTTCTCAACCGCCCCCACTCGGTTCCGAGGATGGTGGTGGAAGGCGGAAACCGCGGCGGTCCGTAATAGTGCCAATGGATCGGGGAGTGAAGTTCAGAACCTCCGTAGCATGGCGCCGTGATGCTCGTGGGCAAACCGGTTCACAATTGAATCCTGAATCTGAAACGCTCGCCTCTCTGGTACGTCGGAGGCGTACAGCGTGGACAGCGGAGGAGCTGGCAGAAGTTCTCTCGCTCAGCCGCAAACACATTTACAAACTGGCGAAGAAAGGCAGGATGCCGTCACTGCGCATCGGCGGGGCGATTCGCTTCGATCCGCACGCCACAGCGGCATGGCTCGAATCCAAGGCCATTCAGTAGTTGCGATCGGAAGCAAAACCGCGTTGCTCATCCGCTGTCAATCCCCACACTCGCGGCAGACGCGAAAAGAATCGATGGGCAGCAGGAGCAGAGAACATCGCTCGAACGACGAGCTTTCTCAAAAATGAGAAAGCTGGAATCATCTTGTGAGCCGTGCAAATGAGTTGTCCCGCGTTAAGCCCCGACGCTCGCTTGAAGCTGCTCGTCAAATCCGCCATGCTCAACAGTCCTAAGTGGGCTCACGGCTGCTACAACTGCGAAATTGAAACACGACGCAAATCTAAAATCCCCGACCATTTTGCTACTTTCAGATGAAATTCCCATCTCTTTAAGGCGCGATGGGGAGTTGCGCGTTGGCCACGATCTGCCATTGGCCGCCCCGCTTCTGGAATACGTGCAGGCTGCGGTGCGACTCGGTAACTTCCTTGCCGTCCTGCGTTCCCTTGATTGTTGCCCGGTGCGTCATCACGACGACATCTGGACTGAGCACATCGAACTTGTACTCGTCAGCGGCGTACGACGCATTCTGCACATTGGCGGCAGGGGGCGTAGCCGCGATCTGCTCCTGTTTACCTAACGCTTCTCCCTTCGGCCCGACGGCGAGAAAATCGTCGGCGAGGATCTGGTTGAGAACGGCAGTATCCCCTTTGCTGCCAGCTTCGCCCCACTGCTTGTCAAGCGCAATAAGCGCTTGCTGAACCTGTTGGCTGGGTACATTCTTGCCGGGAATGCTGCCCTTTGCAGTCTGTTCTACTGCGGTTTCACCGCGTCCTGAAGTCCGCCCGGTTTCCTTGGTGCCGGCTGGTGGGACTGCGCCTTGGCCCATGGCCACGGTCGGAACCAGCAAGGAGATTGCGACAAGGGTCAAATCAACAAGTTTCATAGTTTTCACGGGGTGGCTCCTGTAGGTGAGGCGACGAGCCAACGGAACAGAGGACAATCGTGCTCTCTGCTCGATAGCGGTGTCAAGGACCCTCAGATGAGAGGACCCTCAGATGAGAGCAATTAACGATTTAGGATGACTTTTTCTAACTGTTTCTCCATCGCATAGCCTCAATCGCTCCGCCGTGTAACGGGCTACACGCGGAAGCATTCGCGCTCTGTCCATTCTGTACGTGTGTGCCCTCATGCGGCCATCATGCCACGGCTTCAAGACGGAGTTTCTTTGCGAAAAGGCACCGCCTATGGAAAACAGCTTGAACGCTGGTTCGCTCGGGTTCGTTCTCCTAGTCGTAATCTGTTCATCCTTTTTTCTTGTCAAGGATGTGCCCTTTGCTATACTCTCACCCTGCTCTGAAATATGTAGCCGCCAGAGCACGCTCAAACGCTCAACTACGTTGCGCAAAGGTGGTCTAACGAGGACACCGCCACTGCGTGCATCACTTCGGCTCATCCTGCGGAGGTCATGGCAGGATTGCTTGCGGCAACGCCTCTTTGTCGATTGCTGGCGCTGCCAAAGCCGCCCTCGCACCCGTTGGACATCGTTGATTCTGCAGCCGTGAAGTGCTCTCGGCGCGATCGACGAATCAAGCTCGTCGAGTTCCCGTTCGTCAAATCTTTACGGGCTTCTGGCTGGAGAAGACGCGGGCATCTTTCTCTTTGCGAAACGTGAGCAGCACGGGGCGAACGTGCGAAAGTCCCAACACGAGAGAATGGCTTTGGCATGAGCGTCGACGTTAGCAGATGACCGACTCGCAAGTGTGGCATGCACTATTGGACCGCAGAATGGCAACAGATTTTAGATCCCAGGGTGCTGGAAGCTGATGGGTGGAACCCCTATGCATAATTCCGACGAGTACACGGAGCTATCCGGCATGGCCACATCGTTCGAAAGCTGGGAATCCTTGCTCGGGCGCCTGCGTCGAATTGAGCGGGGCACGGTCTCGATGCTCGTCTCCTATGACCTCGCCCATCGCCACGGCCATATCGATGCCGCTGATAGTGTTGCCCGCAGCTACAGGCGCTCTTATGGCGAGCTGTATGCAGCACACGACCCTTGGGCGGCACGTGTCAGGGATCTGGCGTTGCCGGGAACGGTCTGGAGCGGTGACCAGATCCTCTCCGATGCGGAGCGGGTGACGAGCAGGTATTACACCGAATGGTTGAAGCCCCAGGGCATCACCCACATTATTCGCGGGGTCCTCAGCCGCGATCGGGAGGAGATCCTGTTCGTTGATGTTGGCAGGGGTGATGAGGCGGGCGATTACCAGCAGACCGATGTCGACAGATATCACTGGATGCTGCCCAAGCTGCAGCGTGGGGCCAGCCTAAGGCTGGTGGTCGATCGGCTCCGTTGGCGCTCGGAAGCTGCCCTGCGGTTGCTGGATATGATTCCAATCGGTATGGTGATTGTTGGGCCAGAAGGCCATCCCGTAATCGTCAACCGATATGCCCGGGACCTATTGTCGGCTTCGGGGCGCAATGCGGAAAATCTGCTCGCCATGTTACAAATGCAACTCGACAGGGCCGATCACCTGCGTCAAAGCAGCCGAAGCCCCAAGGTCCATGAAAGAGTGGCGGTCTCGCGAATGAAGGCGATGGATGCGACTCATTCGATATCTATCCCCCGACCTGGTGGATTGCGCCCCCTCTCTGCCTTGACCGTTCCCTTGAGCATGGCTTGCGACGATGGCGGAGAAGACGCTCTGTCCTGCTTAGTCTTGATCAGCGACCCTGATCATGGAGTCTCTCTCAATCGTGAGCGACTGCAGGAGATCTACGGCTTGACTCCAGCGGAAGCGCGTCTGGCGGCACTGCTGGCTCAGGGCAAACACCTCAAGACTGCGGCCGCCGAGCTTGGGATCTCTTTGGAGACCGCGCGTACTCACCTCAAACGGGTCTTCAGCAAGACTACTTCCGGAGGCCAGGCGGATCTCGTCCGTCTGCTTTTGAACCTTGAGAATCAGGTCGGATCCTCATCCTGACCGCACTTCTCCAGATTTAACCTAAGTCCGAAATTTCCTATTCCCGAATAGGCCCGGCTAGCGAGGGCGGAGTGGATGCGCCCTCGCTGGGCCACCGATTGATTATGCTACGTTTGGGATGGTTTGGGCTTTGGGCCCCATGCCACGAGCTTCTCTCGCACGCGAAGGCATGGCTTGCTGCTGCTGCCCACGCGGCTGGCCTTGCCCCACTGCGGCCCCCTGGGGGCTCGCCTGCGGCACTCCTTGCTGGAAGATTTGAGCTGGACCGACTCTGGGGACATCGGCGCGCTTTACTACAGTGGTCTTCCCGGCCTGCTGGGCTGGCTGGATGCGCCGCTCTAAGGATATCTGATCTTGCTGCTGAACCTGAACAGCCTGTCGGCCTAGCCGAATCCCTGCCGGCGCGGGTTGTCGCTGCGGAACCCCTCCCTGTGCGCCCTTCAACTGGAGCTGGCGGATCACATCCAGCCGGGGATTGCCGACAGAGCTGACCCGCGTACGGATAACCTCCGCCGCCTTGGCCATGTCCTGTTTAGCTTTGTCCCCAAACGCTTGCTGCCATCCAGAAAGAGTGACCGTTTGATAGGAAATGTAACCGCCTGACGCCAACTGCCACGGGCCGGGGATAATGCCCAGGAAATCCACTTGATTGGGATCGCCGGGCACCCACCAGGCAGGGAGGGCGAAATCAGACACAATGTTGCCTTCAGGCCCCTCGTAGTACAGGTTCAGTTCGCATGGATCGCAGACTTCTTGGATGACAATGGTTCCGGTGCCGTCTCCGTTGTCGTATAAGTCGACGGTGTCAACCAGTTGGTCTGCCAACATTTCGAGCAGTTCATGGGAGATGACGCCGGTGATTGGGTAACCGTAGTCCCGGCACAATCCGGCGAATATGACCGCGTACGGCTGATAGTTTCCATCGATGTAGTGGTATCCGAGGGCTCCCTGGGGATCATTTGGCCCTGGGTAGTCGACGACGCTGATCGGGGATCCTCCGCCATTTATATCTAAATAGGCGCTGAGTCCCCAATACCAGTTGAACTCATTCCACACCTGGGACTGGAAATCGGGCAACGCGTTAGCGAGCTCGGTGTCGCTGAACACAGTGGAACTGTTATATAGGCTGATGTATCCGCCACTCATTTTGATCCTCCTTTTGTGTGAACCGGTGGGGGTTGGTGGCGGGACTGTCCCGTCACCGTTTCGTCTTTGCTGCCTACGCTCATCATTAGGATCGGGAAATACAAGAAGTCTGTCGTCCCCCGAATGGGGTAGGAGGATCAGGTGGCGACCCTGCGACGCCGCGGATATAGCGGAGTGTTCTGCATTCGTTGCGCCACGAATGTGTCGAGCTTCTCACGCAAGTAGACTTACGGATGCGATTTAGTGTGCATTGGCTTCTGAAGATGGAGCAGAGCGCAGACATTGCGTGAGCGTTACGTGAACCACAGGCGCTACGAAGCCGGCGGGGCTTGGTTTTGCAGAGTGGCGAGTCTTGCTTTCTGAGCGAGCTTCCACTGATCCGGCAGCCAGGCAGGCAGTTCGTCCATGCGCGCCGCCGACAAGTTGATCAGCAACTGCGTGAGATAGAGTTGCGGATCCACGTCGTGGCGTTGGCAGGTGCTGGTCAGGCTGGCCAGGATGGCCGCCGTCCGCCCGCCGCGCGCGTTGCCGACGAAGAGACTGTCCTTGCGATTGAGGACCACGCGCTTCATCTCTTGTTCCAAGACATTGTTGTCGATGGGCACCGCGCCGTCGGACAAGAACACGTTCAGTTCGGTCCATTGGCCCAGGGCATAGTTGATGGCCTCGGCCATGGGATGCTTGGGCAGCAACTGCTCCTTCCATGCGAGGAACTTCTCGCGCAGTTCGGCCAGCACCGGCGCCGACTGCTCCTGACGCAGCCGGAGCCGCTCTTCCACGGACGCATTACGCGCCTGCTTCTCGACGGCGTAGAGCGCGCGTACCAACTCGATCGCTTCCCGCCCGATCTCGGGAGCCGCCTTTTCCGCGTCGATAAACTTCCTCCTCAAGTGCGCCATGCATCCGGCGCGTATGATTCCGTTGCCGGCCACTACGCCGTTGTACCCGCCGTAGCCATCCATCCTGAAGAGGGGATTGCCAGTCTTTCAAACCCATTGAATCGCGTTGATGCGCTCTTGGGATTCCTTTCCGACTGCCGGACGCAGGTAGCGCATTGTAGAAGCCAAATCCGCGTGGCCCATGTAGTGTTGGACCGTCTTCAGATCGACGCCGTTGCGCAAAAGAGTTGTACAGTACGTCCGCCGCAACTTATGTAGCGTCCAACCTTGGCATTCGTTCAGCTTCGAGCTGCATCCGTCACATCTCCCGCAGTTCAGACCTGCGCGTTTAGCCAATCGCTTGAGCGAGCGCAAAAGATGGGAATTGGGGCTGTCGCTGGTGGTCCCGACAATCAGGCGGGAGTTCGGATGCTTCTTTCTCCATGCCTTCAACGCCTTCAGCAGGTCAGAGGCACATGGAATCTCTCGCTGCTCGGAATCCTTCACGCGAAAATCCCAAAACTTCTTTCCCTGAACTCTGAATGCAGATTCTTCCCAGTCCAAGTCCGTCCACTCCGCATACATCAATTCCTGTTCGCGAAGCCCCAGCTTCAGACCCATCTCGATCGCGATCCGCATGTAGGGATCGGCCGCCTTGAGGATTCCCCGGATCTCTTCCGTTGTGTAGATCGTCGGCAACGCCTCTTCATACTTTGGCTTTGGAGGAACGATGGCCGGATCAACGCCGGCGAATCGAAGGAAGCTTTTCAGTCGAGCATGCTTGTTCGCGACCGTCCGATCTGAGCAGCCCCGCTCACGCAACGCCTTGTGGAATCGGAAAATGTCCTCACGGGTGACCTCGTCAACGAATGTCTTCCGGCACACGTCCAAGAACTCGTTCGTGACCAGCTCCGCCTGCTCCGCCGCTTCCATGGCGTTCCGGTTCTCGGCGTCCTGCACGTAGAGCCCGACAGCCCGGCGCAAATATGTCCTCTTCTCTTCCTCGACGATCTTGGCGCCAGCGTTGTCGGCTGAGAGTTTGGCCGCCAACAAATGAGCTTCCCTGTCACGGGCCGCCAGTGCGTCCGCCGCGTTTTCACCTGCGTTCTTGTAAACAGGTCGGCTGCCCTCGTAGACGAGGATCTGATAGCGGCCTTCAGGGTAGGAAATTTCCTTCCCCTGGTCTGTCACAAACGTGTGGCGAATTCTATTGTTGCGACCAAGCAAAACGGGGAACCGGCGCCAGCCGCGCGGAGTGCGGCAGTACCAGAGCAAGACGGCCTTCAGATTGGGCACTTCCCCTCCATTTACCCTGCTAAAATCTAGCTAAGCGCCAATCTTCTCACGTAATACGCTTATTTTCAATAGTATACAAGCTAGATCTTGAGAATCCCCCTCTCTCCGCCAGGTTTCTCGTTAGACGGCAATAAATAAACTTACTGGATATAGACTGCTTAGTTTTGTCGGCCTCCCGACAATATATGTGCAGAAATGTCACCAATTTTGCACTCCTTCCGGCCTCTAAACCCCAAAAAACCGACAATGACGGGTGGACGAAAGCACTCCCCTCCCGCGCAGAGCAGAGCCAAGCCATTGTAGAGCGGAGGAGATTCGCGTCTTTACGGTTCGCATCTCTTTGAATTTCCCGGAGAGATCCGTTTGACGCAAGTGCTATTTGGGCGACGGGATCGTGCAGTGCTCCTGCTGAGCGATCATTGTGGTCAAAGTCGCTAGAGCGTGTTTCATAAACATTTCCGTAGGGTGATCCAGAAGCAAGCGAGATAGAAGAAGGCGTAGTAGGTGGAGAGCAAGTGTTCATGGCGCACCAGAAGTCGGCGGAACTGCCCGAGCCAGGCATTGGTTCGCTCC
>WNGK01041039.1_pt1 | contig 11492 bp, 14 predicted proteins | sample 5400601 | NCBI WGS metagenome assembly WNGK01 (sample SAMN13153376, study PRJNA577476) | soil metagenome | isolation source: 60 cm soil or saprolite under Garry oak tree replicate 1 | place: USA:California | collected 2016-06-15
CACCGTCTGTGGAAAGGGCAGTCTATGCATAAAAGCTCAGCTTGAATTGTAGTTTAACAGAGCTTCTTTAGTCCTGTTTCAAGCCGCGCTAGCGGCTATAGAGTGTAGCCCCAAGCGTCAGAGCCTGCCGAACGTCTATGGGACAGAAAGAGTCCCCGTTGTTCAGAGGCCGTTACAAAAAAGGCAGGCTATGACCGCTTTTCAGTCGTCGAAAAGTCGGCATCCCGGACATGTGACATGCAGCGTCGATCATGCGGCAAAGTGAAGAGTATTCGGTTACGGACATCTGACGCCGATACTACAGAGTTGAAGTTTTCCTGAGCCGGACATAGGCTGTCCATATGCTGAGCATGGCTCGCCAAATCTAGCAGAAATCCTCTAAATCGTCTGTTCGGGCCTCGGAGCCGGAAATCGACCTCAGCTGTTGGTAAGTCGGCTACTCGTCGATATGCCTCAAAGACTCAGAAGTCGGCATCGAAGAAATTGGCGGTCGCAGACCACAAGCCGACTTCAGGGGGACATGAAGCGATGTTACGGTTAGCCGACGATAAGTGAACGCGTACTTCGTGATCCCTGCGAGAAAAACCGCACTGAGCAGACGACCAAAAAGTTCACAAATCAACGGTGAGAGACGGCTGGCCCACTTGTTGGAGGAGCGAGGCAATTAAGGCATCATCCACGACTTCGGAGGATGCGAGGCGGTGCTGCTGGCGAAAATGAGATACCGCGCTTCGCGTCCGTTTACCGGCAATGCCGTCGATCGTGCCGGTATCCATATCGAGAAACATGAGCAGTACCTGCGCCTGACGGACCTTAATATCGGGTAACAATCCAGTAGCGAAGGCGGCGTAGCATGCGGCCAGTCTCGTATCGTAATCGTTCTTGTGAAAAGCCGGCCCGTTATAGCCACGAGCGAAGGCAGACCAATCGTGTTTCGCAAGCGGTACGTGAAGTTTCTTCGCCCGAAGAAACCACGCCACTGCGGCGAGTTGAGCATCCTCCCCATCCAGCATCGCCTCGATCATGGCGTCGACCGACGAATAACCGGCAAGATGTGCGTTGAAGCCCATGATCTGACCGATTCCCCAGGATGCGCTGTGGAGCGCGGCCGTGCGATTCAATACTGCCGCCTCTTGAAGACGGTCGTATTCCCGAGCCTTTCCAAGGTAACCTCCAGGCGTCGCTGAGCTGATCGATGGATGAGAGTCGTCGAAAGCGCAGCGGGTTTGTTTGCGAAAGATATGCCGCTCAAACAAAATGAGAGGCCGCCGATCCGGCAGAAAGCCACACCCCTGCGTTTCCACGGCCAGAAGCGTCCAGACTTCCGTGGCGCCAACACCAAGCAGATCGGTACATTGAGTCAGGCCCGACTCGGACAACGGTTGTGATGCTCCAACGAATTCCATATAAGGATGCAGTGAGTTGCCTGCGACCCGCGGCCGCAGGCGCTCGAGTACGAGTTGTTACCGGTTCGCGGATTTGTGGACTGTGTGGACTTCTGGTTTGCGAGCCATTTGGATTTCACCTCCTTCCCCAGACGTAGGCGTACGCGGCTGCCAGTGCGGCCCATCCACCCTTGAGCCAGGATTGCCAGAGTTCCAGGTGGGCGACCCGCTCCGAGAGCTTGCGAATCTCGCGCATTTCACCTTCGATCCGACCGAGGGACCTGAGGATTTCGTTAAGGGTGTCCATAATGTCCTCCTTTGGAATTCGGGGTCTGGCACGTAAAGCGGATAGAACCAGTGCCAGCCCCCGAGATTTAACCCGGTTGCTACAGCGTGATGTGCGCTACCGAGTTACTCCAGTCTGTGTATCCGGCCGAGCCGACTGCGCGGACCTGGAAAGCGTAGGTTGTTCCAGGGGTGAGACCGTGGACCGTCATGGACCGGGAGTTGGTGAATAACCCGGCGCTCTGCCAGGCGTCGGGTGAGCCGCCGACGCCGATCGCCGCGTACCGCAGCTCGTAACATTTGGCACGGGCGACGGGATTGACTTTGACCACGAGTTGAGTCGTGTTGCCGAAGTCGATGCCGGCGATCCCCGGCTTCTCCAGCGGGGAAGTCGCCCGACCGAACGTCGCGACCGTAAAGCCGGCGTTCAGAACAGCCGCGACGTCTCCACCGCAGTTGTCCTGGACGTAATGCGCCAGCTTGGCCAGAATCGCCATCAGCGCGGCTCGTTTGCTGTTCTTATGCGCCGTCGCGGCGGTACCCCCTTGAACCTGGGCCGCCGCAGCCGCACTGAGCTCATCGACAGCCGCCTGTGCCGTCTTCAGGTCCACCGGCGGACTCGCGAAAACCCCGTTGCCGGTCATCCCCTGAATAACGGCGCCTGCTGCGGCGATGAGCTGCCCGTCGGTTTGTCTCTTGTAATTTTGCAAAAGTCGAATGGGTTGGGACATCGTCTTTCTCCTATGGTTAATGGTTAATGGTTGATGGTTTGTTGAAACGAGACGATCGTCGGCACAACGCCGACAATGTTCTCTGCGACGGACACCCTTGTCGGGTCGCAAAGAAACTGGTGTCCGTGGCGAGGACAATGCTCCTGGCCACGGGGAGAGTTGTCTCGTCGCGGAGACGAGGGGCTCCGCGACGCAAAGGATTGCTTCGATGAAGGAGACGATCTTCTCGGACCCGATGAGAACAGGGTTCGAGGCTTAGAAAACGGTCATGGCTTCGATGAGCATTGCCTGGATCGCGAGGAAGATCCTCGACGGCATCATGAGAACGCGCTTCATCAAAAGGACCACGCTCCCGGTCACAACGACAATGCGCATCGTGACGAAGGGCACGCTCAAAACCGAGCCAGTCTGCAACCTGGTGAAATGAATCGATCTGCGTGGTGTCGCCGACAATGCTCATCGTGACGACGCGCATGCTCATCGTCATGATGCGCATGCTCACGATGACCAAGCCCGTGGTCGATGAGACGAAGACGGTGGTCGAAGCGACAGAGACCGTTGTCGATGTGACGGATCGACCGGTCTCCTCGGCACTGACCCTTCTCCGATAGACGAAGACAATGCGCTGTGGGCCGCAGACGATGCTCGTCGAATTACCGGGAATCGTCTCGGCGAGGTTGAGCATCGTTTTCGTCGCGTCGAGGATGCTCTCGGTCGTTTCGGCCATCGTCTCGATCGCGTCGAGAATGCTCTCCGTCGTTTCGACTATCTTCTCGAGCGCATCGACAATGCTCTTGCTCACGCCGACACTCGTCTTGTTAATGAAGCCGACGGCCGGCGTGACGAAGACGATGATGTGATTCGTTGCGTTCATGGGGCGCCTATAGAGCACGCGACGCGGCAAAGCGAACGGGATAGCCTTTCTGCGATGAATGAGCGGCTTGCGAATTACGGAGGGGATTAGAGGGAGCGAGAGATTCAACGTTTACGTTGAGCGATTCAACGTAAACGTTGAATCGTCGAAATCGCGCTTGACATGGATGGCCGAGTAAGATTAGTCTATAACCTTATTGAATAAGCTTAGGAGTTGTAGAATGATGAAACGGGAACTGCCGGCGCCGGAAACGATTGGACACTTTGAGCAGGTGATCCTGACCGCCATCATGACGCTAGGCGGTGAATCCTATGGCGTGCCGATTTACGACAAGGTCTGCGAGCTTGCTGAAAGACGCGTCAACATGGGTTCGCTCTATCTCACGCTCGATCGATTGGAGGAAAAAAGACTGCTCTCCTCGAGGCAATCGGATCCGGCGAAGGAACCCCGAGGACGACCCAAACGCTTCTAGAGCGTACGACGATGGCTCAAGAAACGCTCAAAATTGGTCCGCCAAGATATATAGCCGCTATTGTCGGAGCGCTGACTCCTCGCGCGTTCCGCACCGCGTTGTTGGTTCGGCTGGCGGCCAACTACAAGACCGTTCCAGGCTACATCGCCGGCGGCATCGCCGGGATACGTAAAACGACCATCGTCCAGGCGGTCGACGCCTTCAACCCGTGGCGGTTGTTCGGTGATTTGTGTTGCCTCTACATCGCATTTTGCACAGCGCCGGCGTTGCCGCTGACCCTCATCCTGGCGGTTGGGGTCACGGTGTTGGTCTGGCGCGATGCCTATACCGATCCGCCCGAGTCGTCGGGCGCCGAGGCGGTTACAGACGCGATCGTGCTCGGGATATTCATCGTGGCATCGCAGACGGTCCTGCTGCTGGCGGTGCCTTCGATGATGATGTCGGCAGGTCTCGGGATCGGTCTATCCATCGGCATGGCGATGGTCTCGGGATGGCGTTTCGCCTTTCGCATGAAGGACCCACCGCGTGGGCCAGCCCTCGATGCGTACCGATCCGTGTGGCGTACGAATGTGCTGTGGATGATCGGGTTTGCCGGCCTAAGCATAGCCAACACCTGGATCGTCGCGGCGACATGGGTAGGCCGGGATTTCCTGTATGTCATCACCCCGATCTTCTTTTTCGTTCTCGATTACCGGATGCAATCGAACGCCATCGGTGCCATGGTCCGAAAAGATGAACCATTGTCGATACGCACCGATCCCAAAGAGCAGGAACTCGGCGCCAAACAGAACAGTCTGTTGCGGGGGCAGCCGAAGACCGGGCCGGAATTGCCCGCGTCGAAATGGTTCGAACCTCTCTTCCAACTCGGTCTCGCTGTTCCCATATGTTCGGCGGTGGTGAGTGTGCTGCTTGGCCGCATTCCGCCCGAGAACGTGGACTGGATGCAGTTGGCGGCGAATACCGCCGCGCTGGTGACGTTGTCGATCCTCTGGATCGAGGTCAAGAAGATCAATGCGCAGGTCGCGCTTGCGATTCAGAAGGAGATCGACGATCTCAAGAAAGGGAGGGGGACATGAGCGACCCCATACACGATCTGGTGGGCGCGAGTCCCGCGCTGGCCAATGTGATTGCCTTCATCGGCACCGTCGCCGGTTTGAACCTTAACGTGCTGCTTGAAGGGGAAAGCGGAACGGGTAAAGAGCTGGTGGCCCGCGCTATTCACCGAAACAGCGCCCGGTCGAGCCGGCCATTCATCGCGATCAACTGTGCGGCCATACCGGAAACCACCCTGGAGAACGAATTGTTTGGCCATGAGAGGGAAGCGTTCACGGGCGCGGTGACGAGGAAGAAGGGAAAATTCGAACTTGCCGACGGGGGAACCCTGTTTCTGGATGAAATCGGCGAGATGAGCTGGACGATTCAAGCCAAGCTCCTACGCGTTGTTGAATATGGAGAAATCCAGAGAATCGGTGGCGGCGCGGAGCCAGTTCATGCCGACGTTCGATTGATTGCGGCGACCAACCGGAACATGCCTGCGGCGGTGGCCAACGGTGATTTCAGGGAAGACCTTTACTACCGTTTGGATGTTCTACCTCTCCGACTGCCTCCGTTGCGTGAACGACGTGAGGACATTCCGGTTCTGGCGCGACATTTTATATCGGCCTCCGCGAGCCGTTCCGGCCGCCGCGTCACCGGAATCTCGTCGGATGCGGCGGCGATCCTGTTGAATTACGATTGGCCCGGCAACGTCCGCCAACTCAAGAACGTCGTGCAGCGTGCGGTCGCGTTCGCTTCCGGAGAAACGATACAGCCGAAGGACCTCCCGGATGTCGTGTTCGCCCCATCTCCGGTGGAAACGCTGGACGAAGCCGTCTTTCGCGCGAAACGCCAGTTCGTTGAGAACGTCATGAAGCTCGGCAACGACAATTTCAAGAAAGCTGCAGAGATGCTCGGAAAACATCCGGCCGGTCTGTCGCGATTGCTCGACAGTCTCGGTCTTTCACACCTGAAAAAGTATCAGCGAGGCCCCTATGAAACCCTCTAATGTGTTCCAACTGAAAATCGCTCTCGGTTATGGCGTGGCGGGAAGCCCGCCAGACCCTCGGCCTGGCCGTCGTCGTCGGCCTCCTATTTTCGCTTATCCATCCGCGGGAATCCGCCGATATTGGTAACGCGGCTCACTCCTACTTTTCCAATGCTAGCGCAACTAGTTCCGCCGGCTCTGTCGGCATACCGACGGCGAAGGCGATGTACTGCTTGCCGTTCACCATATAGGTCATCGGCATGCTTCCCATCATGCCGGGAATCTTCACCTCGCCGCCCAGAACGGCGCCGTTCTTTTTGTCGTAGGCGCGCACAACGGGAGCTCCGACCCATCCCTCGCCGGCGATGAGCAACGTTTTGGTGACGAGAAGCGTGGCGTGCAAATTGAAAAAGAACGAGCACAGCACTTGTGACTACTTGGATTGATTTCTTCGAATATATCTCTTGATCGTCAGGCCTTATTGCCCCCAGAGTTTTCCGGGTAGCGTCTGGAGGACGAATCGCTGCCAAAATTCGCTTGCGCCCCAGGCAGCGTGGGCACTCCAGATGGGGCGGGGCTCCCGTTGTGCGCGCCTACGACAAAAGACCGGGACCGTTCTGGGCGAGGTGAAGATTTCCGGCATTGTGGGAAGCATGCCGATGACCTATATGGTGAACGGCAAGCAGTACATCGCCTTCACCGTCGGTACGGCGACGGAGCCGGCGGAAGTAGTTGCGCTAGCATTGGAAAAGTAGATTTTCTGCCCGCTTGCGACACCTGAGGCGTGGTCGCGTCCGGCGGATGAATCGCTGCGAATTCGCACGCGGCCCGTGCAGCGGGGCATTCGAGTACATTGAAGGCGAACACGCGGAGGAAGGTTCGAGTGGCTCTGGTATCCGAAACGGTTACGTACGGCCTCGATCTGTGTAGGAACAGGTGGTAGGCAAACAGAAACTATCGGCGCTTGGTGAGATCATGGTATCGGTCCGGAAGTTTACGAAAGGGCTCTGATCGGTTATGTTGGAGCTATGAAATCGGATGATTTAGTCACGGTGGACCCGGAAATCCTCGGAGGAACGCCTGTATTTAAAGGAACACGCGTCCCGGTAAAGGCCCTCTTTGAGTATCTCGAAAACAACTACACGCTTGAACAATTCCTTGAATGCTTTCCATCAGTCACGCGAGAGATGGCTTGCCGAGTTTTGGAGCGTTCTGAGACTGCGTTGCTATCACTGTCGTAAGGATGAAAATTTTATTTGATGAGTGTGCACCCTGGCCGATGCACAAAATCTTTGTAGGCCACGAGTGCAGCGCCGCGAGTGCGTGCGGATGGGCTGGCATTAAGAATGGCGAACTTCTCCGCCTTGCCGAAGGTCTGTTTGATGTCTTTGTCACCGCCGACCAGAACATCCGCTACCAGCAGAACCTCAGCAACCGTCAGATTGCGATCCTTGAGCTCTCCACGAACGACCTACGTCGTATTCTTGCTGCATCCTCTTTGCTCCAGTCCGCAGTTACAGCGATAGAGCCAGGCGACTTCTGCCATTTGGAGATTCCATGAGGCGAAGCCTTTCAGGAAATATGTTCACCAACTCCCAGAACGACTGGCCGCCGTGGACTCCTGCTGCTCATGGCTATTTCATGCGGCCGATTGATAAACACTAGCGACTGCTCGTTACTAATCCGGCACCTTACGACGGCATCATTCTCGCTGACGCGGCCTTTCGCGCACCCTGCCGGGGTCATCCCGCCCTCCTGCTGCCCTTGCGTGACGAATCGGCCGATTTCACGGACTTGCTCGACTCATCGGGCTCGTTCGATTTGGCCCCCCCTCCCGCAGCCGGGTTCACACGAACCGTATGTTGCGGCGCCGAGGCTTGAGCGATCTCAATGCCGAAGATTTCCGACAGATCGCCGGTATCGAGAACCTTTGCGGCGGTTGGCCGCTTCTTGGCGGGGGACGGGCCTTTGCCGGCGTGGGCGATGAGATCCTGGTGGTTCACTTGGCGAAGCGTGAATAAGAGGTCGGGTTTTTCGTCCAGGCGGGCGCCGATGCCGTAGAGGACGGCGGCGACGTGTTTGCACATGGAGGCCCAGTCGGGACAGCTACACTTGAAAGTGATTTCGGAGGGGGAGGGAAAGAGGCCGGTTTTCTCCTGGCAGATGCGGGACATCACGGCTTTTGAGAATCGGCCTTGGAGTAGCTCGACTAAAGAGTCGATGGCGCCGGCGCAGTCGGCGCAGACGGCGCGCCAGCGGACCTGAGGGACGGCGGCCACTTTCACTTCGATCTTGTAAATCGAGGACCCGCTCACCAGGGCCGCAACAGTGCCGGGCTCGATGCGCAGGTTGACGACCGAGCCGTTGCGGACGTAGGTGCGGCCGCGGGGCAAGCGGTTGCGAGCTTCGCAGCTTCGCGAGCGGCTTGCGCACGGCGCTTCGCGACCGGCACATGGGGTTTCCAGCGGTCATATCGATCGTAACGGTCATAACGCATGCGTCATTCTCCAGAAGCAGCGTGAACGTCCAGCGCAACCAGCTTCAGCAGCTCGTCGTTTTTCATTTCGGTCAGCAACAGCTCGACCCCGCCTTCGAGCAGGTCCTTCGAGAGCTGCCGTTTCGATTCGATGAGCACGTCGATTTTCTCCTCGACCGTTCCCCGGCACAAGAACTTATGTACGAGGACGTTCTTCGTTTGGCCGATGCGGAAGGCGCGGTCCGTCGCCTGGTTCTCGACCGCCGGGTTCCACCATCGATCGAAATGGATCACGTGCGAAGCCGCAGTGAGGTTGAGACCAAACCCGCCGGCCTTGAGGGAGATCACGAAGAACGGCACGGCTTCGTCTTCCTGAAACTGCGTGACAAGTCCCTGGCGCTTTTTCACGGTAGTTTCGCCATGCAGGATGAGTCCAGGCCGCCCGAACACGGATCCAAGAAAAGCGTGAAGAGGCCCGGTGACTTCTCGAAATTGCGTAAAGACGAGGACCTTCTCCTGACGAGCGGCGATAACTTCCGCGATCTCGCGCAGGCGCCCGAACTTGCCGCTGCCGGCTGCGCTCCACTCGCCGTCGCCGAGCCACTGCGATGGATGATTGCAAATCTGTTTGAAGCGCATCAGAAACGCGAGGACGATGCCGCGCCGCTGGATTCCGTCGCTCCGGTCGAGCTCGCCGGTAAGCTCCGTCACGGCCTCCTGGTAGAGCGCTGCTTGTTTCGGCGTCAGCGGACAGAATGCTTTCATCTCGGTCTTGTCAGGAAGGTCGGCGATGACGGTCTTGTCTGTCTTCAAGCGCCGGAGAATGTACGGGCGCACCAGGTCGCGAAGCGGCGCGTAGGGATTGTGCTGTCGGTTTGCGAGCCGTTTGGTGAAACTCGCAAATTCCTTAGCGGAGCCGAGCAGCCCGGGGTTGATGAAATCGAAGATCGACCAGAGATCCCCGAGACGGTTTTCCACCGGCGTGCCGGTGAGGGCGATCCGCCCCTGGGCATCGAGTTGTTTAGCGGCCCGCGTCTGCCGGGCGCCCGGGTTCTTGATAGCCTGCGCTTCGTCCAGCACGGCCAGACGCCACGGAATCTTCAGCAAGCCGGGGACACGTAAGAGCGATCCGTAACTCGTGATTACCAGATCGATGTCAGCAAGCTGCCTCCCGTCGAGCGACTGCAGAGCGGCGGACGGCATGGCGGATGGATGAGCGATGAGCGCCTTCAGGCTCGGAGCGAAACGTTCGATCTCCGACACCCAGTTCGCTAGCAGCGATGCCGGCGCAACGAGCAGGCTCGTCCGCCTCGGTTCCTCGCCGCGACGAAGCGTGAGCATGAGGGCGAGCACCTGCATGGTCTTGCCCAATCCCATGTCATCGGCCAGGCAGGCGCCCAGGCCCAATGTTGACAAGAGGTGGAGCCAGCGAAGACCCACCTGCTGGTACGGCCGCAGCTCGGCCTTGAGAGCATTGCCAGGATCGATGCCTGCGAGCGCATCCGGCCGGCGGAGCCCCTCGAGCTTCTCGGCCAACCACGGGCCAGCGGCTACGCGAGACCATTCGGCATCGCCGGCGGATGCTTCGCCGCCCGAGACATTCGCGCCCGCGATCATACGCATGGCCGCGGCGAAGCTTAGCCCCTGATCGGCCGCGGCGGCTTCGGCCGCCCGAAACTGGTCGAGCATTCGAGAGAGCTTGTCTCGATCCACCTCGACCCATCGCCCGCGGACCAGATGAAGGCCGTCGGATGCGGCGAGCAGTTTCGAAATTTCGGCCTCCGTCAGCGGCTCACCGTCAAGAGTAACTTCCATTCGGAAGTCGAGCAGAGCGTCGCTGCCCAGACCGGACGGCGCCTTCGCTCCGACGGTTGCGCTGACCTGAGGCCGCGGCGGCCGGTTCGCTCGCCAGGCGCCGGGAACGCGCACCACAACTCCCGCCGCTTCCAGCCGCGGCAGATCCGTCAGAAGCTGCAAGGCTTCCGCCGGTGTCCAGCGCAGCGGGTGATAGATCTCGCCTGCCTCCACCATCGACTTGAGCCAGAGGCACTGCTCCGCCGCGCGCTGCACCGGCAGGAGCAACGATAGGAGCCGGGACTTGTTCGTCCTGCCCGCGTACTCGCTGAGAGCGCGGCCGAGCGGCACATGTTGAGCCTTGGCGTGAGCGGACAACCGCGTGGTGTAGGTTGCAAGGAATGCGAAGGGCGCTTGGTCGTCCTTACGGTTTTCGGCGAGATTGAAGTGGACACGGCCAACGAGATTCCAGGCCGGACTCTTCCACTTGAGGAAGTCCTGAACCGATACTTTCGATGCCGAGAGCTCCACGCGGAACGCCGCGTCGAGAGCCTCCCAGAGCGATTGAAGAACAGTTGCTGTCAGGTATTCCGCGCCGGTCATGGGCGGTGCAGCGGCGGCGAGCGACTCCAGTTCTTCATTCGGTATGGGTGGAACGTCCGGTAGCGCACCGAGTTCGTTAAGATCCGGCAGCGTGCAGACTCCGGTCACGTAGCGCGAGGCGAATTCCCGCCAGTAAGAGAACACGGCCGGCATTTCACTTTTCACTTCGCCCGCGCCGAGCTGCAAGAGGCCGTGGCCATGACCGCGGGCGAACGCTTCCTGTAGCCTGCTCGCGAGCTCGGGAGGCAGGACGGGCGCATCCTCAACGCGATCGAGCAACAGATGCCCATGGGGTGTAAGTATTGGCGCGAGAGCGGTCATTTACTTGGAAGTCGGCTTTGTTAGCCGCCGGCACTCCGGCGCATTGCCGTAGCTACATTCTAGAGCTACGCTGGCTTCGGGACTGCACGCGTCTTCATACGGTAACGGAAGGCCATCCTTCTCCTCAATGCCGTTCGCGAGTGACGCACAACAAGAAATCGTACATGATAAAGATCGTGGAGAATCGAAGACCATGATGCTCTTTCGACTTTTGAGCTGGCCGTATCTACGAAGGCATCTGCTGCGGTGGGCCTTGACGTTGGCAGGAATCATTTTGGGTGTCGCCGTTTTTGTAGCCATGCACACGGCGAACCGATCGATCTTCAGCGCCTTCGACAAGACGGTGGATCAAATTGCCGGAGCCACGCAGTTACAGGTGTCCGCAGGAGAGTTTGGCTTTGACGAATCCGTCCTGGAGCGGGTGCACTCGGTGCCCGAGGTTGGCGTGGCCGTGCCGGTCATTGAAGCCACAGTCGAAACGAATATTCCGGGCCAGGGCAGCATGCTGATTCTGGGAATCGACATGAC
>WNGK01007430.1_pt1 | contig 11491 bp, 6 predicted proteins | sample 5400601 | NCBI WGS metagenome assembly WNGK01 (sample SAMN13153376, study PRJNA577476) | soil metagenome | isolation source: 60 cm soil or saprolite under Garry oak tree replicate 1 | place: USA:California | collected 2016-06-15
GGGTTCAATACAGCGAGGATAAGGCTGGGGTGCAGGCGACCTATTCTGGCCTCAAGCCGTTTGACATCTCGCTCGGAGGCGGCGTCACGGTCAGGCGCGACTTTGATTTCTTCCGGGCCGAAGCAAGCGCCAAAACAAAGCCTGCCCCTTTCGTCAAGTTCGAGATCGAAGCGAAATTCTAGGGAAAGATTTCGTCGAGCTTTCTGGCCACTGCCTGACTGCCGCGAACTTTCAGGCGACCAGTCATGAAAGCCCATGTGCCCTTGAGTTTGCCGTTCGACATCGCGACCCAATCGTTGTCGCTGGTGATGAACGTGACGCTTGGATTGTCGATCTTTCCCTTTCCCATCTTGTAGGTCCCGTCGTTCACGTCGATCCACCATTCGCCGCCGTTCGGGCCGCTGAGTTCCCACTGATAACGCGCGTGCACGCCTTTAGCCTTGTCGGCTTTGAAACTCCCGCGCATTGAATCAAACACCTGCTGCGGTGTCGAGGCATCGGGCTCGTTCGATGCCGCGTTGCCAACAGTCAAACTTGCCGCTATGGAGATGATCGCTGTTGCCAGATAACAGCGCATACGTTGTTTCTTCATTTTATTCCTTAAATCTGGATCGTCCCTCCGAGTCAAATCGGCTGTCTAGCCACTGACCGTCAAGCACGTTACGCGGCAGCGGCGCACGTGGACTAGCACATCTTAGTACAAGGTTTTGTCCAACGCGCCGATTTTACGGGTCTGTGGCCAAAGCGACGCGACGCCAAGCACGACCAGGATTGTTCCAATACCTCCGGCGACAACCGAAATGACAGGACCAAACAGCGCGGCCGTCAGTCCCGATTCGAGCGCGCCGAATTCATTCGAAGTTCCGATAAAAATATTGTTCACGGACGAAACGCGTCCCCGCATTTCGTCAGGTGTGACCAGTTGGACAATTGAGCCACGAATGATCACGCTCACGCTGTCGAATGCCCCGATAAGAAACAACAAGCCGAGCGACAACCAGAACGCTTTGGATAAGCCGAAAAGAATCGTCACGATGCCGAAACCGGTGACGCACCATAATAGGGTTTTGCCGGCCTCTTTCATCGGCGGCAGATGCGCCACAAGCAGCGCCATTGCGAAAGCGCCAACCGCTGGAGCGGCACGCATCCAACCGAGCCCGACAGGTCCGCAATGCAGGATTTGATCGGCGAAAATTGGCATCAATGCCGTTGCACCGCCGAGGAGCACCGCAAACAAATCCAGTGTGATCGTTGCCAGGATCACCTTTTTGCGAAACACAAATCGGAGTCCGGCGATGAGGCTTTTCCAGGTGCTCTTCTCAATCTGATTTCGCGATTGTGTGCTCCGATGGATCGGCAGAACCAGAGCGAAAAATAAAAATGCGCAGACTGCATCAAGCAGATAGACAAACGGAAAACCGACATACGCCACCAGCAGCCCGCTGACGGCCGGGCCGACCACTGAGCCGATCTGGAAAATGCTGTTGTTCCACGTTACCGCGTTCGCAAAGGCATCACGGGAAATCAGTGTGGGAAAAAACGCGCTGCGCGCCGCCCAACTAAATGTGCGCGCCACGGCTCCGATGAAAAGAAGCAGATAGATCAATGGAATCGACGCATCATTGAAATGGAATGCCGGATGGTGACGCTCGAAAATCGTGGCGATGCCGGCCAGTGCGTGATTACCTCCGCGCAACGGCGCGATCAGAGGAATGGAGAGATGCTTCCAAGAGACAAGAGCCAGCGCTACTGACGCGAGCGCGCTAAAGATTTGCGACACCAGAATGATGCGTTTTCGACTGAATCGGTCCGCCAAATGTCCCGCGGGTAACGACAATGCGACCACCGGCACGGCGATGACCAACCCGACCAGGCCAAGCGCGGTCGCGGAATGGGTGCGCGCATAAAGCTCCCATTCCACCGCGATGGCAAGCATCTGGCGGCCGATAATCGAGAGTAAATTGCCCGCGGTGAAGAGGCTGAACCCGCCAAAACGGAACGCCGCGTACGGATCATGCGCTCGACGCTCCAATTCGATTGGCGGAGTAACCGCCGGGCGCTGACCCTGTGGCGATTCATAGGATGCTTGGTCGGTTGGATGCGGCATGCTCGAGCGCGTTCGTTCGAACACGCGCACGAGATTGTAAATTGAGCCGCCAGCGCCGCAACCCTGCGAGAAGCGGAAAGGTAATGGCGCGCTTTGGGTCCGAAAGGGTGAAGGTGCCCCGGCTGAGAAAAGTGCCAAAAATTGCGAATTTTTCTTCCATTCCGCAACTCGGCTGCGGTAGAGTCAGCGCCCGGCAGGAAAAATGGATAACATTATCGAGGCGAGAGAACTGCAGATTGAGCGCAAGCATTTCTATGTGGAGCTCCGTGAAAATGAGCGCGGGAAATTCTTGCGCATCATTGAAGAAGCTCACGGCCGCCGTAACAGCATTATCGTGCCGAGCACCGGCGTGGATGAATTTACCGCGGCAATCTCTGAAGTTCTGACCAACGGAAGCGCGCCGCTATAAATCGACGGGCAAACTAGTCCGACGATTTCGGCGACCCGTTCTGTTTTCCTTTTATTCGCTTGTCGCGTTGACCACCGTGACGCCCGAAACTACTTTGGCGCGTTCGTCCACTGTGGGGTTTCTGCGCTTCTCAACCATGGCCACAAAACAAAAATCCACCCGTCGAAAAGGAAGTCGTCGCTCAAAGACAAGGTCGACGCCAAAAGCGCGCACGACCGTTCTCGAGAAAAAAAGGAAAACGCGGCGGTATGTTTATTATTTCGGCGACGGACACGCGGACGGGTCAGGCAGCATGAAATCGCTCCTCGGCGGGAAAGGGGCAAACCTCCACGAGATGACGCGCATCGGCTTGCCTGTGCCACCGGGCTTTACACTCACCACAGAGGTTTGTAGTTATTTTTACGATCACAAACGGAGCTATCCGCCGCAGTTGGAAGTCCGGGTCGCAGACGCGCTGGCCAAGGTTGAAAAGTCCGTCGAGAAAAAACTCGGTGACAAGGAGCGGCCGCTGCTCGTCTCCGTGCGCTCGGGCGCGCGGGATTCCATGCCCGGAATGATGGACACGATCCTGAACCTCGGGATGAACGACGAGGTGGTGGAGATCGTTGCAGAAAAAACAAACAACGCGCGCTTCGCATGGGACTCGTATCGGCGCCTTTTGCAGATGTACGGCGACGTGGTGATGGGCGTGCAGAAGCGCCCCGGCGAAGACCACGAACCATTCGAAAGCGTGATCGAACATTTAAAAGACGAACGTTACGGCAAGCATGACTTCCCGGACGTGAGATTAACAGTCGCAGATTTGAAGGAGCTGGTGCAGCGCTTCAAGGGGTTGATCAAAGAGCGGACTGGAAAGTCGTTTCCGCAAGATCCAACTCAGCAGCTTTGGGGCGCAATCGGGGCGGTATTCAGCTCGTGGATGAACGATCGCGCGATCGTTTATCGACGGAAGTACGGGATCCCACACGATTGGGGCACGGCAGTCAACGTGCAAACGATGGTCTTTGGCAACATGGGCAAAACAAGCGCGACTGGAGTTGCATTCACGCGCGATCCAGCCACCGGCGAAAAAGTCTTCTATGGCGAATATTTGATTAACGCGCAGGGCGAAGACGTCGTCGCGGGCGTACGCACGCCGCATCCGATCGCCGATCTGGCAACGGAGATGCCAGCAGCGCACAAAGATCTGATGAAAGTCCGCGCCATCCTTGAACATCACTTCAAAGACATGCAGGACCTCGAGTTCACCGTGGAAGAAAATCGTCTCTATATTTTGCAAACACGGAACGGCAAGCGGACCGGCCATGCTGCCGTGCGCATCGCTGTCGACATGGTCGGCGAAAAATTGATTACGAAAAAAGAGGCGGTGCGACGCATCCCGGCAGATTCGCTCGCTCATCTTTTGGCGCCGATTTTCGATCGGCAATCAGCAAAGGAAGCGAAAAAAATCGGAAGCGGTTTGGCCGCCGGACCCGGAGCGGCTTGCGGTCACGTTGTTTTCAGCGCCGAGGAAGCCGTCGCGCGCGCGGAAAGAGGAGAAAAGGTCGTGCTCGCCCGCATTGAAACTTCGCCGGAAGACTTGCGCGGCATGATTGCGGCGGAGGGAATTCTCACTTCGCGCGGCGGCGTCTCTTCCCACGCAGCGCTGGTTGCGCGGCAAATGGGAAAAGTGTGCGTGTGCGGCGCGACTGGGATTCAAATCGATTACCGAAGCCGCACATTGAGCGCGAACGGCACGACGTTGAATCGAGGGGATTATATCTCAATCGATGGAACTGCCGGCGAGGTTTTTGCCGGCGAAGTCGCGACTGCGCCATCGGAGATTGTCCAAGTGCTCGTCGATCAATCGCTCGATCCGAAGAAGAGCGTCACGTATCAGGAGTACGCGAAACTGATCAAGTGGACGGATGAATTTCGCACCCTTGGCGTGCGCACGAATGCCGATACACCCGAGCAGGCGACAAATGCGGTCGCCTTCGGAGCGGAGGGGATCGGGCTTTGCCGGACGGAACACATGTTTTTCGAAGGCAACCGGATCGACGCCATGCGTGAGATGATTCTTGCCGGCACGAAAGACGAGCGTGCGCGCGCGTTGGCCAAACTGCTTCCCTACCAGCGCGACGATTTCGCCGGTATCTTTACGGCGTTAAAAGGTTTGCCCGCGACGATCCGGTTTCTTGATCCGCCGTTGCACGAATTTCTTCCGGCCGATCACGCGCAACAAAACGAACTGGCGAACAAACTCGGCGTGCCCGTAGAACAAATCGGCCGGCGCGTGCACGAGTTGCACGAGTTTAATCCAATGCTCGGTCATCGTGGTTGCCGGCTCGGCATCGTTTATCCCGAAATTTCTGAAATGCAGACACGCGCAATTTTTGAAGCCGCTGCGAAAGTGCAGCGCAAAGGGATTAAGGTCCATCCCGAGATCATGATTCCCCTGGTAGGATTTCCGCGTGAGCTAAAGCTTCAGATCGATATCGTTCGCCGGGTCGCCGGCGAAGTGGCAAAGGAAAAGCAAACGAAATTCAACTATCTCGTCGGGACAATGATCGAAATCCCGCGTGCCGCGCTCGTGGCCGACCAGATTGCGCGCGACGCTGAGTTCTTCAGTTTTGGCACCAATGATCTTACACAGACAACATTGGGAATGAGCCGCGACGATTCCGGCAGTTTTTTGCCGGCTTACGCGGAGCTTGATATTGTTGATACGAATCCATTCGCGACGATTGACCAGAAAGGCGTTGGGCGATTGATGGAAATCACCCGGGACCTGGGCCGAAAAACTCGGCCAAAGATTAAACTTGGAATCTGCGGCGAACATGGGGGTGAGCCCACGAGCGTTAAATTCTGTCACCGGCTCGGTCTGGATTACGTGAGCTGCAGCCCATTCCGGATTCCCATTGCGCGACTGGCAGCGGCGCAAGCAGCCCTCGAGAGTTAAACTCGTGGTCACGTTTGCGGACATCGAGGCGGCGCGCAAGCGCATTGCCGGTGCAGTTTCCTATTCGCCTTGTCCGCCTTCTATCCCTCTTAGCGAAACCACCGGCATGGAGATTTTCTGCAAGCTCGACAACTTGCAACGGACGGGAAGTTTTAAGGAACGCGGCGCGCGCAACGCCCTCGCGCAACTGTCGCCCGAACAACAGAGACGCGGTATTATCGCCGCGTCCGCTGGCAATCACGCTCAGGCACTGGCTTATCAGGGCAAGTTACTCGGCATTCCTGCGACTGTGGTGATGCCGAAATTTGCGCCGCTCGTGAAAGTAAGCAATTGCCAGGAACTCGGCGCGACAGTCGTCCTGCATGGAAAAGATTTCAGCGAAGCAAAAGCGCACGCGCACGAGGTCGCGAAGGAAAAAGGCCTCGCTTACATCGACGGCTACGATGATCCGGCAATCATCGGCGGCCAGGGAACAATGGGACTCGAAATCATCGAGCAAACTTCCGACCTCGAAGCTGTGATTGTTCCGGTGGGTGGCGCCGGCTTAGTCGCCGGCCTTTCTTTAGCCATCAAGACTTTGCGGCCAAATGTGAAGATTGTCGCCGTTGAAGCGGAGAACGTGGCGAGCTTTTCAGCAGCGCTGGAGGCGGGCAAACCGACAAAGATCGCGATGCATCCAACTCTGGCGGATGGGCTCGCCATTCCACAGGTCGGCTCGAACGCGTTTCGAATCGCGAAGTCACTTGTCGATCTTGCCGTCACCGTGACCGAGGAACAGATCGCCCTGGCGATCCTGCGTCTTGTCGAATTGGAAAAAAGTGTCGTTGAAGGAGCCGCGGCAACGCCGCTCGCCGCGTGCATGTCCGGAAAACTGAAAGAGCTCGCCGGCAAGCGAGTAGTCCTTTTAATTTGCGGCGGCAACATTGATCCGAACGTGCTTAGTCGCGTGATCGAACGGGGTTTGGTTGCGGACGGCCGCCTTGGTCGATTCACCGCCATCATCAGCGATCGGCCGGGTGGCCTGGCCGATTTGGCGGCGCAAATCGCTTCGACGGGTGCGAGCATCAAACAAGTTGTGCATGATCGCGCTTTCGCTAGTTCGGACGTTTCCGCAGTAAACGTTCTCTGCACAGTTGAGACCCGAAACCACGAACACCTCGCGGACCTTCGCGCCTCGTTGAAAAGTCACGGGGTCAAAACCTACGACTCAAAGTGATTTTCTGTAGCGGCCCCGAAAGCGTTCGGGGTCGCATTAATCTTCCGGCGCTCATAGAGCGCGCTACAGCACTTGAAGCGTAATACGCCTTCCGTAGTCTCTTCAAATGAAATGGCGCGAACGAACGATTGATTTCGATTCATTCGTGCACCGTCACATCGGTCCGAACCAGCAAGAGATCGATGCGATGCTGGCCAAAGTCGGTTTCGAGGATCTCGATGCCCTCATCGACGCCGCAATTCCGAAAAATATCCGACTTGATAGACGATTAGATTTGCCCGAAGCGAAATCCGAGCGCGAAGCGCTGGCGGAACTGAGCGCACTCGCGAAGGAAAACAAAGTCGCACGCTCTTTTATCGGCGCAGGCTACTCCGACTGCATTACACCACCAGTTATTCAGCGAAACGTCCTTGAAAACCCCGGCTGGTATACGGCTTACACGCCGTACCAGGCGGAAATCGCACAAGGCCGGCTCGAAGCACTCCTCAATTTCCAAACGATGGTGACCGATTTGACGGCGCTCGATATCGCAAACGCCTCTCTACTCGACGAAGCCACCGCTGCCGCCGAAGCGATGTCGCTTTGTCATGCAGCTGTAGCCGGGGGCGGTGACCCCGGTCGCAACAGGAGACAAACGTTCTTCGTCGCCGACAATTGTCACCCGCAGACAGTTGCTGTGATCCAAACACGCGCAGAACCACTCGGCATTGAGATTAAGATCGGCAACTACTCGCGTCTAAAATTCGACGACACCGTTTTCGGCGCGCTCGTGCAATATCCCGCCACAGATGGCGCGATTTGTGATTACGTTGACTTCGTCAGGCAGGCGCACGATGCCGGGGCGCTCGTTGTTGTCGCAGCCGACATCCTCGCATTGACGTTATTGAAACCGCCTGGCGAATTTGGCGCCGATGTTGCGGTCGGCAACACGCAACGTTTTGGCGTGCCGCTTGGGTTCGGTGGACCGCACGCAGCATACTTCGCCACGCGCGACCAATACAAACGCCATATGCCCGGGCGCTTGGTCGGAGTTTCGCACGATACCGATGGGCGTCCTGCTTATCGCCTCGCCCTGCAAACACGCGAACAACACATCCGGCGCGACAAAGCCACAAGCAACATCTGTACGGCGCAGGTTCTCCTGGCTGTTATCGCTTCGATGTATACGGTCTATCACGGTCCGCGCGGTCTGCGCGGTCTCGCAGAACGCGTGCATCGCCTGACAAGCCGACTCGCAGATGGTCTGCAGGCTCTTGGTTTCAAAATCACGCACGGAAACTTTTTCGATACGATTCGCGTAGAGGTCCCATCGAGCAGCACGCTTATCGATCACGCTCAAAAAATGGGCTGCAACTTGCGTTCTCTCGGCGCGCGCGCCGTCGGGATTTCATTCGATGAAACGACGACTCTCCGCGACATTCAGCTGTTGATGTCGATCTTTCGCGGCACGCACGTCCGCGATCTCGCCGATGACGATTTTGGCGAGCCGCCGTTTCGCCTTCCGGAATTCGCCATCCGCACTTCGGAGTTCCTCACCCATCCCATCTTCAACACGCACGATACGGAGACGGAAATGCTGCGTTATCTAAAAGAACTCGAATCGCGGGATCTTTCGCTGACCACTTCGATGATTCCGCTCGGGTCGTGCACTATGAAATTGAATGCCACGGCGGAAATGTTCCCGATTTCATGGCCAGAAATTTCCAAGCTGCATCCGTTCGCGCCCAGCGAACAAACCGCGGGCTACACCGAGATTTGCAAGCAGCTCGAAGAATGGTTCGCTGAAATCACGGGGTTCCCCGCGGTCTCGTTGCAGCCGAATGCCGGATCACAGGGAGAATATGCGGGCCTGCTGGCCATTCGTGAATATCACGCATCGCGCGGTGAAGCGCATCGTAACATTTGCCTCGTCCCCACCTCCGCCCACGGGACCAATCCGGCCAGTGCGGCCATGGCCGGTTTCAAAGTTGTCCCAGTCGCCTGTTTGAAAGATGGAGATATTGATCTTGCCGACCTGCGCGCAAAGGCGGACGCGCACGCACGCGATCTCGCCGCGTTGATGGTAACCTATCCATCAACGCACGGTGTCTTCGAAACAACCGTTCGCGAAATTTGCGACATTGTGCACGCGCACGGCGGCCAGGTTTACATGGACGGCGCGAACATGAATGCACAAGTCGGTCTGTGCCGCCCCGGTGATTACGGGGCGGACGTTTGCCATCTCAATTTGCACAAGACGTTTTGCATTCCGCACGGCGGCGGCGGACCTGGAGTGGGACCTATTGGCGTTGCCAAACATCTTGCCCGGTTTCTGCCGAGAGAATTCGTTCTCGATCCTGAAACCGGCGAAATCATTTTTGGCGACGCTGAACGCGGAAAGCGTCCGCCAGCTGGCAATGGACCAAACTATCGCCACGGCGGGGGAGAAGTCGGCAATGTCGCCGCCGCGCCGTTGGGGAGCGCGAGTATTCTTACCATCACATGGATGTATATCCGGATGATGGGCGCGGAGGGATTGAAGCGGGCAAGCGAAGTCGCGATTCTAAACGCAAATTATATCGCAAAGCGGCTTGATCGATATTTCCCAGTGCTTTTCAAAGGGAAACGCGGACTCGTGGCGCACGAATGCATTCTCGATCTTCGGCAGTGGAAGAGCGCGGGAATCGAGGTCGAGGATGTTGCGAAACGTTTGATGGATTACGGATTTCACGCGCCAACGATTTCCTGGCCCGTTGCCGGCACGATGATGGTCGAACCAACGGAGAGCGAGCCAAAGCACGAGCTCGATCGTTTTTGCGACGCAATGATTGCGATCCACGCAGAGATCGAAGCGGTCGCGCGCGGACAGATCGATCGGGAAAACAATCTCTTGAAAAACGCGCCGCACACCGCGTGGCAAATCGCTTCCGACAACTGGGACCGCCCCTACTCGCGTGAACAAGCAGCATTCCCGGCGCCATGGACGCGCGAACATAAATTCTGGCCTGCCGTCGCACGGATCGACAATGTTTACGGCGACCGGAATTTGTTCTGCTCCTGCCCGCCGATCGAAGGATTCGAAAAAGAATAGTTAGTAACGCTCGGTCACTCCCGAAAAGCGCGATGGTCATAGGACCGCCGCTACAGGGCTAGCCCTCTGGCGCGAGCTCGGGAGCCGCAACCACTCGTGCTGGGACAAGCCGCAGTCCTGTACCAATTGTTTCCTCAGTCACCGCAGGACCGGTCTCGTGATATTCGGCGTCTCCGTTAACCTGCCAGAGATCGTAAAGCTTCGCGTCAGCCAGAATATTCTCGACGCACAACATCGCAGTCATCATGGCGTGATCTTGATTGTTATACTTGTGCATTCCGTTGCGTCCGACAAGATGCAGGTTCGGATAACGATCCTCCAGCTCCTGGCGGATTGTGGCGACGTGCCGCGCGTAATCGTCGTCGTAAACCGGATACGCTTTCTTCTGACGAACGACGCAGCCATCGACAAAGTCCCCTTCCCTGGCCAGTCCGATCTGGATCAGCTCGCGTCTGGCAAGTTCGACCAGGTCGCTGTCGCTCGAATCCCAGAGGCCGTCATGTTCGAAGCAGAAATACTCGAGACCGTAACAGACCTTATCGGGGTCGGGCACCATCTCCGGCGACCAGGAGCGGAAGTTTTGGACGCGACCGACTTTGACGCTCGGATCGTGAATGTAGATCCAATTGTCATCAAACATCCGTCGATCCTTCAAGATCAGCATGACCGTGAGAAAATCGCGATACTTGAGGCTTTCGGCCGCGCTCTTTGCTCGCTCGCTCACTGGCGGGGTTAATCCGCAGACCAGTTCCCGCATTGGCGCGGATGAAATGACGTGTTCGGCCTCAACTGTATGCAAAACACTTTGTCTATCTTTGTATTCGAGCGTCCAGCTGCTGGACATTTCGTCGTAAGAACAGCGAGTCACTTTGCAACCCATCTCGAGTTTGCCGCCCATCGCCTTCATCTTTTCAGCACACGCCTCCCACATCATGCCGGGACCTCTCCGCGGATAGCGAAAGGAATTGATCAGCGTCTTGATTACTTTCGTCCGATCCCCATTGTAGCGCTGCGGAAAGAGCGCGTTCTTGATCGCGCTACCGAGCGAAAGTCCCTTAATGCGTTGCGCGGCCCAGTCGGCAGAGATTTCTTTGCAGCTCATTCCCCAAACTTTTTCGGTATAACTTTTGAAGAATGTGTTGAAGAGCCGTTTGCCGAATTGATTGCTTACCCATTCTTCAAAATTGCGCGGGTTTCGCACCGGGAAGAGGCGCGCTTTCATCCACGAAAGAACGCAAAGAACCGAGTTGAAAATCCCGAGTTTGAACAGCGCTTCGAACGGCTTCAGCGGATAGGAAAAAAAATTGCCGCCGTAAAAAATGCGCGATGAACGCGGGCGCACGAGCATGTCGGTCGGCAAAATCTCGGTCCACAAATCTTCGACCGCCTTCGACTTGGAAAAGAAACGGTGTCCGCCGATGTCGAAGTGAAAGCCCTTGTAAGTGGCGGTGCGCGAAATGCCGCCGACATAAACCGGATCGGCTTCCAAAACAATGACGTCGACTTCCTCCTTGGACAGGAGGTAACCCGCCGTCAAACCCGCTGGTCCGGCACCGATAATGGCGACTCTTGTTTTCATCTTTTCTAAGCAACCCAGTTGCCCCGGGTAAAATTCCAGACGTACCAGCCCTGTACGCTTAACCCGGCGGCGCTGATCAACGCCACTGCCGCGATGCCGACCGTCCGCACGAATATCGGCAATGTGCGAAATTGGCGCAGATAATTCAAAAGCGCCAGCACGATCAGCG
>WNGK01017118.1_pt1 | contig 11491 bp, 8 predicted proteins | sample 5400601 | NCBI WGS metagenome assembly WNGK01 (sample SAMN13153376, study PRJNA577476) | soil metagenome | isolation source: 60 cm soil or saprolite under Garry oak tree replicate 1 | place: USA:California | collected 2016-06-15
TGGACATGGACCCGATGGCCGGGCTGAGCCGCCGGGCCCGTTCGGCCGACCGGCTCGAGGCCGAGCCCGCCGACTTCCACCTCCGGGTCCGGGCCGGCTTCCTGGCCCTGGCCCGCGCCGAACCCGACCGCTACCTGGTGCTCGATGCCGACCGGCCGCCCGCCGAGATCACCCGCGACATCCAGGAGCGGATCCGCGAGCTGCTCCCCGACCCGGTGCCCTCGGCCGCCGAGGCCAGCACCGGTGACTTCCCCGCGATCCGGGCCGAGGTCCTGACCCCCACCCCGCAGCCGGGCGACCGGCGCCGCCCGTGACCGGGGTTTTCGCCGACCTCCCCGGCCAGGACGCGGTCGTCGCCCAGCTCCGCCGGGCCGCCGCCGGGGCCGCCGCCCTGCTGGCCGGCCAGCGGACTGGCGGGGCGATGACCCACGCCTGGCTGTTCACCGGCCCGCCCGGGTCAGGCCGGTCGGTGGCGGCCCGGGCCTTCGCCGCCGCGCTGCTGTGCGACGAGGGTGGCTGTAACCAGTGCAACAGCTGCCGCCAGGTCTTCGCCGGCACCCACGCCGACCTGCTGCTGATCCGCCCCGAGGGCCTGTCCTACGGGGTGAAGCAGACCCGCGACCTGGTGCTGCGCGCGGCGGGCAAGCCGACCGGCGGGCGCTGGCAGATCGTCCTGTTCGAGGACGCCGACCGGTGCACGGAACAGGCCGCCAACGCCCTGCTCAAGGCGATCGAGGAGCCCGCCCCGCGGACCGTCTGGCTGCTCTGCGCGCCCTCGGCCGAGGACCTGGTGCCCACGATCAGGTCGCGCTGCCGGGTGGTCACGCTCGTCGTGCCGTCGTCGGCGGCCGTGGCTCAGGCGCTGACCGAGCGGGACGGCATCGAGCCCGCTCGCGCGCTGGCCGCGGCGCGTGCGGCGCAGGGGCACATCGGCCGCGCCCGGCGTCTCGCGGTTGATCCCGCCGCGGCCAAGCGCCGCGCCGACGTGCTTCGCGTCCCGTCATCGGTGACCTCGCTGGGCCCGGCCCTGTCGGCGGCCGCCGCCCTGGTCCGCACCGCCGAGGAGGAAGCCAAGGCGGTCACCGAGGAACTCGACGAGCCGGAACGCGAGGCGCTGCGCCGGGCGTTCGGCGAGGGATCCTCGGGCAAGGGCGTGGCCAAGGCGATGCGGGGCATGGCCGGCGCCATGAAGGACCTGGAGGACCGGCAGAAGTCCCGCGCCACCCGGGTCAAGCGCGACACCCTGGACCAGGCCCTGCTCGAGCTGGCCCTGTTCTACCGCGACATCTTGATGCTGCAGCTAGGCGCCGGGGTGGAGCTCGCCAACCCCGAGTCCGGCCTGCGCAAGCTCGCCTCCTCCTCCACCCCCGAGGCCACCCTCCGCCGCCTGCAGGCCATCATGCACTGCCGCGAGCTCCTCACCCTCAACGTCGCCCCCCTGCTAGCCGTCGAAGAAATGGCCCTCTCCCTCACCGAAGCCTAACCCCCGGGGCTCCGACAAAACGGCGGGCAGCCGGTCGGCGCCTGGTAGCGGCAAACCCGGACAACGTAGTCTGGCACCGTGGGCATGATGATGGCGGTGAGCTTCGAGCGGTACGGCCGGCTCTACTACCTCGACCCCGGAGCCCATAAGCCGGCCATCGGCGACAAGGTGCTGGTGCCCACCGATTCGGGACCCGAGGTAGCCGAGTGCGTCTGGGCTCCGCAGTGGGTGTCGGAGGAGATCGACGGGCTGCCGGTCTGCGCGGGCCTGGCCAGCGACGGTGACCTGGCCCGGGACGAGGAGAACCGCAAGCGGCGGGCCGAGGGCCGGCTCGCCTCCCGCCGCCTGATACGCGAGCACGGGCTGCCGATGAAGGTCACCGCGGTGGACTTCATCGGCGCGGAGAACGTGTTCGTGGTGTACTTCAGCGCGCCGCACCGGGTGGACTTCCGCGCGCTGGTCCGCGACCTGGGCGGCCGGCTCAAGGCGCGGGTCGAGCTGCGCCAGATCGGCCCGCGGGACGAGGCGCGGTTGCAGGGCGGGATCGGCCCCTGCGGCCGCGACCTGTGCTGCGCCACGTTCCTGAAGGACTTCGAGCCGGTGTCGGTCCGGATGGCCAAGGACCAGGAGCTGCCGGTGAACCCGCTGCGGATCGCCGGCGCGTGCGGCAGGCTGATGTGCTGCCTGAAGTACGAGCACCCGCTCTACCAGGACTTCCGCAAGGACGCCCCGCCGGTGGGCGCGGCCGTCACCTCACCGGAAGGCCCGGGCACGGTGATCGGCCACAACGTCCCCTCCGACACGGTCGTGGTCAAGCTGGCCGCCGACGGCCGGGCCGCGCCCTGCCCCAAGGCCAGCGTGTGCGGGTCGCGGAAGGCGTACGAGTCCATGCACGGGAAAGGGTGAGACCCGGGCGCCGTAGCTGGCTGGCCGCCGCGGCGATCCTGCTGGCCGGGTGTTCCAGCAGTTCATCGGTCCCGAACGACCTGCCTTCCACGTCCCCCGCCTACTACGCGCAGCACCTGGCCTGGCAACCCTGCGACAACGGCTTCCAGTGCGCCCGCCTGCTGGTGCCGTTCGACTACGCCCGCCCCGGCGGGCCGCGCTTCTCCCTGCCGGTCATCAAGCTCCCGGCCACCGACCCCGCCCGCCGCGTCGGCGACCTGGTGGTCAACCCGGGCGGCCCGGGCGGCTCGGGCGTGCAGTACGCGCTCGCGGCGCGCGGCGAATTCCCGTCCGCCGTGCGGGCCCGGTTCGACGTCGTCGGCTTCGACCCGCGCGGGGTGGGCGGCAGCGAGCCCGCGCTGTCCTGCATGACCGGCCCGGAGCTGGACAAGTACCTGTCCACCGACGAGATGCCGGACAACGCCGCGCAGCTCGCCGCCGTGGTCCGGCAGGGCAAGTTCTACGCGTCCCGGTGCGAGCAGAACTCCCGGGCGCTGCTGCCCTACGTCGGCACCCAGAACGCGGCCCGCGACCTGGACGTGCTCCGCGCCGCGCTCGGCCAGTCCCGGCTCACCTACCTGGGCAAGTCCTACGGCACCTACCTGGGCACCTGGTACGCCCAGCTGTTCCCGCACCGGGTCAGGGCGCTGGTCCTGGACGGCGCGGTGGACCCGGACACGCCGGGCCTGCAGTCCGACGCCGTCCAGGCCGAAGGGTTCCAGACCGCGTTCGGCTCGTTCGCCGCGTGGTGCCGCGCGCGCTCCGGCTGCCCGCTGGGGCAGGATGCCGCTGGTCAGCTCGAGGCCCTGATCGTTCGGGCCAATTCCCGGCCGTTGTCGCAGGAGCTTGGCACCGGCCAGGTGGCAAGCGGCGCCCTGCTGCTGAACGGGGTGGCCGCCGCGCTGTACAGCAAGTCGACCTGGCCGGACCTGAAGGACGCGCTGGTCAACGCGTTCAACGGCGACGGCACCGTGCTGGTCCAGCTGGCCGACCTGCTGCTGGAGCGGAACGCGGACGGGACCTACGCCAACCTGGTGGACGCCAACACCGCGATCAGCTGCGTGGACCGGCCCTGGCCCCGGTCGCTGGCCAGCTGGCAGGCGGCGGCGTCGGCGGCCGAACGGGCGGCGCCGCTGTTCGGCGCGTCGATCGTGTGGGGCAACCTGCCGTGCGCGTACTGGCCGGTGCCGGCCGCGCCGCCGGCCGCGATCAAGGCCGCGGGCGCGGCCCCCATCCTGGTGGTCGGGACGACCCGCGATCCGGCCACGCCGTACCGCTGGGCGCGGGCGCTGGCCGCCGGCCTGTCCTCCGGCGTGCTGCTCGGCTGGAACGGCGACGGCCACACCGCCTACGGCGAGGGCAGCTCCTGCGTGGACGCGATCGTGAACGCGTACCTGATCAGCCTGACGGTGCCGCGCAGCGGGACGCTCTGCCCCGGATCAGGGCGGTAACTCCCAGCATCCCGGCGAGCGGCAGCAGCACCACGGCGGGCAGCTGGTACCGCCAGGAGAACTCGAACGCGTCCGAGCTCACCAGCAGCACCACCGCGGCCAGCGTCACCAGCAGGCAGGGCACGCGCAGCTCCGTGCGCCGCCGCACCGCGCCCGCCACCCCCGCGACGCCGAAAACCGCGTACAGCGGCCCCGGCGTGTAACCGCCGCCCAGCTGGTAGGCCCGCAGGAACGACGCGGCGGGCTGGACCGCGACCAGGTCGCCGCCGCTGCCGTGCGCGTGCGCCAGCCGGGTGAGGAAGGCCATCGAGTACCGCCGCGGGTAGACCGGGTAGAAGTCCTGGAACTGCCAGCGCGCGATGGGCGTGACCTGCGGGTCGCCGTCCCGGACCGGCGCGAGCAGGCGGACCGAGTCCCGGGCGGCCGACGCGGCCGCCCGCAACGGCTGCTGCCGGAAGACGGCGACCGCGAACCGGTCGAGGAACTCGTCCCGGGTGAGCCCGGGCGGGACCGGCACGGTGTGCCCGGGGGAGCGCGGGTTGTGCAGCAGCCCGTCGATGCCGCCCAGCGCCAGGGTCTGCGCCGGTGACGGGCACAGCGCCCGCTCGCCGGCGGGCAGCCGGAGCGTGGCGCAGTCCGCCGCGGCCGCCGCCCGCCCGTACTGCGGGCTCGGCCCGTTGCCGGCCATCCCGAAGTGCCCGGTGACGCCGAACGTCCCGGCCAGGTAGCCGAGCACCGGCAGCATGAAGCACCCGGCCGCCAGCGCGGCCCGCCGCACCCGGCGCGCCCACCCGCGCACGGTCAGCGCCGCGAACACCACCACCGGCACGATCAGCACCGCGCCGATCTCCCGCACCGTGACCGCCGCGCCGAGCAGCAGCGCCCCGACCGCCACCGGCCACCGGCCGGTCCGCCACAGCAGCACCACGAGCCCCGCCGCGATCATCGTCTCGAACAGCACGTCCGGCATGATCGTCTGCTCGAGCTGGAGCTGATACGCGTCGAGCAGCACCGGCGCGGCGGCCAGCGTCGCCACCCACCGCGGCGCCCCCCGGCGGAGCAGCACCGCGTACAGCGCCACCGCCATGGCCAGCCCGGACGCGTGCTGGACCGCCGCGACCAGCGCCAGCCCGCCGGCCGGCTCCAGCAGCCGGAGCAGCGCCTGGTATCCCTGCGGCGCGGTGGCCACCGAGCCCTCGAGGTACTTGACCGAGTCGATGTACAGCAGGGCGGGCCGGTAGGCGGTCTCGGCCAGCACCCGCAGCGCCAGGCCGGCCGTCAGGACCAGCAGAAACCAAAAATGGCGCCGAACGGTCCTCCATCCCGCCCATGCCACCCCAGGAGCCTGGACCGGCGCGGTCGCCTCCCGCTGGGTGATCGTCACGGATAAAGGCTGGCCGGCTTCCCCTCCAGGCTGGCTGAAAACCTGCTGCGAATCGCGTTAGCGCCGAGCACCGCGGCCACCGGGATGAGGCTGAGCTGCGGCAGCTGGTACCGCCAGTCGAAGGTGGCGAACATGGCCGGGGGCAGCAGGACGGCCACCGCGCTGACCGTGAACAGCAGCAGCGCCCTCCGGTCGCCCCGGCCGAAGACCAGGCCGGCCAGGGCGAGCGCGAGCCCGGCCGCGAACAGCGGTCCGGGCAGGTAGAACCACCGCCCGTAGGCGGCCAGGAACGCGGCCGGCCCGGCGCGTATCCCCGGGGGCGGGTAGCCGAACGTCCCGATCGAGGCGTACGCCTGCCGGTCCGGCCGGACCTTCGTCTGGAACTGCAGGTAGGCCGGCGAGTACCGTTCCGGCCCGGCCCCGCGGACCGGCGAGAACCCGTAGCCGAAGTCACGGACGACGGCTTCGGCGTAGGCGCCCGGCTGGTGCCGCAGGATCCGCAGGCTGAAGTCGCGCACCACCGCGTCCCTGGACTGGCCGGCCGGGGGCGTGAAGGTCCACTGCGGCGAGGACGGGTCCCAGGTGTAGAAGTCCGCGATCCGCTGTGACGGCGGCTCCGCCGGGCACAGCGGCCGCTCGTAGGCGGGAAGGTTCAGGCCCTGGCAGTCGGCGAAGTCCGCCACCCGCCCGTACAGGAACGCCCCGTCGAACGTGGTGAAATTCCACTGCCCGTGTGCCGCGGCGAACCACCCCAGGTAGCCCACCACCGGCACCAGGAAGCACCCGGTCAGCGCGGCCAGCCGGACCAGCCGCCGCCCGCGGAGCAGCAGCACGTACAGCGCGGCCGGGACGATCATGATCAGTTCCTGGTCGCGGAACATCACGGCCACCCCGAGCAGCAGCCCGGCTGCCGCCGCGGCGCGGACCGTCAGCCCGTCCCGCCGCCACACCAGCAGGACCAGCGCCCCCACGATTAGCAGCAGCGTCCACACGTCGGTCAGTACGTACTGCTCGAGCACGAGGTGCAGCGGGTCGAACAGCACCGGGATCGTGGCCAGCGCCGCCAGCGGTGTCCGCGCCCCGAACCGGATCAGCACCGCGTAGACCAGCACGGCGGTGGCCAGCCCGGCCAGGTGCTGCGTCAGCGGGACGAGCCACTCCTCGTGCAGCGCCGCGATCGGGATGATCAGCACCGAGTACCCGCTCTGCCGCAGCGCGTCCGGGCTCCACCGCCCGTGGGCGAAGTTGTGCGCGTACTGCAGGTACCGCACGCTGTCCGGGAAGATCAGCGCCGGATGGTAGGCCGCGAGCACGACGCCTCGCAGCGCCGCCGCCAGCACCAGCAGCGCCACGAAGATCCAGTGTCGGTGCAGCCGTCGCGCTGCCATGCTCAACCGACCCGGGCTCAGCCTGCCCGGGCTCAGCCTGCCCGGGCGCCGCTCCACCCGGTCCACCGCTCGACCGTCACCGCTAGCACCGGACCCGTCGGCGGCGCCTCCCGGTACTGCCAGTACCGGTCCGTCAGCAACCTCAGCGGCGCCGCCATCTCCCGCTGGCCCGTCAGGATCGCCGCCCTCCCGTCGGCGCGAACCCACCACAGCGTTTCCCAATCCTCGGAGTAATGGTCGGCGAGCATGGTGACCACCGGGTTCTCGCCGACGTTGCGCAGCCGCTTCAGCGGCCTGCCCGACTTCGGCTTCTGGTCCACGGCCGTATAGACCACGTCACCGTCGACCGCGAAGGTGACCACCACCACGTGCGGCCGACCCTGACCGTCGGCGGTTCCCAGGCGCACCACCGGCCCGGCGCCGAACCGCGCCCGCGCTTCGTCCTCAGCAAGCCTCACGCCGAGGATATTACGGGCCTCAACCCCGCTGGCCCGCCCGGACGCGAACCCGCCGTCCCGGCCTTCCGGTAGACTCATCGCGTCGTCCCGCCAGGCGACACGCCGCCTTAGCTCAGTCGGTTAGAGCGACGCACTCGTAATGCGTAGGTCATCGGTTCGATTCCGATAGGCGGCTCCTGTGCGTTGCAATGATCCTACTTGGCGTAGTACATGGCGCTCGTAATGCGGGCCTGCCCCTCCGCGGCCTGTCCCAAGAGAGCGCGAAACACTCCTGCCCACCTCGAGTGCATCCATCGTGGGAGATGGACGGAAGGTGCTGCCCTTGCTGGTCACCGGGGGTTAGCCTGAGGCTAGGACCTGGATGTCCGGGACTGCGTGAAGGGGGCTGGCTGTGGACCCGATCACCGTGATCTTGTCGGCGCTGGCGGTCGCTGGCGGCAAGGTAGGCACGCAGGCAATCCAGGACGGCTACGCCGCGCTCAGATCTCTGATACTCCGGAAGTTCGGCCGCAGCCAGCCGAAGCTCGAGGAGCGCATCGACGACTATGCCGCCGATCAGGAGACATTCCAGAAGCCAGCGGAGAAGGCGCTGCGTGATGCGGGTGCGGGCACTGATCGGGAGGTCATCGACCGGGCGGTCGAGCTGCTGCGGCAGGCTGAAGCGGACAAGCCTGGCATCACGGGGGGTCTGGTCGGGCAGATTAACGCGCAAGGCGTGGTCGTCGCTCAGACTATCCATGGCGGCGTCCATCAGACGTTCGGCAGTTCAGGCAAGCCTTGAGGCGCGGTAAATGTCTCATCCGGCGCTCGTCGACACGATCAACGCGACGGCTGCGGCCGTAGCCGAGACTATCTACGGCGGCGTCCATCAGACCGTCCAGATAGCCGCAGCCAGGCCCGTTCAGGATTTCATCCTTGATTTCGATCTGGTCACCAGCTACGAATTCGTGGGGCGCAGCGCGATCTTCGAAGCGCTGGACGAGTTTGCCGCGCGCAATCCCGCGGGCTATTTCGAGATCGTCGCCGACGCCGGGCTCGGCAAGACCGCGCTGGCCATCGAGATCGCCCGGCGTCATGACGCCGTCGCGTTCCTGGCCAGCGCCGCCAGTAACGCACATCGACCCGAGCAGTTCCTCGAGCACGTCAGCGCCGCCCTGATCGTGCGCCACCAGCTGGATTACGGCACGCTGCCGGCCCGCGCCGGCGACGACGCCACCTTCCTTGGCCGTATCCTGCGCGAGTCGGTGCAGCGAACCGGGGGTGGGCCGGTCTGGGTCGTGGTCGACGGGCTCGATGAGGCGGACCCGCCGCCGTCCGGGGCGAACCCCCTGCTGCTGCCATCCACGCTGCCTCCCGGGGTGTACATGGTGGTGACCCGGCGGACGGGCCGCCTGCGAACCAAGCCGGGAACGCCGCTGCGGCCGTATCCGGTGCGCCGGGACGACCGGCTGCAGATCGCCGACATCGAGGCGTTCGTCCGCGACCGTGTCACCTGCGACAGCCGCATTGCCAGCGCGCTGCTCAGCAGCGATCCGCCGGTATCGCCAGATGACTTCGTCACCAGGCTGGTGGAAGCCAGCGAGGGCAACTTCATGTACGTGAGTTATGTCCTCGCGGATCTGGCCGAGCGCGGACCGGAAACGCCCCCGCTCGACCTGTTCAACCTGCCGTCAGGCCTGGAGGGGTATTACGACCAGTTCTGGGACTGGATGAGCTCGTCACTGCCGCAAGGATGGGCCGAGTGGGAGGGCTTGTACCAGCCCGTTCTCGACCGGCTCGCGGTGGCCCGCGAGGCGGTCACCGCGGACTGGCTCGCGGCTCAGGTCGGTCGCCCTGCCAACGAGGTGCGCGTACGCGTGCTCGAGCCCTGGGCCCGGGTGCTCAGCCGGGGACGGCGAGGTGACTGGCGACTGGTGCACCGGACCTTCGGTGAGTACCTGGAAACGAAGCTGGACATGCGCGACGCTCACCGCCGGGTCGCCGAGTATTACGCCGTCCAGCGATGGGGGCAATTTGAGCAGTGGGACCCATACGGCCTGCGTCACACGGCGACTCACCTAGCTGAGGCGGCCGACCGCAGCAGCGCCCAGCAGCGTCACGAACTGATCGCCCTATTGGTCCGGCTGGTGACCGAGCAGCGGTTCCAGCAGGCTCACCTGGCGGCGCTGCGTGACCCGGCGCTATTGCGGCGCGACCTGGAACTTGCCTACGGGCTCGCGGCCAAGGATGAACACCCGGATGCGACGTTCCTGCTTGTTCCCGTCGCCCTCACCATCGTCCTGTTCAACCGGCGCCTGCTCAGGCCGGAAGCGATGTTCGCGGCGGCCCGGGATGGGAATGTGGCGGCGGCCGAACGGCTGCTAGACCTGTTCTCCGGGCAGATCGACTCCGACTGGCACGACACGATCCTGCTGACAATCGCCTGGCTCGCGTCAGAAAAGGCGCCCGGCGAGGCCGCCCGAGTGCGGGATCGCGTCCGCAGTTCCCAGCCCAGCTCCCCGACCTTGGTCCGGCTGCTTGAGCGGGTCACGGCCGCGCTCGACGGCAGGCCGCCGCCACCTGCGGTCCTGCCGCCAGCGCCGCCGCAGTGGGAGGCGGCAGCAATAGTCGCTCGTCTCGGCGGGGCAACAGACAGCTCACTCCTGGGCCCACACTACGAACTGCTGGCCCAAGAGCACGAGGAACTCCGTGACCGGGACGTCGGCGGATACCTCGCCAGCTTGGACGGACCGCCGCTGGTGGCGCTGGCCGAGGAGGAGCCAGCCATCGGCGAGCCATTGCTGGAGCGCTACCTGAACGTCCACCGCGCCTATGGCTATCCCCAGTACCGCAATGGATCTCTGTGGGCGCTGCTCGCCGCGGTGCTGCTCCACCCGTCACAGGACTGGGTACGCGAGTGGCTGACCCGGGTGGGGCAAGTGGTGCTGGCCGCACCGAACCGCGGCGAGTTCCTCGAGAACCTGGAGATCGCCGTGCTCGCGCTGCAAGCCAGCGCCGGCGACGGTACGGCGGAGGAAGAACTCGCCAGGCGCCGGGATGCCGCAGTCGATCAGGCGGAGGCACTTCCTCCCTCGCCCGTGCGGGGCGAAGGAGACGTATGGGGCCTGCACCGACGGCGGCTGGCAGGCCTGGCGGAGGCGTACAGCCGGTTCCCGCGCGACGGCTCAGACCCCTCAGGTCTCGTGGCCAGGGCACTGGCCGTGGGCAGGGGGTTCGCCGGCATCACCGCACCAGCCAGTCTCACCCTGGCCGAAACCGCGTCGATCGCCGGGCCGGACGATGCTAGCTCGATGATCGAGCGCGCCTTGACCGCCGCAGAAGAGGCCGCCCACAACATCCAGGACGCCACGTTCTGCGCGCGAACCACAGCCCGGGTGGCCGCGATGCGGGAGCGTTGGTGGCCAAGCCCTCCGCTCTCTCCAGATCAGCTAGCAAAGGTGATCGGCCGCCTGGCCCGGGACCGGTCATCCCCCGAGTTCAGCGCGGTGCACATCATCGGCGAGTCATACGCCCACCGTGACCCGACCGCCCGGGCCTTGATGCCGGAGCAGATGCTGACCGCCGATACCCTCGACGACCTTGCCTCGGTCTACCAGCGGCCGATCGAGGAATTCCTGCGCCACAACGAGGAACACGGGTGGGCACCGGGCGAGCACCTGCCGAGCGGCACCCGGGTGAACGTGCCTGATCCTGGCTTTCCGCCCCTCGTCGCGGCACGGCTGTCAGCGGCCGTCCTCGCCGGCGCGCCGCCCGGACCTGAGCTATCCGCGCTGCTGCGCCAGCTCGCCCCCGTCACCGGAGCCGACGTCACCGCGCTAGCCACAGTGATTGCGCGACTCCTGCTCTGCTCACCGACCCAGGATGCTGTGCTGCTTACCGAGCTACGCCGCCTCGTGACCGAGGTCGCCCCGGCGACCGCAGCTGAATTGACCTACCTGCCGCAAATACCCTCCTGACAGGTACAGACCAAAAATAATCGCGCGAACAACCATCTCAGCACAGGTCAATCCGGGCATGGCGACCGCTCTGCTGGAATCCGCACCGATCGCTTCAAACCAGAATGCGCCGTTCTGCGTGCCTCAGTTGAGGACCGTCGAGTATCCAAACCCGACCGTAACGGCGGTGGATACTTGCGCGGGCACGCAAAGGCTCAGGTTGCTCTCCGTGACGGGCTTCCCCGTCAGCCCACGTCCTCGATTGGCGAAGTTCACGGTTCCCGACTAACCGCGTGGCGTGGCCTAAGTCCTTGCCGTGCCCCCGTAGCGCTCGACTCTGTCGGCATGACAGGACGGCCCATACTCACCCGCGAGCAGATGCGCGTTTCGACGGAAGCGCTTTGTGAATTATGCACAAGGCACTTCCGCAGAAACGTCGTGGACGCA
>WNGK01008009.1_pt1 | contig 11490 bp, 7 predicted proteins | sample 5400601 | NCBI WGS metagenome assembly WNGK01 (sample SAMN13153376, study PRJNA577476) | soil metagenome | isolation source: 60 cm soil or saprolite under Garry oak tree replicate 1 | place: USA:California | collected 2016-06-15
AGTCCTGTCGCGCCTAACAGCCGCGGCAGATCGTGAGCTTCTTCTCCAGCGCCTTGTCGAGCTCCCTCGTCGCCTGATCGGCCGGCGGTATATCGGTGGGCGCCACGTCCTTGGTCTGGGGCTGGCGGTGACCGACCGGCGCCGCGGGCTGCTCGAGCCGTCCCGCGGGCGGACGCGCCTTGGCGCTCTCGGCCCAGGCGGATAGAACACCGCCGAAGCCGAAGATCAGGCCGGCAAGGAACAGAATGGTCGTACGGGTAAGCATGGCTTGACTCCCCGCTCATGAGGGATTCGCACCGACGTTAAAGCCGCCGTCGCGGCGGATCAACGACCCGATCCGGTTTTGCGCGATTTTGGCGGTTTGCGACCCGCAATCGAACGCAGGCTTTGGCTCCCCGCGGTGTTTTTATTCTCAGGGAGCCAAGGACTTCGGATGATCTTTCCAGCCATTACAGGCTTGCCGGGCTCATCGGGGCAGCAACTTGCGCAGGTTGCGTGCGGCGATGCGGGTCGCTTTTGCGGCGGCGGAGACTATGCTGCGATGCGTCAAAGGGCCATGCCATGCGTGCCCCGCCTCTGCCCGGTTGACGACGCGTGGATATCCCCTGCCGGCGGCAGTTTCGACGACGGGGCAAGTGATGAAGACCTCATGGCTCGGATCTCGCAGGGAGACGAGCGGGCCTTCCGACTGCTTGCCCGCAGGTACCTGCCCCGGGCGCTCGGGCTGGCGCGCAGGGTTTTGGGGAATGAGGCGGATGCCGAAGAGGTCGTGCAGGAGGCGCTCTTGCGCGTGTGGCTCAATGCGGCACGCTGGCGCCCGACTGCGGCATTCCGCACCTGGTTCTATCGCGTGGTCCTCAACCTGTGTCTCAACCGCAAACGGCGCGCGCCGTTCGCGGCGCTCGCCGACGTCGAGGAGCCGGCCGATCCCGCTCCCGGTCCCTTCCTCGAAATCGAACATCGGCAAACCGATCGGCTCGTCGCCGCGGCAATCGCCGGCCTTCCCGATCGGCAACGCGCGGCCATCGTCCTCACCTATCAGGAGGGCATGTCGAATGCCGAGACCGCGGCGGTGCTCGGCACTTCCATATCCGGAATCGAGACCTTGCTGGTGCGCGCAAGGCGCGCGCTGCGCAAAGCACTCGGCTCAGTTCTCGCATCGGAACGGTGAACTCCATGATGACTCTCGCGCAGTTTGTTGAGCTCCTCGATATCCACGGCGCCGATCCGGCGCGCTGGCCGGATCCTTCCCGAGAGGCGGCGCAAGAACTGCTCGCCGCGAACGCCGACGCCCGCGCGGTGCTGGCCGGCGCCGCGGATTTCGACGTGCTGATCGCGCGGCATTACCGGCGCGCAAGCCCGCACGCAGGCGCGCGTTCCGAGGAGCAGGCGATGGTGCGCGTGCTGGCGCGACTCGAAGCGCCGCTGCCACCGCAGCGGCGCGGGCTATTGCCGAGATTGTTGCCCGCGGCCCTGCTCGAGTTCGATCTTGCGCCCGCCTGGCCGCGCTTTGCCGCCCTGGTGGGAATCGCGGTTTTGGGCTTCGCAGTCGGGCTGAGCGACGCCGGAATGGCGGTCACCAAAAAATCCGCCTCGGCTATCGTCGGAATTCCGGCAAGCTCCGATTCGGATCTGAGCCTGATCCTGTTCGAGCCGGACCCGCTGTCCGCGATGAGATGAGACCGAAATGGCGATCCTGTCCGCTCCGGCCGTCGGCGATCGCGCTTCGCGCGTCCTGCTGTTCGTATCGCTGGCGCTCAATCTGTTCTTCCTCGGGGTGCTGGGCGCGACCGCGGTGCGCCAGCTGTGGCTGCAAGCTCCCGCCGCCGTCGAGCCGAGCCGTAGCGCCGCGGAGCGCATCGACCGGCTGGCCGCCACGCTCTCCGCATCGGATGCCGAGAAGTTGCGGGCCGAATTCCACACCCGCGAGCAGACGCTGGAAGCGGCGCATTCCGCGTACCGCCGCGCCCAGGAAGCGGTGCGGGCCGCGTTGCGCGCCGAGCCATTCGACGCCGCCGCCGTCCGCTCCGCGATGGCCGATACCCGCGCCGCGCGCCAGGCGCTCGATCTCGCCCTCCACGATGTGATCGCCACCGCAGCCGCCGAGATGTCGCCCGCCGGACGCAACAGCCTCGCCAACTGGTCGCCGCCCCACGGCGGCGCTCCCCCGAAGTAACGCGGCCGCGAAAGAGCGAGCATGCAGCAACGGGCGCAGACGCCATCGGCGCGGGCAGGCCCGCAAAGCCGAGCGCGATCGTTCGCGACGCTCGCGGTCGGCTTCGGTTTGCTGCAGGGGCTCGGCGCCTGCGTGCTCAACGACCGGCTCGATCCCGCGCTCGAGGTGCCGAAGAATTATCGCGCCCCGCATCTTAGATCCGAGGCCGCGCTGCCGCCGCTCGAATGGTGGCGAGGCTTTCGCTCGGCCGAGCTCACCGATCTGATGGAGCAGGCTTCGGCCGCGAATTTCGACATCGCGGCCGCGGTCGCCCGCATCGTGCAGGCGGATGCGCAGGCGCGGATCGCGGGCGCCGCGCTGCTGCCGAGCATCAATGCCACCGCGAGCGCGCAACGCTCGAAATCCTCGCAAGCCGTGTTCGGGGGCGCCTCGGGCGCTTCCGGCGGAGGCAGCGGCGGCAGTAGTGTAGGCGGTGGAGGCGGCGGCGCGCGAACGCTGTATACGGCGGCTTTGAACGCGAGCTATCAGCTCGATTTCTGGGGAAAAGTGCGAGCGCAGATCCGCGCCGCGGATTATTCCGCGCTCGCCAGCCGCTTCGACCGCGAGGTGGTCGCGCTCAGCACCCTGGTCACCGTCGCGGATACTTATTTTCTGGTGCTCGAGGGCCAGGATCGCCTGCGCGTCGCCCGGGAGAATCTGACGAGCTCGGAACGAATCTTGAAGCTCATTCAGGATCGCTTCAACAATGGCACCGCGTCCGCGCTCGAGGTTGCCCAACAGGCGAGCCTCACCGCCATCGTGCGCGCCTCGATCCCGCCGCTTGTGGAGCAGGTCCAGCAGAATACCGCGACGCTGGCGTTGCTGGTCGGCCGCGCGCCGGAGAACCTCGCGGTCCGCGGCGGCAGCCTGTATCGGCTGGGTATCCCGCGCGTGTCGCCGGGACTGCCCTCCGAGCTGCTCACGCAACGCCCCGATATCCGCGAGGCCGAGCTCAAGCTCGCCAGCGCCGACGCCAATGTCTATGCGGCGCGCGCCGCGTTCCTGCCGAGCATCCAGCTGACCGGACAGGCCGGCTTCGAGAGCGCGGCGCTGCGCACACTGTTCGGTCCGGGCGCGGTGTTCTACACCGTCGCCGCAAGTCTCACGCAGCCGATCTTTCAGGGCGGGCTGTTGCTGGGCCAGCTCGACCTGCAGAAGGGCGCGCGCGAAGAGCTGCTGCAAGATTACCGCAAAACGGTGATCTCGGCGTTCACCGACGTGGAGCGGGCGCTCGTCGCCGTCCAGCAGACGACGCGCCAGGAAGCGTTGCAGCGCCAGGCCGTCGCGGAGTCGCGCAAAGCCTTCGAGCTTTCCGAGGAGCGGCTGCGCGCCGGCACCATCGATCTCACCACGGTGCTGCAGGCGGAGCAGACCTTTTTCCAGCAGGAGGACACGCTGGCCCAGGTGCGCTTCGCGCGGCTGCAGGCGATCGTCAGCCTGTTTCAGGCGCTCGGCGGGGGCTGGTTCCTGGACCGCGAGCCGGTCGTGCGGCCGCTCGATGTCGGCCCAAACTCTAAAAGTTAACGGGGCGCGTACATAGTTAGGGCGCAAATGGCAGGCTTTCGCAGATTTCTGACCATCGTCGTCGTCGGCGCCGTTCTCGTCGTCGTGGCGATGATGATTTTCGCCCCGGGTTCGCAGCGCCAGCGCAATGCCGGACGCTCCGGCAATCCGGAAGGTCCGATCCCGGTGCTCGCGGCCGAGGCGCGCATTGCCGACGTCCCCGTCTATCTCGACGGCGTCGGCACTACGCGTGCGCTCAACATGGTCACGGTCCACAGCCAGGTCGATGGAACGCTGGTCAGCGTCAATTTCCGCGAAGGGCAGGATGTGAAGGCGGGCGACGTCCTGGCGCGCATCGATCCCACTACCTACCAGGCCCAGCTCGATCAGGCGCTCGCCAAGAAGGCGCTCGACGAGGCACAGCTCGCCAATGCCAGGCTCGACCTCGAGCGCTACACCAATCTGCTCAAGTCCAACGCGGTCAACCGGCAGCAGGTCGACACCACGCGCGCGCTGGTGGCGCAGCTGGAAGCCCAGGTGAGGCTCGACCAGGGCGCGATCGACAATGCCCGAGCCTATGTCAATTACTGCACGATCGTGGCGCCGATCAGCGCCCGTGTCGGCATTCGCCTGGTCGATCAGGGCAATCTGGTGCACGCGTCGGATCCGACCGGCATCGCCATGCTGACCCAAATTCGACCGATCTCGGTGCTCTTCACCCTGCCGCAGCAGCAGCTCGGCCAAGTCAACAAGGCATTCGCAAAGGCGCCGCTCAGCGCCGAGGCGACGGAATCCGACAGCAGGCAGGTGCTCGACCGCGGCACACTGCAGGTCGTCAACAATCAGGTCGACCAGACGACCGGGACGGTGCAGCTCAAGGCCGAGTTTCCCAATGCCGATTTGCAGCTCTGGCCGGGCCAATTCGTCAATGTCAGGCTGCTGATCGATACGCTGCGCCAGGTCGTGGTAGTGCCCACGGCCGCCGTGCAGCGCGGCCCCAACGGCACCTTCGTCTATTTGCTGCAGCCGGACAGCACCGTGTCGGTCCGCCCCGTCGGGGTCACCCAGCAGGATGAGGCCCAGGCGGTGATCGCCAACGGGCTGCAGGCAAAGGACCGCGTCGTCACCTCGGGTTTCGCGCAGCTTGCCGATGGTCGCAAGGTGACGGTCAGCGGCGCTACGGGCGCGACTGGGGCGGCGCTGAGCTCGGGCAATCCGGATGATACCGGCGCGAGCCAGCCGCGCCGGCAACGGGGCGCAGGCAAGTCCGAGGCGTCCGGCGCGGCGCCGGGCACCACGCCATGAACGTTTCCGCAAGCGTGTCGGCGCCCTTCATCCGCCGCCCGATCGCGACTTCGCTGCTGGGAGTCGCGGTGCTGCTCGGCGGCGTGCTGGGCTATTGGCTGTTGCCGGTCTCCGCCTTGCCGCAGGTCGATTTCCCGACCATCCAGGTCACGACGCAGCTGCCGGGCGCGAACCCCGACACGTCGGCATCGCTGGTGACCGCGCCGCTGGAGCGGCAGTTCGGCCAGATCCCGGCGCTGACCACGATGACTTCGTCGAGCTCCTACGGCATCAGCCAGATCACGCTGCAGTTCGAGCTCAACCGCGACATCGATGCCGCCGCCCAGGACGTGCAGTCCGCGATCAATGCCGCGGGCTCGACCTTGCCGCGCAACCTGCCGTATCCGCCGACCTACTCCAAGGTGAACCCGGCCGACGTGCCGGTCGTCACCCTGGCGCTGACCTCGGACACCGTCGCGCTGCGGCAATTGAGCGACATCGCCGACACCTTGCTGGCGCAGCGCCTGAGCGAAGTGACCGGGGTCGGCCACGTCTCGGTCGAGGGCGGCATCCGTCCTGCGGTGCGCGTCCAGGCGGATCTGGCGCGGCTCGCCGCCTACGGCATCGGCCTCGAGGATCTGCGCTTCGCGATCGTCAACGCCAATGTCGCCGGTCCCAAGGGCTCGTTCGACGGCGCGCACCAGTCCTACACCATCGCCGCCAACGACCAGATCGCGGCCGCCGACGCCTACCGCTCCGTGGTGGTGACCTATCGCAACGGCGCGCCGGTGCTGCTGAGCGACGTCGCCAACGTGCTCGACGGGCTGGAGAACACCAAGGTCGGCGGCTGGTACGAGGGCGCGCCGGCCGTGATCGTCGACGTGCAGCGCCAGCCCGGCGCCAACGTCATCGAGACCGTGCAGCGCGTGCTGGGCGAGTTGCCGAAGCTGCAGCGCGCCATGCCGGCCGGCGCCAAGCTCACGGTGGTGAGCGACCGCACCAACACCATCCGCGCCTCGGTGCGCGACGTGCAATTCACCCTCATTCTCGCCGTCGCGCTGGTGGTGCTGGTCGTGCTCATCTTCCTGCGCACCGTCCGCGCCACTTTCATCGCCGGCGTCGCTTTGCCGCTGTCGCTCGTCGCCACCTTCGGGGTGATGTGGTTCTGCGGCTTCAGCCTCGACAATCTCTCGCTGATGGCGCTCACGATCGGCACCGGCTTCGTCATCGACGACGCCATCGTCATGATCGAGAACATCGTGCGCCACATGGAAGACGGCGAGGCGCCGCTCGCGGCGGCGCTCAACGGCGCGCGCGAGATCGGCTTCACGGTGATCTCGCTGACCGTGTCGCTGATCGCCGTGTTCATTCCGCTGCTGTTCATGACCGGGCTCGTCGGCCGCATGTTCCGCGAGTTCGCGCTGACTTTGACCATTGCGGTCGTCGTCTCGGCGGTCGTGTCGCTCACGCTCACCCCGATGATGTGCAGCCGGCTGTTGCGGCCGGCCCAGGAAGGCGCCGGAAGCCCTGTCACCCGCGGCTTCAACCGCGCCGTCGAATGGAGCGTCGAGACCTATCGGATCACGCTCGAATGGGTGCTGCGCCACCAGAGGCTCACGCTGGCGACCACCCTTCTCACGCTCGCGGCGACGATCTTGCTCTACGTCATCGTGCCGAAAGGATTTCTGCCGTTGCAGGACACCGGGCTGATCACGGCCGTGACCGAGGCCGGCCCGGAGGTGTCGTTCGTGGAGATGCAGCGGCTGCAGGGAGACATCGGCGCGGCGATCCGCCGGGACCCCGACGTGACCGGCGTCGTTTCGGTGATCGGCGTGAGCCCGCTCAATCCCACGCCGAATGCCGGCCACCTCGCCATCACCCTGAAAGCCCGCGACCAGCGCCGCGCCGTGGTCGCCGACATCGTCGAGCGCCTGAAGGCGCTCGTCGCGCCGATCCCGGGGATGGTGGTGTATTTCCAGCCGGTGCAGGACATCCAGATCAGCACGCGCGCGAGCCGCGCCCAATATCAGTACACGCTGACCGGCACCGACGCCCAGGCGGTGTCGGACTGGTCGGTCAAGCTGGCCGACCGGCTGCGCGCGGAGCCGGCGCTGCGCGAGGTCGCCTCGGAAGCGCAGGAAGGCGGCTTGCGCACCTTCATCAACGTCGATCGGGAGAAAGCCGGCCGGCTCGGCATCTCGATGCAGGTCGTCAACGACACGCTCAACGACGCCTTCGCCCAGCGGCAGATCTCGACGATCTATGCCCAGGCCAACCAGTACCGGGTGATCCTCGAGGCGATGCCGCAGTATCAGCAGGATCCGAGCTCGCTGTCGAAGCTGTTCGTTTCCTCGACCAACGGCGCGCAGGTCCCGGTCAGCGCCTTCACGGGCATGCAGCGCACCGTTGCGCCGCTCATCATCAGCCATCAGGCGCAATTTCCCGCGGTGACGATCAGCTTCAATCTGGCGCCGGATGCTTCGCTCAGCGACGCGGTGGCGGCAATCGCCAATGCCGAACGCGACATCGGCATGCCGGCCGCGATCGTCGGCGGTTATTCGGGCGACGCCGCGGAGTTCGGCCGCTCGCTCGCCGGCGAGCCGTGGCTGATCCTGGCCGCGGCGGTCGCGATCTACATCGTGCTGGGCGTGCTCTACGAGAGCTTCATCCACCCGCTCACGATACTTTCCACCCTGCCGTCCGCCGGCGTCGGCGCGCTGCTCGCCCTGATGCTCACCGGCCAGGACCTCTCGGTCGTGGCGCTGATCGGCATCGTGCTGCTGATGGGCATCGTGAAGAAGAACGCCATCATGATGATCGATTTCGCGCTGGATGCGGAGCGCAAGGAAGGGCTCTCCCCGCGCGATTCGATCGTCAAGGCCTCGATGCTGCGCTTCCGCCCGATCATGATGACGACGCTCGCCGCGCTGTTCGGCGCGCTGCCGCTGGCGCTCGAGCGCGGCACCGGATCCGAGCTGCGCTTTCCGCTCGGCGTCACCATCATCGGCGGACTGCTGCTGAGCCAGTTGCTCACGCTCTACACCACGCCGGTGATCTATCTCTACATGGAGCGGCTGCGGGCGCGGCTCACGCGCGCGGTCGCCCCGCCGGCCCCCGCGCCACGCGAGCTTCCCCCGCCCGCGATCACCCAGCGAGCCGCGGAATGAGACCCAAATTGTTTGATTTAGCTGAGCCGGCATCGCGCTTCCCCTCTCCCCTTGCGGGAGAGGGTGGTCCGAGCCGAAGGCGAGGACCGGGTGAGGGGTGCGTTCGAACTCACTCGAAGACAAGAACCCCTCACCCGCCTCGCGGACTTCGTCCGCTCGGCACCCTCTCCCGCAAGGGGAGAGGGGAAGCGCGTCTGCAGCTGGGCTTTCGCAATAATGCCACAAGGGGAGAGGGGAAGCTCGCGTCCATCACCGCCTGCGTGAGGCGGCCGGACCGATGAATTTCTCCTATCCGTTCATCCGCAGGCCGGTGGGCACCACGCTGCTCGCCATCGGCCTGTTCCTCCTCGGCGCGGTCGCCTATGTGTTTCTCCCCGTCGCGAGTCTGCCGAGCATCGATTTTCCCACCATCCGCGTGAGCGCCAGCCGGCCCGGCGCCGATCCCACCACGATGGCGGCGACGGTCGCGGCGCCGCTCGAGCGGCGGTTAGCCGAGATCGCCGGTGTCACCGAGATCACCTCGACCAGCGCGCTCGGCTCGACCAGCATCGCGGTGCAGTTCGATCTTTCCCGCAACATCGACGGCGCGGCGCGCGACGTGCAGGCGGGGCTCAATGCGGCGGCGAGCGACCTGCCGACCGACCTGCCGATGGTGCCGACGTTCCGCAAGGCCAATCCGGCCGCGGCGCCCGTCCTGATCCTGGCACTGACCTCGAACACCATCGCGCCGAGCGCGCTCTACGACGTCGCCGACACCGTGATCGCCCAGCGCATCTCCCAGGTCGACGGCGTCGCCGAGGTGACGGTGAGCGGCGCCGAGCAGCCGGCAATCCGGGTGCGCGTCAACCCGGTGGCGCTCGCCTCGATCGGGCTCGGGATGGACGACGTGCGCGCCGCGATCGTCAATTCCAACGCCGCGGGGCCGGACGGCGCCTTCGACGGAGCGCAGCAGGCCCAGACGATCGCCACCAACGACCAGCTGCGCAACGCACGGGATTACGATCCGATCGTGGTGCGCACGGTAAACGGCTCGGTGGTGCGGCTCTCCTCCGTCGCCGCGATCACGCCGGGTGTGCGCAACACCCTCTCCGCCGCCTGGTTCAACCGGCAGCCCTCGATCCTGCTCATCATCACCAAGCAGGCGCAGGCCAATGTCATCGATACCGTCGACCGCATCCACGGGGTGCTCGGCGACATCAAGGCCTGGGTCCCGGCGGACTTGCAGATCTCGGTGCTGTCCGACCGCACCACCACGATCCGCGCCAGCGTCCACGACATGCAGCTCACCCTGTGCGCGACGATCGCGCTGGTCATGCTGGTGGTATTCGTGTTCCTGCGCCGCGCGACCCCGACGATCGCCGCCGGCGTCACCGTGCCGCTGTCGCTCGCGGGCACCTGCGCGCTGATGTGGCTTGCCGGCTTCTCGATCGACAATCTCTCGCTGATGGCGCTGGCGGTCTCGGTCGGCTTCGTGGTCGACGACGCCATCGTCATGATCGAGAACGTGTTCCGCAATCTCGAGGCCGGATCCTCGCCGCTGCGCGCCACCATCGAGGGCGCGCGCCAGATCGGCTTCACCGTGGTGGCGATCAGCGTGTCGCTGATCGCCGCGTTCATTCCGCTGCTGTTCATGGGCGGAATCGTCGGCCGGCTGTTCCGCGAGTTCTCGGTGACGCTCGCCTTCGCGATCGCGGTGTCGACCGTGGTGTCGCTCTCGGTCACGCCGATGATCTGCGCGCATTTCGTGCGCGCGTCGCCGAGCCCGAGCGCGACCTGGCTCGACCGCGTGGTCAGCGCGGTGCTCGACCGGCTGATCCGCAGCTACGCCGGCACCTTGCGCAATGTGCTGCGCCACCGCGCGCTCACCATGCTGGTGATGCTGCTCACGGTCGCGCTCACCGTGGTGCTCTACGTCAAGGTCCCCAAGGGCTATTTCCCGCAGGACGACACCGGGCTCGTGTTCGGCGGGACCGAGGCCTCGACCGACATCTCGTTCAAGGCGATGTCGGAGCTGCAGCAGCGCGCGGCGGCGATCGTCGAGGCGGATCCCGCCGTCGCCGCGGTCGCCTCCTCGGTCGGCGCCTCGACCTTCAATCCCTCGCTCAACCAGGGCCGGCTCTTCATCAGCCTGAAGCCGCTTGCGGAGCGCAAGGTCACGACCGCGCGGGTGGTCGACCGCCTGCGCGAAAAACTCGCGGCGGTGACCGGCCTCAAGGTGTTCATGGTGCCGGCGCAGGACCTGCGCGTCGGCGCCCGCCAGAGCAAGGCGCAATATCAGTTCACGCTGTGGGGGACCGACGTCGACGAGCTGCAGAGCTGGATGCCGAAGGTGCTCGCGGCGGTGCGCAAATTGCCCGGCCTGACCGACGTCTCGACCGACCGCGAGCAGGGCGGGCTGCAGGCGGACGTGACCATCGACCGGCTCGCCGCCTCGCGCCTGTGCGTGCAGGTCCAGGACATCGACAACGCGCTCAACAATGCCTTCGCGCAGCGCCAGATCTCGACCATCTACACCCAGCGCAACCAATACCGGGTGGTTCTCGAAATCGACCGGCAATTCCAGCGCGACCCGACGGATCTGAGCCGCGTCTATGTCAAGGCGAGCGGCAGCTTCGCCGGCAACGCCCAGTGCGCGGGCGCGATCGCCAGCGCGCAGGCGACCAATGCCGCGACCGGCGTCGTCGCCGGCATCGCGCCCAACGAGGTGCCGCTATCGGCGGTGGCGCGGTTCGGCAAGTCGATCGCGCCGCTCGTCGTCAACCACCAGGGCCAGTTCCCCTCGATCACCATCACGTACAATCTCAAGCCCGAGGCCGGAATCGAGCAGGCGGCCGCGAGCATCCGCGAGACGATCGCCGATCTGCATCTCCCCGATACGATCCATCCCGAGCCCGCCGGCGATATCAAGGCGTTCGCGCAAACAGTCGGCGCGCAGCCGATCCTGATTTTAGCGGCGCTGATCGCGGTCTACATCGTGCTCGGCGTACTCTACGAGAGCCTCGCGCATCCCCTCACCATCATCTCCACTTTGCCCTCGGCGGGGCTCGGCGCTTTGCTTGCGCTCGCGCTGACCGGCAGCGAGCTGACCGTGATCGCTTTCATCGGCATCATTCTCCTGATCGGCATCGTGAAAAAGAACGGCATCATGCTGGTCGATTTCGCGCTCGACGCCGAGCGTCGGCGCGGCCTTGCGCCCGAGCAGGCGATCTTCGAGGCATGCTTAGAGCGTTTCCGCCCGATCCTGATGACGACGATGGCATCGCTGCTCGGCGCCGTACCGCTCGCCGTCGCCATCGGCCCGGGATCGGAGCTGCGCCGCCC
>WNGK01007887.1_pt1 | contig 11488 bp, 12 predicted proteins | sample 5400601 | NCBI WGS metagenome assembly WNGK01 (sample SAMN13153376, study PRJNA577476) | soil metagenome | isolation source: 60 cm soil or saprolite under Garry oak tree replicate 1 | place: USA:California | collected 2016-06-15
CCCCAGTCCGCCGGATCGAATTGCGGCGAATACGCAGCCCGTCACGGCCGCACGCAAGAGCCCGGTTTAGCGCTAACGTCCATGTAGCTTTCAAGAGCCCGGATTGTCAGCTGCTCGGAAGCTATCCAGAAACGGGCTTGTGGGAAATGTCAGACTGAGGTTCGCCGTGGCTCCGCAGCCAGAAACTCGAACAGCCGGTCGCACTCACAACTGCACTCTCACGCTATGAACGTGATCCGTCTTGCCTATCCACATGTCTGACTCCAGCTCGTTGCGGTGTTCTTGTGTGCCGGAAGTGTGCCGAATCAGGGAAGCCGTCTTTCCGTTGTGAGCGCGTGACTGACTGTCGGTCCGGCCGCTGATTTAACACGCGGCGGAAACACCGACTGCTGCTGTGCGAATTGTGTGCCGATCTGTGAGTCGGAATAGCACAGTATAGGTGCCTTCGACCTGATGCCAGTCAGGCGGAAGGTGAAAGGTAGTTCGACGCGAAATGCCAGAAAGCAGAATCGGCGTCATCGCACGAGCGCACTGAAGTGGGTGCCGAGATAGTACGGCCACAAGATGATGGCCAGCACTCCTCTCCAAAAACCGAGGTGTAAGAATCCAATCGTAAAAAGCCAGGCCGCGCACCACACCCCAGCGGTGAACGTGTGCTGCTCGATGCGTATCCGAATCTTCTGCTCGCTGCGGGATTTTTCTTCGTCTGCCATATGCCCGGCATTCTACTCCGAGACTCTCAAGCAGGACTGCAAAAGGGAGGCCATTTTCGTGAGCTACAAATAGACGGGGCAGCTATATCGGCGCTTTCTTCCTCACATGCCACACCACCCTGAGCGGGTCGCGAACTTTACCGGGACTGATCAGGCCAAGTTCTTCCAGCGCCTTTATGGTATTGCGATTAGCAGATGCGGGGCGCATCACTTCATCATCTTTCAAGCGGCGCAAAACCGGATTGCCACCGAGTGAATCAGTCTCAAGCTGGTACCCGTGTTCCATGTGCCAAACCAGGTCTTGTTCTGTCTCTGTGAGTTTCGGCAGATCAGCACCAGCTTTCTTTTTCGCCATGATGGCACCTCCCAATCCTGACGGGTGGTTTAACCCTCTTGGTCCGGCGGTCCTGCACCTCCTGCGAGATCCTGGGGCCGGATCTTCTCTACGTTGAACTTGCCAGCTCGTTCCCGCATGGTCTTCAGCACCTCTTCAACCGGCGGCGGTTCGCCTTTGATCCAGCGCAGCGGGTTGATTCGCGCCACTACGAACGACCGCAAGTATGGGCTGACCAAGCCGCGCTCCTTCAGCTTCTTCACCGCGGCCGCAATCCTCTCTTCCAGTTCGAGCACCAGCGCAGCACGTTTCTCATGATCCTTAATTGCGGCCCGCAACGGCTCATCAGTGAAGATTTCAAGCCGCCGCAGAATCGGGTGGTAGACGCCGCAACCAAAGCGTGGCATTCGTTCATAGCAGACTCCAAGCGTGACCAGAGCGGCTTCGTCGAGATAGAAGGCAAACTTCGATTCCGAACGCGAGGCGTCTTCGTCTACCAGGCCGCGGTAGATGCGGATGACTTCCAGTGCACGCTCTTTAAGGTTATGGGCTTTCTCGGTATTCAATGCGAGGATTTGCCAGGCCACTTCGCGGTCGGCCACCACAAGGGCAGAAATGGATTTCGCGCCAAGACGGCGCATGGCTTCGAGCCGATGCCGACCATTCGGAGTCCGGAACCCATTCCCGGCGCAACTACTGCAATGATTGGATCGAGAAACTCAGATTCAAAGATTATAGTCAGCGAGAAGTAGCACTGGTTCTGCAATGCAACAGCCCGTCGAGACATCGTGGTCAGCGCGCTCACATTGGAATTTTCCGACCTAGAAATCTGCTTCTGCGAACTCCGCCGAGTCGATGGGTTTCCTCTCGGTCATGGCATTCGGATTCGGACCGCCGGGCTACAGGTCAGTACCGACAAACGCGTTTGCGGTCAGGTTACTCCCAGATGGTCGGTAACTCTTCCGTTACGAGGATTAGAGGGAAGAGTCGCCCGTGATCCGATCGCAATCAGCGACAAGGGTGTCAGCGGACGCAATTTCTCGAGCTCACATGCCCAGCTTTCCTCGGTCCAAAGAGTGAGCGAAGGCCAACAGCAATCAACCACGTCAGAGGAATAGCAGGATTTTTCCGGGAGGGAAAATTGACTTACAAATGGATGCCTGTCATCTCTGCGGAACGATGCACCCGTTGTGGACTGTGCGTCGACGCCTGTGGTCCGCGATCATTGGAAATGGCGAACGGTGTTGCGGCGCTCACTCGCCCGGACACCTGTGGAAGTGAAGAGCACTGCATTGGAGTGTGCAGAGACGATGCGATCGCCACGGCATGGTGCCGTTTGTGGGCACGACAACACTCGGCAAATGGAGATACGTACCAGGTGATGAACAGTTGAGTCCCGACCCGAACGGCTCGTCGCTTGAATCGCAGCGCCCGCAATATCCCAAACCGCTGGGCTGTTCGTCTGAGTTGGAATGATGGCGCGGAATGAATGAGAACCCCTAGCCGACGGCTGGCTGCCGCGTGCACTGTGACTTTAGTCCTCGCAGACACTCATCATGGTTTTGTATGGTGAGCGGATTTCCCAAAGTGCAGGAACTCACGATAGCGCAAAAACACTATTGCCGCGAAAGCCGGCTAGTCATAACGTCGCTCCAATCACGCGGGGGCAGGAATGCAATCATCAGGGTCTTTGAGTAACGGCATTCGGACGGGTTGGTCCACAGCTCTGTCCCGGATTGCGGGCGGCATCCTGCTTTTCGAACTTGTATCTGGACTGGCAATCACCTTCGGGCCGTTTCATCCCGTTATTCAGTGGGGATTGCTGCTGCACACGGTTATCGGAGTACTCACGCTGGCTCCGCTGACCTGGTACATCGTCCGCCATTGGGAAGACTACTCGGGGCAGGCAGTCTCGGATGTATTGCTGCTGGGCTACGTCGGCGGTGGCGCCCTGTGTATCTGCTTGCTTTCGGGTGTGGCAGTCACGGTTCAGGCGCTATTTGGAATTCGTACGTCATCGTGGCTGCGCTACACACACCTGATTTCGACATTGCTCACCTTGGCTGCGGTCCTTCCGCACGTTCTTATTGCATGGTTGCGCAGACGAAAGCATGAAGCTGTACAGGGCGCGGTCGGCTGGGTCGGAATAAGCGCGGCCCTCACAATCGTTGGTGTTGTTACGATCGCGGCGCTCACGTTCGCCTATTCAGGAACGAAGTACCGCAACGAGTTTCCAGCGGACTACAGCTACGCTTTCGGCAAAGACCGTCCCTTTGCACCGAGTTTGGCGCACACGGTCACGAACGGCGCCTACGATCCGCGATCGCTGGCGGGATCAGAAACCTGCGGGTCGAGTGGATGTCATACGGAGATCTATCGTGAGTGGCAGACCAGCGCCCATCGCTATGCCGCGATGGATCCGATCTTCCAGGGCATTCAAACCGTCATGGCCAAGCAGAACGGGCCTGAGTCAACGCGCTACTGCGGAGGATGTCACGACCCAATCTCTCTGTTCTCGGGAACCAAGAATGTTTTTGTTGAGAAGCTGACGGGCTCACAGGGATACAACGAAGGCATCTCCTGTATGGCGTGCCATTCGATTCAAAAGACCGATATTCAGGGAAACGCCAATTACACCATGATCCAGCCCAAGGAATATCTTTGGCAATGGAGCACGGAGCACTGTGTTGGTACAGTCGCGCGCAACTTCCTGATCCGTTCCTGGCCTACGCAACACAATCAACTGAGCAAGCGCATGTACAAGAAGCCGGAGTACTGCGCGGCGTGCCACAAACAATTTATCGATCAAGAGGTGAACCGCGTCGGCTGGGTGCAGCTACAGAATCAATATGACAACTGGGCGGCGAGCCATTGGAACCACAAAGGTGATGCCCGCGCGACGGTTGAATGCCGCGAATGCCACATGCCGCTCGCGCCGTCACACGATCCGGCAGCGGGCGACACCATGGACTACAACCGCACCGCCGATGACCACAAGCATCGCAGCCACCGATTTCTCGCCGCAAACAGCTTTGTCCCTGCACTGCTGCACCTGGATGGATCCGATCAGCAGGTCCGGCTGACTCAACAATGGTTGCAAGGCGATATTCAGATCCCAGAAATTCAGGACAAGTGGGCGGAAGGCCCGGTGGTGAAGGTCCGCATCGAGGCTCCTGCGACTGCTACGCCCGGCGCGAACGTGCCCGTGCGCGTGATCATGATTTCGAACAAGGTCGGGCATGACTACCCCACCGGGCCGCTTGACATGATTCAAAGTTGGGTCGAGCTGAAGGTGCAAGATGACGCTGGCCATCTGATCTTTACTTCAGGAGAACGGAACGCCAAAAACTTTCTTGTCCCAGGAACGTTCTTGTTCAAAGCTGAACCAGTAGATCAGTACGGCAACCTCATCGACCGCCACAATCTCTGGGAGATGGTCGGCGTACGTTATCGGCGGTCGCTGTTTCCTGGCTACTCCGACACGGTTGAGTACAACGTGATGTGTCCGTCGGGCGGCCCAAGTCTCCCGGCGGTGAAAATCAATCCGAATACTGCTTTCTCCGTGCCTGCCGGCCATGGGGCGGGCAAGCTGCACATCAACGCAACCCTGCATTACCGCAAGATTGATCAGTTCCTGCTCAATTACGTGATGGGCGAAAAATCAGGACTCACCGCGCCAGTCATCGACATCGCGAGCGCGAGCGCCGACATCTGCGTGACGAAACCGGGAGATGTGACGAGATGTCAGTAGGTGTCCTGCTCCCGGAGAAAATCAAAAGCTCCCGCCGCATGCGCCGAGTTGCGTGGACCGTCTCGAGCTTGGCTGTGCTCGTTTTGATCGGGGCCATCGTCGCGTGGCGAATTCACAAGGAAAATGAGCCTGAAGAATACACGCCGGGAGAGACATCGAAAGACATTACCAGCGTTCTAGATCGCAGTACGCCAGCGGTGGCTGCACCAAGAATCCAGTCAGTTAAGAACGTCGTGTCTTCGCGCACAGTGGACCCGTTGGCGAATCCGGGAACACGTCTGCCGGCCGGTGCGCCGGAACCTCGATTTACGGATGTCACAAAAACCGCCGGACTCACATCTTTTCACCAGTTTCAAGGCTCGCGCAGTTCTCGGTTGCCGGAGGATATGGGCTCTGGCGTCGCCTGGGGCGACTTCGACAATGACGGTCTCGACGATCTGTTTGTGGTAAGCGGCGGCGGATCGCTTGATTTGCCCGACTCGCAACTCGCACCGTCAGTTCTTTATCGAAACCTCGGCGACGGGCGCTTCGAACGCGTGAAGGATTTCCCCAACTTGCGCATTCGCGGCATGGCCGCTGCCTGGGGCGACTATAACAATGATGGTTGGCTCGATCTGATCGTCACCAGTTATGACACGATCATCCTCTTCCGCAACCATTACGGCCATCTCGTGCGCGACAAGAGTTTTCCTTCGCCCAAAGGGTTCTGGACCGGCGCAACCTGGGGGGACTACAACCGCGACGGCTACCTCGATTTATACGTTTGCGGATACGTGAAGTACAAACCGGGGGAACGCAACGGCTCCAACTCCACTCAATTCGGGCTCGAAGTTCCATTTACGCTGAATCCTGCTTCCTACGAACCGGAACGCAACCTACTGTTCCGCAACAACGGGAATGGCACGTTCACTGAGGTTGCGCAGGAACTCGGAGTATCGAATCCCGAGGGTCGCAGCCTGAGCGCCATCTGGCATGACTTCGACGGCGACAGCTGGCCCGATCTCTACGTCGCCAACGATATTTCCGAAAACAAACTCTATCTGAACAAGCACGGCAGCTTTGTTGATTCCGGCCGAAGCGCGTGGGTCGAGGAGTATCGCGGCTCGATGGGACTTGCGGTCGGCGACTTCGATCGCGACGGAGATGATGACCTGTTTATCTCGCACTGGATTGCGCAAGGCTACGCGCTGTATCAATCTCTGCTTTCCGAACAGAAAGGCACGGGCTCGGAGTTGCACTTCACCGATGTCGCTCCCAATATGGGCGTCGGTCAGCCCTCGCTGCAAAAGATCGGGTGGGGCACGAGTTTTGTGGATATTGATTCCGACGGGTGGCTAGATCTCGTCGTTGCCAACGGCAGCACGTTCGAGCGCAAAGGCACCTCGCCACCGGTGCTCGATCCGATGCCGTCATTTTTATTTTGGAACGCGCAGGGTAGTTTCTTTTATGACCTTGCCCACTGGAACCGCTCGCTTTCCAGTCCACACGTCAGCCGCGGTCTGGCTGTTGCCGACTATAACAATGACGGCGCAATGGACATTGCCATTGTGGACCAGGGCGAAGCCGTGCGCCTCCTGCGCAACGACATTCCGCAAGGTAACTGGATAGAGCTGCGCCTGCATAACCGCGTCCCGCCGACAAACGCTCCACTCGGATTTGGAGACGGTGCAACCGTAACCGCGTGGGTGGGTGGAATTCCTCTCAGGCGCACTATCGGCAGCCCGTCGTATTTGTCGCAGGACAGTCATCGCGTGCACATTGGCCTCGACACCGCGACAAAAGTGGATCGCATTGAAGTGCGCTGGTTACGCGGGGCCAAAGAAACCTGGACGAATCTCGCGGTAAACCAAATCTGGGACATTGTTCAGGGCGATCCGCAAGCGAGGCCGTTCACGTCACCAGCAGATCAGCGCAACGCAACCAACGTAGCTCAAGCGATGGTTCCAACTTCGTCCGCGTCGGGCAGCCTCGACAAGGCCGCGCTGGCACAGTTCTGGACGAAGCAACACGCAGCTATGGACGCGATGAAGCGCGAGCAAACCTGCGCGAAAGCGGTGCCGTTGTTTCGTGAGGCGTTGGCGATGAATCCTCAGCATGAGGATTCGCACTATTATTTGGCGAACTGTCTTGCCACTTTGGGGGATATATCCGAGGCAGTTGCGGAGTTGGGCTCACTGGCTCGAATCAATCCGCAGAATCACCGCGCGTTCCAACGCAAGGGCGAACTGCTGGCAGCTGCGGCGACCTCGCGAGGCCAGATGGAAGCTGCGCGCCAGGCTTTGAACTCGGCGCTTGCGCTGAACTCGGAAGAAACCGGAACCCTGATCCTGTTAGGCGAAGTGCTGCTGGCGGAGGGTAAGTCAGCCGAGGCGGAACAAGACTTTGCTCACGCCTGTCTTGCAAACCCTCACGCCGCCAGCGCCTGGTTCCTGCGTGGCTATATCGCATGGAGTAAACGAAACGTCTCGCAAGCCGATGCTATGCTTGCAGCGGTTCGCACCGCGCGCGGCCGTGACTGGAAGCCGGCCGGTTCCGTGCTCGAGGGCGACGTTCACCACCGCATGTACAGCGAAGCAGGTTTCCTGAACGTCTTTGAGCAGCAGTGGGACGGAACCGGAGATCCTGCACGCGCCTATGCTCAACTACACGCCTACCTCGTTCGTTTGCGATAAGTTTGGTTAGGGGGCAAGCCGCCGTGCGAAGCTACGCACCAGTAGAGGGTCTAGCAGCCACAATTCGCCGATGATTGCACCAAATACAGATACGATGGCAGTCCAGCGCACCCGCATGCGCGCCCTCATCATTCCCCGTGAACATGGTGCCTGGGGTCTTCTACTTGTTCCGCTGTTGACAGGGATGGCAGCTGGCATCACTTCCGCGGATCAGATCTGGCCATCGCTCATGTTCTCTGTGGCCGCGCTGTCGCTGTTCTGGTTGCGAACACCGGTTCAAAGTCTGCTTGGCACAGGTTCACTGCGGGCTTCTACTTCGCGAGAATGGCAGACATCTCTGCTGCTGTCTCTCTTCTTAGTGGCTGTATCAGCGGCTTGTTTGATGGAACTGATGTGGAATGGGAGGAACCGAGAGCTGCTAGTGATGGGTGTGATAGCAGCGCTTGCCTTTGCGGCGCAATCTGTCTTTCGGAAGTTTGGCCGGAGGTTGCGAATGGCGGCGCAATTGGTGGGTGCAATCGGGCTTACCTGCACGGCCCCGGCTTCCTACTACATTAGTTCCGGGCATCTGGACAGGCGCGCGATCATCCTGTGGACGGCAACTTGGGTTTTTGCGGGCAACCAGATACACTTCGTCCAGTTGCGCATCCATTCTGCCCGCGCGGTCGGCTTTCCCGAAAAATTTTCGCAAGGGAAAGCCTTCTTCTTGGCACAGCCGCTGTTGTTGGCGATTCTGGTTTTCGGGTCGTTCCGGCGATTCATTCCTCCCCTCGTGATCATCGCTTTTATCCCGGTTCTTGCTCGGGGAATGCGGTGGTTCTTTCAAGCACCCGAAAAGCTCGACATTAAGAGCGTTGGCTGGTCAGAGATGAAGCAGGGAGCCATCTTCGGAGTTCTGCTTGCCATAGCTTTCATATTGTCTTAATGCATTGCCGGGCAGCCCCGCGCGGCAGATCTGACTCGTCCACCAATGAAACCTGGCAATTTGCAGGACCGCTGCCCTTGATTGGCGGCAACTAGGAAAAACCCGAGACCTTTACATTTTTGGGTTTCACTCACTTCTGTGGGCAGCGCATCAGCGACAAAGCTTTCATCGTCTGGCGGATTACGGCGAAGAAGCGAATAGTCGCGAAGCTCAAAGCCATCAAGGCCGAGCTTCAACGCCGAAAGCATCATCGTACGACCGCGGTCGAGTTCAAGTAGCGGATCGTGGCTAGATCACAGGCAAACTCGTTCTTCCAGGCTAGGCTTAACTCGCAGCCAAAGAACGCGGCCAGTCGTTCGGCTTCTGCTTCAGCGCTGCGGCGGGCCCAAGAAGGAATCTTGACGAAAGGTTCGATGACAACTTCAATCTGGCTGCCCTTAATCTCGTGACGCCAGACGCCCTGCATGAATCCATTGATTAGGAACACGGGTGAGATCCAGCCTTGTGGCCGGTAAACGCGACTCCGTGGGGCGCCAACAAGCAAATGCTGGGCGTGGCGCGACGCGCCGATGACGTATTGGTCGAAGGCCGGTATCAGTCGGACAGAGCGTTGTGGAGTAAGCTCGCGTGCCTCGCGTACATCCGACGCAAGCATCCAAGCTTGGACACCATCCACTTCGACCGGCGAGACCTCATCGCCCATTGCTGCGATCCATTGGCGTGCTGGGGTGATGCCGCCTCCACCCCACCAGCGGGAGCGCTACGGAACATAGCCGACCTGAACCGAGAAACAGGATGCAATTTGATTCAAATCACACAATGGTGTGTCCGTGGTCATGGCGAATCGAAGTGAGGTCGTGCGAACCTTAGTGCTTCGCATACTGAGGTGGGTTATGAGGACAGACGATGCCGAAATTTTTCGAATGTTTCTGTTCGAGCTGAGATTTCTGGAGGATGGTGGCTACCGACATTCTTCGCGCGCCCCGTGGCGAACTCCTTACGTCTTCGAGGATTCCCCGACCTGCCTCAATTTCCAGAATGCAGATCGGCCCCACCCCTGCGCTGAATGCCCGCTGATGGAATTTGTGCCTCCTCAGTTTCGGGGAGAGAGCGCGCCCTGCCGGTTCATTTTGCTAACCGAAGCCGGGCAAACAATAGATTACTTCTACCGGGCTGGCACGCAGATGGAACTCGAAGAAGCTCTAGCCTGCTGGCTGCGGAAGCGGATCGAACAGATCCCAAAAGCGCAGATTAACGCCGACAGGAGAGGAAAAGCAGACAGAGCCGAAGAACCTGCAAAGCGGGCAGCGTGAGAGTCCAGCGAGATACAAGCTCCTTGCGATTAGGAATGTACAAGTTTCGCTAGCGCGGATTTGTTGCGAATGATGAGAGTTGAACCTTTCAGTTCTACCCACTGCTTTTTCTTAAAATCGGAGAACAGCCGACTGACGGTCTCGCGCGTGCTGCCGATCATCTCCGCGATTTCCGCATGAGTAAGCGTCAGTCTCACTTTGATAGGGCTGGTTGTTTGTTCCGCTCGAGCAGTCCAAGAAAGCAGCAGCTTAGTCAACTTCTCAGCGGGCGAACTGGTCAGCCCCAGCGTACGAATTTCTTCGTACGCCGAGTAATAGTTACGGCTGAGCTGTTCCGCAACCCGCAATGCGACTTCGCCGTGCTCGCGCAGAAAGTGCAGTAATGCGTCGCGCGAAATGAAGTTGGCCTGGCCAGGCTCGATCATTTCAGCCGTGACTTCATAAGGGCGGCCGGAAATCGTCGCATTCAGTCCAAGGACATCGCCTGGTTCCGAAACCTTAATGATGATGGTCTTGACTTCGGAGGAGGAATTGGACAGTTTTGCGTTGCCAGCACATAGGACGAACACTCCCCTTGGCTGCTGGCCCTCGAGGAATAACATCGCCGATTTTGGATAGATCGCTGTGGATTTAATGTCATTCAATTTCTGCACCGCGAGTGGAGATAAGTTGCAGAAGAGGTGTTCCTCTCGAACTGGACACGTAAGGCAGTTATCGATGATTTTCAGGCCGTAGGGAGCCGGCATTTAGAGTCCATGTTCTGGGAATTCTAAGATTACACCTGTGATCAGCATCACGAAAGATGGTGACTTCCAGCACAGCAGGGCCAATCATTATGGCGCAATATTTTCGGATACCGAGCCGAAGGCCGGAGGGTCGAAATGACAACATCGGGCTTTAACTTGCAGTCAAGAAAACCTGCAAATGAACAACTGGGGCGACTCATGACGGACACGCATCAATATCGAGTAGTCGCTTGGTGGGCTTCTGCCCGAACCGGGACAGCAAAGTCCGACTCCGCACTGAATGCCATCCATTTCACCGCACCACCCCAGTTTGGGGGCGTTGAAGGCCGGTGGACGCCTGAAGAGTTGCTCCTCGGCGCTGCCGCCGCCTGTTACACCACCACCTTTCGAGCAATTGCGGAACGCTCGAACTTTGAATATGCGGATTTGGAAGTAGAAGTTCAGGGGGCAATTCACCGAGCTGATTCTGGATATCAATTTAGTGAAATGATTATGCGGCCGAATCTGACGATCTCGAGTGAGGAGGGCCGGGAGAAGGCGCTGTTGTTGCTGCGGAAAGCCGAGCAACTTTGTCTAGTGTCGCGCGCACTCTCAATTACGCAGACCTTTGAATCTCGAATTCAGGTTGGCAAAGCCTTGCACGTAAGGTGATTTGCATGGTGCGGAGTGCGGTGCGTATCGAGACGTCACAGCTGCCTACCTATAATCTCTGGAGCAAGCGTGTAAGCGATCAGATGTTTTCGCTGTGATGGAGCTCCCGTTCATGAAATTTCATGATCCAAATTATGGTCGTCCAATAATTGTTTCTGCTGGTGCTAAAACCGCCTTTGGGAGCCACCCGTATCGCGTTTTTTCACTCGGTTACTAGCGAATTGCTCGCTGTTCACGGCAGAGACCGCGGTCCATTATGTCCGCGCGAACGACTGGCGCACTTAATTCGGAAACTCCTTCGATATAACTCTACGGAATACAGATCACGCAGAAAGTTATTGCTGCCGCCGCGCGCTGTCGGATCGCGTCAGACATCAACGCAA
>WNGK01009617.1_pt1 | contig 11485 bp, 8 predicted proteins | sample 5400601 | NCBI WGS metagenome assembly WNGK01 (sample SAMN13153376, study PRJNA577476) | soil metagenome | isolation source: 60 cm soil or saprolite under Garry oak tree replicate 1 | place: USA:California | collected 2016-06-15
CAAAGGTCACGTCATGGTTGCTACTGGTTGGGACACGGTGTACTCGCATGTATCACTTGCTCCTTTACATGCTAGGACATATGTTCTTAAAAGCGTATCATATGCCCTGCTTGGATGCAAGTGTCTACATAACAACATATGGGATGGCGTCATAATAAGGTGGATCGGTAACTATTACATCTACCAACTCGTCTGCTCCAATGATGGCAGATACATTGAGGATGTGAGGTTCTTCCGCTTCACTCAGTGAGCTCAAGAGCTGTGATGAGATCACTCTAAAAGCAGAGTTTAGGCCACCAACAAAAAAACGTTCGGTAGGGGCAAGGGGATTCGCTTCTGCAAAGTCCCATGTAATCGGAAGAGCCCAACGCATGAAGACATGTTTGATCTCCTCCGCACGGTGTTCCCAGACACAGAGCACAGCTAGATAATCCGCAGTTCGACTAAGTACACAAGCCAAATATGCAATTACGGCTTCTCTCCACTCCTGCTGATATCCTAGCTTTAGCATAACCTCATGTGTAGCACGAATGTATTTGACGAAAGTACCTAAAGCTAGAAGTTGTCGAGGAGTGAAGAGTTTGTACCATCTATCAAAACCATAAAGAGGAACACGGAATCCTAAAGCTTCCTTTCCTGGTAGTGGCTCTTCCGGCAGACCAAAGGGAATTTCGGCGAATACTCGGGAAAGTCCCTTTTCTGCTTCAGCAGCCATCAAGATCTCTTCCTCTTCCGGTAAACGATATTCCTTGCCATGCTCACCATCTACCACTACGGCGGTCATAACAGTACCAAGACGACCAGCCAGACCTTCCAGTCTAATATCCTCCATCATCATGATCGTACCGCAGCAGGGGCAGGTGATACCCGAGCGAGACATAGTACCACCACCAATCTGTTTGTCGTACTCTCTTCGCTCTGCTGTACTACCTTTTCTTGTTGGAACTTCTGTTTGCACACCGAAAACAACGCTTGTCTTGTCTGCGTTAGGTTTCATCGTGAGCACAACGCGTTTGTTCTCCTTCTTGCAGAGCCAGCGAGTCTTGAGGAGGGGAATATTAGCTCGGCAGTTCTTGCAAGTGACTGTCCGTGCCCAGAGATAGGCGACGGTAGGTTTTCCTTCTATGGTTTGGTAGAAGCGTGCGAGATCGGCTTTGGCTTGTTGCAAGACCCACCCACCCCAGGCACGGACATGCCATGCAAGGTCAGCTTCAACTGAAGCAACATGCGTTTGTATTGCTGGCAATTGAGGCTGTGACGATGATTGCTTGTGGCCGTTTAAGCCCAGCGACTCAAGCTGGATACGCAACGCTGCATCTTTGAACCCCTTGGCTTTGAAGTAGGATTCCATGAACTCATATGACTCGCAGGCAAACGTTGGTAAAGGACGACATTGATTGGCGAGTCGTTGCGGGTATTCGAGCGTGCACTTGAGGATGAACCAAGCTACAGGGTTGATGTCAACAGCAGTGACCTCACAGCCGAGGCGCATAGCTTCAAGTGGAATTGCTCCTCCACCGGCAAATGGATCGAGTACTTTGGGGGAGTGCCCACCATAAGCTGCGCAGATTTTTTCGCGGAACCAGTTGAGGTCTTCGCTGGACTCCCGGCCCCAGTGCAAAATGCCGCCTTCAGTCTCTTCTGTGATCTGCTCTTCGATACGCCCACCGGGAAGCTTTTTCGGCTTGACGTGTTTGACGGCACGGCCACCAAGCCGTTCCAGCAGTTCCTTGCGCTCTTCTGCATTAACGGGATCAGGTAACAGGGTAGCGATCAGTGCGGCGCGGCATGCTGCTAATGGCCTGCGAGCAGGCCAGATATGCAAGGTGGAGATATGTCCATGACGGACATTTTTCTCGTGGACGGAGTCCAGCGAAGCCTGTTTCAAGGGAAATGCAACTTCTATCAGACGTTCATCCATATTTAATCCTCCTCCGCAGCAGCGAAAATAGCTTGTTCATCGATCACTACTCTTTCTTTTGTTTTCACGATCAGCTTGCCAAAGGGATCCTGAACCCTGCGCAGCATGGGGAAGGATTTCGCGCAGTCGTAGACCACATACAACCAGTACCGTTCGCGGTGATTGCAGGCTCGAATCCATTCGTTCTCACTCAGTTCAACATCGCCGATAGCCGCTCGACCCTTGACTTCGATAGCCAGTTCCTCACCAGATGGACGATGCGACAGAAGATCGAAGCCTGGCCATTCTCCTAGACCCGCTGCCAGCGCTCGTTCAGGTATTGACACATCGCTCACAGTAGCGCCGAGCGTTTCCTCAAACGCACGAGCCCTTTGGACAGCAATGGCTTCAACATCAGCATCATACCTCATCTTATCAACAGGATCGCTCGATGGTATGACAAAGGCATGTGCCAGGAACAGAACATTCCCAGGAGCAATCAGTTCCGGTTCACGATTGATGATCGCCAGGCTCTCGGCTTTACGCGATTTCAACGCTTGCTGGCGTGTTTTGATTCTCGTTAGTTCGCCTTTCGCGCGTGCATCTCCTGTACTGGCTTTTTCTGTCCAGCGCCTGCGCGCATCGGCTAATTCTGCTACCTGGTAGGCGAAACCACGCTCGATAAAGTCTTGACGCTCTGGCAGGCTCTGACGTAACTGCTGGCGATGGTGCTCTGCTAGCGTTTCCGAGATGTTTGCAAGCGCAAATGCCCTCGCGCGATCACAAGATTCATCCATGGTGGCTACGACTGAGTGTACGAACGCAGGTATGTCATGGCTTCCATGCAGCAAGAGTAGTTGCTCGACAGGACATTCCTCGACTTCACCATCCAACTCTTGCTTGAGACCGACCAGTCGATACTCGAGTATCTCTTCCCGCTTGTACGTTGGTAGATCCGGGTCGGCTTTTCTGGATACTACCATCTGGGCAAGATGATAGAGATAAGGTCTCCTGGCAGTTGGATCAACGAAGACAGCGCCTTGCAGCGCTTGCTGTTGAAAGCATTCACAGACAAAGGATCGCAAACGATCAAAAACAGGCTCGCCAGGGTGCAGGAAAATGCCTTGTGTGCTGTTTCCAGGTACATACACCGTACAGGTAGTACGCAATTCCGGAGGATAGATTTCCAGTACAGGCAGGAGCCAGTCGAGTTTTCCTGGCTTGAGGGGGCGAAAAGAAAAAAACGTGTCCAGATTGCCCTCAATGCCAATGTCCAGAAGCGGTACTGCCTTCTCTATAAAACGACGCACATAGCCCGGTAACAGCTTGCGATAGGTTTCCTGCTCAATCGTTGCTCGCAGACGTGGCAATTCACTCTTTACTGCGCCGCCATCACCGAATAGTGTTCGCTCGCTCTCCTCGATCGCTTCCACCTGTGACTTGGTCAACGTCCCTTCGATCTGACGTTGCATATCGCTCCCATCATCAGCAAGAATAACTCGCTCCATATATTCTCGTAGGGAGATACCCTCAAAAAGTCGCCCAATGACATCAAAAACCTTGTCGGAGTGAAGTTCTTTGCGTATAAGCTCCAACTTCTTCAACAAGGTTTGCATAACAAGCCCTTCGCGTGTTTTGCCCGCAACGAGGTTGATAATATACACGGAGTCGTGTTTTTGTCCAAAGCGATGGATACGCCCCATGCGCTGTTCCAGGCGAGCCGGATTCCAGGGGATATCATAGTTGACCATGAGCCAGCAAATCTGCAGATTGATGCCTTCACCAGCCGCATCGGTTGCAACCAGGTATTTCGCGCCGCCTTGGGCGATAGGACGACGGAAGAATACGACCTGTTCTTCACGTTCCTGGTAGCCCTTCCCACCATGGATTTGCGCAACCTGGTCTGTGAAGCCGAGACCTTCAAGCCGTCGTACCAGAAATTCGAGCGTGTCCCGGTGCTCGGTAAAGATAATCATCTTCTGATCCTGGTATCGTGGATCGCGCAGTACTTCACGCAATTTCTCAAACTTGGATTCCTCTCCGGCTTCAAAGACCTGACGTGCCAGTTGAAGCAGCCCTTCCACAATATGCAGTTCCACTTCCAATTCAGCCAGAGAGGTGGCTATCACTCCCTCCAACTCCTGATCCTCGACGCGTTCGTTCTCTTCCTGGCCAGTCGCTTCCTCTTCCTCATCGGCAGTTTTCTTCTCAAAGACATCATCGATCATGCCAAGTTTGCGTTGGAACACCTCAAGCTGCATTGGGGTTAGTCGACCAGCACGCATATCATCAATGAGTTTCAGCAGCTTCTGATAACGACGTTCAAAGGAACGCAGCAATGCATACGTGGAACTTGCCAGGCGTCGTTGGAACACACTCATCGCCAGTCGAGCGGCAGAGCGATTAAGTAAACGAGCCCTGTTGTAATAAGTCTGGATATAATCAGTTGTTGCATCGTAGAGTTGCTGTTCGCTCACCTCACCTTTGCTGAGATCGTAGCTCAACGTATTCGAGATGCGCGGTGGATAGATAGGACGCTCATCGAAGTACACCAATTCTTCCTTGGTGCGCCGGATAAAATGACGACGACGAGCATCCATAGGATAAGCATTGAAAGCATCAATGGTTGACAGTGCATCTGGCTCAAGCAACCTCCATAAACAATAGTAGGGAAAATCTTTCCCCATGTGGGGAGTCGCGGTCAGGAGCAAAAGGTGATGACAACTCCAGGAAAGCTCCCAGCGCGGATCTTCATTCGGAATTCCAGCGAGTGTCTCCGCTAATCGGTAACGATCCGTCTTCCGCACACGGAAATCTGCCTCACGGTCAGCAGCCAGTTTGTGTGCCTCATCAAAAATGACCAGGTCATAGGGGATGACCTCGGCTTCTTGGAGACGCGAGAACATACTATCCCCGCGTAGCGTGTCTACACTTACGATCAACAAGTCACTTTGAGGGCCTGTGAAAGGATTGCCTGATCTGGCATCGTTTCCAACTACTATTGTGAAAGGAAGGTTGAAGAGGCTATGCATCTCGTGTTCCCAGTTGCCAACCAATCCGGCAGGTGGAACAATCAGAACGCGAGAGATCAACCTGCGTGTCAACATTTCACGGATATAAAGACCTGTCATGATGGTTTTGCCTGCACCTGCATCGTCTGCCAACAAAAAGCGTAAGCGAGGCTGTTGCATCATGTGGTCATAGACGGCAATTCGTTGATGGGGCAATGGCTCGATCATGGAGATTTCGGTAGCAAAGGCCGGATTGAAGAGATATCCATAGGTGAGGCGTTCACCTTCAACAACCAGACGCACGACCTCGGGGTCAGAGGTGAAATCTATAGGTATATTCTGTTCTGCTGCAAATGAGGCCGTATAGTCGTGATAGTAATAATCTTGAGGTTGCTCATAAAGCGCCAGACTTTTGTGATTGCCCTTTTTCATAAGGCAGAGATACCTTCATTTTTTCCCACTAACAACGTTGCCAAAATCAAATAGAAAGAGAGAGTTGACCGCTGGTCTTGAGATACAAGATGAGTATAGTCTATCAAAGGGTTTTCAGCAAGTAAAAGGTACTTGTGCTTTTCTATGTGTTGCTTCTTCTAGAACATATGAAATATGGAAAGACAGGCATCATTCTCACACATTGATTTCAAGGAGTTTTGTTTCAAGAAAAAGGCGTTTTGATGAGCCATTTTCCTCGACAGGCTGTTTCCAGTATGTTACACTCTGCCTAGCAAGACGGGGCGCGACGCGAAGTCGTGGAGGAAATGATTACCGGGTTAGTCTCGGCTGAGAAAACCGAGTCCCTGTGGATTGGGTATGCGCTGGCATCAAAAGTGATGCAAGACGACCTGAAATGGCTCAAACGGAGGTTTGCAATGTTAGAGGATATACTGCGGGATACACCCGTGTATCAAGAAGTGCTGGCAGAAGGCATGGAAAAAGGTTTGGAAAAAGGCATGGAAGAGGGTTTGGAAAAAGGTTTGGAGCAGGGGCTAGAGACGCAACGTCAGACACTTCTGGATATTGTTCAAGAGCGTTTTCCCGCGATTGCACGTTTGGCAAAACAACAAGCAGATACCATCGAAGACCCAGAAATGCTGAGACGCTTGATTGTGAAGTTAAGTATTGTGCAAACTCTTAAAGAGGCTGAGCAGTACCTGCTCAATCCTGGCAGTCTTGAAAAGAGACATTGAAATGCTACCCCTCCTCGATTGGGTTAAATTCAAAGGTTTTCAATCATGAAATGTAGGGGCACCCCTGGCGGGTGCCCGGTTGATTTACCTGCTGGGATAAATAAAGAAATCCGAGCGCGTCCCATCAGTTAGCAGATCCACAGCAATAGAGCCAATACTCTTGCTCAATCATTAACCAATGTTCAAAGCACCAATGATTCGTCGCAGCTTTTCCAGAGCGACCTATAAAGCTCACTTTTCTTGATTGCCATTGAAGACTTCCTCCATCAACTCTCTACGACCCTTCGGTATTAAGTGTAATATCATATTGTATCCACCCTGGCACTGTACAGGGATGCATTCCAAATAAGGAGATGAAACACGGAAGTTGCGAACGAAATTTGTCGTGCTTCGCTGCTATAACGCGACTATTCTAGCAGATAGATGCAACCATGTTAATACCCTATCTCTTTACATTTCCATCATATCTCGGAGGCTAGGATTCCAATTCGCGTAGAGGCGGGAGCGGTGTGGATGATGGGTGGGGACACTTGCGTCGGCCTTGGTGGAGTAGCTACCCCAGATTTGGTATGGTATTGGTGTCTGAAGAAAGCCGTGGGGCGCTTCTTCTTTCGTCTCACCTGACCCTTAAGGTAGCTGCCTTTCACCTCACCTGACTGCGCAGCAGTAGACGCCTCCTTGCATTCAGCCTGAGCGTTAGCAGCGTTGGCTGAATGGATACCAAGTCCGCCAACGTCGTTGGCGAGATGGATTGGTGCCAGCCCCCGCCCTGTCCTCTTGCCACAAGAGACTATCTGTGGTAGTATACTGTGTGACCGTAAATAATATATAGTCACACAGAAAAATGATTGAGCATGCCTAAAGCGTTTACCGAACACGAAAAGGAACTGATCCGCAAGCGGCTCTTAGAGCAAGGGTACAAGCAGTTTTCCGCTTACGGATTGAGAAAAACCACTATTGAGGAGCTTGCCGAAGCAGCCGGCATCTCAAAAGGGGCGTTTTACCTGTTCTATGCGTCCAAAGAAGCGCTCTTCATGGATGTCATAGAACAGGCTGAAAAACACTTCCGCCAGGAGATAGTAGCGGCCGTCGACCTTCCGGGGCCTTCGCCCCGAGCCCGCCTATTTGCGATTTTGAAAAAGGCGTATAGTCTCGTGAAAACGCTTCCCCTCTTGCAGTTTCTCACGGGCGGTGATTATGATCTGCTCTTTCGAAGAATCCCGGCAGAAAAACTCCAGGAGCACCTGGCTAGCGATCGGGTGTTCTTCGAAGAGTTGCTCATCCGCTGCCAGAACGCAGGCATACCCATCCAGGCACGGTCTGAGGAGATCATCGGCTTGTTATATTCACTCGTTCTGACCATCCTGCATAAGGACGATTTTGTTGCGAATGCCTTTAGCGGCGGCATCGATTTGCTTCTGGAGCTGGTCGCGGCTTTCTGCCTGGGTGAGGTCGAGATTCAGGTGCAACAATCAATCCGTCCCGCGCCCCAGCCTGAATCAAGAAAGGGAACCCACTATGAACTTGCCGATTGAAACCGAGGATCTCGGGAAACGTTACGGAAACGTAACCGCCGTCAAGCACCTCTCCTTGCGGGTTGCGCAAGGAGAAATCTACGCTTTCCTGGGCTTGAACGGCGCAGGGAAAACGACGACCATTCGCATGTTGCTGGGGATGATCAAGCCCACCTGGGGAACTGCTCATGTGCTTCAAACCCGGGTTCGTCTGGGTAGTCGGGAACCCTGGGCATCGGTCGGGTATCTGGTGGAGACACCGCACTGCTACCAGGAATTAACGGTCTATGAGAACCTGGAGGTTGCTCGTCGTTTGCACCCTGGCACTAACCCTAAGGCCGTGAGTGACGTCATCGAGCGTATGGGGCTGGCAGCCTATGCCGACCGGCGGGCTGGCACTCTTTCTCAAGGGACTGCTCAGCGGCTGGGATTAGCCAAAGCCCTGCTGCATGCTCCCAGATTACTTCTTTTGGACGAACCCGCCAACGGCCTGGATCCGGCCGGGATCGTCGAAATTCGTGAACTCCTGATCAAGCTGACGCGCGAACAGGGCGTGACGGTCTTTATGGCGAGCCATATCCTGGCCGAAGTTTCGCGTCTTGCCCAGCGCATCGGGATCATCCACAAAGGATATCTGCTCCAGGAACTGGATGTCGATGAGCTAGAGCGGAATCGACGAAGGCGGCTGTTATTACGGACGCGGGACATGGAGGCGGCTCGCCAGGCACTGGCCACCGCCGGGCATCCTGCTGAAATCCTTCGGGACAGTACCCTCGAGCTCAAAGATATCCCATCGATCGAACACCCTGACGACATCGCCAGCTTGCTGGTTCATGCCGGAGTTCCGCCCACACAGTTGATGGTAGAAGAAGAGGAACTGGAGCAGTATTTCCTCAGGCTGGTTGGAATGGATGGAGAGCAGAAAAATGAATGACTTGACCAATGCCGTTTGGATTGAACTGCGCAAAGCAACCCGTTCCCGGGTGCCATTGTTCACTGCCCTGGGGTTCCTGGCAGTGGCCCTTGGCATTGCTTTTTTGATGTTCGTCTATAAGTACCCCACATTCGCACGGAATATTGGCCTGATTAGTGCGAAGGCAAATATTGCAGGAGGCACCGCCGATTGGCCGTACTATCTTGGTTTACTCGCACAGGTGATCGCGGCTGTTGGAATTTTATTGTTTAGTCTCATTGAGAGTTGGGTGTTTGGCCGTGAATTTGTCGACGGTACCCTGAAGGATCTGCTTGCCGTGCCGGTTTCGCGCGCGACCATTCTCCTGGCAAAATTTATCGTGGTTGCAATCTGGTCTCTCGGACTGACGGTGATGCTCTCTATCGTCAGTTTTCTCCTGGGAGCGGCGATCGGACTGACACAGGGGACGACAGAGGTGTTTTTGAGTGGATCCGCTACCATTGCTATCACCGCTTGCCTGGTGATCGTAGTTGAATTTCCGGTCGCATTCTTCGCCAGCGTTGGACGAGGCTACCTGCTGCCAATAGGATTTACCCTACTGATGCTCGTGTTTGGCAATGTGATTTTCATAGCCGGTTGGGGAAGCTATTTTCCCTGGTCCGTGCCAGCGTTGTATGCCGGATATACCGGAAGCAAGGGGACACATCTTGAACCGGTCAGCTATCTGATTGTTATCATAACAGGGCTGGCTGGCATGGTCGGGACCTATCTCTGGTGGAAATTTGCAGACCAGAATCGTTAGATAACTAGAGCCAGTTGGGAAGCAATTACCATTTGAGTTGAGTCGGAATCCCTGATAATACCCTCTCGTGTTAGGGTTCCACCAACTATCGGGTGCTAGATGCCTCCCACGTAGGGGCGGGCTGGGTGTGGATGCGGTGTGGGGGCGCTTGCGCCGCCCTGGTGCCCTACACACGTGGACGACCGGTAGGTGCCAGCGCCGCCCTGGTGCCCTACACACGTGGACGACGGGTAAGTGCCAGCGCCGGCCCTGGTTCATCATGGACCTTTCCCATTCAGCACCCGATAGTTGCTGGAAACGTACCAGAACGGTAAAATCAGCAGAATTTTAAAACCGCCAGGGAAGAAAATTCGCAAGTCAAAATGTTATGGTAAGTAAACAGCACCAGTTAGGGAAAGACTGGTAGCAGTGCGTTTCCTGTTCTTAATGAATAATCAGCTGTTTTGGTACTTCTTAAATACCAGAGAGGAGCGACACGATGAAACGCGTGCTTGAAGACCTGTTTCTGGGCCAACTGGCCTCGCCATCCTTCAGTCAGGGATTTCGCTGGGAAGACAGCCACCGGCGTGTACGGGTAGTCTTCGCTGGTGTGACCATTGCCGATAGCAAGCATGTTGCACTCGCCGCTAAAAGGCGAAGCCTCCTACTGGACACTGCGGGTCGGCGACCGCATAGCTGAGCATGCGGCCTGGAGCTATTTCCATCCATTGCCCGAAGGACCGCAGCTTCAAGGCTACCTGGCGTTCTACTGGGATCTGATGGACGCATGGTATGAAGAGGAGCAGCAGGTGTTCGCTCATGCACGCGATCCCTACAAGCGCGTGGATATCTTGCCGAGTTCCCGGCACGTGCGCATCGTGCTAGGCGGCGTGACCATAGCCGACACCCACCGTCCCCTGCTGTTGCTCGAAACAGGGCTGCCCATCCGCTACTACCTTCCTGAACAGGATATCCGCATGGAGTTCCTGGACCCGGCAGAAACCACCACCCATTGTCCGTACAAGGGGATGGCAACCTATTGGTCCGCAAGGATTGGCGAAAAGGTCTTCAAAGACATCGTGTGGAGCTACCACGAACCGCTGCCTGAGTCTACACCCATCGCTCAATATCTGTGCTTTTTCAATGAGCGCGTTGATGCCATCTATTTTGACGATGAACTGATGCCCGTACCCAAAACGATCTGGTCCGAGTAATCCAACTGCCTTCGAGTGGAAATGCCCGAGGTAGTGCCAGCGCTCGCACCTCCCACTTGCAGGTACATAGTTCGGCTCCTGTTGGACGAGCTAGACCCATGGGATGCGCAACGAACTTGCAGCAAGAAGACAATAAGGAATTTTGTTTCAAGAAAAAAGCGTTTTGGTCAGAGAGAAAGCTCAGTGCACAGTCAGGTCCACATCGTCCACATACATGTACGTGTAATAGGAATAGCCATTCGAGTTCTCGTGATCCAGGAACTGGATGCCGATCGTCTGGCCCGCATACTTGGATAGATCGAAGGTCAACTGTATCCAGGTGCGGTCATTGGTGGTTTTCTGGAAGAGTCGCTGAATCACCTGCTCGCTGCTGTTGATGATGTTTGCCTCCTGCCAGGCATAAGAGCTGGAGTCATTGCTGGCTGGCCAGTAGAAGAAACTCAGCGTCCCGCTGGTGGCCGAGCTGGGAATGGTTACCATCTGGTAGGTGATCGAATCTCCTTGTTGACCAAGGCTCAAACCGACTTGCAACGAATAACTCCCACTATGGGTCCTGCTTGTAGTACGCGCCGGGGAGCCCTGTCCTGCGTAGGTCCAACTGTTACTCGTCTCAAAGCCACCATTTTGGATCAGATTGGTAGTGGTAGGCGTCCCGCTGGGTGTGGGTATCGGCGTGAGAGTCGGTGTGGGTGTGAGGGTCGATGTGGGTGTCGGCGTGAGGGTCGATGTGGGTGTGGGTGTCGGCGTACCGCCGATGCCGAACTGGATGTCAAGTACGGCATGCAGTTCGATGCCATTGGGCGCAACTCCAGTCTGACCATGCAGGAAGTCGAAGAATCCGACGCCGGTGATGGTCACGGGCACATTAGCAGGCTGGAAGCTGCTCGTGGTTGTGTATCGGGCATCAAATTCGGAGCGGGCATTCTGGATGCCGGACAGCAAGATGCTGGAGGATCCGACGCAGG
>WNGK01044743.1_pt1 | contig 11481 bp, 6 predicted proteins | sample 5400601 | NCBI WGS metagenome assembly WNGK01 (sample SAMN13153376, study PRJNA577476) | soil metagenome | isolation source: 60 cm soil or saprolite under Garry oak tree replicate 1 | place: USA:California | collected 2016-06-15
GCCGATCTCTTCCCTCAGACCTTTCATCTCGAAACAGTGGTCCATCTCCACCGCGCCTGATAGACTTCCTCTTCAATCGAAAGCCAAGATGGATCCCGATTCTGCACTCTCCGGGAACCCTTCTGCCGCGCGAGCCTTCGTGGGCGTGGTTGCGGTGCCGCTGTTCCTCGCTGCCAGCCTCTTTGCTGCCGGAGTGATTGCAACCCGCGCTCTCTACCTGCCGCCCACTCGCCTTCTTCTCGCCATCGCCGGGTTCCTCATCCTCTGCGTCATCGCGGCACTCCGCGCCCAGCGCATTGCGTGGCTTCCCATGGCAATGCTTTGGGTGCTGCTTGGCGCGTGGTGCGCGGAGATGGAGCCGCAGCCCGCACCGGCACCGGCTCTGCAGTCCTTGTCAGACGGCCTGCTTCGCTCAGTCGAGGGAACCGTCATCCGCGCCGGCCCCATCCGCTACCAGACCGATCAGAATGTCGACGAAGCTTTGGCGGAATCGCCTTCGCAGGGCATGGACCTTCGTCTCACTTCTATTGAACTCGTCGACGACGACAGCGACCGGCAGATCCCCATCTCAGGGAGCGTTCGCCTCAACCTGCGATGGCCGCATTCCGGTCCGCAGCGCATCGCCTGTGGAGAACGCATCCGCGCTACCGCCCGCCTGCTTCCCCCGGAAACGTATCACGATGCTGGTGTTTGGAGCCGCTCAGCCTATCTGCTCGACCAGGGCATCACATCCACAGCTTCGGTGAATATTGAGCGAGTCGAACTTCTCGGCGCGTCCGAGACATCAACCATCACCTGCCGACTCCAAGAGGCGCAGCACGTGGTCGGCGCGCGCCTTCTCGCTCTTCCCGGACTGATGCGCAGTCTGCCTGCGGCCTTGCGCGTCAATCAGGACGACGCCATCATGCTCAGCGCCATGATTACGGGCGACCGCACTTTCCTCGACCACTCCTTGCGCGTGGGATTCGAGCGCACCGGATCCTTCCACATGCTCGTGGTATCGGGCCTCCACCTCGCCATAGTCGCCGGATGCATCTTCTGGCTTGCACGCAAACTGCGCATTCCCAGCATCCCCGCCACTCTCCTTACCATTGCTGCGTCGTTTGCGTACGCGCTCCTTACCGGATTCGCGACGCCCGTGCAGCGCTCGCTTTGGATGGTGACGCTCTACCTGGTTGGCCGGCTCGTCTTTCGCGATCGCAATGTGCTCAACACCATCGGCTTTGCCGCGCTTTGCCTGATGGTCGCCAGCCCGCGCGCGCTGTTCGACTCCAGCCTGCAGATGACGCTTCTTGCCGTTCTCGCAATCGGCGGCATCGCTCTCCCGTTCCTTGGCGCTACCGTCCACCCGTATCTCAGCTCAACGCGCCGCTTGCGCCGCATCGCGCTCGACGTCAAACTCGCACCCGCTCTTGCGCAGTTTCGCGTCACTTTGCGGATGATTGCCGCGCGCCTTCAACGGGCTACCAACAGCCGCATCGCATGGCGTATCTTTCCGGGTACCGTTCGCTTCCTGCTCCGGGTTGCCGAAGCTCTGGTCGTCTCCATCGCGATCGAACTCGCCATGATGCTGCCCATGGCCATTTGGTTCCATCGCATCACGCTCTTCGCGCTCCCGGTCAACTTGCTCATCCTTCCGCTTCTCCTGCTCTTGATGCCCGTTGCGCTGCTCACGTGCGTCATCCTGCTTGCGTGGCCCGCAGCGGCCATTGTGCCTGGAGTCGTCGTCGCGGTCCTGCTTCACTTCGGTGAAGGCATGGTGCACCTGTTCGGCTCCCTTCGCTGGGGAGATCTCCGCGTCCCCACACCAGCGCTGTGGCAAGTGATTACCTTCTGGGCTCTCCTGGCAACGGCCATCGCGCTTATGCGCATCCCGAGCCGCTGGGCTCGCTTCTCCGCATGCTGCGCTCTGCTGCTGGCGGGGCTCGCTGCCATCGCTCCCCTCGCAGTCCGGCATCCACGCAACGCCCTCTTCGTGGAAGCCATCGACGTGGGCCAGGGCGACTCGATCCTTCTCGTCACGCCTGAGGGCAAGACGCTCCTCATCGATGGCGGAGGCCTCGGCGGTGGGCCGCGCCAGGCGCTGCAGCAGTTCGACGTTGGCGAGGAGGTCGTCTCCGCTGCGCTGTGGTCGCGCGGCATCCGCCACCTCGACGCCGTCGCGCTCACCCATGCTCACTCCGACCACATGGGCGGACTTCCCGCCATTCTGCGCAACTTCCACCCCGCGGAACTCTGGGTGGGCAACAATCCGCCGGTCCCCACTTACCAGGCCCTGCTCGATGAAGCCCGCTTGCTCCACGTTGACGTGCGCATCCTGCGAGCGGGCGACGCATTGGCGCTCGGCAGCGCAAAGATTCAGGTGCTGGCTCCGTTTGCCGAATACACGCCTGCGTTGCAGCCATCGAACAACGATTCCCTGGTGCTGCGCGTTGCTTACGGCGCAACCGCGGTCATGCTTGAAGGCGACGCTGAGGCGCCCGTTGAGCACGCCATGCTCGGGGAATCCGGCCTGCAAAGCACCCTGCTTAAGGTGGGCCATCACGGCAGCACCACTTCCACCACGCCCGAGTTCCTCGCTCGCGTCGCGCCGCAGTGGGCAGTCATTTCCTGCGGGCTGCACAACCGCTATGGCCATCCTCGCGACGAAGTGCTGCGCGAATTGCAGTCGGCCGGCGTCCGCACCCTCAGCACCGACATCAACGGAGCGGCCTGCTTTCGTCTCGACGGCATCTCGGTCCAACCCGACACGGCATGTCGCATCGACTCGGATCCGTGACTCCTGCGTGCCGGATTCCTCGACAAAAACAAGAATCCGCACCGCCGTATTCTTCAGTGGCGACCCGAACTCCTCTTCGGTCAGATTGCGCGAGGCTCTTAAGCCAACGCGGCGTCGCGCCTCAGTTCGTTACTCGTGCGCGCCCTTCTTGCGCAGAGCGTCCGCCCACTTGTGGTCGTCCATACCCAGCGCATAGCTCAAAGGACGGTGCTGGCTCTGATCCACCGCATTCACGTCCGCTCCCTTGTCCAGCAGAATCTGGATGATGCTCCCGTATTGCAGCCGAAGGGCCATGTCCAGGATGGTGTCGCCATACGCATCCGGCAGATTCACGTTCGCGCCGTGATCCAGCAGAAACTGAACGTCGTCCTTCTGGTCGCGAATCACCGCGAAGAACAGCGGCGTTGCACCGCTGGCCGGCTGCGCGTTGATGTCCGCGCCCTTGTTCACCAGCGTCTCCACCATCTGCCTGTGCTTCACTGAGAAGACGGCCAGGTGTAGCGGCGTGTATCCGTTCTGCATGTATCGCGCGTCATCTCCGTGAACGGTCAGAACGCTCACCGGATCCTGATGGCTGTTCGAGGCGAGCACCTTTTCCCAAAGATCGCCTGGTGTGAATGGGCCATAGTTATTCTTGGCGTTCACATCAGCGCCCGCGTCCAGCAGAACTTGCGCGGCCGCGATCTGCCCGTGAAGCGCCGCCACATGCAGAGCCGTGTCGCCGTTGTTGTCCTTGTCGCTCGTGAGCTTCGGGTCCTGCTGCAGCAGGGCCTTGATCTTGTTCGCATCCCCTTTGCGGGCTGCGTCATGAATCGGCCCGCCGAATGAAGTGGCGGCAGAAGAAAGCGCCAGGGCCGCAACAACAGTCAGGCGGGTAACGGGCGCATGAAATCGTTTACAAGCGTTCACAACTAACAGCATGGTTCCTCCGGATGAAAGGACATTTTATCCGAACTTTTTGGGAACGGTCTCATACCAGTGGACGAGTCCTCATCTTCGTTTGGTTTCATCCGGCTGTACTTGGAATGGCAACCATCTCAGAACCGCATTCGCAAACCCAGGTCGAACTGCCGCTCGCGATAATAATCAACCGCGTTGATGTTCAATGGCTGCCCGAATTCGGTCTTCTCTGTCTTGACTCCGGTGAGGAAGTTCAATGTCGGAAAGGATCCCGAAACGCTCCCGGGCTGACGTTCTGATGATTGAACAGATTGAAGCTTTCGGCCAGCAGTTCCACTTCGCGTCCGTGACCGAGCCCGAATCGGCGCCCAAGCCGCACATCCGCCTTCCACGTGCGGGGATAGCGATACGTATTCCGCCCCACTCCATACACCCGATCGGCGCCGCCGAATCCGTTCATCCCCGGGCCCAACCCCACGATCGTCGCGCCAGACTTTTCGAACTCCCCTGTGATCGATCCCGCCGTCCGCATCGTGTACGGCAACCCGGTGTGAAACTGCGCGGTTCCTGACAGCATCCACCCGTTTGTCAACCATCGCTCTGTTCCTTTGCGGTTCCACGGAGCTTGCCAAATCGCCATCGCCGACGCTGCATGACGTTGATCGAGGTTGCTCGTTCCGTACTCCAGCGCGAAGTTCGTCGGATCGAACACGCTGCTCCCCGACACCTGCGCGCTTTCGTTCGGATTCCAGTCCATCGCATGCCCGTAGGTGTACCGCGCATGAAAGCTCAACCCGCGCCGCGCATACCGGGACAGCCGCACCGCCGCCGCTTCGTAGGTCGAGTTTGCCCTGCTGACAAGCTCCGTGATCTGCTGATAGTTTTCATTCAGCCGTCCGCTGGTGCCGCTACTGCCCGGCCACGACGCAAAAAACGGCACAGTAATCTGCGGCTTCTTGATCGGTCCTTTGCCCGTGCCATCCACCACGGCGTAGGTGATAGTCTTGGGATTCGCCGCCGGATCGTAGTTGGTGTCCATGGTCACCGGCAGCCTGCGCGCCAGGCTCACCAGCGCGCTTACGCTCACCAGAATGCGGCCCGGCAGCCTCTGCTCCATCTCCACCATGCCCTGGTGAATCTCCGCGTTATGGAAGTTGCCCGCGAATTCAACCACGCCCGGTTTCTCCACGCTGGCCGGGTTTCCACCCAGCACATAAGGGAAGGGAGGCGCCCCGCCTGCGTTGCCCTGCAAATTGTCGGTTGGGCGCATGAAGAACTTCAGATCGCCTTTGAGTGAACCCGTCTGAGTGAGTGCGGTTTCAAGTACCCCATTATTCGTGCGACCCGCGTACATGCCATACCCGGCGCGCAGCACGGGCCAGTGGTTCTCACTTTTACCCCATGCCAGGCCCACCCTGGGGTTCCACCCGCTGCCAAGCGCCGGCAGATGCTGCGTCAGCGGCAACTCAGGGTTGTTCACCAGCGCAATCGGAGGAGGCAGATCCTCCCGATCCCACCGCAGCCCGGCCGTCATTACCATCTGCTTCCCCACCTGCCACTGCGTGCTTACGAACCCGGCCCAGTCGTTGGTGCTCAGATGCCATTCTGTCGGCCCCAGTGTCTGCGAGTAGTAGCTGTAGCACGGCAGGTAGCCCAATCCGTGCAGCTGCCCGGTCGTGTCCCGCCATGCCTTTCCGCGCTGGTCGCAGTTGTGCTGCAGCATGGGATTCAGCGCATTCGCCAGGCCATATTTCGCAAACACCAGCGCATCGGAGGCGAAATTCTCCACACTCGAATAGACGTAGGTCCCGGTATGATTCCGCAGTAGGCTGGTCGCATCCGCACTGTGCCGCAGGTCGAGCCCGGCCCTCACCAGAAATGGTCCGTGCGCCCAACTCAAGCTTTCCTCCGCCTCGTATACGTGCTCGTCCGGTTCACTTCCCGGTCCGAACCGCGCCGGGTTGCCGATCGTGAATCCATAGCGCGAGTCCACCGTCATTTGCGGCACCTGTCCCCACACATTGGCGTTGAATCCCTGCTCGAACGGTGACGGCGCCGCTGCGGCCGCATCCACGATCACCCTGCGCATCGAACCCTGTGTAATGGCCAGCAGATTTGGCGTGAGGAAGGCCTCCCACCGTCCCAGGACCCACGTGCTGCTGCCACGGCTGGCACCAAAACTGTGAGTCCCGAATGTTTCCGACGCTCGCGTCAACCCTCCGCCAGGAGAATTCCACGTGGCGCCTGACCCCTCCAGCGCAAACCGATGCCGTTCTCCAACTCTCCAGTCCAGCCGTCCGAACCCACTCCAATGCTGCGCGGTTCGCGGCGCCGGCCCCAGCAAACCCGCGAGCGACTTCAGCATCCCGGAGTAGACCTCTAACCCCTCTGCAACCGGGTTCGCGCTGCTCAAGCCTAGGCGCGCGCTCAGCACCTGCATCTCGTCGTTCGAAGGCTGCGCAAAAAAGTGGTCGGGGTGCTTCACACTTGCGACCGCCGGGTGGTCTCGCTCGTTTCCATCAATCGACGCGAACCAGAAAATGCGATATCTCCGTAGCTCGCTACCCGCGCCCGCACCCCAGCGATTCTCCCTGTCGCTGGGACTGTAAGGGAATGCCGTAAACACCGGCATGGTCGCGAGAGTTCCCGGCGCGCTCTGCTTCACCCACTGAGTGAAAGGGTTCTGCGCCCCCAAAAGATTCTGTCGGTTGAACACGAACGCCTGGCTGTGTAATCCATGTGTCCCGCGGCGCGTTTCCAGGTGGACCCGTTCGCCCGTCGCCGCGCTTGACCCCGCGTCTTCCACATCCGAAACACGAAGTTCCTGGATCGATGTTTCGCTTCCGCCTGCGCCGGTTGAGGACGCTATCCCCGCATCCCCCGCTCGCTGGCCGCCGAACGCCATCCGGGTGCTTGCCCCGTCCACCGTGACAGTGGCCTGCGACCGAATCGGCTCACTCGGCGCCGCCTCCGTGTCATCGGTTCCGCTTCCCGCCGCCGGGGTGTCCAGAACAAAGCTCTCCCAGTGGCGTCCTGGCAGCGGCAACTGTTCCATCTGCTCGCCCGTTACGGCCATCTCCAAATTTGGCGAGCCACTGGCGTCCGCCACAACGATTTCCGGCTTTACAGCCAGTAACGCGGCCTGAGCAACGGCCACCGCCACCGCTGCCACGACCGCTCCCGGCCCTCTCTCCGCAGCTCCGGCAGCCGCGGGAAGCACTTCGACCGGTGCCCGCGCGCCGGAGGGTAGGGCTGGCTCAACCACTCGAGAAACCACGGCGCCGATTGTCGTCTCTTTACCAAGGCTCGCTTCAGGAACCCTCACTTCTGGGTCTGAAGCGCGAGGGTCTGCTGCGTGCGCTGGCACTGCTGGCTGACTGCGACTTACTAGCTCCAGCACTGTCGCCGCCAAAGCTGTCCCAGAAGGCGAGGGCAGTGCCGGCTTCTCCACCAAAGCCTCCGCCACTCGCCTTTCCTCCGTCGCTATCAGCGTCTCAACCTCGGTCGTCAGAACGACGGCTGTTTGCACCCGCGATTCGTGCCCCTCCAACACCTGAACCCCACCCACCGAACCTTTGCCCAGTTGAGGGCTGGAAGCCTCCAATTCGTATTCCCCAGGGGCCAAGCTGCTGAAGCGATAGGTTCCGCCTTTTCCCGTAACGGTCCGCACCACCGTGCCTGCGAGCGCATTTCTCAGGGTCACGGTCACGCCATCGAGCGGACGGGAATGAATATCGGTAAGCCTTCCAGCAAGGGCGCCGTTATGAGCTTGGGCGAGCAGCGTTCCCGCCGCCACAGCGAACAGCGCAGCGGCACCAGGCATAAGCCAGGCACGTCTTCTTCGCCGGCCCGGCATGGCTTTTTGCCAGCCCCTGGGATCGCTCACCGCTCACCTTCCCGCCGGTCCGCACCTACTGAGTGGTTCCGGTTCGGCGCGATCTCGTCGCCAGAGCGGCCATCGACGGCTTACTGGCTCGCGGCGTCCTGTAGAAGGACGTCCCGTTTCGACCGCACAAGTGACCCCAAGGGGAAGTTGCAGCGATTCTAGTCCCGAAATGGAAAGCGGGGAAGCAGTGACCTCTCAGGGGTGATGGCGCTCACATTTAGACCCTCACGCAACAAGAAATCCAACCTGCCGTCCAGCCATGCTTCTCTTCCGCGCATCCCACTCTTAGAGAAAGTACGTAAAAAGCATCCAACGCTCATGGGAGTACGCATCAAAATGTCCGTCGAACGCGAGATTGACCTGGCCAAAGTCTCCAACCTGCTCCGATCCTCATTAGCCCGCATCGTCCGCAACGCCTCAGTCTGCGAAGTCACCATGGATTCCATCCAGAAGAGCAGGCGCGCCGTGGAACTCTCCGAGGCGGCTCTCCGACGAGCGGATGACCTCATCCGACGCACGGGCGGCACGGCTTCCGATTGATCCCAACCGTCCCGGTGAGAGTCCCGGCCTGAATTGGAAGTCCGGTCCCGCCTCCCCTGCCCGCCTCCCCCTGGTTGTGTAAGGCTGAATCCACAGCCCCGCCCTGATAAACTGGTAAGACGGCATTTTGACCGCGGGACTACCCGGCCAGCACAGCGCATCCGCCACTTGCCGCAAGTCCTCGCACATGTTCATTGATGAAGCAAAAATTCGCGTCAAAGCCGGCGACGGCGGTAACGGCTGCATGGCCTTCCGTCGCGAGAAATTCGTGCCCCGTGGCGGGCCCTCTGGCGGCGACGGCGGCCGGGGCGGCGATGTCGTCATGCAGTCCTCGCAGCGCCACAACACCCTCATCCACTTCCGCTACAACCCTGAGCACAAGGCGCAGCGCGGCGAGCACGGCATGGGCTCCAACTGCTCCGGCTCCGACGGCCACGACATCGTCCTGCAAGTGCCTGTAGGCACATCTCTTTGGGACGTCGAGTCCGGTGAGCTGGTCCACGACTTCCGCGAGCCCGACGAGCGCGTCGTGGTCGCCAAAGGTGGCCGCGGCGGGCGCGGAAACCAGCACTTCGCTACCAGCACCCACCAGGCGCCCCGCGAGCACGAGTTGGGCCGCGCCGGCGAAGAGCGACTCTATCGTCTGGAGTTGAAGCTGCTCGCCGACGTGGGCCTGGTCGGATACCCCAACGCCGGCAAGTCGACCCTGATCTCACGCATCTCGGCGGCCAAGCCCAAGATCGCCGATTACCCCTTCACCACCCTCGAGCCCAACCTCGGCGTGGTCACTGTCGGTGAGGAACCGCACCAGGAATCCTTCGTTGTCGCCGACGTCCCAGGGTTGATTGAGGGCGCGCATCTCGGCTCGGGCCTCGGCGTCCAGTTCCTCCGTCACATCGAGCGCACCAGCGTCCTGGTCCACCTGGTCGATGTGTCCGATGCCTCCGGCCGCCCCGACCCCGTGGAGGACTTCAAGATCATCAATAACGAACTTGCCAGCTTCGGCAATGGCGGCGGCGAGTTCCCTCTGGCCGAAAAGCCCATGATTGTGGTCGCCACCAAGATGGACGCCGCCAATCCCGACAAACTGAAGAAGCTTTCCGCCCACGTCAAGCGCCGCAAGCTGGAGTTCCACTCCATCTCTGCGGTGACGGGGCAGGGCATTGACGAGCTCAAGTGGGCGCTGGCTAAGCACGTTCGCCAGCCGGAACTGGCCGCGGACTAAACGGCGAATCAGCCGGAGCGAGCACTCCGCCTCACACCATCGCCCGTTCCTTCACCATCAGGTACTGGTTCAGGACCGAAGGCGTCAGCGCTTCCGGATTCAGATCGAGGGTCAGCGCACCTTGTTCGTGCAGCCGCGCCAGCAGCAGTTCGCGCCGGCCCGCCATCTCCTGGGCCGCTGCCGTGCGAAACATCTGCTCCACGTTCTTGGGCCGCGCCTTGGCGATCGCCTCCACATCCGGCTGCGCCATGGCCACAAACAGCAGTACGTGGCGCCTCAGCAGTTGCACCGCGCCGTCAATCACCTCCGGCCGCATCGCTGTCTCCGCCAGGTCGGTGATCCACAGAATCAGCGATCGCCGCGGCTGCAGCCGGTTCAGCACCGCCGTTGCGCGCAGATGGTCGGCCTCGCTCGACTCCACCTTCACCTGCGCCAGCAGTTCGATCAGCTGCCGCAAGTGCGCTGCGCCGCGCCCGGGCAACAGTCGCTGCTGGATGCTTTGTCCATACGCCAGCAGTCCTACGCGATCGCCTGAGTAGAGCGCGAGCTGCGCCAGCGCCACCGCAGTCGAACACGCGTAATCCAGCTTCGAGTGCCCGCTCCTCTCCTGCGTGTCAGAAGTCCCACCCCACCGCAAGTGGCGCGACCGCATCAGCCGCCCGCAGTCCAGCACGATCCACACCGCCTGGCTGCGCTCCGTCTGGTACTGCCGCGTGATCAGCCCGCCGCGCCGCGCAGTGGCGGTCCAGCATATGTCGCGCAGATCGTCGCCCTCGCGATAATCGCGCAGGCTCTCGAAGTCGCGTCCCAGCCCGCGTTGCCGCGCCTGCCGCAACTGCAGGTCGATTTGGCGGCTCCGCGCGAGAAAGATCTGCTGCTCCTCGGTCGTCCGCAGCGCCGGATACACGCGCACTGTCTGCGTCAACGGCGCCTTGGCCCATCGCTCCGCCAGTCCCAGTGGCGAGCGGTACCGCACGTAGAGCCAGCCCGTCTCGCAATCGCCGCGTTCCTGCGGATCGACCTTGTAGCGGATTTTGGCTGGAACGCGCGGAAACGCCGTTAGCTTGTGCGTAGGGGGCTGGGCAACCAGCGCCGCGGGCAGATCGTCCGTCAACCGGCACTCCACGATGACGCGCCCCTGGTTCTCGATCGTCAGCTCGATCTCCGTTGCGCTGTCCAGTGCAGGCGCATTCGTCCAGCTTCGCTCCGCAATCAGCTGCCCAGCGCGCGGCAGACGGAGCCCGTCTAACAGCGCCGCCGCCAAAAGCAGCCCGTCCCACACCAGCATGCCGTAGCTGAAGCGCGCCACGTAGAAGCCCGGAATCAGCAGAAAAAGCCCTGCTGTCAGCAGCCCGACGGCTCGCGGCGTCAGTCCGAAGCCCCACCGCCGCCGTCGCTCACACGCCGCGCGCACCGGACCGGGATGGAGTGAAGGAGCGATCAAGGTTCGAGGTCCTCTTCTGAGATCGGTACCCTAATCAGCAGGTCCCACGTCTGGCGGTCCAGGTTTTCGTAATCCGAATCATCCAGTTCAGATTGGTATCCGAGCAGGTCTTCCATTTGCCGGTTCAACTCATCCGCGTGTGCATTGATGAGCTCAAGGTCTCTTTCATTGATCAGTCTTCTCTCATCCTCGGTCATCGTTCGCTTGCCCTTATTACTTCTTTCAAACCATCATTGCCGCGGCACCGGCACCGCCGCCACCACGTCCGCCAGCGCTCGATCCGCGTCGAAGCCCTCCAGCTCCGCCTCCGGCTTCAACATCACGCGATGCCTAAGCACCGGCTGCACGGCGCGCTTCACGTCGTCGGGAACCAGGTAGTCGCGCCCATCGAACGCGGCAGCCGCCTGCGCCACCAGCATCAGGCTCAACGCCGCGCGCGGGCTCGCACCCAACAGGAGCGTGGGCCACTCCCGCGTACGTCGCGCCAGCGCCAGGATGTACCGGTAAAGCTCCGGCTCAATGCGGATCGCCCGCACCTCAGTCCGGGCAGCTTCGAGAAGTCCCGGGGCGATCGGGGCGATGTTGGCACTCTCCAGCAGTCCCTCGCCGCTCGCAGAGTGGTGCCGCTCCAGGATCTGCAGCTCCTCCGACTCCGAGGGGTACGCCACGCGGATCTTCAGCAGGAACCGGTCCAGTTGCGCCTCCGG
>WNGK01007439.1_pt1 | contig 11480 bp, 9 predicted proteins | sample 5400601 | NCBI WGS metagenome assembly WNGK01 (sample SAMN13153376, study PRJNA577476) | soil metagenome | isolation source: 60 cm soil or saprolite under Garry oak tree replicate 1 | place: USA:California | collected 2016-06-15
CGGCGCCGGCTTCCACTTTGAATTTGAAGCGGCGAAGCTCGTGTTCGATGTCGGGCACGCCGGGGTTGGCGGCGATGCCGATGGTGAAGTTGGTGCTGGCGCCGATGGAGTTGGAGCCGATGTCGAGGCCGTGATTGAGGCGGCGCACCATGTTGACCAGGCCGATGGAGTCCACGTCGAAGACGGCCGTGGCGTCAGGGTAGTTGCCGAGCTTGGGCGGGTCGCCGGTGAGGCAAAGGATGTTGCGCAGGCCGATGGAGGAGGCGCCGAGCAGGTCGGACTGGATGCTGAGGATGTTGCGGTCGCGGCAGGTGTAGTGGAGGACCGTGTCGATGCTGGTGTGCTGCTGAATCTGTACGCAGAGGCTCTGGCCGCTCATGCGCGCGGAGGCGCGGGGCGAATCGGGCACGTTAATGCCGTGGACGCCGAGCGAGGCAAGCAGGCGCGCGCCCTCAATCTCCTTGTGGCAATCGATGCCGCGCGGAGGGACGATTTCAACCAGGGTGACGAATTGCTTGTCGGCGATGAGGGCGCCGATGCGGGAACGTTCGCGGAGCGGGGCGGGCGGCGTTTCGCTGTTGATGGTGACGACGGTTTCGCCTTCGACGACAAGGGCCTGGGCATCGATAGCGCGCATGGCGGAGCGCATGGCGCGGATGTGATTGGGCGTTGTTCCGCAGCAGCCGCCGACGATCTGAGCGCCCGCAGCGATCGCCTTGCGGGAAAAGCTGGCCATGTACTCCGGCGAGCATAGGTAAATGTTGCGGCCTTCGATGGCGCGGGGCAGGCCGGCGTTGGGCATGGCCGCGATGGGCAGGGTGGTGGCTCCGCGCATGGCCTCAATGGCGGTGAGGACGGTTGCGGGGCCGGAGGAGCAATTGACGCCAACGACATCGGCGCCCCACTCGGTAAGCAGCGCGGCGGCATGGGCGGGCGAGGAGCCGTCGAGGCAGTTGCTCTCGTCGTCAACGGTGACCATGGTGAGGACGGGAAGCTCGGGCGCTGCCTCATGGGCGGCCAGCAGGGCCTCGCGAGCCTCATTGAGGGCCGGCATGGTTTCGACGATGAGGAGGTCGATGCCGGCGTTTTTGAGGGCGGTGATCTGCTCGACGAAGGCGGCGCGGGCTTCATCGAGGCCGGTCTTGCCGAGTGGCTCCAAGCGAACGCCGAGAGGACCGATCGAGCCTGCGACCCAGGCTTCGCCGGCCTGCTTTTCCTTGAGATGATTGACGGCCTCGCGCGCGATCTTGACTCCGGCGGCGTTGATCTCCGCTACTTTACCGGCAAGGCCATGGCGGGCGAGTCGGAAGCGATTGGCGCCGAAGGTGTTGGTTTCGAGGATCTCCGCGCCGGCCTGCAGGTACTCTTCATGGACGGAGAGGATCAGACCCGGGTCGGAGAGGTTGAGTTCGTCGTAACAGCGATTGATGAACACCCCGCGCGCGTAGAGCACGGTTCCCATGGCTCCATCGGCAAGCATGGGGCGGTCGCCAAAGATGTCAACGAAAGACGGCATTCTGCCTTCATGCTATCGCACTTGATCCGGAGGCAGGGGGCGGTCCACGGCGGCGGGCGGGGGCGCTGGTTGCTTTGTTATACTTCGGGAGTCAAACGCATTGTCACGCGGCAATACCAGGAAGGGTGCGCCCTCTCCTGTTGCAATGCGGGTCGGCGCTCCTGATCGCCGCGTCGGCCTGCGGTTTCAGGCAGCGGATAGAGTATCTGGGGTTTTGCGTACTGGGTAGTTTTGGATCGGGGCGATTGCCTCTTTTTGTTGACCGCGGCCGCACTTCAAATCGCGGCATGCCGCACACTCCGTCGAGGTAAGGGATTTGAAGAAAAGCAGTCTTTGGTTGAGCGCCCTCGGGGCACTCGGGATCGCCGTTGCGCTGGCGGGATGTGGGCAGACGTACTACTTCGCGGGCCGGGTGTTGCCGCCCAGCGGGCTGAGGAATCGCGTCTTGGTGGCTATTCAAAACGCCAGCCTGGGCAATAAGGGCTCGCTGGAGATTATGGATGCGTATTACGACATCCGCTACAAGTACAACAATCCTGGCGTAACTTTTTCGGTTTCGGGTTACTCGGGCGCATTGCCGATCACGATTCAGAACATGCCGGAAGAGCAGATTGGGGCGGTATACGGGTCGGGTGACGGCAGCTTTGTGGTCGCCAACTACGAGAAGGAAAACGCTTCAGGCACTGAGAAGGGCCTGAATGGAGCCTCCTCGAGCGTTTTCATCACCCGCAATCAGAGCTTCATGTTTGCAGCGAGCCAGTCAAGCCACGTGCTGACCGTCGTGGACAACTCAAGCGGGACCTCGTATGCGCTGAACTTACCAGGGATCTACAGGGTGAGCGTGAACCCCGGTGGATCGGCAGCTCTGGCATTCGTGCAGAACTCGAACTACGCATACTATCCGGTGAAGTTGAACACGTCGCAGACGCTGTCCTATTCAGGTGGACCGAGCAGTTGGCCGAAGGCCGCGGTGGATTGCGAGCCGCAGAATGCGCCGGGATTTTGCCTGTTCCAGGTGCAGAGCCCCGACGCCGTGGATTCAACCGGGACAACCTACGGAGCGCCGCTGGTGTTCGACCGGCCGGTGAAGGCGGTGTTCTCAAACGACGGCAGCACCGCGTACGTTTTGAACTGTGGGGCGGAGTGCGGCGGAACGGCGTCATCCGTTTCTTTGCTCCCCGTGGCCCCGATGATCTTTACGCAGAACCAGGGATCAGGGAAGCTGCCATTGACCGGGCAGATGACCACGATCGCGGTGCCGGGCGGAGCGAGCAATGCGCTGATTGATAGCTCGACCATGTACGTCGTGGGTCAGCAACTGCTTCCGGATGGGTTGTTCACTGGGAACTTGACGGTGATGAACCTGAACACGAACACTGCCGGCAGTCCGATCTCGATCAGCGATGGGGCGCCGGGCGCGATGAGCCGCATCATTGAGGCCGATGACAACACGCTGTGGATCGGCATGACGAAGTGCACGAATGGCGAGCGCTACGCGAAGGGCCTGCCCTACGGCTGCCTGACCATGTTTAACACGGCCTCAGGAACAGTCACGATGCTTGAGCCGTACCTCGGCGATGCAACCGGCATTGCAGCCGTGACTAGCCTGCACAAGGTGTATGTGGCCGAGGGCGGGCAGGTTTACGTGTACACGACCAGGGACGGGACAGCGCTGAACAACCAGTACGTGACGGTGACGGGCACGGCCTATGACGTGGCCTACATGGACGGCGTGAGCGACGCGAACAACACCGTTTACTGAGAATTGCGAGGGCTATCATGGCTGCAGAATCGATTGCGGACGTGCTGGCCATTGCGGCCCACCGCGACGATGTGGAACAGACCTGCGCCGGCACCCTGCTGCGGAGCGCTGCAAGGGGCCTGCGCACGGCCATCCTGGACCTGACACAAGGCGAAGCGGGAACGCGGGGCACGGCGGAAGATCGCGCACGTGAAGCGGACGAAGCGGCGCGATTGCTGGGCGTAAGATGGCGGCGTGCTCTCGACCTGCCCGACGGCGCAATCGCCAACACGCTTGAAAATCGCACCAAGATTGTGCGGGTGTTGCGCGAGGTACGCCCGCGCGTAGTGATCTTGCCGTATTGGCAGGCGCGGCATCCCGATCACGCCATCGTGGCTTCTCTGGGGTACGAGGCCTGCTTCCTTTCAGGATTGGCGAAGATCGACACGGGCACAACTCCGCATCGGCCATTCAAGATTGTGTACGCGAGCCTCTACGCCGACGTGCGGCCGAGTTTCGTTGTGGACATTACGCCGTTCATTGAGCGGCGCCACGCTGCGCTGATGGCATACCGCTCGCAATATGCGAACCAGGCTGCGGGTGGGGCGCTGTTCGTGCCGGAAGAAGAAATCCGGGAGCGCACCTTCGCCGAGGCGCGGCATTACGGATTGCTCGCCGGGGTGCTGTACGGCGAGCCTTTCGTGCAGAAAGAAGTAGGGCTGGTGGACGATCTGACGCTGTTGCCGGTGCAGACACTTTAGGTCCAGTCCATTTAAGTCCAGTCCGCTTAAGTCTTGGACAGCAGACGGTCCGAAGGCGCCTGCCCGAGGAAGGCGTGGCGCATGCGCCTTCCGGAAGATTGCCAGCGACGGACGACCTCGTAGACGATCGCGGTGGCGTAGGTGACGGCGATCCACACCGTGACTTCCTCAATTGGCAGGCGGCTCCACGCGGTGATGTAGATGCCGAGCATCTGCGCGCCCTGAAATCCCCACCAGCCATAGGGAACGCCAAGCGTGGCCTCCCAAAGCAGGCTCACAAGCAGAATGAAGAACAAGGTGAGACTGAGCGCGCGCCAGTTGATGACCGGCAGCGCGGAGGGCAGCAGCATTGCGGATGGACCGAGCGCGCCGACCACGACAAAGACGAAGTAGCCGGGAAAGCCTGGCGCCGCAACGAAGAATCTGCGGAAGAGAATTGCGGCGGCGATGAGAACGATGCCGAGGATCAGTGACAGCGGGTGAAACTGGAGGAGACGCTGAAAATTCGTTCGCTGCGCGGAATCGACCGGAATGCTGTAAGCGGCGAGCCAGTACTCATCGAGCCAGATATAGAGGAGCAGGACCGCCATGAATCCGGTGAGATAGAAGAGATACTCCTCGATTGGGACGCTGCCGCCGATTGCGGGCGCTTGAATGTGGAGCGTGGCATCGGGATTCGGAAAGGTGAGGAACGATCGCGCGAAAAAGAAGTCGAGACTTGCCCCCAACGGGAAGAGGATTGCGATGGTGCGGATGAAGGATTTCTTCGAGATCTTGAGGTGCTCCGAGGGGACGAGCCAGAACAGGATGACGAGGATTGGAACGATGAAGAGGAGCAGGCTCACCGTGTATCCGTAGGGCGATGAAGCGGCGATGGGGCCGGAAATCTGCGGTGACACGCGCGCGGTGTGCAGGGTGAGCGCGGCAGGCAGGCTCAACATGATGAGCATCGTGAGAACGATAAGAAAACTCGTGCGCGGTGACAAGGTTGGAGGCATGAGGCATCTCCCGGCTTGAGATGGGGACCGGCGAGGGAACTATAGCACTCCTCGGAATGATGCGGAAACGATTTCCAGGTTCCTGACGCATTAAGGCGGCCCACCCTCCCACAAGGAGTGGACCGCCTCTTTGCATTCCGGGGTCTTTCGCGCCGGAAACTTGAATTTGTTTACAACGTGCGTTTGAAGAGCGGCGTGGCTAGAAACAAGGTGCCGAATCCGAAGAGGAACAGAAACAAAAGGTCGGCCTGAATCGAGACGAAGCCGCCGTCTTTGAGGAGAATCGCTTTGAAGCCGTGGATAGCGTAGGTGAACGGGTCGACGATCGCGATTCCGCGCAGCCATTTCGGGAACTGGGCGATGGGGGAGATGGCGCCCGATGGGAAGAACAGGAGCGTGTTGAGGACACCGAACATGGCACGGGGCACGAGTGGATCGTCGACGCGCACCATCATGAGGAACATCATGCCGTTAAAGGCGATGGAGGTCCCGAGAATAAGCAGGAGCAGGTTGAACAGCGCATCGGGATGAAAGATGGTGCCAAGACCGGCCATCAGCGATCCGATGACAGTGAGCGAGATGCCGGAGAGGACTGCCTTGATGGCTCCGGCGATGTTGAGTCCCATGACGAGCTCGAGCTTGCTGATGGGCGTAACGAGGTAGCCCTCGTGCACGCCGCGCGCCTTGTCGTCGATGTAGAGCATGCCGCCGCCGATCATGACGGAGATGTACATGGCGAGCGCGATGGAGCCGGCGAGCAGATACTTCATGTACTCGACGTAGGGGTAGATTTCAACGATGCGGATGGCGATGTTCTTGACGATGCGATCGGGGATGACGGGCTGATTGACCGCATCGACGAGGGACTGCATCTCGCTTTCGATGGCGCCGCTCATGATCTGGTCGGTGTTGTCGACGACGAGGCCAATACGGGCTGCGTCTTTGGCGTAGACGCGGCGGCTGAACTGCGGCGGAATGATGACGGCCGCGTCGATTTTGCCGGTGCGCACGTCCTCGCGAGCCTGGAACTCGTCGTTGTATTGGATAGTGGTGAAGGTGGCGATGTTGACTGCGACGGAGTCGAACGCCTCTTTGACTTTGACAGCCTGCGGCCCGTGATCCTCATCGACCACTGCGACACGAGCACCCTGGACGTGGCCGCCCAGAGCATGGCCGAGAATGACGAGCTGCACGATGGGCAGCATCATGGACATGATCATGAGCACGGGCGAGCGAAAGAACTTCCGCATTTCGCGCTCGATGATGGCAAACATTCTGTTCATGGCTGGGCTCCTGGCCGGGGCGGCATCATGAAGACTGACTTGACCTGCTCGTCGCGCAACTGGCGGCCGGTGTAATGGACGAAGACGTCGTCAAGCGAGGTGTTCTGGACGCTGAGGGAAGTGAGTTGTTCGCCGAGGCTCGCCGCGAGCTCAACGAGCTGCGTAGTGGTCTTCGAGCCGTTGGAGGTGAGGACGCGATAGACGCCCGCGGATTGCGATTGCACTTCGGTTACATCAGGGAGACTTTCCAAGCGCGACTTCCACTCCGGGTCCTCGCGATCGAACTTGACTTCGACTACGTTGGAACCGGGCACGCTCTGCTTAAGTTCCACAGGGGTGCCGAGGGCAACGAGATTTCCGTGATCGACGATAGCGATGCGATCGCAGAGACGGTCGGCTTCTTCCATGTAGTGCGTGGTGAGCAGCATGGTGAGGTTGCGCGTTTTCTTGAGGTTGTTGAGCATCTCCCACACGGCGATGCGGGAAACGGGGTCGAGGCCGGTTGTTGGCTCATCGAGGAAGAAGATGTGAGGATCGTGGACCAGGCCGCGCGCGATTTCGAGACGGCGACGCATGCCGCCGGAGAGCGTCTTGGTCTGCGCGCCGCGCCACTTGGTGAGGTCAACGGCTTCGAGCACCTCGGCGATATTCTTTTCGCGCTGCGCACGTGGCACCGAATAGAGCTTTGCGTAGATGCTGAGATTCTCTTCGACGGTGAGATCCTGATCGCTGGTGAGCGCCTGGGGGATGACGCCGATCATGTTGCGCACCGCGTTGGGCTCCTTCACCACATCGTGGCCGCCAACGATGGCGCGGCCGGCGGTGACGGGAATAAGCGTCGTCATCATGCGGATGAGCGTGCTCTTCCCTGCCCCGTTAGGGCCGAGGAGGCCGAAGATCTCGCCGTCCGCAACTTCGAAGTTGACGCCCTTCACGGCCTCGAAATCGCCGTAACGCTTGACGATGTTCTCGACCTTGATGGCCGCCGTTAGGGCCTGCGCGACCGGCGAACGGTTGCTCTCAACTGTTCCGGGCGACTGTGTCATTGCTTCACCAGCCTGGCTTTGGGGACGTAGACGTCGGCGGTCATGCCAGGCACAAACTTCTCGCCGGGATTTTCGATGAGCAGTTTGAGACGGATGGTTTTGATGTCGCGCTTGCGGCCGCCGTTGATGTCGCGCTGGGTGGCAAAGTCGGCCTCTGCGGATTTGGCGATGACCTTGCCCTGCATGCTAACCCCGCTGGGCAAGACAACGCGCAATTGATCGCCGAGTTGTACGGTGTCGGCCTGAGTTTCGGGGAGAGGTGCGTACACCCAGGTCTGACTCAGGTCCATGATGGTGACGATGGCGGTGCCGGCGGCGACGACTTCGCCCTGACGCGCGGCCCACACGTCCACTTTGCCGGTGACGGGCGAGAAGACCTTGGAGTAGCCGATTTCGACGGAGGCCTGAGTCGCCAGGGCTTTCGCATTCCGCACCTGTTCGCGCGTGGAGGCCACGGTGCGGGCCGCGGCCGTGGCCTGCAGTTCATGCGCACGTGCCTGGCGCAGCGAGGCTTCGGCGGCGCCAATGTTTTCCTTTGCCGAGACGACAGCGGCCTGGTCGGCGTTGAGACTGGCCTCCGCCACTTCGCCAGCCTGGGTGCTCATGATGCCCTGCTTGGCGAGGGCGACGGTGCGCTGCGTATCAGCCTGTTGCTTGGCGCGATTTGCCTGCGCCTGAGCGAGGGCAGCCTCCGCGGCACGGACTTGCGCCCCGGCGTTGACGACCTGGCTGGACGTTTCGCCCTTTGTCTGACGCTCCGTTTCGATGGTCTCATTCAGCTTCTGCTGGTTGCTGGCAACTGTGGCTTCAGCGGCAGCGTGAGCAGCAGCAAGATCGTCGCTCTCGATAACGGCGATGAGTTGGCCGGCTGTGACTTGCTCGCCTTCCTGGACCAGTAGCGTTTGGATTCGACCCGGAATCTTGGCGCTGACCAGTACTTCGTTGGCGTCTACAGTGCCGATCAAGTGGAGGTCGCCCGAGGTCCTAGCCGTGAGCAGGTACCAAATGAGCGAGCCCAGCGTAAGCAGGCCCAGAATCATGAAGACTCGATTGCGCGCGTTCACACGTTCCTCCCGAACTTGAGCCGATCCCCTTCGATGGCGGGCATCGGTGTGTCGGCAAAAACCTTCGCGGCGAGGGCCGCGCCGTGTTGCCGATCTTTGAAGAGTGCTTGACCGAGAAATTCGACGACTGACTTCCGCCGCGCCGCCAGCGATTCGACAGTCAGCGGGTCATCGCCCGTAATCAGGCGCCAGATTGGCGCGCTGAGGAAATAGAAGACGTTGGCGCCCAGTGTCGCCAGTTGGATTTGCATCCAGTCAGCCTCGATCAGTTCGCCGGACGCAATGCCCTCGCGGACCATGGACCGATACATGATGAGTGTGGGTTCGAAGACCTTCTTTACCAGGAGGGGCATCACGCCGGATTCGCCTTTGTGGAGGCGAATCATCTCCTGCTGCATGAGGCTTTGGAATTCCTGCTGGCCCACGATGCGGTCGAAGTGGTTGAGAGCTGAGCGGAGCACCCTTTCGCCGGGGCTTCCCTCGCGTAGAAACACGGCCATGGTGCTGTCGCGAACCTTTCCGGCGATCATCTCGAGGGCAGCGAGGTAAAGCTTCTCTTTGCTTTCGAAGTAATAGTAAAGAAGAGCCTTATTGACGTCGGCGGCTGTGGCGATGCGCTCCGTGCGTGCACCGGCAAGGCCATGGAGTGCGAACTCGCGGAGAGCGGCGTCGAGGATGCGCGCGCGGGTTTCCGCGGAGCGGTCGGAGGAGGCGGAAATGGGTTGGGCGGTCATGAATTAACTAACTGGTTAGTAAATTAACTCCGCGCCCTGATAAATGCAAGAGAAAGGTGAAAAAAAGCTGAGGGCGCAATTCGTCTTACGGTCGGGTGGGATGTCACGCGGCTGGGCGGGGAGTGTCTTACGGGCGTCTCGCGGATGCGGGCCTGTGTAAGACGATCGATCTGGCTCTGGGACTGAGTCGCAATTCGTTCGGCACGGAATACGGTTCGTCCACGGGAATCGGCCTTCTGTCCGAAAGCCCGCGCGACCGCGGGGCACTCCAGGCTACCTTCCCGTTAGAACAAAGATCTGTCAAAGGAAAGGTCGCCCATGCAATCAACCGACTCGCTTGTGAGCGTTGAAAACGTCAGCCGCGTGTTTGCGATGGACCACAGCGGCGTGAAGGCGTTGGACGATGTCAGCTTGCGCGTTCACGCCGGGGAGTTTCTGGCCATCTCCGGGCCAAGCGGCAGCGGCAAGTCCACCCTGCTGAACCTGATTGGCTGCATTGACCGGCCGACCAGCGGACGCATTCTGATTGAAGGCACAGACACAACTACGCTGAGCGCGTCGCGTACGGCAGAATTGCGGCGCGAGAAGGTCGGGTTCGTCTTTCAGACCTTCAACCTGATCCCGGTGTTCACCGCCAGCGAGAACGTGGAGTATCCGCTGCTGGTGCAGCAGATCGGCGCGCGAGAACGGCGCACGCGGGTAGCCGAGGCGTTGGAAAGCGTGGGGCTGACAGCACGCGCGAATCAGCGGCCCGATTTGCTGAGCGGCGGGGAACGCCAGCGTGTCGCCGTGGCACGCGCTATTGTGCATCGTCCCGCACTGGTGCTGGCAGACGAGCCGACAGCAAACCTCGATACGCGCAATGCCACGCAGCTGATCGACCTGATGCGCGACCTGAATCGCAGTCTCGGCCTCACATTCATCTTTTCTACGCACGATCAGCGGCTGCTGGAACACACGCCGCGCATCGTGCGCCTGACCGACGGACGGATTGCTTCCGATGTTCAAGGAGAGAGCCATGGGCAAGTTCTTGCTGCTTGCGTTTCGTAACGTGTTTCGCAACCGCCGGAGAACGCTGATGACGCTGCTGATGGTGGGCGGCGGAGTTGCCGGTTTGTTGCTCGTGGGCGGATTCTTCTCGTTTATGTTTTGGGGACTGCGCGAGAGCACCATCCGCAACGGCCTGGGCCACATCCAGATCTTCACGTCCGAGCACTTCAGCCGCGACGAAGTGCATGTGCTCGATACGGGCATCGCGAACTGGCAGCAGGTAGAGCAGCGGGTTCGCTCGATTGATCATGTGCGCGGCGTTGCTCCACGCATCGAGTTCTATGGAATGCTGTCGAACGGCGTAAAGTCCTCGGTCTTCATGGGAAGCGCGGTCGACCCGCACGCGGAACGGGCCATGGGATTCAGCCCCCGTTTCAATTCGGGCCGCGACTTGAGCGCAGATTCGAACGGCGAAGTCGAGGCTCTTGTCGGTGCGGGTGTAGCGCGCTCCATGAGCGTGAAGGTGGGGGACGGGCTGACCATTCTGGCGGTGACCGCGGATGGCGCATTGAACGGAATCGACGTGCAGATTGTGGGGATTGTGAACACCGGAGTCAAGGATCTCGATGACCGCTACCTGCGGATTTCGCTGCCCTCGGCGCAGCGGTTGCTGCAAAGCGATCGCGTGACCAACGTAGTGGTCGGCCTGGATCGCACCGAGAATACCGACACGGTGGCCGCTGCTTTGGCGCCGCGCCTGCGTGGATTACCGCAAGAGATGACGATGCGGAAGTGGATCGACCTGGCGGCCTATTACAAGCAGGTGCGAACGCTGTTCAGCGGGATCTTTGTGTTTCTCGGCGTGATCGTTTTCTTCATGGTGCTGATGGCCAGCGTGAACACGCTGCTGATGGCGATGTTCGAGCGTACACGCGAAATCGGGACGATGCTGGCCATGGGCACTCCGCGTTCCTGGATTGTGGTGCTGTTCATGCTGGAGGCTACGCTAACGGGGCTGCTGGGAGCGGCAGTGGGACTGATCGGCGGCAATCTGGTGGGCATGGCCCTCAACGCTTCGGGGCTGCATCTGCCCCCGCCGCCTGGCACTAACGTTCCCATGCTGTTCCGAGTACTACACGAACCAGGATTGATGATCGGCTCGACGATCATGGTGATGGTTTCGCTTGCGCTGGCATCCATCCTTCCGGCAATCCGCGCATCGCGGCTCCAGATTGCGGAGGCTCTGTCCCATGTCTAACGTAAACGGCATTCTGCGCAGCCTGCTTATGATCTTGCTGGTTACATTTCTGGTGACCTGCGCGCTGGTCTGCCATGCGGCGACGGCAG
>WNGK01019664.1_pt1 | contig 11480 bp, 14 predicted proteins | sample 5400601 | NCBI WGS metagenome assembly WNGK01 (sample SAMN13153376, study PRJNA577476) | soil metagenome | isolation source: 60 cm soil or saprolite under Garry oak tree replicate 1 | place: USA:California | collected 2016-06-15
TTGGTCCAAGACGGAGGAGGAAGACGATGAAGTTCAAGCTCGAGTACATCTGGCTCGACGGTTACGAGCCCGTTCCGAACCTGCGCAGCAAGACGAAGATCGTCGACTTCGAGACAGAGCCGACCCTCGACGAGCTGCCTCTGTGGAACTTCGACGGCAGCTCAACACGGCAGGCGGACGGCTCGAGCTCGGACTGCTTCCTCAAGCCCGTCGCGCTCTTTTCCGATCCTGCGCGCAACCACGCCCGCCTCGTCATGTGTGAGGTGCTTCTCCCGGACGGAACCCCACACCCGTCGAACAGCCGCGCCGCGATCGCAGACGACCCCGACGCCTGGTTCGGCTTCGAGCAGGAGTACTTCCTCTACCAGGACGGGTCGCCGCTCGGATTCCCGAGGGAGGGCTTTCCCGGGCCGCAAGGCGAGTACTACACCGGTGTCGGCTACAAGAACGTCGGCGACGTCGCACGGGAGATCGTCGACGAGCACATCGACCTCTGCGTCGCAGCGGGCATCGCGATCGAGGGCGTCAACGCCGAAGTCGCGAAGGGACAGTGGGAATTCCAGATCTTCGGCAAGGGCGCCACGCGCGCCGCTGACGAGCTCTGGATCGCGCGTTACCTGATGCTCCGGCTCTGCGAGCGGTACGGCGTTGATGTCAACTTCCATCCGAAGCCGCTGGGCGCCGACGTCGACTGGAACGGCTCGGGTTTGCACACGAACTTCTCGACGAAGCACATGCGCGAGGTCGGCGGGGAGGAGTACTTCACAGCGCTGATGAGCGCATTTTCGGATGCGCGCGCCGCGCACATCGCCTGCTACGGCCCCGAGAACGACTTGCGCCTGACCGGCCTGCACGAGACCGCGGCAATCGACGAGTTCACGTACGGCGTCGCCGATCGAGGCGCGTCGGTCCGCATCCCGCACAGTTTCGTCAAGAGCGGCCACCGCGGCTATCTCGAGGATCGCCGGCCGAACTCGATGGCTGATCCCTACCGCATCACGGGTCGGATTCTGCAAACGATCGATTCGATCACCGCGCAGGCGCTGATCGAGGATGCGTTCGCGGCGTAGCCAGACGAGATCGCGCGGCGAGTTGCTAGCGACGGGAATCGACATTCGCGACCTCCGGCCGGATCATTGGCCGGAGGTCGCTCGGATCTACGCCGAGGGGATCGCGACTGGGAACGCGACCTTCGAGACGGACATGCCCTCATGGGAGGTGTGGGACGGTGTACACCTACATCACCCTCGCCTCGTCGGGACAGTTGCCAACGAGGTCGTCGCTTGGGCGGCAGTTGTGCCTGCCTCAAGCCGGCCGGTCTATTCCGGCGTCGCCGAGATCAGCCTCTACGTGGGCGAAAAAGCGCGGGGTCAAGGCATCGGAACCGAATTGCTGGCGGCGTTTGTCCGCGAGGCCGACGCGGCCGGGATCTGGACGCTGCAGACGAGCGTCTTTCCTGAGAACGAAGCGAGCCTGCGACTCCTGGAAAGAAGCGGTTTCCGCGTCGTCGGCCGGCGCGAGCGGATTGGGCAGCTCGGCGGCCGCTGGCGCGACACATTGTTACTCGAACGACGAAGCGAGGTGGTGACGTGATCAAGGTGGAGGCGGTTGTGATCCGCGAGCGTGTCGAGACGGTGATCGACGCCGTGGAGGAAGAGACAGGCCACGTCGGCGTCACCGTGGTCGAGGCAATCGGCCACGGACGCCAGCGCGGCGTCACCCATGAGTACCGGGGACGTGTCTTCGAGTCGCGCTTTCTGCCGAAGGCTCTCCTGACGTTCATCGTCGAGGACGAGATCGCCACGGCGGTCGTCGAAGCGATCGCCGACTCGGCGCGCTCGGGCAGCGAGTCCGGAGACGGACTCGTCTGGACGAGCCGCGTCGAGAACGTCACCCACAACCGCTCCGGCCGCGCGCTCGAGGGGGTCGAGACGAGATGAGCAATGCGAATCTCCTGATCGCCGCCAACACCGTCTGGGTCGTGATCGCCGCGATCCTGGTCATGTTTATGCAGGCCGGCTTCGCGTTCCTCGAGGCGGGCCTGACGCGGATGAAGAACGCCGCGCACATCGCCGGCAAGAACGTCCTCATCTTCGGGATCTGCTCGCTCGTCTACTGGCTGGTCGGCTTCGGGATCGCTTTCGGCGACGGGAACAGCATCATCGGCACGCACGGGTTCGCGCCGTCCGTCGACTCACTGCTGGCGGTCGGAAAAGCCCCGTACTCGTTCTTCACGACGATCCCCGGCGCGGGCGCGTACCTGTTCGAGGTCGTCTTCGCCGGCGTCTCGCTCGCGATCGTCTGGGGCGCCATGGCCGAGCGGGCCAAGCTGTGGGTCTACTTCGTCTTCGGCGTCGCGTTCACGCTGATCTACTCGGTCACCTCGCACTGGATCTGGCATTCCGGCGGCTGGCTGTTCGGGCTCGGGATGCAGGACTTCGCCGGCTCGACCGTTGTCCACTACCAGGGCGCGCTGGCAGCGCTCGCGGGAGCGATCCTGCTCGGGCCGCGGATCGGCAAGTTCGGCCACGACGGCCGTGCAAACCCGATTCCCGGCCACAACATGCCCTACGCCGTCCTCGGGACGCTGATTCTCTGGTTCGGCTGGTTCGGCTTCAACCCAGGTTCGACGCTCGCCGTCATCACCGGCGACAAGATCGGCTACTTCGGCTACGTCGCGCTGACGACGAACGTCGCCGCCGCGGCCGGTGCGCTCGGCGGGATCGCGACCGCCTGGCTCGTGCTGAAGAAGCCGGACGTCTCGATGATGCTGAACGGCGTCATCGCCGCGCTCGTCGCGATCACGGCCGCCTCCGGCTTCGTCGCGCCCTGGGCCGCGATCGTGATCGGGTTCCTGGCCGCCGTGATCGCGGTCGTCGCGGTGCCGCTGGTCGAGCGGATCGGGATCGACGACCCGATCGGCGCCGTCGCGGTGCACGGGCTCGCAGGCGTCTGGGGGACGCTCGCAACCGGGCTGTTCGCCGTCCCGGCGCTCGCCTCGAACCTCGCCACCGGTAGTGGCGGACTCGTCTACACGGGTTCGTTCCACCAGATCGGCGTCCAGGCGCTCGGGCTGGTCGCGGTCGGTGCCTTCACCTTCACCGCGTCGTTCGGGTGTCTCTGGACGCTGAAGCGGCTCTGGGGAATCCGCGTCGAGGAGCACGTCGAGACCGCTGGGCTCGATGTCTCCGAGCACGGCATGTGGGGCTACCCCGAGTTCTACATCCCGGTCCCCGGCGGCTACGGCACCGAGGCGCACGGGCATCTCGGCGCCCCGCACATGCATCGTCCGGCGCCGGCGCAAGAGCCGGCGCCTGTCCCCGCTCAACCGGCCGAGGAGGCTGCATGAATCAAGAACCGAAATGCGAATGCGAACGCCCGATCCTGCGCGAGCGAGCGGAGCAGAAGGGCGTTTCCGAGAGCTTCTGCGACCGCTGCAAGCGCCCGATCGGCCTCCGCCCAGCCGCCGTTCGCTCCGCCGTGTGATCTAGACCGTTTAACCCCGGCCAAGGTCGGGCCGCGGATTCGATCTGCCGTACGGTCCATGCATGAGGTACCAGTTCGTCGACTGCCGGTGGGAGCTGGGTGATCCGGCGCGCGGCCGCGAGCTCTACCTCGAGGCGCACATCCCCGGTGCATCCTTCCTCGACGTCGAGCAAGATCTCTCGTCGCCGCCGGGTCCCGGCGGACGGCACCCGTTGCCGAACGAGACGCAGTTCGCCGAGGCAGCCGGGCGAGCCGGCATCGGCAACGGTGTCTTCGTCGTGGCGTACGGCTCGATGGGCGGCGCGGAGCGGCTCTGGTGGCTGTTGCGCCACTTCGGGCACGACGATTGCGCGGTGCTGGACCTCGCAGGCTGGTTGGGGCCGCTGCGAGCCGGCGAAGAGGACGTCGAGCCGGCCGAGTTCAACCCGGGCCGCCGGGCCGGCGACACGATCGAGGCCGACGAGCTGCAACAGCGCCTCGGCGAGGTCGTTCTGCTCGACGCCCGCATCCCGGAGCGCTATCGCGGCGACGTCGAGCCGATCGACCCGATCGCCGGGCACATTCCCCGTGCCCGTAACGCCCCTTGGAACGAGCCGCTGCCGGAGATCCCGCCCGGCGAGGTCGTCGCGTACTGCGGCTCGGGCATCACCGCCGCCGTGCTCGTCCATCGGCTCGCGCTGGCCGGCCGCGAGGCAAAGCTCTACCCCGGCTCGTGGAGCGAGTGGTCAGGCCTCGGACTCCCGGCGGAGCGCAGCTAGGCGGTCGAAAGCCCCGTGAGGTACGGCTGCCAGCCGTCCGGGATCTTCGGCGCCGCCAGGCGGATGAAGAGCACGGGCGCGGGCGCCCGCGGCTTCTTGTGCAGCTCCATCGAGACCTCGTGCGGCAGCCGGTTCCCCTTGCGCAGGTTGCAGGGCGCGCACGACGTGACGACGTTCTCCCAGACCGACTCGCCGCCACGGCTCTTCGGGACGACGTGGTCGAGCGTCAGCCGCCCGCCGGCGCTGCCGCAGTAGACGCAGCGCCAGTCGTCGCGGGCGAACAGGGCCCGGCGCGAGATCTTCCGCTGCACCGTCCGCGGGACGCGAACGTACTGGACGAGTCTGATCACGTGCGGCCAGGGAAAGGTGGTCGTCGCGGAGCGCAATGCCTGGTCGAGCTCCTCGATCACCTCGGCCTTTCCCTTGAACACGAGCACGTGCGCACGCCGAACCGTCGTCACGTTGAGCGGCTCATAGCTCGCGTTCAACACCAAGACTTGCTGCAAGACAGCCGAAAAATAGCAGTGAGGCCCCCGTTGACTACCTCGACATCGCCCTCTCTACCGCCTCTTCCTCCTCCGGCGAGAGCGCAATCGAGGCGCGGCCGTGCTCGAGCTCCTTCATGTAGATCCGTGCGTAGTCCCGGCCCTGGATCGCGCTGACGACGATGCCGCTGCGCGCGCCGTCGAGCAGCGCGACCGAAGCCGACTGCTGTCCGCCTGTGCCCTCGTAGGCGTCGTAACGGACGATCGAGGTCTTCGCCAGCGACTCGTCGACCCTCCGGTCGACGCGCGCGAGACCCGCCGCGACCTCGTCGACGGCCCGGTGGAGATCGTCGATTCGCGCCTGCAGCGAGACGGCGAAGTCGACGAGATCGTCCTTGCCCCCGCCCAGCATCACCTGTTGCGAGCTGCGCACGCGTTTGAGCTGGAGCCATGCCAGCAAGGCAGCGATCAGCGCGAGGGCCGCCGCAGCCGCAGCCGCGATCGCAATCGCCGCAGTTACCGAGTTGCTCACAGGCCGCGCAAACCTACTGCGGCAACGAGAAGATCACCGGATACTCGGCGGTGTTGTTCGAGACGGTTTTCTCGTTCGGAACCGGCTTCACCTCGACCTTCACCTTCGTCGACTGAGACCCGAAGAAGTTCGAGTCGAGCTGGATGTTCCGGAAGGTGACCGTCGTCTGCGCCTTCTTGTCGATGAAGGCGATCGTCTGAGTCTTGACGATGTTCTTCGTTCCGTTGGTGATCGTCAGCGTCACTGGAATGTGCACCTCGGCCGAGTCGCCGGAGTCCTCGACTGTGACCGCGAAGCCCAGGTTGGTGCCCGCGACTACCGGCTGCGGTGACGTACTTTGGGTCGAGAGCTCGGTGCCCTGCGGCAGCGCCTTCGTGGTGACGATGTTCGTCCCGTGCAGGCCGCCTACGGTCGGCGAGACGTTGGCGCCGCGCAGGCGGGTGACGACCGCGCCGAGGCCTGCGGCCGTGAAGAAATCGGGATCCTGAACGAACTTCGAGCCGGGGACGCGGACGTCCCCCACCCCCTGGTCGCGTAGCACCTGTATCGAAGGAGCCTTGAAGCTGTCGTCCCAGACGACGTCGCTCGCGAGCAGGCGCTGAGCCGGCGCCTCGAGCAGCGCGCCGGCCTGAGCGGCCGCGAGATTCTTCCTGCTGACAGCCTGCCGCAAGGAGTCGGAAATGCCGACGATCCCGCTGTAGCGGTACTGGAGCGCGTCGATCAGGCGTGAGTGCTCGTCGCGCAGGCGGCCGGGCGGATTGATCGCGCTGGCGGTGTCGATGTCTTGCTGCTCGTCGCGTGCGAGCCCGGCGAGCTTGGTCTGCACGTCGCTCGCCTTCACGCCGGGTTGACCGAGCAATGAGGCGAGGCGCGTGCCGATCGAGTGCGAGTTCGACGCGATCTGCGAGACCTTGGTCATGTAGTTCGCGTACTTGGCGTGCTTGCTCGAGGACTGGCACCCCTCGACCGCGTAGACGAGCAGCAGGACGATCACGATCGCGAAGGCGATCAGCCCGACCAGGCGGAGCAGCGGCGTGATGCCCTGGGGCGTCCGGATCGGCGGTCGCGGGCCGCCGCGCATCGGCGGTCGCTCCGGCCGCGCGGCCTCTCTGGTCTCCGGCTCCTCGAAGAAGTCGAACTCGATGTCTGTGTCGCGCTCGGTCATCGCTCCGTGCAGGGAAAAAGTTGCGGCGTCCACTGTAACCGTTGGGTCGGAGTGAATCGCCTTCTGCCTCCATTCAAAGGCTTTCCGGCTGCCGCGGCGAACGAGCGTCCGTGTCAGAAGCGGCCGTCGCCGTCGCGCCGAACGAGCTCGTCCTCGGCCGGTACCGCCCTTTGCAACCGCTCGGAAGCGGCGGCAACGGCTCGGTCTGGCTCGCCCGCGACGAGCCGACCGGCGTCGAGGTGGCGCTCAAGATCGTCCCCCGCGAGGGGAAGTCGGCCTCCCGGGCCGAGCGAGAGGCCTCCGCCGCGGCGCGGCTCCGTCATCGGGCGAACGCTGCGCCAGGCGCTTCGGGAAGGTGCGATCGATGACGTGGCGGCGCTCGAGGTCGCTGCGCAGATCTGCGAGGCGCTCGCGCACGCCCATGCGCATCGAATCGTCCACCGTGACGTGAAGCCGTCGAACATCCTGCTCGCCGAGAGCGACGAGATCTCGATCCGCTTGCTCGACTTCGGTCTCGCGCGGATGGACGGGGAAGAGACGCTGACCGCCGCCGGAGACGTTCCCGGAACGCTCGCCTACATCCCTCCTGAGCGCCTCCGAGGCGAGGAATCGGGCGCGCCCGCAGACGTCTGGGCGGTCGGCGTCCTGCTCTGGGAGGCGCTCGCCGGCTGGCACCCGTTCTGGAAGGGGTCATTGCTCGACACCGCGCGGCGGATCGAGTCGGGCGCCATCTCGCTGGCGAAGGCCAGGCCCGACCTTCCTCGCCCGCTGATCGCACTCGTCGACCGCGCCCTGTCGGTCGACCCGGCCAGGCGTCCGTCGGCGGAAAGGCTCGGGGCCGCTCTGCGGGCGACAGGCTATCGGCGCGAGCGGCGTGGGCGCACGCTGCCGCAGGTTTCGCCACCGGCGCCCGGGCGCTTCGCACCTGCCGCGGCGGCCGGGCTCTTCGCGGGCGCGAGCGCGGCGGCGCTGCCGTTCTATCCGGCCGGCTGGCCGCTCGGCCTTGCCGCGCTGGCCGCCGCGTCGACCCTCTTTCGGGAGCGAGCCGGCCTCGCGCTTGCGCTCGCCGTCCCGGTCTTGCCGCTCGGGAACCTCTCAGCCGGGCTCGCCTGGGCTTATGCCGCGCTCGCGCTCGGCTGGCTCGTACTCTCGTGGAAGGACTCGCGGACGGGGCTCTTTTTCCTCTGCGGGCCGCTCCTGGCGCCGCTCTCGCTGCTCGGGCTGCTGCCGCTGGCGGCACAGCGGCTTCGCGGCGGAACGGTTCGAGCCGTGCACGTGTTCGCCGCAGTGCTCGTGGCGGGGCTGGTCGCCGGGCTCCGCGGCGACAAGCTCCCCTTCACCGGCAGCTTCGCCCCGGCGCTCGAGCTCGACAGCACCCGCAGCCCGCTTGCGGCCGCGAACACAATCTGGGATGCCCTGAGCGCCCGGCCGACACTTCTGTTCGAGGCAATCGTCCTCGCCGCCGTCGCGGTAGCGCTGCCACACATCCGGCGCCGCCGGATCGCGCCTTTCGGGCTCGCCCTTCTGGCCGGCATCCTCGCCCCGGGTCCGGTACTACCGGACGCCGCAATCGTCATCACGATATTGGTCACTTGTCTGGGCCTAGCGGTCAAAGACCGAAGCTAGACTCGGTGCGGGCTAAGGCCCTGCAATGACCGTGCTCAGGAACATCGAAGCCAAGATCGAATCGCTGTTCGAGGGCGTCTTCGGGCGTGCTTTCAGGACGAATGTCCAGCCGGTCGAGCTCGCGCGCAAGCTCGTCAAGGAGATGGAGGACCATCGCGTCATCTCCGTCTCCCGGCTCTACGTCCCCAACGAGTACACGGTCTACCTCTCCCCTCAGGATCGCGAGCAGTTCGCGAGCTACGAGGAGTCCCTGCTCGGTGAGTTGCAGGAGTATCTCGCCGAGAACGCGCGGCGGGAGAAGTACGTGATGCTCTCGCCGCCGAAGGTCCTGATGGAGACCGACGAGGACCTCGAGGTCGGGGAGTTCGGAATCGCGACGCGGATGGCGCAGGGCAGCGAGCCGCAGCCGGTGCCGGACGAAGCGCCGGCTCCCGATATCGCGCCGGGCGCGACGATGGTCTACAAGCCCAAGCAACCCGACACTCAGGCGGTCTCCGCCCAGGAGCTCGGGCTCGAGCGGGAGATCGCGACGCTCTCATGGAACGGTAAACAGCACGAAATCGAGAAGCGGCGAGTCGTGATCGGCCGCTCGAAGGACGTCGATATCCAGGTCGAGGACCCCAACGTGTCACGCCGTCACGCAGAGGTTCGACAGGAGGGCGCCGCGTACTGGGTGGTCGACCTCGATTCGACGAACGGCACCGAGATCAACGGCCGGCGGCTCAAGCGCGCCAAGCTGCGCCCCGGCGACACGATCACCGTGGGATCGACCGAGCTCGTTTTCCGGCGGGAGTCCGGAGGCTGACGTGACACTTGCCTCGATCGCGGTCGAGGAGCTCCTGCTCGTCCTCAAGATCGCCTTCGTGGTGCTGCTCTACCTGTTCATCTGGCGAATAGTCCGCACCGCCAGCAAGGATCTACGTGTGCCCCAGGAGAGCTTCATCCTCGCACCGTCCCAGGCGGGCGATCTCGCGACGCTCCGCGACCCCGGGCCGCGCGAGGTGGGGCGCCTCGTCGTCGTCTCCAGCCCGACGCTCGAACCGGGCGAGGGTCGGATGCTCGATTCCGTCGCGATCACGGTCGGCCGCGGGCCCCAGAACGATGTCGCGCTCGACGGCGACGACTACGCCTCGGCGAAACACGCGCGGATCGAGCCTCGCGGCGACGGCGTGTGGGTCCAGGACGTCGGCTCCACGAACGGCACATACCTGAACGGAATCAAGCTCACACGCGCGCGCAAGCTGACACCCGGCGACGTCGTGCGCGTAGGCGAGACCGAGTTGAGGTACGAGACGTGACCGTTACGCAACTGGGCTACGGCACAGATACGGGCAGGAAGCGGCGGCGGAACGAGGACGCCTACGTCGTCGAGCCCCCGCTGTTCGCGATCGCAGACGGCATGGGCGGCGCGCAAGCGGGCGAGCTCGCCTCGAGCCTCGCCGCCGGCGCCGTCCGCGAGGACGAGGCCGCAGCGGGCAGCGGAGAGCGCCGCGTCGCCGAGCTGATCCAGGAGGCCAACCGGCGCGTCTACGAGCGCTCGAGCCAGGACGCCGCCGCCTCGGGGATGGGGACGACGATGACGGTGGCCTTCGTCGGCGACGCGAACGTTGCCTTCGGCCACGTCGGCGACTCGCGCGCATACTTGATCCGTGACGGCAAGCTCGAGCAGTTGACCGAGGACCACTCGCTCGTCGCCGAGCTCGTCCGCAGTGGAAAGCTCTCGCCGGAGGAGGCCGGGACGCATCCCCAGCGCTCGGTGATCACGCGCGCGCTCGGCACCGATCCCGACGTCGACGTCGACACTTTCTCGATCGAGACCGCGCCGGGCGACCTGTTCATGCTCTGCTCGGACGGGCTCACCTCGATGGTCGAGGACGACGTGATCCTGCGGACGATCGAGAAGAACCGCGACAACCTGCAAACCGCCGCGAAAGCGCTGATCCGGGCCGCGAACAAGGGCGGCGGCGAGGACAACATCACGGTCGTCTTCTTCGAGATCGGCGAGGACGTCGGAGAGCCGCTCGAGGAGACGGCTCAGTACCCGGCCCTCACCGCGGACGGCGACGGCGAGCTCGACGAGGACACACTCGACGAGCTCGACCGAGTGCCGGCGCTCGACACGATGGTCGTACCGCCGGGCGAGGCCCCCCAGCCGGCTCAGCCCAAGCGCCGCACCCGCCGCCGCCTGATTCCAGCGCTGTTGTTGATCCTGGTCGCGCTCGCGGTCGTCGCGGTCGTCCTCTGGACGCTGCATGGAAGATAAGCGGTGAGCCTGCGAAACCGAGAGCTGCTGAACCTGGTCGTAGTCGGGGCTCTGACCGCACTCGGCTTTGCGAGCGTCTACATCGCCCGCCAGTCGGTCGTCTCGACCGCCTCGCTCTCCTACGCGGCGTTCTTCCTCGCGCTCTACCTCGTCGCACACCTGGTCGCGCGTTACGCGGTGCCGTACGCCGACCCGTACCTGCTGCCGATCGCGGCTCTGCTGACCGCGGTCGGGCTGACGGAGATCTATCGCATCCGGCCCGGAGATGCGTTTCGCCAGGGCGTCTGGATCATCATCGCGGTCGGTGTCTTCGCCGGCACGCTCTGGAGCCTGCGCCGCGACTACCGGCGCCTGGAGAGCTACAAGTACATCTTCGGACTGACCGCGATCGGCCTGCTCGTGCTGCCCGCGCTGCCGGGACTCGGCGCCACCGTCAACGGCGCCCGGCTCTGGATCCACTTCGGGTCGCTCCAGTTCCAACCCGGCGAGATCGCGAAGCTCTGCCTGATCGTCTTCCTTGCCGCATACCTGCGCGAGAAGCGGGAGGTTCTGGCGCAAGGACGGCTGAAGGACTTCGGGCCGCTGCTCCTGATCTGGGGCGGCGCGATGCTCGTCCTTGTCGAGACGAACGACCTCGGCTCGGCACTCCTCTACTTCGGGATCTTCCTGGCGATGCTCTACGTTGCGACGGGCCGGCTGCTGTTCACGGGGATCGGCCTTGCGCTCTTCCTCGGCGGCTCGTACTTCGTCTACACGCGGGTCGCGCACGTGCACGAGCGCGTGACGATCTGGCTGCATCCCTGGACCGACCACAAGGTCTACTGCGCGCTGACCGGGGAGATGAAGCTGCGGCAGGACTGCGGCAGCTACCAGCTCGTGAAGTCCCTCTATTCGATCGCGAACGGCGGCTTCGGCGGCACCGGGCTCGGAAAGGAGACGCTCGAGACCTCCGCGGGCCACCCGCTGATCCCGTCCCTGAATACCGACTTCATCTACTCGGCGCTAGCGCAGGGACTCGGCCTGATTGGGGTCTCGGCCCTGGTTCTCCTCTTCATGGTCTTCGTCCTACGAGGCATGCGAATCGCGCTGCTCGCAGATGACGGCTTCTCGAAGCTCGCGGGAGCCGGCCTCACCTTCGGCTTCGCCCTGCAGACCTTCATCATCG
>WNGK01027153.1_pt1 | contig 11474 bp, 10 predicted proteins | sample 5400601 | NCBI WGS metagenome assembly WNGK01 (sample SAMN13153376, study PRJNA577476) | soil metagenome | isolation source: 60 cm soil or saprolite under Garry oak tree replicate 1 | place: USA:California | collected 2016-06-15
TCCCCTGATCGTGAGACGCAGAAGGAGCACCAGACGCCCACGCGGGGCCACAACAATTCCCACCGTCCCGTCCACGAGCACCGGTCGTGCAAACTGGGTTCGTCCTGCGAGCTGCTTGACTACAGCCGCCGCACCACGGATCTCTCCTGCCGCGCCTCGAGACACAGCGATGCGGTCGGCCCGGAACACAACCTCTGGGTCGAGCACCGCCAGCAGTGCGTCGAAGTCACCGCCACGCGAAGCAGCGAGGAACGCATTCACAACGTCTCGGCTGGCGGTGAGGTCGGCATCGGCCTCCCTCGCCACTCCTCGCACCCGGCGGCGAGCGCGGCTGGCAAGCTGCCTGGTTGCGGGAACTTCACGCTCGACGAGAGGCGCGATCTCGTCGAAAGGCACGGCGAAGATGTCATGCAGGACGAAGGCGAGGCGCTCGGCGGGAGCAAGCGTGTCGAGCACCACCAGCAACGCGAGGCCCACGGAATCGGCTAGCTCCGCTTCTTCTTCAGGGTCAATCCCACCGAACGCTCTCGTGAGTGGCTCGGGGACAGATATATCCAGAGACTCCTCGCGCCGTACCTTCTGCGCGTGCAGCATGTTGAGGCAAACCCGCGCCACCGCCGTCGTCAGCCATCCGCCCAGATTTGAGATGGTGCTGGTATCGGAACGGCTGAGACGGAGCCAGGTTTCCTGCACGGCATCCTCCGCTGCGGCAAGTGAGCCAAGCATCCGGTAGGCCACTGCCCGCAGGTGGGGACGCTCCGTTTCGAATTCCTCCGCCAGCCAGTCGTGTTTGTCCATTCGTACTCTTCCTTCCAATCAATCATTTGCTCGATATCTGTGACAAGCGCGTGTGACCTTCCGTCACATTTCCGCGTTTCGTTTGGTCATGGTAATGACAACGGAAACCCGACCGATGTGACAAGGAGATGTCCTCGCATTGCACCATCGACTGGGCGTGCGTGTCAAGATCAGCCAAGAAGTCAAACCAGAGGTGCGGTCTTTTTTGGAAGGAGGACAACATGAGTTTCTATCTGTTGGCATTGTTTGCCCATATCCTGGGGGTTCTGGGCGTCTTTGTAGGCATTGCCCTTGACTGGGTGACCATCCTGCGCCTTCGCCGAGCGCAGGCCATGGCACTGGTGCGCGAGGTGACCAGCTTGGTCGGATTCCAGGCACGGCTTATCCAGATTTCCTCGCTGCTGCTGTTGATCACGGGCATCTCCATGACGGTGACGACCTGGGGTTGGCGCACGTCCTGGATTCTCCTCGCGCTGGTTGCGCTGATTGTGATGGGCGCGCTGAGTGGTGGGGTGAATGGTCGCCGCCTCACAGCCATCCGAAAGGCGGCGGAAGCTTCCGACGGGGCGATTCCGCTCGCGCTTCAGCGCCGGATTGCCGATCCTGTCCTCTTGACCTCGGCGCAGACGGCGGGCATGATCGGGTTGGGGGCGGTCTTTCTGATGACCATCAAGCCGGACCTGCTCGGCTCGCTGATTGCGCTCGCGGTGGCCCTTGTGCTTGGTGTGATTTCCGCACAGCCCTGGCGGAGAAGCCGCCAGGCCAGAGCACTGATGAAGGAAGCGCAACCCGGCTCATAGGGAAACGTGGGGCGATGCCAAAAAGGGAGAATCTCCAGAGACGGCAAGCACATGTGAAAAGGACGCGTTCCCATCTCCCGTGCAAGAGCGAGAAGTGTGGAGATGAGCCTGAGAGTGATGCGCGTTCTGGAGAACCAGAAATGCATGAGAAAGAAAGAGAAGGAAAATATGTCAATACTATCGATGAAAGGAAACACGGGAATGAGATGGAAACTGATCGTCTATTGGGTGACCACCGCCGCTGTCGCGGGTGAGCAGCTCGCCGGTGGGGTGACGGACCTGATCCATGGGGGAACGAATGTGGTGTCCGGCCCGTCAGTCGTCCTTCTCATGGAGCGCCTGGGCTATCCGGTGTATTTGCTCACCATCATGGGCGTGTGGAGTCTACTTGGAAGCATCACCTTGCTGGCCCCTGGATTTCCTCGGCTCAAGGAATGGGCGTATGCCGGGATCTTCTTTCTCTATACCGCTGCGGTCTTTTCAAAGGCGGCGGTTCCGGGCTACCTCCGTGGCATCGATGACCCAACCGCCCTCATCTGGACGCCGCTCATCTTCGCCGTGCTCACGCTCGTTTCCTGGGCACTGCGACCGCAAAGCCGGACTCTCGGTGTCCTCTTTCCCGCGCTCGCGCCGCGGACGAATGGGAAGGTGAACGCTCCCATCAAACAGGCGGTATCCCGATAGGTCCTGTACAGCAACTGATCAAGCACGAAAGAAAAAGGAAGGTCTTTCCCGGGATGGTAAAGCATCCAGGTGAAGCGACGACCCTTTGAAAGAGAACATCCGATGCTAGCACGCATGAGTCAAAACCTGATGATGATTGTTCCTGGCGCTCTGCAGGCCATGCAGGCGCTCCAGGCTCTGAGAACGTCTGTGGAAAAGCAAGGTGTCGTGCCCTGGCGGACGATCGACCTGCTTCAATTGCGGGTGAGCCAGATCAATGGCTGTCACGTCTGCGTGGTGGAGCATGCTCGCTTCCTCAAGGAGGCCGGTGAAACCGACGAGCGGATCTTCCAGGTCTCGGCCTGGCGGGATGCCCCCAGCTTTACCTCCGCCGAACGCGCCGCCCTCGCGCTCGCTGAGGCTCTCACCCGGATCGCCGATCAGACGGACCCGGTCCCCGATGCGATCTGGGACGAGGCTGCCCGGCACTACGACGAGCAGGGGCTGGCGACCCTGGTTCTCCTGACCTCTACGGCCAATCTTTTCACGCGCCTCGGCACTGCTACCCGGCAGGGAGCTGACGCGACGAACGGGTAAGGAGCATGCGCACATCAAACATGAGTCATCGGTTTACCGTCTGAGAAACAGACAAAACAGGGCGAAATATGAAAGGAAATACCATGCAACAGATTCTCGTGACCGGTGGCGCGGGCCATCTGGGCTGCCAGGTAGTGGAGCACTTGAGCACGGCAGGCTACCCAGTGCGTGGGATGAGCCGCCGGACCAGTCCGGGAGAGGGTTGGCCCGGAGCCGAGTGGAAGCAGGCGGATTTGGTGACCGGCGCAGGCGTGGAAGAGGCCGTCCAGGGCATGGACGTGGTGGTCCATCTCGCAGGCAAAGGGAACTGGAAGGTGGATTACGGAGGTACGCGCTGCCTCGTGGAGGCAGCCCAAAAGGCGGGGATCTCGCACCTGGTCTTCATTTCGATTGTGGGCATTGATAAGGTCCCCTACGCCACCGGCAAAGCCAAGCTCGCCTGCGAAGACCTCATCGAGCACAGTGGCATCTCCTGGTCCATCTTGCGGGCAACTCAGTTTCATTACGGCATGGATTTCTTACTGAATTTTCTGACCAAGCTGCCCCTGGTGGCGCTAGTGCCGTCCGATCTGCTGCTGCAACCGGTGGCCGAGGAGGATGTAGCTGAGCGTCTCTGTGAGATTGTGCAGGCTGGCCCATCGGGTCGCCTACCGGATATAGGCGGCCCACAGGTCTACACCACGGGGGAGCTGGCGCAGATCTGGCTCAGGCAGCGAGGAATGCGTCGGGCCATCATCCCGCTCCGGCTCCCTGGCAAAACTGCCCGCGCCATGCGCCAGGGGGGCAATACCTGCCCCCAACAGGCGACAGGGATAATCAGTTGGGAAGCCTGGCTCCAGCACCACGCGAGGTCACGTCACTCTTGATGATATCCGCGAGGCTTCCCGCCATGATCCAGCGTGAGCAAAGCCTCGCGGCGTTTTTCTCACACGGAAAGAACTCTCCGAGAGGAGGAAAGAAGTGCGTATTTCCCGAGAAGGTCATCTGGTGACGTTGATCAACGCCTTTGAGACGAAACCTGAGTAGCAACAGCCCCTGATCGATGCCTGGCTGCGCTTCGTCGGCCTCTCCTCTCACACAAGGGAAACAGGGGCACGAGGCTCGGCTCGGCATCGGGGATGGATGACAGGCACCGCCCTCCTGCCGCTGCAATTGTCCCAGAACCCACAGGTTTTGACAGAGTTCAACCGCACCTGGCCCACCGTGGAATGAGGGCCTTTTGACCACTCTTCAGACGGATTTGGCATCAAAGGATCACCCGGATCTTGTGGAAATGCTCAGGCAAGAGCCACGCAGGCACACCGCTGAGGAGCGTGCGAGAGGCGAAACAGAGCATCCTCTCTGTACTAGCTGGACAGTTTCGAGTCTTTTGAATCGGGTGCGCACGAGAGGAGAAGAAGACATGGCACGAGTGACCCATGCAGCCCCCCATCTGCCCCTTGCAGAGGTGAAAAACCGGATGAGGACCAATCCCCGCGCCGACTGGCGGCAACGCTGGCTCATTATCTACAACGCTTTGGTCGAGCCACGGGCAGCCTCGGAGATTGCCCGGCACTGTGGGGTGTCCAAAGCGACCGTTCATGCGGTAATCTCCCGCTACCCGCTGTCTCGGTGTTGCGGCGATTGAAACGAAAGGTCAAGGGGGGCGGCGACGGCAGTATCTCACCCGTGGCGCGAAGAAAAGGAATTCCTCGCTCCTTTTTTCGCGCGGGCCGAGCGTGGGGAGATCGCGACGGTCGCGCAGATCTGGCAAGCGTTCGAGAAACACATTGGCCACGAAGTCGATTGAGCCGTACCATCTATCGCCTGCTCAACCGTCACGGCTGGCGCAAGCTGATGCCACGTCCCAGGCATCCCCAAGCTGATCCCCAAGTACAGGAACAGTTTAAAAAAAATTTCCAGGGCAGGTGGAAGCGGCAGTCGCAACGCGAGAAGAGGGAGATACGCGTCCTGTTTTGATCATGGCACAAGATGAGGGGTGTTTTGGCCGCATCAGTCGCGCGAAGCGCTGTTGGGTGCCACCGAGGATGCGCCCATCGGGCCGGTGCACAGGTTGTGCGAGAGTACACCTATGTGTATGCCGCGGTGGCTCCAACCCTTGGCCAGATAGTCTCGTTGATTTTGCTGGGATCGCTTCCACTGAGATGATGAATCTCTTCCTGGAGCAGGTCAGTCAGACCTTCTCGACGTATTTTATCGTCATGCAAGTGGATGGAGCTGGTTGGCATCGCGCCACCGACCTGGTCATCGAAGACGAACATTCGCCTTATCCCTCAGCCTGCCTACAGTCCGGAACTCAATCCGGTGGAACATATCTGGGACGAACTACGCGAAAAATACTTTCATAATCGTATCTTCTCGTCACTTACTTTGGTCATTGAGACACTGTGTCAGGGACTGAATGCTCTTGCTGATGATGCTGAACGTTTACGCTCCTTAACTGGCTTTCCTCATCTGAAAGTTGTTATTTAGATTGCGGAATGGTATCAAAGCTCACCCGACGCCGCCTCCGGGTGCACCCACTGGGTAGGATTGATGTAGAGGTGGAACCAACCACCGTTTCAAAGCTCGCCCGACACCGTCGCCGGATGCACCTACGCCGATCTGTTTCCATTACCACGCTTCATCAAGGTTTCAAAGCTCACCCGGAGGGGTGCAAGTAACTCATTTCTGAAAATCGGGAATTTCTCCGATTCTGGATCGAGCAGCTTTTCCCTAAAAACAAGAGCAAGTAACTTGGTCGTGGAAATCTGCCGTTTTTTCGATCAGCACTGAAGCAAGTCATCCTCCTCGTGCAAAGTATCAAAAAACCACATCCACTCACACGAAGGAGTCGTTTGCTATGATACCTACATCTCGTCGCTTTGACCAGTCCACCATTGCTTCAATGCTCGATGTTGATCCATTGATCCAAGACTACCGTGCCTTTTTTTCTTTGTTCGATTGGTCGGTGGTTGACCGCTGGCTTGCCAGCCGTTCTGCGTGTTATGGCTCCCACGGCCATCCTCTGACCGCTTATCTCAAAGCCTTCTTGCTCCGCATGAAAGAAGGCTTGATCTACGCTAAGCAATTGCGCGACTTTTTGCTCAAACATCCCCTTTTGATCATCGAACTCGGCTTCCATCTCCAGCTTGATCCAAACGCCGACTACGGCTTTGATGTCGATGCCACTCTTCCTACACGCTATTGGCTTGGCGAGAAACTGCGTCAATTGGATCGCGGCTTACTCAGCGATCTCTTGGCTGCCACTGTCACGGCTTTAAAGGAAGAGATTCCTGGCTTGGGCGAAGTCGTGGCTTTCGATGTGAAGCACATCTACGCCTGGGTCAAAGAAAACAACTGGCGTACTTACGTCAAAGATCGCTATGATCCCACCGGCATTCCTGTCGGTGATCCTGACTGCAAACTTGGCGTCAAACGCAGCACCAACCAGGAACAGCCAGACGGGTCCACGAAAGAGAAAAAAGAACTCATCTGGGGATATGGCACTGGCGTCGCCGCTGCCACCACCCCGGACTATGGGGATGTCGTGCTGGCCGAAGATACCCAGCCGTTCAATGCTGGTGATGTGACCTATTTCCGTCCTCTCTATCAGCAAGCGGTGAGCGCCCTTGAACAGTTTCCTCTCCACATCACGGCTGATGCGGCCTATGATGCCTGGTACGTCTATGATGCAGTTGCTCGTCGTGGGGGAATTGCGGCGGTCCCGCTCAACGGGCATGGTCACAGCCAGGCTCGCTATGATCGCGATGCCGTTCCCATCTGTGCCAAAGGCTTGCGCATGATCCCTACCTTCCAGTTCCATCACTCTCATGGCTATCGCGCTCTGCGCTTTTGTTGTCCGCTTCTGGTTCCGCAAGCCACCGGAGAAACGTGCGATCATCCACAATTTCTCAAGGCCGTGGGATGCCGCAAAGATCCCAACTGGGAACCTGGAGGTCGTATGCGGGTTACGTTAGATCGTCGCCATCCGCTCTACCACGCCGTGTACACCCAGCGGACCTCGTGCGAACGCATCAACAGTCAAGCGAAAGAACTTGGCATTGAACGACCGAGAGTACGTAATATGCGTTCTGTTGCCAATCTCAATACCTTGATCTATTTAGTTATCAATGTGCGAGCTTTGCAGAAGGCCCAATTGACCAATAGAGGACTTCTACAAATACGTTAGTTGCACCCCTCTCGCGGTGCCCCCCGGCCATTGAGCCCCTTATCAAGGGTTACCTCTTCGATACACGACAGAATGTTTCAAAACCTCGCGGTGCCCCCCGGCCATTGAGCCTGAGGTACTTTTAGTATAGCATGGGAAGCCGTTTCACGCTAGTGTTTCCGAGAGTCTCTTTTTTGGAGGACTATTTTGGCTATTCAATACGGCCAGGATGTCTCCTGTATTGGCGTCGAGGCGCTTGTGGAGTGTTCCGAGTGTCCCTGCACGATGCCACCATTGCTGAGACCCGCGATCCCGTTCTTGCTCTTTCTGATCGTTATGTTGGTATTCACGCTCACGAGAGAGGACATGAGGGGGCTCACGTATCCCGCGAAGGTACTACCACCATGCCAGAAATACTGCAAGGTTGGTAGAAGTGGAGGACCATACAGCACGATCAGGATGAGAGGATGGTGTATCAACATAGCGTAGCGCGATAGAGCAGAGAAAATACCCTGAGACCAGGGGTGTGATTTGGAGGAAACATCGGTAACAAGGCTGTAGATCGGCCTGTGAAGGGGGTTGAAGGCATTACCTCGGTGCTGTAAGCAGTGGGGAACACACTGGGAATAAGGGAGAAGTGGCCCTCTCATAGGCGTAAGAGGGCCATCATGAGAGGGGTGACGGGAGGCATCGGTACCGCTGCTCATTGGAGGGGGAGAGCAGAGATGTTCTCTCACCAACGTTGGTGAGAGAACATCTATCCCGTCTCTTCTATATATCGGCAGCTTTTTCTTGAACAATAGGGGCGAGGGCCGCGACCAACCACTGCCCTCGAAGCGTCCTATCAGAATTGCTGTAGCCCTATGTTCCCCACGTGTTCCCTCCTCTTTTTTACTCCCAGGTAATGCCTTCGAGTAGCTCTACAGGCTGATCTACAGCCTTGTTACCGATGTTTCCTCCAATTGTGCCCTCCTCTCTTTCGTCTTCTGGTACTGGTTTTTTCGCGACGTAGCCGCGGGACTTGTCCAGGGTCCGGGCTATCTCTGTGGGGGACAATGGACGACCCTCTTTCACAAACAGATCAAGGATGGCCTGGCGCTCTGCCGAGAGAGGACGTGGTGCGCGAGGTGGTTTGAGGCTCCAGCGTGCCGTATCTTCATCGAAGGTGAGATTGAGGGATTGGTCTTGCACGTCGCGACCGGTGATGGTGAGCGTGGCCTGGCGTTGCCCGCGCTCGCGTTGCAGGACCATAATGCAATCGACGGCTCCTGTCAGGCCCGTGGTGCCGCTCACCTCGTCCATCACGTCGGTCGCGCTACTCTTGCGCAGGTGGTGGATGAGCAGGATGGCGATATGGTGCCGCTCGGCAAGCTGTTTGAGCGGCGCTGTTTGAGCGGCGTCACGGCAGCGTAGTCATCAGCGTAGACCTGCCCGGTGCCTGCTGGTCGCACCCTGGCTAGCGTGTCAATGATCACCAGGCGTACCTGCTGTTGCTGCTGCTGGAGCCAGGTCTCCAGGTCCGTTAGCCCTCCTTCATGCAGGGGTGCCCAGATGCCCGTATAGGTAAGTTCCCTGGGCGGTGCCAGTGCGCCTAGCAGTTTGCGTCCCCGGTCGTACATGCGTCTCCGGCTATCCTCCAGGCCCAGGTAGAGCACATGTCCGCCCCTGGTAGGTAAACTGCCCAGGGCTGTGCCGCCTTGCGCGACGGCCAGCGCCAGGTCGAGCGCCAACCAGGATTTGCCCATCTTGGGTTTGCCTGCCAGCAAGGTCACGCCTTCGGGCAAGAACCCCGGCACGGCCCATTGTGGTTCGGGTAGCTCACTGCTCAGCAGAGTCTCAAACGCGACTATCTCATCGATCCCCGACTGCCTTTCCTCAGGCGTGCCACGGGCGGCGCTGCTGCAAATCTGGCGCACCTCCTTATCGGATAAAGGTGGTTGGCAGAACCCCTTATTGAGCGTGTCTAGCAGCAACAGCAACACCTGTTCGTCTGCTCCCTGCCGCCGTAGCGCCGCTGCATAGCTGAACAGTGCCGTGTTACGCTGCCCCTCGGGAATACATGTGGGCGGCTGCACAGCGGCGGGCGGCGGCGCTGGTGGCATCGTGGGGGATGGCGTCGCAGTGGGTAATGGAGGCTCTGCCAGGGGTGACTGCATGGCCAGGGGGGGCACCACATGCGTAGGTGGGGGAGGAGGCGGAGTCACAATACGGATGATAGGACGCGGCTTGAGCAATTCCTGAAGCAAACTCACAGGCGCATCGGCGAGCGGGCCATTCACGCGCCAGGCATAGCGTTTGCCCGAGGCATGCAGGCTGGGAGGTGCCAGCACATAGCCGTTCTCGCCACGACTATCGATACCCGGCCCCAACTTGTTCGCGGTATTGGACAGCGTGTAGATGCGCGGATTGTAGCGGTAATAAAGATGCCAGCCACCGCCGCCAGTGGTTACCTGCGCGGTCAGCGGCAGATTAAAGCGATTATCCAGGTCTTTCAGAGAGCCGTCGTGTCGCGGGTCGATATCGATGACCAGCAGCCCATTGCCGGTGGCGATGCCGATATTGGCGTGAGGGTCGTGCTGCCACCAATCGAGCACTTTTGCATACTCATTCGTCGCATCCTTCACACCGTTTTTGGTACGTGGATGCTTGCCCTTGCTGCTACACTGCGCGTTACCACAAGTGCAACCGCCTTTGTCGCCGATGCTGTGGATGGGAATGACTCGCCAGTTGCGCTGAATATACGAGACCGCGCTCGTGACCATGTCCGAGGTGGGGGGTGTCTCGTATTCCGAGGTGGAAACGAATTCCATAGCTACTCCTTCGATAGAGATGAATAAGCACATATAGAGTGTGCTTATTCATCTCTATCGAAGGATGTTGATGTTTTCTGAAGAGTGTGTGGCGAGGCCCCGTTCCCTCTCGGTGATCAGGATGCTGCCGGGGGAAGGTGAGTGGCAGGTGGGGCAGGGCCATAAATGGCGGATGGATAAATCCAATCCCTACGAAGGTTCTCCTGCCCTACACCGCCTGCCACACGTGAATGGCCCTATCCACCCCTGAGGACGCGACTCGTGTGCCGTCTGGTGACCAGCCGACCGTCATAACGTAGCCTGTGTGGCCGCTGTAGGTCAGCGTCTGGCGCTTGTTGTTGGTGCTCCATATCTGCACCGTTTTGTCGTTGCTACCGATCGCGAGGTACTTCCCCTGCGGCGACCACGCCACGGCGTTTTTCATGCTGGTACTGTTCTCGCCCTGGGAGAAGATGATACGCCCGCTCTGGGTGTCCCAGACCAGTACGCGGTGATCGCCGCCCGCTGAGGCCAGATCGTGACCGTCCGGCGTCCAGGCTAGCGAGTGGATTTGCCCTTGATGCCCATTCAGGGTCTTTTGCACCGGGCTGAGGGTCAATGCCTGCTGAGGCAATGCGTTTGCCATCGGGCGACCAGGAGATGGTGTATATCATGTCGCTGTGTTCGCGATAGGTGTAGACAGGGATGCCCGTGTGCGCCTTCCACACCTGCACGGTCTTATCCTCGCCTCCCGAGGCGATGTGCGCCCCGTCAGGCGACCATGTTACCGCTCTGACCGCGTCCTGATGACTGTGATAGGAGAGCAGCGATTTGCCTGTTGCCGCTTCCCATACCTGCACTGATGAGTCGCTGCTCGCTGATGCGATGCGCTTGCTATCGGGTGACCACGCCAGCGCATTGACGCGCGCAGCATGCCCTTTATAGATGTGTAGATGGTTCCCCTGCTGAGCGTCCCAGACCCTGACCGTTTTGTCATAGCTGGCCGATGCCAGGTATTTGCCATCAGGCGACCATACAACAGAGGTGACGCGACCACTATGCCCCAGGCAGATGTAGCGCGTATTTAGTTGTGGCACAATGGAGGGCATGGTACGCCGTGGACTTCTGGCCTGTGCTTGATATGGATGTGGCGTTTTATAAGGCAGTGGTGGCAACTGCCCAGAGGTGTACTGTGTGGTGATACGCTGAAGCTCCTGCTTTACAACAGTGATACTCGCGGGGCGTTGTTGCACATCAACGCTGACCATGCTTGCCACCAGCTTGTCCAATCCTTGAAGCTGTCCGGGCAAGTGCAGGCTGCTGAAGCGAAAGGGCGACTCAGAGGGATCACTATTGGTGAGCAATTGGTGCAGGGTGGCCCCCAGACTATAAATATCGGCCCGCGCCGTTGTTTGCGAGCGGCCGTATTGCTCCGGCGCGGCATAGCCCAGCGAACCCAGCGCGGTGGTATCTTTGGCCTGCCCCGGCTTGAAGTGGCGCGCGATACCGAAATCGATCAGGTAGACGTGGCCCGTGTCCGTAATCATTACATTGCCGGGCTTGAGATCGCGAAAGATGATGGGTGGCTGGCGCGAATGCAAATATTCCAGCACCGTGCAGAGCTGGATGCTGATATTCAGCACCCTTTCGACCGGCATAGTTTTGCCGCTTGCCTTA
>WNGK01012261.1_pt1 | contig 11472 bp, 7 predicted proteins | sample 5400601 | NCBI WGS metagenome assembly WNGK01 (sample SAMN13153376, study PRJNA577476) | soil metagenome | isolation source: 60 cm soil or saprolite under Garry oak tree replicate 1 | place: USA:California | collected 2016-06-15
GTCATCGTCTTGCGCCAGCGGTAGCGCTTCCACGGATCGGTGACGCGCCGGTAGACGATCGCGAGGATCAGCCGTTCGATGATCCAGAGCCCCACGATCACGATGACCGTGACCAGGAGGTGCGTCTGGACCTCTGGACTCAAGCCGATGCGGGTTTGGAGCCAGTCGCGCACGGTGGCCAAAGCTAGGGCTCCTTCTACTTTTAGGCCACCGATGGAACAGCTCCACATCCTGCGCGACCTCGCCGTCATTTTCGCCGGCTCACTGCTGGTCATTCTGGTTTTCTATCGCCTCAAGCTGCCCGCCCTGCCCGGCTTCATCGTCGCGGGCATTTTGCTCGGCCCCAACGCCCTCGGGCTCGTCAACGATCCGCACGACGTGGAGGGACTGGCCGAAGTCGGCGTGATCATGCTGCTGTTCACGATCGGCATCGAGTTCTCGCTCAGCCGGCTGCGGGAGATGGGACGGCAGATTCTCGCGGGCGGATTCGCCCAGATGGGTTTCACCGTGCTCGCGACGCTCGCGGTTGGCATCGGGTTGTTGCCCAGCTGGCAGTTAGCGCTCTTCCTCGGATTTCTGATCGCGCTATCGAGCACCGCCATCGTGCTCAAGGTCCTGACCGACGCGAGCGAAATCGACGCTCCGCACGGCCGTCTTGCGACTGGCGTCCTGATTTTCCAGGATCTCTGCGTTGTCCCGATCATGCTGGTGCTGCCGTTCCTCGCGGGCAAAGCGGAAGGCGGCGTGGTTGGGCTGCTCGTGGCCTTGGGAAAGGCAGCGCTTGTCGTCGTCGGGGTCATTATTGCCGCGCGCACCATTGTGCCGCGCGCGCTTGCGGAGATTCTCAAGACACGCAGCCGCGAGCTGTTTTTGATCGCCGTCATTCTGATCGGCACGCTCACGGCACTCGGGACGGCTGCCGCCGGGGCATCGCTTGCCCTCGGCGCATTTCTGGCCGGCCTGATTATCTCCGAGTCCGACTACGGCTATCAGGCGCTCGCCGAGCTGATGCCATTCCGCGACATCTTCATTTCGCTGTTTTTCGTCGCCGTCGGCATGCTGGTCCAGCTCGATACCATCAAGGCGCACATCGGTCTCACCCTGATGGCGGTCGCGGTGATCATGGGCGGCAAGACGCTGTCGGCGGCCGTCGGCCCTGCCCTGATGGGCTACTCGGGTCGCGTCGCGCTGCTGGCTGGCGTCGCCGTGTCGCAGATCGGCGAGTTCTCGTTTGTGCTGGCGAAAGAAGGCCGAGTCGCCGGGCTCCTGCCGGAGCCCTTGTATCAGCAGTTCCTCGGCGTGGCCGTGATCACGATGCTCGTAACCCCGTTCCTGCTGCAGGGCGGTCCAGCGCTGCTCGATGCGCTCGAGAGCGTCGTGCCACTCGACCGGCTGCTCCCCGGATTTCGGCCGCGCGGTCTCGCACCCGTGCACGAGCAGGTCAAGGATCATGTCGTCGTCGCTGGGTACGGGTTGAACGGGCGCAACCTCACGGCCGCGCTGCGCTCCATCCACGCACCGTACCTCATCGTCGAGCTGAATGCGCAGACAATCCGGAAAGCGCGCACCGAGGGCGAGCCGGCATTCTATGGCGACGCCACGCGTGAGGAGATCCTGCGGGCGCTGGGGATCGATCGGGCGCGGATGCTCGTGATCGCAATCTCCGATCCAGCGGCCACGCGGCGCATCGTGCGCGTCGCGCGCGAGATCAACCCGAAGCTCTACATCATCGCACGCACGCGCTATGTGGTGGAGATTCCCGAGCTCACGCGGCTCGGCGCCAACGTCGTCATTCCCGAGGAGTTCGAGACGTCGATCGAGATCTTCGCGCGGGTGGTGGCGCATTACAACGTGCCGCGGGAAGAGATCGAGCGCCTCGTAAGCGAAATCCGGGCGTCGCACTACCAGGCGCTACGGCCCGGAGCCCGGCCGCGCCTCACGCTGACCGGCACGCTCAGCCGGATGCCGCAAATGCAGGTCGAGCGGATCGTCCTCGGAGCCAACGCACCGACGGTCGGCCTGACAATCGCCGAGACGGCGCTCCGCTCGAAGACCGGCGCGTTGATTCTCGCGCTGCGGCGTGGCGAGAGCGATCTGGCGACCCCCGACGCGGACTTTCGGCTCGCCGCGGGCGATGTCCTCGTGGTGGTCGGGCAGCCGCAGCAGATCAAAAGCGCCTACCGCCTGCTCACAGGGGGCGAGCCTAGTTAAAGCGCAGCGTGAGCACCGTCACTGGTTAACACACGATGGCGCAATATCGTCCGCAGATCATGGGCGCATTCTGCCGACTATTGCTCTGCGGTCTCGCGGTCGCCATTGCCGGTTGCGGCAACAAGGGGCCGGGGACAGGTCCCGCCACCGCGGCACGTGCTCCGTTGAGCGAGCTCGGCACGGGGACCTACAAAGGGTTCGTAGGCGGGCTGTACCCTGCAGGAGGAAACGTCGAGCCCACCGCACACGCGGCTGCCGGGCAGTCGCGCGCGCAGGCCGTAACCTCACTCGACACTTCAGGGACGCCGAATGCAGGCGGGAAAGTCGTGTTGTTGTCGCTCGGAATGTCGAACACGACACAGGAATTCTGTTCCGGAAGCTCCACAACCACGAACTGCAGCAGCTGGAGCTTCATGGGGCAAGCCGCGGCCGACCCCACCGTCAATCACACGACGCTTGCGATCGTCAACGGCGCCCGTGGTGGCCAGGACGCGCAAGCGTGGGATGCCGCCACTGACGCCAATTACGATACCGTCCGGCTCAACCGATTGGGTCCGCTGGGGCTCAATGAGCGCCAGGTCCAGATTGTCTGGGTCAAACAGGCCGACGCTGGACCGCGCGACTCATTGGCGTCCGCACAGTCGGATGCGTACCAGCTCGAGTCGCGGCTCGGCAACATCGCGCGGGCGCTCAGGACACATTATCCGAACTTGAAGATGATTTTCCTCTCGAGTCGGATTTACGCGGGCTACGCGACGACCACCGACGCGCGCGCCGGCGATCTGAACTACAACAGCGGCGCGGCGTGGCTCGCGTGGGGCCCGTACCTCTGGGCCGACGGCCTGACGCCCCGCCAAGCCGACGGTCTTGTGTGGCAAAGCACTGACTTCGTGCAAGATGGGACGCACCCGTCGCAGAGCGGGCAGCAAAAAGTCGCTACCATGCTGCTCGCGTTCTTCAAAACCTCTCCGTTTACCAAATGCTGGTTCGTCACGGGAGGCACGTGCCCGTAGGGCCATAACGCGATAAGATCATGCCATCCCGTTCCGCGGAGATGCCATGGTTGCCGTCATTGCCGCTCTCCTGATCGCCGCACTCCAACAACCCACCGCACTGACAATCGGCTCGGCCAGCGCCCGGCCCGGACAAGCCTCGTCAGGTTTCATCGAAGTGCCAGCCGGCAGCGACGCGGCGACGCGCATTCCGATCTCGATTGTCCGCGGCATGCAGGCGGGGCCCACAATTGCGTTAATCGCAGGCACTCATGGCTCCGAAGTCGCGCCGATTGTCGCGCTCCAGCGCGTGCGTGCCCTGATCGATCCAGCGGCAATGCGCGGCACCGTGCTCATCGTCCACGTCGCGAACATGCCGTCGTTCCTCGGCCGTACCATCTACTACAGCCCGATCGACGGCAAAAACCTGAACCGCGTCTATCCCGGGAAGGCGGACGGCACCGTGTCGGAGCGGATCGCGTACGCGATCACGAATCAAATCATCGAGCGCGCGGACTACCTCGTCGACATGCATGCGGGCGACGGGAACGAGTCGCTCCGGCCCTACAGCTATTGGAGCCCGCTCGGCCTCAATGCACGGGCTGATTCGATCGCGCGGGAGATGGCGCTGGCCTTTGGGAGCGATCACATCGTCGTCGACACGATGCGCCCCCGCGACGTCCGCGCATCGGTCTACACGCAGAACACGGCGCAACTACGGGGCAAGCCCTCGATCACCACGGAGACCGGATACCTCGGCATCCCCGCCGAAGACATGGTGCAACGGAACGTGGACGGTGTGTTCCGGCTGCTGCGCTATTTCCACATGGTGCCTGGGGACGCAGAGCTCGTTCGACAGCCGCTGTTTTTCGAGCGTACCGAAGTGCTCCGCAGCCCCGCCACCGGCGTGTGGCACGCGCGCGTCGAGCGCGGCCAAAGCGTCCAGAAGGGTAGCGTGATCGGAGTGCTTACCGATTTCTTCGGCAATCCACAGGCCGAGATCCGGGCGCCGTTCGGCGGCATCGTGCTGTATGTCGTCGCGACGCCCGCCATGTCGCAGGGTGAGCCGATGGGGATGATCGGAGAGCCTCGGCTGGAGCGGTGAGCGGTTAAGCATCATCCCACGCCACCGCAAACACGCCATCGCACCGCGAGCACCGGATCTCGGTCGGGTGTCCGTGCAGCGGTGCTCGACCGAGACAGCCCGGGCAGACGGCGTACTGGGAGCCCCAGCTCAGCGGAACCATGACCGCGTCCGACGGGCGGGCGACGACGGACCACCGTTGGGGCCGTAGGGGCACGATCTGCAGCAATGCAGACCTGGGCACACTGAAGGGCCGATTAACTACCTCGAGGATGGCTTCGTCTGGAGTGAGGCGAAGGACTTCGTACCACGCACCCCGCCGCACGTGGCAGTTCACATCGCCGCGCACACGAGCCCATTGCGGTACCTCGGGCATGCTTGCGCCTCCGCAGCGTCTTCCTATACCTAGGTAGACGAGCGGGGCGTCGTCAACCGCGACGACGTGCGCTCAAGGCGAGCACCGCCGCCAACCACAACCCGAAGGCGAGCATCGCATCGTCCCACCACGCGAACGACCTGCGCCTCATCAGAGCTCCCTTCGCCTTTAGGTGAGGCAATTCGTGTGCCCGGAGCCTGCGGCACAGCGTCGGCCGTGGACCGGGCTCGATGTCGTGGCGGCACCGCAACGGGGCGGTTCCGCGGGCTAAGCCACGCCACGCCTGTCCAGACTCCGGTACTGAATCGCTTCACTCACATGTTTTGGCTCGAGCGCCGCAGTCTCATCGAGGTCGGCGACGGTTCTTGCGATCTTGAGGATGCGGTGATACGCCCGGGCCGATAAGCCGAGCCGGGTGATCGCCGTCTTGAGCAACGCATCCGCGCCGTCCGACACCTTGCAGTGCGTGCGGATGTCCCGCGGCGCCATGTGCGCGTTGGCATAAATCCCCGGCCGGTTGGCGAAGCGCTCACGCTGCACCGTGCGTGCGCGATCCACCCGCTCGCGCATGGCCTCACTCGGTTCTCCTCCGCTCTCTGCCGTGAGCGCCTTGTACCTCACCGCCGGAACTTCCAGATGGATGTCGATGCGATCGAGCAGCGGACCCGAGACCCGCGCCAGATAGCGCTGCACCACCAACGATCCACAGGCGCACGTGTGATGCGGATCGCCGAACCAGCCGCACGGACACGGATTCATCGCCGCCGCCAGCATGAAGCGCGCCGGATACGACAGGCTCATCGCCGCGCGCGCGATCGTCACCACGCCATCCTCCATCGGTTGGCGCAACACCTCGAGCACGTTCTTGCGGAACTCCGGCAGCTCGTCGAGAAACAGGACGCCCCCGTGCGCCAGGCTCACCTCGCCCGGCCGGGGATACGATCCGCCGCCGATCAAGCCGGCGTCGGAGATCGTGTGATGCGGTGACCGGAACGGCCGCCGTGCCACAAGCGACTCGCCGAGCGGCAGGGTGCCCGCGACCGAATGGATCTTCGTCGTCTCGAGTGCCTCGTCGAGACTCATTCTCGGCAAAATAGTGGGCAGGCGGCGGGCGAGCATCGTCTTCCCCGAACCCGGTGGCCCCACCATGAGCATGTTGTGCCCGCCGGCCGCAGCCACCTCCAACGCGCGCTTTGCGTGCGGCTGCCCCTTCACTTCGGCGAAGTCGACGTCGTCTCGGGCGCGCTCCGCAAACAGCCGCGCCACATCGACCGACGCGCCCTGTAGCTCTGCCCTGCCGTCGAGAAAGTCCGCGATCTCGGCCAGGCAGCTCGCGCCCAGAACCCGCAAGCCGTCGACGACCCCTGCTTCTGACAGGTTCTCGCGAGGTAAGATGAGCGCGTCCACGCCGGCAGCTCGAACGGCGAGCGCCACGGGCAACGCGCCGCGCACGGGCCGGACGGCCCCCTCCAGGCCGAGCTCCCCGAGCACGGCGATCTTCCCGAGCCGCTCCCCCTTCACCTGCTCGGTCGCGGCGAGAATCCCGAGCGCGATGGGCAAGTCGAAGGCGGAACCCTCTTTCCTTATATCGGCAGGCGCCAGATTGACGGTGATGCGCCGGAGCGGGAACGTGTAGCCGGTGTTGGCGAGGGCCGCCGAAACGCGGTCGCGGCCTTCCTTGACCGCGCCTTGTGGCAGTCCGACCGTGACGAACGTGGGGAGCCCGCTGGCGATGTCGGTTTCGACCTCGACCAGGTACGCATCGATCCCCAGGACGGCGGCGGAGCGGACGCGCGCGAGCATAACGCAGGCTACGTTTAGCTGCGTCGGGCACGTACCCCAAAACCCGCCGTGCGGGTCTAAATGACGCCACGGGGAGGATATGCGTATAGAGGTGATGACTTTTCGAACATCTCTGCTCGCGGGACTCGCGGGAGCGCTGGCGGCGACCATGGCGTGCGGGACGAGCCGGGGCGACGCTCCTCCTAAGGTCCCCGTCAGCGTCGCACGCGTTGAGCGCCGCGCCCTGCCCTATGAGCTCGATGCGACGGGTACGGTCGAGCCCATCCGGTCCGTCGATGTTCTGCCGCAAGTCAACGGCACGATCCTGCACGTGCACTTCGCCGAGGGAGACGAGGTCGCCCCCGGACAGGTGCTATTCGAGATCGATCCCCGTCCATATCAGGCAGCATTGCAGCAGGCGGAAGGCGCGCTGCTGCGCGATCTGACGACGGCCGTTGCCGCCGCGCGCGAGGCGGCGCGCTACAAGACGCTGGCGACCACCAATACGGTCACGCAGGAAGACTACGAGACGAAACAGTCAGCAGCAGAAGCGGCGGCAGCAGCCGTCCGCTCCGACTCGGCCGCGGCCGCCATCGCGCGCCTCAATCTCGATTATGCGACCGTGCGCGCTCCGATTGGCGGACGCACCGGCCGTCTCCTGCTGCATGAAGGCAATCTCGTGCGCGCGGGCAGCGACCCGCTCGTCTCGATCGTGCAGATGCGTCCCATCCTCGTGCGCTTCCCCGTGCCAGCGACCAATCTGCCCGCGCTGCGCCAGCGCGCGGGGCAAGAGCTCAAAGTGATCGCCTTGCCGGCGCGCGACTCCGCGTCGGCGATCCAGGGCATCCTTTCTTTTATTGACAATCAGGTCGACACCGCGACCGGCACCGTCCTCCTCAAGGCGCGTTTCTCAAACCGCGACGGCGCGCTGTGGCCCGGTGAGTTCGTCACCGTCACGCTCGTGCTCGGCGTCCAGAACGACGCGGTCGTGGTGCCGAGTCAGGCGGTCATGCAGGGTCAACAGGGGACCTACGTCTTCGTCGTCAACAACGACGGCACCGCGACGACGCAGCCCGTGACCGTGGAACGCACGCTCGACAGCCTCAGTGTCATTGCGGGCGTACCGGCTGGCACCCTCGTGGTGACCGACGGTCAGTTGCGTCTCACGCCGAACGCCAAAGTCGACATCCGCGGCGGTCCAACGACGGAGACCGCGGGTGGGGGGGGCGGCTCGGACGCGGGGAACCCGAAGTGAACATCTCCGGACTGTTTATTCGTCGTCCGGTCGCAACGACGCTCGTCATGTTCGGAATCCTCATGTTCGGGCTGATGGCATACCGGCTGCTACCGGTGAGCGACCTCCCCAACGTCGACTTCCCCACGATCACCGTCTCGGCGGGACTCCCGGGCGCGAGTCCCCAGACGATGGCGGCGGCCGTCGCCACGCCACTCGAGAAGCAGTTCTCGACGATCGCCGGTATCGACGCGATGACGTCATCGAGCACGCTCGGCGGCACGAACATCACGTTGCAATTCACCCTATCGCGCAACATCGACGCCGCTGCCCAGGACGTGCAGGCGGCTATCTCCAAGACCCTCCGGCAGCTGCCGCCGGGCATGCAGCCGCCGTCGTACAACAAGTCGAATCCCGCGGACTCGCCGATCCTGTACCTCGCCTTGACCTCCGGCACCCTCCAGTTGTCTGCGCTGGACGAGTACGCCGAGACATTCCTCGCGCAGCGCCTGTCGACGGTCAGTGGCGTCGCGCAGGTCCAGGTGTTCGGCTCCGCGAAATACGCGGTGCGCATTCAGGTCGATCCCAAGGCGCTCGCGGCGCGCGGGATTGGGCTCGATGAAGTGACGGCGGCAGTGTCGGCCGGGAATCCCAATCTCCCGACGGGAACGCTGTGGGGGCCGCAGCGCGCGTACACCGTTCTCGCCGACGGCTCGATCTCGAGCGCGCCGGAGTTTCGGCAGCTCGCCGTCACCTACCAGAACGGTGCTCCGGTGCGTCTGCAGGACGTGGCGCGCGTGCTCGACGATGTGCAGGACTCGCGCAACGCGAGCTGGTACGACGGCAAGCGCGCCGTCGTACTCGCGATTCAGCGCCAGCCCGGAACGAATACGGTGCAAGTCGCGGACGCGGTGAAGGCGATGGTCGCGTCGCTGTCGGCGCAGCTCCCCGCGTCGGTCCAAGTGAATACGCTGTACGACCGGTCGGTCTCGATCCGGCAGTCGGTGAATGACGTACAGCTGACGCTCCTCGTCACGCTGTGCCTCGTCGTGCTCGTGATCTTCCTGTTCCTGAAGAACCTGTCGGCCACCGTCATCCCCAGCCTCTCGCTGCCCTTCTCGATCATCGGCACGTTCTCCGTCATGTACCTGATGGGGTACAGTCTCGACAACCTGTCGCTGATGGCCCTCACTCTATCGGTCGGGTTCGTGGTGGACGACGCGATCGTGATGCTCGAAAACATCGTCCGTCACATGGAGATGGGGAAACGGCCGCTGCAGGCGGCGCTGGAAGGCGCCCGTGAGATCGGGTTCACGATCTTGTCGATGACCCTGTCGCTTACGGCGGTCTTCATCCCCGTGCTGCTGATGGGCGGCATTATCGGCCGGCTGTTCCACGAGTTTGCCGTCACGATCGGCGTTGCCATTTTGGTCTCGGGGTTCGTGTCGCTGACGCTCACGCCCATGCTGTGCAGCCGCTTCCTCCGCCCCGCCAAGGAAGAGCGCCACGGTCGCTGGTACGAAGCGACGGAACGCGTGTACCAGCGCGGTCTGTCATGGTACGAGCGGTCGCTGGCCTGGGTCATGGATCGCCGCCCAATGGCGCTCGTCTTCTCGGCGGGCATTCTCGTCGCCACGGCCGTGTTGTTCGTGTTCGTCCCCAAGGGATTCATCCCGACGGAGGACACCGGCCAGATCCAGGGGACCACGGAGACGCTCGAAGGCAGCTCGTTCGAGAACATGCGCGACCACCAACAGGCCGTCGCGGACATCCTGACCCACGACCCGAACGTGGCGCACTTCATGTCGTTCGTCGGCGGCGGCACGATGAACCAGGGGCGTCTCAGTATTCGGCTGACGCCGCGCAATCAGCGGTTGCCGGCGGATCAGGTGGCCCGGGAGCTGAATCCCAAGCTCAACAGCGTCCCGGGCATACGCACGTACCTGCAGGTGCCTGCCTCCATCCGCATCGGCGGGCGGCCGACCAAGACGCAATACCAGTTCACGCTGCAGAGCGCCGACATCGACGCCCTGTACGACAACGCGGCGAAGCTCGAGCGTGCCCTACGCGGCATCCCCACGCTACAGGACGTGACCACCGACCTGCAGATTAAGAACCCACAGGTCAGCGTGCGCATCGATCGCGATCGCGCGACGAGTCTCGGCGTGACCGTGCAGCAGATCGAGCAGGCGTTGTACGACGCCTATGGCTCGCGCCAGGTGTCGACGATCTACACACCGAACAACCAGTACTGGGTGATTCTCGAGCTGCTGCCCGAATACCAGCGGGATCCGACGGCGCTCCAGCTGCTGTACCTGCGCTCGCAAACCGGCAAGCTGATTCCGCTGACCTCGGTCGCCTCCGCGTCGAATGACGTCGGACCGCTCAGTGTGAATCACAGTGGCCAGCTGCCGTCCGTAACCCTCTCGTTCAACCTGCCGCCCGGCGTGTCCCTCGGGGCAGCCGTGAACGATGTACAGAAAGCCGCTCGACAAACCCTGCCATCCACGATCAGCACCGGGTTTTCGGGCACCGCGCAGGCGTTCCAGGCCAGTCAGCAGGGACTGGTGTTCCTGTTACTACTCGCCGTCGTCGTGATCTACATCGTGCTCGGCATTCTTTACGAGAGCTTCATCCATCCCCTCACGATCCTCTCCGGTCTCCCGTTCGCCGGATTCGGGGCGTTGCTCACCCTGTTCATCTTCCGCACTGAGCTGAGCGTCTACGCGTTCGTGGGCGTGATCATGCTGGTGGGGCTCGTCAAGAAGAACGCGATCATGATGATCGACTTCGCCCTGGATGCGGAGCGCAATGAGCGCAAGTCACCACGCGATGCCATCATCGAGGCATGCAGCGTGCGGTTCCGGCCTATCATGATGACGACGATGGCGGCGTTGATGGGCACGCTGCCCATCGCGATTGGCTGGGGCGCGGGTGGCGAATCGCGGCGGCCCCTGGGCCTCGCCGTCGTGGGCGGGCTGGCCTTCTCTCAGCTCATCACGCTGTATGTGACGCCGGTAGTGTACACCTACCTCGACACCCTGCAGCATCGCCTCGGGCGCCGCGCACGGCGGGCGTCCGTCGAGGAGCCGGCCGCCGCCGACTGATTACGGCTTCGCGACCGCGTCGACGCGGACGCTGGCGGTGATGCCGCTCCCGATCACGAACTGATAGCTGCCCACGCGCTGTGCCTTGAGCGTGATGACCACGGCCGTGTCGGCGGACTCGAGGCTCACGAGCTGTAGATCCTGCTGGCGCACGTTGAGTCGCGCGCGACCGGCACGTAGCGCCTGACCCAGGGCATCGATCGACGTCAGATTGCCGTAGAGGTCGCGCGCGCGGAGTCGGAGCGTGAAAGGCGTGGCAACCGGCACCGTGATCGCGCGTCCGTTCAGCACCTCGCCGTTGCGGTCGAGGAGCAGCGTATCAATGGGGCCCGGCTGCGCGCGCAGCGTAAGGACGCGCTCGACGGAATCGATGTTTGCGAACACAGCAGACTCTCCCGTCCGGTTTCCCAGGACGACATCCACGCGGACCTGACCGGTCGAGTCGAGGACTGCGGACTCGGGCGTGACGCGACCATTCAACGCCCGGAAGCGCACGGTGCGACCGGCGGCGGGAACTCCCTGAACGGTGCGCGCGCGGAAAATCACTGGCCCACCCAGTTGGCTGCCCACGCCGCCGGACGTCGCCGCGAGCGGCAAGAATCCGGTGTTGACCCCGGACAGTCCCGCTGCCGCTGCGATCTCCACGTCCGCCGGCGGAAGACCGCGGACCCGGACCTGCACCACCG
>WNGK01014796.1_pt1 | contig 11472 bp, 7 predicted proteins | sample 5400601 | NCBI WGS metagenome assembly WNGK01 (sample SAMN13153376, study PRJNA577476) | soil metagenome | isolation source: 60 cm soil or saprolite under Garry oak tree replicate 1 | place: USA:California | collected 2016-06-15
CCCTGCTCCGCACCGGGCAGCCGGCCGGGCACCCCAACGACGCCTTCGACACCGCCGCCATCATCCAACTCGCCGACTACCAGCAGTGACCGTCACGCACCCGCATAACCGGCAAGGAACTTATGAGGGGCTGCACTAGGTATTCGCCGGCGCATACCAAACGCACATCCACCAGGCGGAACGCCCCAGCAGGCGCGGGCGGAACTCGCAGCGCGCCGTCGCGTGGCAGAACCGGACCGCCCCGAGCCCGGTCACGTCGAGGGCGACCAGCGGCAGCTCTGCGAGCCGGCCAGGCCAGGCCGGCCGCAGGTGGTAGAACCGGGGCATGAAGCTGCTCGTGACCGGGGGCGCCGGGTACATCGGCAGCGTTGTCGCTGCCCAGCTGGTCGAGGCCGGCCATCAGGTCGTCGTGCTCGACGACCTGTCCACCGGTCATGCCGACGCGGTTCCGGCCGGCGCCGTCTTCGTCCGCGGTGACCTGCGCAGCGACGCCCGCAGCCTGCTCGCGACAGGCGTCGACGCGGTCCTGCACTTCGCCGCGAAGTCCCTCGTCGGCGAGTCGGCCGCGGAGCCGGCCCGGTACTGGGCGGACAACCTCGGCGGCACGCTCGCGCTGCTTGAGGCCATGCGCGCCGAGGGCACGCGCGGCATCGTGTTCTCCTCCACGGCGGCCGTCTACGGCGAGCCCGGGAAGATGCCGGTCACCGAGACCGCGCCGCCGCGGCCGACCAGCCCGTACGGCGCATCGAAGGTGGCCGCGGACACCGCGCTCGCCGAGTACGCCCGGATGCACCGGATGGGCGCGGTCAGCCTGCGTTACTTCAACGTGGCAGGCGCGCACCAGGCCGCGGCGGGCAGCTGGGCGGGCGAGCGGCACGCGAACGAGACTCACCTGATCCCGAACGTGCTGGCCGTGGCCCTGGCCGGGCAGGGCCAGGTGGCCATCTTCGGCGACGACTACCCGACCCCCGACGGCACCTGCATCAGGGATTACATCCACGTCGGCGACCTGGCCAGGGCGCATCTGCTGGCGCTGCGGGCCTGCGTGCCCGGCGAGCACCGCATCTACAACCTGGGCAGCGGGGCAGGCTTCTCCAACCGCACGGTGCTGGATACCTGCCGGGAGGTGACCGGGCGCGAGATCCCCGCCAGGACCGCGCCAAGGCGCCCAGGCGATCCGGCCGTGCTCGTCGCATCGTCCGACCGCATCCGGGCCGACCTCGGCTGGGTCCCGGAACTCGGGCTGCCCGCCATGGTGGCGGACGCCTGGTCATTTGCCCAGGCCCGGCTGAGCCAGAGCACCGGCAGGTAGTCAGCGCACCGGCAGGTAGTCAGAGCACGGGCAGGTAGTCAGAGCACGGGCAGGTAGCGGTCCAGCTCGAATTCGGTCACCTGGCGGCGGTAGTCCCGCCATTCGGCCCGCTTGTTCCGCAGGAAGAAGTCGAAGACCTGCTCGCCGAGCGTCTCGGCCACCAGCTCGCTGCCCTGCATCACGTTGCACGCGTCCGACAGGCTCTGCGGCAGCGGCGCGATGCCCAGCGCCCGCCGCTCCGCGGACGTCAGCGCCCACACGTCATCCTCGGCGCCGGGCGGCAGCTCGTAATCGTTCTCGATCCCCTTCAGGCCCGCCGCCAGGATCACCGCGAAGGCCAGGTACGGGTTGCAGGCTGGATCCAGCGACCGGAACTCGATTCGGGTGGCGTTCCCCTTCAGCGGCTTGTACATCGGCACCCGGACGAGCGCGGAGCGGTTGTTGTGCCCCCAGCAGATGTACGCTGGCGCCTCTCCCCCGGCGCCGGCGATCCGCTCGTCCCCGCCCCAGAGCCGCTTGTAGGAGTTAACCCACTGGTTGCAGACCGCGGTGACCTCCGCCGCGTGCCTGAGCAGCCCGGCGATGAACGCGCGCCCGAGCTTGGACAACTGGAATTGCGCGCCAGGCTCGTGGAAGACGTTCCTGTCCCCCTCGAACAGCGACATGTGCGTGTGCATGCCCGAGCCGGGGTACTCGGTGAACGGCTTGGGCATGAAGCTCGCGTAGACCCCCTGCTCAAGCGCGACCTCCTTCATCGCCAGCCGGAACGCCATGATGTTGTCCGCGGTGCTGAGCGCATCGGCGTACCTGAGGTCGATCTCCTGCTGGCCGGGGGCGCCCTCGTGATGGCTGAACTCCACCGAGATCCCCATGTTCTCCAGCATCGTGATCGCGCTGCGGCGGAAGTCGTGCGCGATGCTGTGCGGGGTGTGGTCGAAGTACCCGCCCGAGTCGATCGGCCGCGGCTTGACCCCTGGCTCCGGCTTCTCCCGCAGCAGGAAGAACTCGATCTCCGGGTGCGTGTAGAACGTGAAGCCCAGATCGGATGCCCGGGCCAGCGCCCGCTTCAGCACATGCCGGGGGTCGGCGTAGGACGGCGTGCCGTCCGGCAGCAGGATGTCGCAGAACATCCGGCCGACGCCCGGCATCTCGCCGCTCAGCGGCATCAGCTGGAAGGTCGACGGATCCGGCCTGGCGATCATGTCGGCCTCGTAGACCCGCGCGAATCCCTCGACCGCCGAGCCGTCGAAGCCGATTCCCTCGGCGAACGCGCCCTCGAGCTCGGCGGGAGCCACCGCGACCGACTTCAGGTAGCCGAGCACGTCCGTGAACCACAGCCGGACGAAACGGATGTCACGCTCCTCGAGCGTGCGCAGCACGAACTCTTCCTGCCTGTCCACCCCGCCAGTCTGCCGGATCCGTGTTTCCGCCGCGTTACACGGGCCCCGCTGCGCCCGCTGCCGGAGGTCCCGGATCCGGCCGGCCCGGTCAGCTCCAGGTGCATGCCCTCGATGAGTTACGAGGGGTTCGGCGCCGGTGCGGTCCCGGGCTGGCGAGCCCCGCCATAAGCTGGTGAGGTGCCTCAGATCCGCGTTGCGCTCGCCCAGGTCAATGCCACCGTCGGAGATCTTGACGGCAACACGGAGCGGCTGGTCGCCTGCACCAGGCAGGCCGCCGGGCAAGGCGCCCGCATCGTCGTGTTCCCGGAGATGATGCTGACCGGCTATCCGGTCGAGGATCTCGCGCTGCGCGCGTCGTTCGTTGACGCGTCGATCGCGGCCGTGGCGACGGCCGCGGAGCGGCTGGCGGCGGCCGGGCTCGGCGGGATTGCCGTCGTCACCGGGTACCTGGGCCGCAAGGCCGGGATCACGCCGCGGGTCGGGCTGCCGGCCGGCGCGCCGCTGGACGCCGCCGCCCTGCTGCACGCCGGCCAGGTGGCGGTGACCTCGGCCAAGCATCACCTGCCGAACTACGGGGTCTTCGACGAGTACCGGTATTTCGTGCCCGGCGACACGCTGCCCGTCTTCCGGCTGCCGTCGGATACCGGCGAGCCGGTGGATGTCGCGATCGCGATCTGCGAGGACCTGTGGCAGGACGGCGGCCCGGTCACGGTCACCAGGCAGGCAGGCGCGGGCCTGCTTGTGGTGCCGAACGCGTCGCCGTACGAGCGCGGCAAGGACGACACCCGGCTGGAACTGTGCCAGCGCCGGGCCCGCGAGGCAGGCGCCACGCTCGCCTACGTCAACATGATCGGCGGCCAGGACGAGCTTGTCTTCGACGGCGACTCGATCATCGTGGACGCGTCCGGGCGGCTGCTGGCCCGCGGGCCGCAGTTCACCGAAGCGCTGATCCTCGCCGACCTGGAACTGCCCGTGGCGGACCAGGCCAGGTGCCCAGGCGAGACGCCCGCCGACGCCAGGGACGGCACGATAATCACGATCCAGCGGCTTGCCCTGGCTGACCCGGACGGGCTCGCCGGGACGGCGGTGCGCCCCGCGGCCGATGCTGCCACGGCCGACAATGCTGCGGCCGACGATGGCGTGGCCGACAGTGCCGCGGCTGATGGTGGCGTGGCCGACAGTGCCGCGGCTGATGGTGGCGTGGCCGACAGTGCCGCGGCTGATGGTGGCGTGGCCGACGGTGGCGTGGCCGGCGGCCTGCCGGTCGGCGGCCCGGCGGCCGGCCTGAGCTGGCCGCGGCTGAGTGACCTGGCCGAGGTCTACGCGGCGCTGGTGACCGGCACGCGGGACTACATCAGCAAGAACGGGTTCCGCTCGGTGATTCTCGCCCTGTCCGGCGGCATCGACTCGGCGCTGACCGCCACGATCGCGGCCGACGCGATCGGGCCGGACCGGGTGCACGTCGTGCTGATGCCGAGCCGGTACTCCTCGGATCATTCCGTCAGCGACGCCGAGGACCTGCTGAAGCGCCAGGGCCTGCAGGCCAGGACGGTGCCGATCGCCGCGATGGTCGACGCCTTCGGAACCGAGCTCGACCTGCACGGGCTGGCCGCGGAGAACCTGCAGGCCAGGATCCGCGGCATGATCTTGATGTCGCTGTCCAACGAGGAGGGGCATCTCGTCCTGACTACCGGCAACAAGAGCGAGATCGCCACCGGGTACTCGACGCTCTACGGCGACTCCGCTGGCGGTTTCGGGCCGGTCAAGGACGTCACCAAGACGCTGATCTGGCAGCTGTCCCGCTGGCGCAACCAGGACGCGGAGGCCCGCGGCGAGACTCCCCCGATCCCGGAGAACTCGATCACGAAGCCGCCGAGCGCAGAACTGGCTCCCGGGCAGCTCGACAGCGACTCGCTGCCGGACTATGCGGTGCTCGATGCCTTGCTGGACGACTACGTGGAGAAGGATATGGGCATGGCCGCGCTCACTGCCGCCGGCCACGATCCCGGCCTGGTCAGCCGGGTGATCAGGATGGTCGACCGGGCCGAGTACAAGCGGCGGCAGTACCCGCCGGGACCGAAGATCTCGGCGAAGAACTTCGGCCGCGACCGCCGGCTGCCGATCACCAGCCGCTGGCACGAGCCCTGTCCCGGCGCCGATCTCCCCTCGTCCTGACGTCTCCCGGCGCCCCGGCGGATGCAGCCCGCTGCCGCGTTTCCGCGGAAACGGGATGTGCGACAGCCTTCAGCGGGCAGCGAACTCAGCTGAGCAGGAGTACCGCGTAGCACGCCAGCCAGTGCTCGACCATGTAATCGTCGCCGACGACATGCGGAAGCGCCGCCTCGGCATGGACGCCGGCCGCCGCCAGCGCGGGCCCGATCCGCGGGTCGCCGTCCGGCAGGCTCTCCGCAATGACCCGCCAGCACCAAGCACGGCTCGCGTTCAGCTTAGAGCTCGACGCTCGTGCCCGGCTCCAGCCGGATGTACTCGGCGCCGGACGGCGCGGCGGCCGCGTTCATCAGGTTCTGCATCAGCCCGAGACCGTTGGCATTGAGTAGCCCGTCGTGGATCGCGTAGGCGCGGCGGGGCGCGACCTCGCGGGCGTAGTCGATCATCTCGCTGGCCTTGAGCCACGGCGCGTTGGCCGGCAGCAGCAGGGTGGGGATCCGGTCCTCCGGGACCGTGAGCGCGTCGCCGGGATGGAAGATCTCGCCGTCCACGGCGAACCCGGTATTAACGACAATGGGAATATCGCGATGAATCAGCGCATGTTTCTCGCCGTAAACGTGAATATCAAAACCGGCCGCGGTGAACGTGTCCCCGTGACTGACCACATGCACCCGGTGCCCGGCAGCCGCGAGCTGCCCGGCCACCGCGGCGTTGGTCCACACCTGCAGTCCGGTGTCCGCGGCCAGCGCGGCGCGCACGGCGCCTGGGTCCAGGTGGTCGGCATGCTCGTGCGTGATCAGGATCGCGGTTGCGCTGGTCAGCGCGTCTGGGCCACGCCAGATGCCGGGATCGATCACGATGCTGGCACCGTCCTTCTCTAGCCTGACGCAGGCATGTCCGAGCTTTGTAAGTCGCACTGGTTCTCCCTGTTCCGGTAGTCGGCTCCAGGCGCGAACTTACCGGATGCAGACACGCCGGCCGGCCAGCCAGCCAGTGCGCCGTGACGGTAACGGCTAGTCTCATCCATTGCCAATGCTGGAAATGGGGGCCCGGGGGTCTTGACCATGATTCGGGCAGCTTGTTAAATTTCGCCCGAGTCGCTGTGCCTCGCCATGAGGGGGCCACCCAGTGACAACGCGACCTGCCAACGACGGGCGGGCCCGAGCGAGAGGTGAGACACATATGGGTGGTCGGACCTTGATGCGACATCGAGCGGCCTGGGTCATGGTGCTGGCTCCTGCCATGAGCCTGGCCGGCCTCAGCATGGCCGGCCCGGGCCAGGCGGCCACGGCGAGCCAGGCACCGATGGTGGCCAGTCAGGCAACGGTCGCCGCGAGCCACGTCAATTCGGTAAAGCCGAATCGCGTCAACCAGCTTGACTGCAACGGCTACAGCACGAAGTACAAGTCGCTCAATCCGGGCGGGAAGATGCACTGCACCGACCCGATCGAGCGGCATGGCAAGAAGGTCAACGGGAAGTGGGTTGCGACCCGCTTCGAGGACAACGGCCACTACATCGGCCACGACGAGCCCAGCGTCAAGTTCATCTCGAACACGCCAGGGTCCGGCAACACGATGACCTACCTGACGAAGCTGCCGCGCGATCCGCAGCTGCAGCCCACCGCGAATGGCAGTGTCACAAAGTACGGCGAGCTGAGCGTCGCCCCCTGGTTCGGGCTGCCGATGTGCGACCCGAATTCCTACCCGCAGAATCCGTGTGCACCGGATAGCGACACGAACACGGGACTTGGCGCCTCGACCGACGCCGGCTCCGCGTTCATGGAGCTGCAGTTCTATCCGCCCGGGTTTGCGCCGTTCCAGGACAACGTCAGCTGCGCCCGCACGCAGTGGTGCGCGGCCATGACCATCGACAGCCTTGCGGCCACCTTCAACTTCGCCTTCATCAACCCGGCCTGCGTGGAGCCGGTCAACTTCGGCTACCTGCAGCGGAATGGCGTTCCCGCCGGACCGCCGAGTCCGCAGCTTGCCAACGCCGCCACGCTGACGCCGAACGGCCAGACGCTGAAGATGAACCCGGGTGACGTGCTGAAGGTGGCGATCAGTGACCCGGCCGGCGGGTTCACGACGAGAGTGACGGACCTGACCACGCACCAGACCGGCGTCATGGTCGCCAGCGCGGCGAACGGCTTCATGAACACCAACGTGAACACATGCGCAGGGACGCCGCACACCTTCCACGCCGAGTACAACACCGCGGCGCAGCAGAACCAGGTGCCCTGGGCCGCGCTGGAGGGCGGCGTGCTCATGCAGCAGGAGATCGGTCACTTCGAGTCCTGCAACTCCGTGGCGCACAACTTCCCGCTCTCCGCATTCGGCGGCGGATTCGCGGACAAGCAGGTCTTCCAGACCTGCATGGGCGGCAACGAGGGCCTGCATGCGGTTGGCGAAGGCCCGTGTAATGCCAACACCGGCGCGTGCGCAAGGGCGACGACGGAGGGCACGACCGGCCCGATCGCCTGCCCGAGCCACAACGCGGGTAGCGGCAAGCTCTGCGAGTTCTCCGACGGTGCCTGCTTCAAGAAGGGCACCCGCACCGTGACGATCAACGGCAAGGCAAGGCAGGAACACATGCCGGTGGCCGGCTGCCTCCAGAACCTGTTCCAGAACGGGGACCTGGACTTCGACGGAACCGACTACCAGCCAAATACCTGGCCAAACGGGAGTCCGAACCACCCGACCTCGTTCAGGTATATCGGGCCGTTCGACCCGTCAGGGCACCTCTATCCGCAGATTCAGTTCGAGACGGACGCGCCAGCGTCGGAGTTCCTGTGCAACGTCGTCACCGGCAGCAACTGTGCGGTGAAGCCACTCGGCTCGAAGTTCTATCCGTTCTGGACACTCAACAACACCCAGCGCCTGGGCGGCACCGGGGCTCCGCGCGGAGCCTGCGTGTGGAACTTCGGCAACGTGCTGCCCGGCGTGACGAAGCGGACGTTCGGCAAGGACGCCCAGTACGGCGTGCCCGATGTCGCGCGGTTCGGCGGCACCAGCATCTAATCCCCGGCGCCCGGCGCTCTTAGCCAGGCGCCGACGAGAAGCACCACGCCGCGCCTGCCCCGCACGGAGAACGTGCGGGGCAGGCGCGGTGCCGTCTGGAGCGCCGGTCCAGTAGTGCGGCCGGGTTCGTCGTGGTGCCGGCTGGCGGTGGTCGCGTGTGCTAGCGCACGCGGGGGGTGCCGCCCGGGCTCAGCGGCCGAAGTCCACCACGATCCGGGCTGAGCGGCCGAAGTCCACTGCGGTCCGGGCTCAGCGGCCGAAGTCCACCACGGTCCGGGCTGAGCGGCCGAAGTCCACTGCGGTCCGGGCTCAGCGGCCGAAGTCCACCGCGGTGGTGTTGGCCCCGCTGATCACGACGGCGACGATCTCATCCGGCGCCGGAACGTACCGCCCGGACGCCATCGCGGCCAGTGCCGCGCAGCCGCCCGGCTCGGCCACTACCCTGAGCCGGTCCCAGAGCAGCCGCTGCGCCGCAAGGATCTCGTCGTCACGGACCAGCACGACGCGATCCGCGTGCCGGGAGATCACGGAAAACGTCAGCTCGCCGACCCGGCGCGGGGCGAGCGAGTCGACCGCCACGCTGCCCACGGGCGCATCGACGGGGCGGCCAGCCTCGATCGCGCGGGTGAGCGTCGGCGCGTCTTCCGGCTCGGCGCCGACGACCCGCACCCGGCCGTCGTAGGCAGCGCAGATGCCAGCCAGCAGCCCGCCGCCGCCCACGCCCGCCAGCACGGTAGTGACGGCGGGCGCCTGCTCGCCGAGCTCGATTGCGACCGTCCCGGTACCGAGCATCGTCTCGACCTGGTCGTAGGCGTGCACCGGCATCGCGCCCGAGCTAGCCACCGCGTCCTGGCTGAGCGCGAGCGCGTCGGAGTACGAGGCGCCGGACACGACAAGCTCGGCCCCGTAGGAGCGGATCCGGCTGGTCTTGGCCGCGGAGGACACCTCGGGGACGAAGATCCGCGCTGGCACGCCGAGCACGCCGGCCGCGTAGGCCACTGCCGCGCCGTGGTTCCCGCCGGACGCAGCCACCACGCCGGCCGCAGGCACCTCGCGGCGGAGCAGGTTGGTGAACGCGCCGCGGGCCTTGAACGACCCCGAGTGCTGCAGCTGCTCCAGCTTGAGCACGAGCTCACCCGCCGCGAGCCCGAGCTCAGCGGCATCAATGCTGATCACCGGGGTCCGGCGGACATACGGCCGGATCAGGCCGGCGTTCGCCGCGATCGCGGGCCGGGTGACGGGGCTGGCCAGGTCGGCCTGCTCAGCGCGCACCGAGGCCGCGCAGCAGCTCGTCCACCACGCGCCCGGCATAGCCAGGCTCCACCGGGACGTCGCCGTGCCTGCTGCGGGCGAGCACGGATCCGGTCAGCATGTACAGCGCCGCCTCGATGTCGGCATCGCCGCGCAGCTCGCCGGTTACGGTGCCGCGGCGCAGGACGTTCCTGATCACCTCGCGGCGCGGCTCGATCACCGTCTCGGTGTACCGCGTCATCAGCCGCGGGTACTTTGCCCCCTCGCCGAGCAGCAGCGCGAACTCCCTGGCCTGGCAGGGGTCTGCGAACTGCTCGCACATGGCCTCAAGCAGCATGCGGAGATCCTCTCGCACGGACCGGCCGCGCGGCTCGGGAAGCGGCGCCTTGAGCGACGCGATCGCGTCAAGCAGCAGGTCCTCCTTGCCCGGCCAACGCCGGTAGATCGTGGCCTTGCCGACACCGGCCCTGGCCGCCACCTTCTCGATGCACAGGCCCGCCGCACCGGACTCGGCGAACACGCTAAGCGTCGCGTCCATGATCGCGCGGTCCGCTAGCGCACTGCGCGGCCGGCCGGGCCGGCGATGCCCGGTCACTGCGCCAGCCGCATCCACCACGGGGGCCGCATCCGCCGCGGGGACCGCATCCGCCGCGGGGGCGTCGTTCACCACGGGGGCCTCGTCCACTGCGGGGGCCGCATCCACCACGGGGACCGCATCCACCGGGGGGACCGCATCCATCGCCGCGACTTCAGCCACGACCGGAACGCCGGCCTCGGCCGGGTGGTCCGCTGCCTCGCTGGTACCGGCGGCAGCCGGCCTCGCCACGTTCATGCCGTCTCACCTCTCCGCGTCGGCGGTCTCGGCCGGCACGGCGGCGCCGGCGGCGACGCCTACTGCCCCGTCTGCCGTCGCCGAACCGCCCGATGCGCGCCCGGCGGCCGCCGCGGCCGCCCTCGGGGGCCTGCGCCCAGGCATCCAGATCGCCACGACTGCCGCGCCGAGCACAGCGATGATGAACGAGAGCACCGAGGTCAGGTGCATGGCATGCACGAATGACTGGTCGGCGGCAGCGAGCAGGCCGCGGCCCGCCGGGCCGAGATGCTGCGCGGCCGCCTGCGTCGCGGCGATGGACGCGGTCGCCGGGCCCCGGCCGGCGGCCGGCAGCACGCCGAGTCGCGGCGCCAGCTGCGCGCGGTAGGCCTGGGCCAGCACCGAGCCGAGCACGGCGACGCCGAGCGCCACCGCGACCTGCCGGGAGATGTTCGTGATGGCGGACCCTGCGCCGCCGCGGTTCCTGGGCACCACCGACATTATCGATTCGGTGGCCGGCGGCATCACGGTGCCCATCCCGGCACCCTGGATGAAGAAGGTCACCTCGAGCACCAAGATCGGGGTGCCGGTGCCGAGCAGGTAATAGCCGGCCATGGACACCGCGACCAGCAGCAGCCCCGCCGAGCAAACCATCTTGGCGCCGAACCGGCGCACCAGCACCGCGCTGCGCGGGGCGCACAGCAGCTGGCCGGCCGCCAGCGGGATCGTCAGCAGGCCGGCCTGCAGCGGGCTGTAGCCGCGCACGTTCTGCAGGTAGAAGCTGGTGAAGAAGAACGCGCCCGCCAGGGCGAAGAACACCAGCGCGATCGCGCCAGCCGCGGACGACAGCCGCGGATCCCGGAACAGCCGCACGTCCAGCGACGGATGCTCGATCCTGGACTCATACCAGCCGAAGGCCGCAAGCACCGCGAGCCCGCCGAAGACCGGGCCGAGCACGTCGGCGCGCAGCCACGAGCCCGCGTCGCCGCCCTGGATAATGCCGTACACCACGAGCACCAGGCCAGCGATCGACATCAGCACGCCCAGGTAGTCGATCCGGCCCGGCTCCCGGCTGCTGGATTCGGGCACCAGGAACGCGATCGCGGCCACGCCAACGGCGGTCAGCGGCACGTTGATCAGGAAGACCGAGCCCCACCAGAAATGGTCGAGCAGCAGCCCGCCCATGATCGGGCCGATGGCGATGGCCACGCCGACCGCCCCGGCCCAGATGCCGATGGCCCTGGGCCGTTCCCTCGGGTCGAACACGGTCGTGATGATGGAGAGGGTTTGCGGCATGACCGCCGCGCCGCCGAGGCCCATCGCCGCCCGCGCCCAGATCAGCTGGGTTGGCGTCTGCGCGTAGGAGGACATCAGCGACGCCAGGCCGAACATCGTCATGCCGATCATCAGCATGCGCTTGCGGCCGACCCGGTCGCCGATCACCCCGAACGTGAAGAGCAGCCCGGCGAAGACGAGCGTGTACGAGTTGATCGCCCATTCCAGCTGGCTCT
>WNGK01009591.1_pt1 | contig 11471 bp, 4 predicted proteins | sample 5400601 | NCBI WGS metagenome assembly WNGK01 (sample SAMN13153376, study PRJNA577476) | soil metagenome | isolation source: 60 cm soil or saprolite under Garry oak tree replicate 1 | place: USA:California | collected 2016-06-15
TGGCTGAAGGAGAACGAGCGGGAGGGCCAGGCCGCCCCGGAAGAGGAAGGCCTGGAGGCGCCGGGCGGGATCAGGCGCAAGCAGCGGGTCATCCCCTACGTCGAAGATCGCCGCAACATCCTGGTGACCCGGCTGGCCGCCGCGGCCGAGCCTGCGATGGCGGTGACCGCCGCCATCGCCCTGGAGCGGGGCATCGAGGCCGCGTTCCAGCTCGAAGACAGCGAGCTGTCCAGCGAGGGACTGCCTGACCTCGACCGGCGCGGCCGGGCGCTGCTGATCGAGAGCGCCGAAGGCGGCGCCGGCGCACTGCGCCGCCTGGTCGACGACCCGGGCGCGCTGCCACGGGCAGCCCGGACAGCTTTGCAGATCATGCACTTCGACCCGGACACGGGCGCGGACCTCAGCGCCGACGAGCCCGACGCCGGCCGGGAACGCTGCGTGCGGGCCTGCTACGACTGCCTGCTCTCCTACGGCAACCAGCGCGTGCACGAGATGATCAACCGCCACCTCGTCCGCGACCTGATGCTCAGGCTCGCCTCCGCCCGCGTGGAACGACCGGCAGCCCAGAAACAAGAGCCCCCAGGGCACGAACCGCAGGATCCTCGTGCGGCCGAATTCGTGGCCTGGCTCCGATCCCGTGATCTGCGCCCGCCCGACCAGGTAGACGGCACGGCTCACGGGACCCGCCCGGACCTGATCTACCACCTGCCGGACGCGAACGCGGCCGTCTTCGTAACCGGACCCGACGAGGACGGCAGCAGCCGCGTCGGCCGGGATGAGCAGGCACATGAGGCATTGCGCGACCTCGGGTGGACCGTGATCGTCGCCGGCCCTGCCACCGGCTGGGCGTCGCTGGCAAGCCGCTACCCCAGTGTCTTCGGCGCGTCAGAACGAAAGTGACAGCATGACCACGACTGAAGTTCCCGTGTTCGGAGTGGGCACGCTTGTGCAGGCCCGCGGCCGCGAGTGGGTCGTCCTGCCGCGATCCGAACCGCCCGGCTTCCTCGTGCTCCGCCCCCTCGGCGGTGGCGACGACGAGGTAGCCGGCGTATTCCCGGCGCTCGAGCAGGTCAGCCCGGCGACGTTCGCAGCGCCCGACCCCGGTGACGCCGGCACCGCGGTGAGCGCCGGGCTGCTCCGCACCGCGCTGCGGATCGGGTTCCGTGCCAGCGCCGGCCCGTTCCGGTCGCTGGCCAGGCTCGCGGTGGAGCCACGCGCCTACCAGCTCGTCCCGCTGCTGATGGCGTTGCGGCAGGACCCGGTCCGGCTGCTGATCGCCGACGACGTGGGCATCGGGAAGACCATCGAAGCGGGCCTGACCGCCGCCGAACTCTTGGAGCAGGGCGACGCCAGCGGGCTGGCCGTGCTGTGCGGCCCGGCCCTGGCCGAGCAGTGGCAGCGGGAGCTGGCCACCAAATTCGGCATCCACTCCGAGCTGGTACTGCCCGGCACCATCCGCAGGCTGGAACGCGGCCTGCTGCAAGGCGAGACGCTTTTCGACCGGTTCCGGCACATCGTGGTCTCCACCGACTTCATCAAGCGCCCCGGGCTGCGGGAGCAGTTCTGGCACGGCTGCCCCGACCTGCTGATCATCGACGAAGCGCACACCTGCGTGTCCGACGGCACCGGCGCCCGGTCCCGGATGCTGCGGCACGAGCTGGTCAAGGGTCTCGCCCGAGATCCGTCCCGGCACCTGATCCTGGTCACGGCGACCCCGCACAGCGGCAAGGACGAGGGATTCCGCAACCTGCTGGCCCTGCTGAGCCCGGACCTCGAATCCGTGGACCTCGAATCGGTCCGCGTGCTCGCCTACGCCCGCGAAACCGTCAGGGACACCGAGGGCGGCCCCCTCAGGCAGCGAGTCCGGTACTGGTCAGCGCTCGCGCTGCTGCGCGCGCTGGCCTCCTCACCCCGCGCGGCGGCCGCCACCCTGCTCACCAGGGCAGCCAACCTCGACTCGCAGGACGTGACCGAGGCCGACCGGCTCGGCCGGTCCGCTGTGCTGGACCTGCCCGATGAGGAGACCGCCGAGTCCGCCGACGCGACGCCCGGCGCCGACAGCGACGCCGAGGAAGGCGACACCGCGCACCGCCGGCGACTCAAGCGCTTCGCCAGCCGGGCCGCCGACCTGGAAGGCCCGGCCGACGCCAAGATCGCGCTGCTGGCCGAGGTGGTCAAGGAACTGCTGCTCGACGGGTTCAACCCGGTGGTGTTCTGCCGGTTCATCGACACCGCCGAGTACGTCGCCGAGCACCTAAAGCGTCGCCTGGGCGCTGCCTATGCGGTCAGCGCCGTCACCGGCGTCCTGCCGCCGCAGGAGCGCGAGGCACGGATCGCCGGCCTGACCGCCGACGAGGAACGGCGCCCGGTGCTGGTGGCGACCGACTGCCTGTCCGAAGGCGTGAACCTGCAAGAGCACTTCCAGGCCGTCGTCCACTACGACCTGGCCTGGAACCCGACCCGGCACGAGCAGCGCGAAGGCCGGGTCGACCGATTCGGCCAGCGTTTCGCGGTCGTCCGGGCTGTCACCTTGTACGGCACCGACAACGGCATCGACGGCATCGTGCTGAACGTGCTGCTGCGCAAGCACGAGCAGATCCGCAAGGCACTCGGCATCTCCGTCCCGGTGCCGGACCGCAGCGACGACGTCGTCCAGGCCATCCTCGAAGGCCTGCTGCTCCGCGACGCTCCCGGCGAGCAGCTCGCGTTCGAGGGCATCGGCCTGGACAAGCGCACCGGCCTGCACCGCGACTGGGACAGCGCCGCCGCACAGGAACGCCAGTCCCGCACCAAGTACGCTCAGGCCGGGATCCAGCCCGCGGAAGTTGCCCGCGAGCTGGTCGAGATGCGCGCCAGCCTCGGCACGCCCGCCGAGGTCGGGGCCTTCACCGCCGAAGCGCTGAGCGCCCTGCACGCCGACATCACCCAGATAGGCAACGGATTCCGCGCGGCGACTGCTGTCCTGCCCGCCGGTCTGCGTGACGCGCTGGTCACCGGGCACGCCGAACCGCTGAGCTTCTTCTCCGACCTGCCGGTCCCGCCGCGCGAGGCATACCTCGACCGCACCGATCCCAACGTCGCCGCGATCGCCCGGTACGTCCTCGAATCGGCCCTCGACCCCGCCATCCCGGCACCCTTGCGCCCGGCACGGCGCTGCGGGGTGATGCGCACCGCCGCCGTGGCCAGGCGAACCACGATGCTGCTGGTCAGGTTCCGGATGCACCTGGAGCTGCCGGGCCGCGACGACCCGCGTCAGGTGGTCGCCGAGGACGCCCAGATCCTGGCCTACCGGGGCCGCGCCGGCGCGGCCGAGTGGCTCTCGCCCGCCGAGGTGCGCGACCTGCTCGCCGCCCAGCCGAGCGGCAACGTGCCGCCCGATCAGGCCATCGACTTCGCCGAGCGCGCGGTCGCCGGCGCACCTGCCGTGCTCCCCAGGCTGGACAGCACCGCCGACGAGCTTGCCGCCCGGCTGCGCGAAGACCACATCCGCGTCCGCGAAGCCGGCGGCCAGCATGTCCGGCGGCAGATCGCGGTCCGCGCCCAGAAACCCGCGGACATCCTCGGCATCTACGTCTACCTGCCCGCCGTCGGTGGTGGTGCGGCATGACCACCTTCAGCTCGGTGAAGATCGTCGGCGGCATGATCCCGGCCGACCTGCTCGGCCGGGTGCTCGCAGGCGACCCGCAGGTACCGGGAACCCGCCCGGAAACCTACGGGCTGGAACGCGGCGAATCGGTGCGGCGGCAGGCGTCGCGGTCCTGGCTCTACCTGCTGGAGGTCTGGCAAGACTTCAGGCGCCGGGTGGAAGGAGCCGGTACTGGATCTGGTCCGGCTGAGGCTGCCTCGACGCGGGTCACCAGGGAGCGCTGGCTCCGCATCCTGCTCCGCGAGCTGGGCTTCCACAACATCGCCGGCGGCAGCTTCGACCTGGGCGGCAAGACCTTCCCGGTCAGCCACCGGGCCGACCACGTGCCGATCCACCTGCTCGGCTGGGCCACCGACCTGGACCGCAAGACCCCGCACGTCACCGCCCGCGCGCCGCAGTCCATGGTGCAAGAACTGCTCAACCGCGACGACTCGTGCCTGTGGGCGATCGTGTCCAACGGCGCGACCCTGCGGCTGCTGCGCGACTCGACCACGCTGACCGGCTCCGCCTACGTCGAATTCGACCTGGAGGCGATCTTCGACGGCGAGCTGTTCTCCGACTTCGTGCAGCTCTACCTGACCTGCCACGAATCCCGGTTCGCGGCGCAGGGAGACGGCGGACTCGCATCCTGCTACCTGGAGCAGTGGCGCGGGTACGCGGCCGAGCAGGGCGAACGAGCCCTCAGCCAGCTACGCAACGGCGTCCAGCAGGCCATTTCCGTTCTCGGCACCGGATTCCTGTCCCACCCGTCGAACCCGCAGCTGCGGATCCGGCTCGACCCCCGCAACGCCGACCTCAAGCTCGAGGACTTCAACCGGGCGCTGCTGCGGCTCGTCTACCGGATGCTGTTCTGGTTTGTCGCCGAAGACCGGGGCGCCCTGCTCCAGCCAGATCCCGACGACGCCGACATCGAGACGAAGGCCCGGCTGCGCGCGGCCCGCGACCGGTACGGCGCGTACTTCTCCTCCGCCCGGCTGCGCCAGCTCGCCCGGCGGCACCGCGGCGGCAGGCACGGCGACCTCTTCGACGCCGCGCAGCTCGTCTTCGGCGCGCTGGGCACCGAGGGCGGCCTGCCCGAGCTGGCGCTGCCCGGCATCGGCGGAATCTTCGAGCACCAGCGCGACGACGGCCGCGCGCTCCCGCTCGACGAGCCGCTCGCCGGCGCGCGCCTGTCCAACGAGGCACTGCTCGGCGCGGTACGTGCGCTGTCCCTGGTCAAGCCGCGCGAGGGCGGCGCATGGCGGCGCGTGGACTTCGGTAACCTCGGCGCCGAGGAACTCGGCAGCGTGTACGAATCGCTGCTTGAGCTGATCCCGCACTACGACGCCGAGCAACTCGCCTACACACTGGAGAAGCTGGCCGGCAACGAGCGCAAGGAGTCCGGCTCCTACTACACGCCGACCTCGCTGGTCGACTGCCTGCTCGACTCCGCGCTCGATCCGCTGCTCGACGAGGCCTGCGCGCACGGAACCGCCGAAGAGCGGATCTCCGCGCTCCTGGACCTCACCGTCTGCGACCCGGCTTGCGGGTCAGGGCACTTCCTGGTTGCGGCCGCCCGCCGGATCGCGAAGCGGATCGCCGCTGAAGAGACCAGCGAGGCCGAGCCTCCCGATGCCGCTGTCAGGGCAGCGCTCCGCCGGGTCGTCGGGCGCTGCATCTATGGCGTGGACGTCAACCCCATGGCCGCCGAACTGGCTAAGGTCTCGCTCTGGCTGGAGGCGCTGGAACCTGGCAGGCCGCTGTCCTACCTCGACCAGCACATCCGGGTCGGTAACTCCCTGCTGGGCGTCACCCCGGCGCTGCTGGCCGAGGGCCTGCCGGACGCTGCGTTCATCCCGATCGAAGGCGACGACCGCAAGGTCGCCTCGGCGCTGAAGAAACAGAACGCCAGCGAGCGCGCAGGCCAGCACGACCTGTTCAGCCCGGCCGGGATTCCGGTCACCAACGCCGTCCTGGCCAGGCGCGCCGCCCAGATCGCGGCGATGGTTCCGGACAGCCTGGAAGACCTGCACATCCACCAGCAGCGTCTGGCCCTGGAACTCGCCGGCTCAGCCGAACTGCGGATCCAGAAGCTTCTGGCCGACGCCTGGTGCGCCGCGTTCGTCCAGCCGAAGACCGCCGTTAGCCGGTCCACCGCGATCACGCATGCCGTCATCGAACAGCTCGGCGCGGGCGGCGGGACGCTGGAACTGGCAGCCGCCGAAACTCTGATCGAAGGTCTCGCCCGCCAGTACCGCTTCTTCCACTGGCACGTCGAGTTCCCGCACATCTTCCGCGTCGGCAACGGCGCCACAGACATCAACCCGGCCACCGGCTGGGCAGGCGGCTTCTCGTGCGTCATCGGCAACCCGCCCTGGGAGCGGGTCAAACTGCAAGAGCAGGAATTCTTCGCCTCCCGTCGGCCGGAGATTGCCAACGCGGCAAACGCGGCAGCACGCAAGAAACTGATCGCCGCGCTCGCTGACAGCGATGAACCCGCCGACCGTGCCCTGTCAGCCGCCTTCGAGGCAGAGCTGCGCACGGCGGCTGGCTGGAGTCATCTGCTCCGCGAGTCTGGCCGCTACCCGCTCACCGGTCGCGGCGACATCAACACCTACGCCGTCTTCACGGAGACCGCCCGGGCAGTCATCAACACGCGCGGGCGCAGTGGTCTCGTGTTGCCCACAGGAATCGCCACCGACGCGACCACCGCGCCGTTCTTCGGAGACCTCGTTCGCAACAGCAAGCTCGTTTCCTTCCTGGACTTCGAGAACGAGGCCTTCCTGCTCAGCCGCGCGGTTCATCACTCGGTCCGCTTCTGCCTGCTTACCGTTTGTGGCATTGGGGCACAGGTCAATCTGGCGAGCTTCGCGTTCGGCACGCGGCACATTCAGGATCTCCTTGCGCGCCGATTCGCGATGCCGCCCGAGGAGATCCTCCTCGTCAACCCGAACACTGGCACCACCCCGGTGTTCCGATCCCGCCGCGATGCCGAGATCACGAATGGCATCTACAAGCGCGTCCCCGTCCTCTGGCGCGACGACCCGGATGAGAATCCTTGGGGCTTGTCGTTCATGGCCATGTTTCACATGGCCAACGACTCGGGTCTGTTCAGGACGCATGATCAGCTCGAACGAGATGGATGGATCTTGACCGGCAACATCTTCGTACGTGGGAGTGAGCGCATGCTTCCCTTGTATGAGGCCAAGATGATCCATCATTTCGATCATCGATTCGGAACTTACGAAGGCCAGACCGAAGCTCAGGCCAACATGGGCACCCTGCCACGCCTCACGCCAGAACGACAGGACGATCCGAGTTTCACGATCATTCCTCGCTATTGGGTTCAGGAATTCGACACGCTAAATAAACAGAAATCCAAGCCGAACAAACCAGTCTACGATCATGGCGTGACGTCGAAGCTCGAAGCCAAGCGCTGGGGCCATGGATGGCTTCTCGGCTGGCGCGACATCTGCCGCAGCACAGATGAGCGCACAGTCATCTGCGGGGTTTTGCCCCGCGCTGCAGTCGGGCATACCTATCCACTAGCAATCTCGAATGCCCCACGGGTCGACGTTCTGTACGCGAACCTCGCGTCCTTCGTCCTCGACTACGTGGCTCGTCAGAAGCTCGCAGGCACACACCTGACCTACGGCTATCTGACTCAGCTGCCTGTACTGCCGCCAAATGCAGACGACGCGGTCACTCCCTGGCTCATTAGCGCCACATTGGCGGACTGGATCCGTCGGCGTATCCTCGAACTTTCGTTCACAGCCTGGGACATGGAGGCATTCGCGTGCGACCTCGGCGATGATGGGCCGCCGTTTCGGTGGGATGAGTGGCGGCGGACTCTTATCCGGGCAGAGCTGGATGCGGCGTTCTTTCACCTCTATGGTCTGGAGCGGGACGAGGTCGCGCACGTGATGGAGTCATTCGATGCGCTCCGCCGTCGCGAGGAGAAGCCGCAGAACTTCGGTGAGTTCCGTACCAAGCGGCTGATCTTGGAGCGGTACGACGCGATGACCGAGGCGGCCCGCGATGGCGTGACGTATCAGACGGTCCTCGACCCGCCGCCCGGCCAGGGACCGCGCCACCCCGAACGCGCGAGTTCCTGAGCGGAAGGGAGCCCAGATGGCCGACCAGCAAGTGCAGCGTGCGGCGCTCGTCCGAGCCGCCCTGGAGGCACTCAGGGACGCAGACGGCCCGCTCAAGCCTCGCCAGGTCGAGGACGAGGTCGAACGACGAGTCCAGCTCACGCCGCATGAGCTGGATCTCTATGCCGACGGACGGGCCCGGTGGAGAGTTCACCTGGGCTTCTACACCGGGGATGCCGCCACCGTCGGGTGGATGACGAAGCGAAATGGCTGGGCGATCACCGAAGCGGGGATCGAGGCCCTGGAGTCGTACCCAGCGCCGGACGAGATGCTGGCCGAGCTCTGCCGCCTGCACCGTGAGATCGATCAGCGGCGCAAAGAAGCCCAGGCCAGCCTCAGCGATGTCCAGCAGTTCATCGCCGATACGCTGCGGCTGATCGAGTCCGGCGCATGGACGGCGCATGACGATCTCGCCGCCCTGGCGGGCACGACCGGCACGGAGGTCGCGCACTTCCTCGCCAGCGGCAAGGTCCTGCCCAATGCCTACCGCGTGCTCAACGCCGACGGCAGCATTCCGGACGAGGGGATGCTCAACGCCTGGTACCGCGGCACCGATCTGCGAAGCCGGCTTGCCGGGGAAGGCGTCGTGTTCGACGCCCAAGGGCGGGCGGCGCAAGAGAGCCGACTGGCCGCCGACTCGCTCAAAGAACTCCTGGCCGCGCGGGCGGCCGGAGACGAGACAGATGGTCCCGTACCCGCCAGACGGGCGTGGATGGTCCGGGGGTCGAACGTCGAGGGCTTCAATCTCGTCCCTGACTGGCTTCACGGCGGATTCGTCTCGCTCAGCGCGTCGCAGCTTGGCCAACTTGATCCAGATGCCAGCTACGACGAGCTGAAACAGGCCATCGAGACCGGGTACCAGCACAAGTCCTACGCGTACCGCGGACAGCGGCTGGAGGAGTTCGACCGGTTCTTGCGCAGGATGCGTTCCGGCGATCTCGTACTCACGACCATGCGCGGCCAGATCTACCTCGGTGAGGTCGCGGGACCAGCCCGATTCGCCGAGTCGGAACACGGGCTCTCCAACCTGCGCCGCGAGGTTCGCTGGCGCACGACCGGGGATCCAGTCGACGGCAGCCAGCTTCGCGCCCCCGTGCCGGCCCTGCTCCAGAGCCAGGCCTACATAGTGGATCTCACCGAGGCCTACGATCAGCTAGCCGGCCTGATCCCGCCTGATGCGACCCGGCTGGCGCCTGCGGCTGTACCGGAACTGCCGAAACGGCCGCTGGCGTTCAACCCGGTCACCGACGCCATCGCCGAAGAACTGCTGATGGACCGGGCGGAGCTGACCACGATCGTTGACCTGCTCTGGGAACGCAGGCAGGTCATCCTGTACGGCCCGCCGGGGACCGGCAAGACCTTCCTCGCCACTAGGCTGGCCCGCCAGCTCACCGACGACGGCGCGGTCAAGCTCGTCCAGTTCCACCCGTCCTACGCCTACGAGGACTTCTTCGAGGGATTCCGGCCCGAGCCAGGCAGCAGCGGCACCCTGACGTTCACGCTCCGCGCCGGCCCGTTCCGCGACTTCGCTGAGGTAGCGGCCGCCAACCCGAGCACCGCGTACATCCTGATCATCGACGAGATCAACCGGGCCAACCTGGCCAAGGTGTTCGGCGAGCTGTACTTCCTGCTGGAGTACCGCGACGAGTCGATCAGCCTGCAGTACTCCCCGGACAAGGAGTTCACGCTCCCCCAGAACCTGTTCATCATCGGGACGATGAACACCGCCGACCGCTCGATCGCCCGGATCGACACCGCCATGCGGCGCAGGTTCGCGTTCGTCGCGCTGGACCCGCGCATCGCACCCGTGCGTGGGCTGCTCGATCGCTGGCTCAAACGGCACCACCTGCCCCCGGAGGCGGCGCTGCTGCTCGATGAGCTGAACCGGCGCATCGCTGACTCCGACGCGGCGATCGGCCCCTCCTACCTGATGGACAAGCGGATCTATGCGCGGGAGGACGGGCTCAGCCGGGTCTGGCAGTACTCGATCATGCCGCTGCTCGAAGACCTCTTCTACGGGCAGTCTGACCTCGACCAGCATTACGGCCTGCCAAGCCTCGGCAAGGCCATCACCACGCCTCCCGCTGAGCCGTGACTTCTATTCAGCTGGGCGAGCTGGGCCCGGCTGCCGAGCTGCGCCTGACGTCGGAACAGGGACGATCACTGGCCGGATCCGGCGTCGTCCATGCCACTCCAGCGCCGTACAGCGCGGGAGTGTGGCAGGTCGGCGCCGCCGGGAAGGTCGGCGCGGCCCGGATCGGGGATATCGAGATCCAGATCAGGCCGAAGGTGCCCATCGCCCGGCTGCTGTTCCTGGTCGGCTACTCCCAGCACGCGGCCGCCTGGCGGCCGGAAACTGTACCGGTGGCCGAGGCCGCCGACCTGATCCCGGCGATTGCCCAGGCTCTGTGGCGCCAGACCGAGCGGGCGATCCATCAGGGGCTGCTCCCTGGCTACATCGCCGTCGAGGAGAGTTCCCAGGTGCTGCGCGGCAGGCTGCGCGAGAGCGAGCAGCTGCACCGGCACCATGGACTGCCGCTCCCGCTGGAGATCCGGCACGACGAGTTCACGATCGACATACCGGAGAACCAGATCCTGCGGACCGCGTGCGAGCGGATGCTCACGGTTCCGCGCGTCGATGCCGAGTCCCAGCGGATGCTGCGGCGCCTCCTGCGGGACTTCGCCGACGTCACACCGCTGTCCCGAGGTGATCCGGTCCCCCGATGGACGGCGACCCGGCTCAACGTCCGCTACCACCCTGCGCTGCGCCTCGCAGAACTAGTCCTGCGCGCGACCTCCGTCGAACACGGACCCGGAGGCATGGCTGTGAACGGCTTCCTGCTGGACATGCCGAAGCTGTTCGAGGACTTCGTCACCGTGGCGCTGCGCGAGGCGCTCGTGGCCGGATACGGCGGGCGCGTAGCTGATCAAGACCGGAGCTACTTCGACGAGGCGACGCAGGTCGTACTGCGGCCGGACATCGTGTGGAAGATAGGCGGCTCAGCGGTCGCAGTCCTCGACGCCAAGTACAAGGCTGAGAAGCCAGCCGGATACCCGAACGCGGACCTGTACCAGATGCTCGCCTACTGCACGGCCCTGGGCCTGCGCAACGGCCACCTGGTCTACGCCAAAGGCAACGAGGACCCAGCCCGGCACGTCGTGCGCCGCTCCGGCATCGAGATCTTCTGCCATGCCGTCGACCTCGACCAGCCGCCTGACCTATTGCTGGCCCGGATGAGTGACCTCGCTACGATCATTGCCACGAGTCGGCCTGAGCGTGGATCTTTGGTGAAGTCTGTGGAGCGGACCTGATCAGCAACTGACCGGCAGGGACACGCGGCGGCCGAGCTGTTCGCGGCCGACCTGGCCCGCGGCGAGGTGCCCGGTATCAGGCGTATCCGGCGGGAGCTGAAGGTTCGGCTGGAAGTAGGACACGAGAGCGCCCCGCTGGCTACGGCTGGCGGGGCGCTCGCACGCGTTGGCACACGTGGAGGTGATGTTAGCCGTCTGCGGCAGCGAAAGAGAAGTCGCCGTCAGGTGCCGGCGCGAGCGGCAGGGTCTCCACGACCGCATCGGCGTTGAGCGGCCCGTAGATGTGCGGGAACGGGGCATCCCAGCCGGGCACCTGCTCGTAGCGGATCTCCGGGGCGACGCGATCGGTGTCGATGACGAGCACCAGCAGGTCCGGCTCG